>Ga0070763_10000194_pt1 | contig 14467 bp, 11 predicted proteins | sample HubBroMetageWRM3_FD_67279 | JGI IMG/M metagenome (GOLD analysis project Ga0070763, IMG submission 67279) | Warmed soil microbial communities from the Hubbard Brook experimental Forest, New Hampshire - Hubbard Brook CCASE Soil Metagenome WRM 3 | ecosystem: Environmental > Terrestrial > Soil >... | reverse complement strand
TCATCCGGGTCGCCCCGTAGCGCGGGTGCTGGCCGCCGACCCCTTCGTGCCTCTCGGCCGCGGCAGCTGCGTCATCCGGGTCGCCCCGTAGCGCGGGTGCTGGCCGCCGACCCCTTCGTGCCTCTCGGCCGCGGCAGCTGCGTCATCCGGGTCGCCCCGTAGTTCCCGTGGTGCCGGTGCTGCCCGCCGGCCCCCTTGTGCCCCTGGGCCGCGGCGAGCGCATCCGCTGCCTGCGTGCCCGTTGCGCCCGCAGCCGCTTGACGAGCACCGGGTCGAAGGCCATCGCCTCGGGGCGGTCGATCAGCTCGTTCAGCAGCTGGTAGTACCGGGTCGCGGGCATGTCAAGCACCTCGGCGATGGCCTGCTCCTTCGCCGCCGGCGACCGCCAGCCGCGCCGCTCGAAGGCCAGGATCCGCATGTCGCGTTCCGACAACCCGCCCATCCGGCCTCCTCCGGGCCGCCCTGACCCGACTGTTCCGACCGTACCGTGACATCGCCGGGGGTGTACCCCGGCGGGCGGCCGACGTACGCTCACCGGTCGTGGCCCATTTTCGCTATCTGAGCTTCCTTACCGACTACGGGCTCGAGGACGGCTTCGTCGCCGCCTGCCACGGAGTCGCCGCCCGCATCGCGCCGCACGCGACGATCATCGACGTGACCCACCTGGTCCCGCCAGGCGACATCAGGCGCGGCGCGGCCGTGCTGGCCCAGACCGTGCCTTACCTGCCGCCTGCCGTGCACGTGGCCGTGGTCGATCCCGGTGTCGGCACGGACCGGCGCGGCGTGGCGGTGCAGGCCGGGAGGTCGGTATTCGTGGGCCCGGACAACGGCCTGCTGTCCTGGGCCGTGGCGGCGTCGGGCGGCGCGGTGCGTGCGTACCAGCTGACCAACCGCGAGCTGTGGCTCGAGCAGGTGGCGGCGACGTTCCACGGCCGCGACATCTTCGTGCCGGTCGCCGCCCACCTCGCCGCGGACTGCGAGCCGGCCGCCGCGGGGGAAGAGATCGACGTCGGCGACCTGGTGACGCTGCCCGCACCGGAACGGGCGGTGCGCGGCTCGACCGCGGAAGGGGAGGTGCTGACGGTGGACAGGTTCGGCAACATCCAGCTCACGATCACCTCTTCGGACGCCACGGCCATCGGCCTGCGGTCAGGGGACGCGGTGCTGCTGCAGCTCGGCCGCCGCCAGCTGACCGTTCCTTACCGCGACATGTTCGGCGCGGTCGCGGCCGGGGAGCTCGTCGCCTACGCGGACAGCGCCGGTCTTGTCTCGATTGCGGTGAATGGCGGCGACGCGGCGCAACGGCTCGGCCTGCCGCCCGGAGCGCGTGTTTCGATGGCCCCGGCAAGGCAAACTATTCGCCCTTGACGCATTCCGCACCACGCGGCAGCATGGCACGATTACATTGGCCGGGTCGGAACATCGCTACCGCAGGCCCGTTCGGCCAGCCTCGGAGGAGATATCTGACCAGGTGTCACATCGATCGTTCCGCGGCTCTTTGATGCCGCTTGCCACAGGCCTGGCGGCGGTAATAGCGGTCCTCGGGCCTCTGGGGCCGGCGCCTGCCCTGGCCGCGGTCCGGACGCCCGGCGGCGCGGCAGCCGGGGATGCCGGGGGGACCATCCGCGCCCAGGAGTGGTGGCTGGCCGCGCTGCAGGTGACCCAGGCCTGGCAGACCAGCCAGGGGGCAGGCGTCATCGTCGCCGTGCTGGGCACCGGCGTCGCCGAAGCTCACCAGGACCTGGCCGGGGACGTGGTCACCGGGCCCGACTACAGCGGCTCTGGCCGACCGGCCGGCGGGCCATTCTGGGGCGTCGACGGAACCGCGGTGGCGGCCATCATCGCGGGCCACGGCCATGGCGCCGGGCGCGCGTCCGGCATCATCGGTATCGCTCCGGCCGCAAAAGTCCTGTCCGTCCGGGTTACTTTGGAATTCAATGACCCGCTGAATTCGGATCAGGCCATTACCCGCCGACTACCGAATGCTATTGCCGATGGCATTATGTATGCGGTCGAGCATGGCGCCCGGGTAATTGACCTGCCGCTTGACCCGGGCACGCTCGGCCTGACCGGCAGCGGAGATCCCGCCGCGGCCGGCGGCAGCGCCGCCGAGCAGGCGGCGGTGGCCTACGCGCTGGGCAAGAACGTCGTGCTCGTGGCGCCGGCCGGCGATGACGGCCAGGGCGCCGACATCGTGAACCACCCGGCCGCCTACCCCGGCGTCATCGCGGTGGGCGCGGTCGGCCGCAACGGGCGGCTCGCCCCGTTCAGCAGCCGGCGCCCGTACGTGTCGCTGACCGCCCCCGGGGTCGGCCTGGTCGCCGCGAGCCCGCCCGACGACTACACCCGGGTCAGCAGCACCAGCGCGGCCAGCGGCATCGTGGCCGGCGTGGCCGCCCTCGTCGTGTCGAAGTTCCCGCACCTCACCGCGGCCCAGGTCACCCTGGCACTGACCGAGAGCACCGCGGCCACGACCGACGGGGCGGCGGCCGGCGCCGCGGCGGCCGGGGGCGTACGTACCGTGGCGCGGAGCGATGGCTTGCCGCCCCTTCCGGTGCGTTCGGCGGACGGGGCGGGATACGGCACCGTGGACGCGGAGCGCGCGGTCGAGTCGGCCGCGATCATCACCACCGCCGAACGGACCGTCACGCCCGCGCCCCGGCGCGCGCCCCGGCCCGCGCCCCGGCCGCGTAAGGTCAGGGCGCCCGCGATCGCGTCGCCCCGCGGGTCGAGCGCCGGGGCGCTGGCGCTGGTGCGGGACGTGGTGGCCGGCCTTGTCGTGCTCATCCTGCTGATGGTCGCGGTCCTGCTGGTGATGCGATCGCGGCGGCGGCGCAACAAGCCGACGGGCGGGGCGACGGTCCGGGCTCGCGCCCCGGGTGCGCACTCCCGCCGGGCGGACCGTGGTCCGGTGACCGGGGTGGCGAGGCAGAACGAGGCGGCGGCCAGCCCGCTCGAACCCGCCGGGCCCGATTCGCCCGAGGCGCGCGGATGGGCGGCGCCGTCAAGCTGGCAGGGCGGCGGCATCGGCGAGATCGCCCGCACCCCGGGCACGCCGCCGGACCGGCCCGTCATCGCCTCGGCGCCCAGGGGCGGCACCGGTTCGCGGAGCCGGAGCGCGGCGGCCAGCGGTTCCGCAGGCCCGCCGTGGGAGCCCGCGCCCGAACCCGAGCGCATGTTCGGCCCGCTCCCCGCGATGTCGCCCCTTCCGCCGCGGCCGGAACTGCGCCCGAGCATCCGGCTGCCGGGGGACATGGCAGACCCGGCTGCCCCGCCTGCCGCGATGCCCCCGATGCCGGACCTGTCGTCGCCGGTCGCCTTCGACTTCGGCCGCTCGCCGGGACCCGCCGGTTTCGCCGCGCCCCTTGTTCCCGGGGACTTCACGTCACCCCTGACCGGCCTGGATCCCCTGACCGGCCTGGATCCCCTGACCGGTCTTGGTCCCCCGCCCGGCCTCGATCCTCCCGTCGGCCTGGATCCCCCGGCCGGGCTTGATCCCCCGGCCGGTCCCCAGCTGTCCGCGCCGGTGGCCGGGCCGGAACTGCCCACCCAGCAGAGCCTGGGGTTCGCCGCGGCCCCGGTGCCGACCGACTACGCGGCGCCCCCCGCCGACCCCACCTTCATCTGGGACCTGGCCGCGACTGACGTCTTCCCGGTCGCCGCCGATCCCGATGCGCCCGCGGCGGCTCCGGAGTCACCGGGCGCCGACCCGCCGGACGAAGCCCCCGGGGCCGGGCCCGGTTGAGAACTCCTAGCCACGGACTCCGATCCGGCCCGCGTCGGCTCCGCCGGTCCGGTGGGCTGCTGGCGCTGGCCACGGTGTTGTGCGCGGCCGGTGCCGGGCCCGCCTGCGCCGCCGTGTCCTGGTCGCCTGCGGCTGTGTCCTGGTCGCCTGCGGCTGTGTCCTCGTCGCCTGCGGCTGTGTCGCCGTCCCCTGTGTCGCCGTCCCCTGCGGCAACGTCCCCTGCGGCAGCGTCCTCATCCCCGGCGGCCGGGTCTGGCTCGTGGACGGTGTACCACGGCGATCTGGCCGGCACAGGGGTGGCCGGCCAGACCCGCGAGGTAGACACGGCGGCCCGGGTATGGACCTCGCCGACGCTGGACGGGGAGATCTACGGCGAGCCGCTGGTGTACGCGGGTCACGTCTACGTGGCCACCGAGAACGACACGGTGTACGCGCTGTCAGCGGCGGCGGGGACAGTGACCTGGTCGGCGCACCTGGCCAGCCCGGTGCCGTCAGGCGCGCTGCCGTGCGGGGACATCTCTCCCACGGTCGGCATCACCGGGACGCCGGTGATCGACCCGTCCAGGACAGAGATCTTCGTGGTGGCCGACGAGCTGGTCAACGGGAGCCCGGTGAAGCGGCTGGTCGGCCTGAGCACCGCCACCGGGCGGGTGGAGATGACGACCGACGTGGACCCGCCGGGTGCCGACGACGCGGCGCTGCTGCAGCGCACCGGGCTGACGCTGGACGCCGGGCAGGTGGTGTTCGGCATGGCAGGCAACGACGGTGACTGCGCCGCCTATAAGGGCCGGGTGGCGGCGGTGCCTGAGGGCGGCGGGACGCCGCGTTTCTTCACCGTGGACGCCGCCGTGGGCGAGAACCAGGGCGGGATCTGGATGGGCGGCGCGGCTCCGGTGGTGGACCGCGCCGGGAACATCTGGGTGAGTACCGGGAACGGCTCGGTGTACTCCTACGCGCACGCCTACGACGACAGCGACTCGGTGCTCGAGCTGTCCTCCTCGATGCGGCTCGTGCAGTACTTCGCGCCGTCCACGTGGGCCACGAACAACTCCCGGGATCTGGACATGTCGATCGCGCCCGCGCTGCTGCCTGACGGGCAGGTGATCCTGACCGGGAAGTCGCGGATCGTCTACCTGCTCAACGGCGCGCACCTGGGCGGCATCGGCGGCCAGCAGGCCGCTGCGGCTTCGACCTGCGCCGAGGACATCGACGGCGGCGTCGCCGTGGTCGGCATGACGGTGTACCTGCCCTGCCTGTCCGGCATCATCGCGGTCCAGGCCAGCCAGTCTCCGCCGGGGCTGCGGCTGCTGTGGAGCTCGGGGACCGGCGGCGGCCCGCCGATCGTGGCGGCAGGCCTGGTCTGGACCATGGGCCTGACCGGCACCCTTTACGGCCTGGACCCGGCCACAGGCAAGATCCGCCAGCAGGTGACGGTCGGCGCCCCGGCGAACCACTTCTCGACCCCGGCCGTGGCCGACGGCCTGCTGCTCGCCCCCGCCGCCAGGAACGTCGTCGCGTTCGCCGCGCCCGCACCCGGCACCGCGATCGCAACCCCGGCGCCCGGGCCCGCGCCGAACTCCGGCGGTAACGCCACGTCCTCGCCTGCCTCGACCGGGAAGGGTTCCGCCGACCGCGGCCCCGGGGTCATCGTCGTCGGCGCCGTGCTCCTCATCGCCGCGATCTTCTGGGCGTTTACACGGCGACGGGGCGGCGGCGCGGGCTGAGCCGCGCCACCGCCCCGTCTGGTATCGCCGTCAGGCCGCGTCGGCCACGGTGACCGAACCAGCTGCCTCCGCGGGCTCGAGCGCCAGCTTCAGCACCTCGCGGACGTCGCCGACCGGGTGCACGTCCAGCTTCTCGAGCACCTCGGCCGGGACATCGTCCAGGTCAGGCTCGTTCCGCTGCGGGATCAGCACGGTGGTGATCCCGGCCCGGTGCGCCGCAAGCAGCTTCTGCTTGAGGCCGCCGATGGGCAGCACCCGCCCGGTCAGAGACACCTCGCCGGTCATCGCCACATCGGCCCGCACCGGCCGCCCGGACAGCAGGGACGCGAGCGCGGTGGTCATCGTGACGCCCGCGCTTGGCCCGTCCTTCGGCACCGCGCCGGCCGGCACGTGCACGTGGACGCCGCGGTCCTTCAGTTCGGTGACCGGAAGGTTGAGCTCTTCGCCGTGCGAGCGGAGGTAGGACAGGGCGATCCTGGCCGACTCCTTCATCACGTCGCCGAGCTGACCGGTGAGCGTGACCCCGGTCTCGCCGGTCTCCCGGCCGGCCAGCGACGCCTCGATGAACAGGACGTCACCGCCCGCACCGGTCACCGCGAGCCCGGTCGCCACGCCTGGCACGGCGGTCCGCCGGTCGGGCGCGGCCAGGCTGGTCTCCGGCGTGAACCGAGGCCGCCCTAGGTAGTCCTTCAGCTCGCCCGAGCCGACGGCCACCGGCAGCGTGACCTCGCCAAGCGCGAGCTTGGCCGCGATCTTGCGCAGGATGCGCGCGATCGACCGCTCCAGCGACCGCACCCCGGCCTCCCGGGTGTACTCCGCGGCCACCAGGTGCAGCGCGTCCTCGCCGACCGACACCTCGTCGGCGTTCAGGCCTGCCTTGGACAGCTGCCTGGGCAGCAGGTGATCACGGGCGATGAGCACCTTCTCGTCCTCGGTGTACCCGTCGAGCTGGACCAGCTCCATCCGGTCAAGCAGCGGGCCGGGAATCCCGTCCAGCACGTTGGCCGTGGCGAGGAAGACCACGTCGGACAGGTCGAGCTCGACCTCGAGGTAGTGGTCGCGGAACGTGTGGTTCTGCGCCGGGTCGAGCACCTCGAGCAGCGCCGAGGCGGGGTCGCCCCGGTAGTCCGAGCCGATCTTGTCCACCTCGTCGAGCAGCACGACCGGGTTCATCGAGCCAGCCTCGCGGATGGCACGGACGATGCGGCCCGGCAGCGCGCCGACGTAGGTCCGCCGGTGGCCGCGGATCTCCGCCTCGTCCCTGACGCCGCCGAGGGCGACCCGGACGAACTTGCGGCCCATGGCCCGGGCGACGGACTCACCGAGCGAGGTCTTGCCGACGCCGGGCGGCCCGACGAGGGCGAGGACGGCACCCGAGCGGCGCCCGCCGATGATCCCCAGGCCCCGGTCCGCGCGCCGCTTGCGCACGGCCAGGTACTCGATGATCCGCTCCTTGACGTCATCCAGGCCGGTGTGGTCCTCGTCGAGGATCCGCCGCGCGTCGGAGATGTCGTAGGCGTCCTCGGTCCGTGAGCTCCACGGGATGTCGAGGACCGTGTCCAGCCAGGTGCGGATCCAGCCGGTCTCGGGCGACGCGTCCGGGGTCCGCTCCAGCTTGGCGACCTCCTTCAGCGCCGCCTCCCTGACCGCCTCTGGCATCTCGGCGGCCTCGACACGGGCCCGGTAGTCGTCTTCCTCGGTGGCCGCGTCGCCGTTCAGGTCGGCGAGTTCCTTCCGGACCGCGGCAAGCTGCTGGCGCAGCAGGAATTCCTTCTGCTGCTTCTCCATCCCTTCCTGGACGTCCTTGCGGATGGACTCGGCCACGTTCAGCTCGGCCAGGTGTTCCCTGGTCCAGCCGATGACGAGCTCGAGCCGCTCGACCAGATCGAAGGTCTGGAGCAGCTGCAGTTTCTGCGCCGCGGTGAGGTAGCTGGCATAACCGGCCCGGTCGGCGATCGCCGATGCGTCGTCGAGCTGCTGCATGGCGTCGATGACCTGCCACGCGCCCCGCTGCTGCAGGATCCCGGTGACAAGTGACTTGTACTGCTGGGCCAGTTCGTCGGCCTTCGGCCCGCGGCCGGTGTCCTCGACCACGGTGCCCTCGACCCACAGCGCGCCGCCTGGCCCCGTCGTGCCCGAGCCGATCTTGACCCGGCTGACACCGCGGACCACCGCGCCCGGCTGCCCGCCGGGCAGCCGCCCGACCTGCTCTACCAGGGCCAGCGTGCCCACGCCGGCCAGCCCGCGGTCGGGCATGCGCGGCACAAGCAGCACCCGTGCCTTAACCTCAGAACGCATGCCCGGGACCTCCCGGGAAGGCGTCCGCGCCGCGTCGATGGCGGCACCGACCTCCGGCTGCGACGTCTCAAGCGGCACTACCATCCCTGGCAGCACCACCTCGTCGTCCAGCGGCAGGACCGGCAGCGTGAGCATCTCACTCATTGAGCCTCCAAAAGCTTGAGTCATCTACACTCAAGAAAGAAGAGCCCTGACAAATTTCCGCCGCGCGTTCGCCCCCAGCGATCAAGGCCGGCGGGCGCCGCGGCGCACGGGCGGGGCGGGCAGTTACCTGCTCGGCGCGACCAGCAGGACGTGCAGGTTGCGCGGGCCGTGCACGCCCTCGACGCGGATCAGCTCGATGTCGCTGGTCGCCGACGGGCCGGAGATCAGGGTGTGCGGGCGGCCCGGGTCCAGCCGGGCGAACGCATCCGCCAGGTCCGCGGCGACCTGATCGGACCTGACGATCACCAGGTGGAAGTCGGGCACCAGGGTCAGCGCGCGGCGGCCCTGGCCGGGACCGTGATCCAGGATGATCGTGCCGGTCTCGGCGATGGCGACCGCGCAGCCGGTCACCACGCCAGCCATCTGGTCGAGTTCGGCCGCCGACAGCGGCGGCGTGTCGCTGGCCAGAGCGATGCTGGCCGGAAGCTCGGCCAGCCATTCCGCGGGCAGCCCGGCGGGCACCACGAACGGCGCGTCGGGGCCGTCCGCCGACTCAGAGCCGTCCGGCTGCGCGGCTGCGTCCGGCGTCGCGACGGCGGCCACCTCGGCGGACCGGTCGGTCAGCACCCGGGCGATGGCGTAGACCAGGCCGGACTCCGGGACCCGCTCCACCACGGCCCGGTAGTCGGCGACGCGCTCAGCGAACAGGTCCGCGATGTCACGGTCATGGTGCGCGCGCAGGTAGTCCCGCGGCAGCGCCGTGTAGGCCGCGTCGACGTCCGCTCCCGAGGCGCCGCCGGAGCCGGCAGAGCCGGCGGTGGCATCGGTGGCGGCGCGGATCCGGGCCAGGATCTGCTCCCTGGCGGTGCCCATCGCAGAGCGCTCATCGCCGCGTCCGGCGCTCATCGTCCGGTGCCCCTGGTTCGCGCCCACCACGCGCGGAACGACTCCCGCGGCGGTGCCGGAGCGTCCCGGGTCTCGGTCCAGGCGCTCAGCGGCGGCGGGAGCCGCCTGATCCGGCCCGACCTGCCGACAAGCCGGCCGCCCAGGTACCCGGCCCGCTGCGCGGCGGCGAGCAGCCGCGGCGAGCGGAGCACCCGGCCAGACACGCCGAACACCGCCCGCTCCGGCGAGAGATGCTTGTCCCGCTTCGCGTCGACGACCTTGCCCCGGAGGTATACGAGCGCCTCGGGGATGTTGATGGCCACCGGGCACACGTCGTAGCAGGCGCCGCACAAGGTGGACGCGTACGGCAGCGACGCGTCCACCTCGGACGTCACGCCGCGCAGCTGCGGGGAGATGATCGCGCCGATCGGCCCCGGGTACGGCGAGCCGTAGGCGTGCCCACCGACCCGCTCGTAGACCGGGCACACGTTCAGGCAGGCCGAGCACCTGATGCAGCGCAGCGCCTGCCTGCCGACCTGGTCCGCGAGCGCCGTGGTGCGGCCGTTGTCCAGCAGCACGAGGTGAAAGTCGGACGGCCCGTCCCCCGGCGTCACCCCGGTCCATACCGAGGTGTAGGGGTTCATCCGCTCGGCCGTCGAGGACCGGGGCAGCAGCGCGAGGAACACCTCCAGGTCGCGCCAGGTGGGCAGGATCTTCTCGATGCCCACCACGGAGATGAGCGTCTGCGGCAGCGTCACGCACATCCGGCCGTTGCCTTCTGACTCCACCACGACGAGCGAGCCCGTCTCCGCGATCGCGAAGTTCGCGCCGGAGACGCCGACCTTGGCGGAAAGGAACGCCTGGCGCAGGTGCGACCGCGCGGCCGCGGCCAGCATCCGCGGCTCGTCGGTGAGGTCGTCGGGCGCATCGGGCATCTCGCGGCGGAAGATCTCCCTGATCTCGGCCCGGTTCCTGTGGATGGCCGGGACCAGGATGTGGCTGGGCAGGTCGTGGCCGAGCTGCACGATGAGCTCGGCCAGGTCGGTCTCCAGCGCGCCGATGCCGTCGGCGGCCAGGGCCTCGTTCAGCCCGGTCTCCTGGGTGGCCATCGACTTCACCTTGACCACGCGGTCCGCGCCCGCGGCGCGGACCAGGCCGGCCACGATCGCGTTCGCCTCGGCCGCGTCCTGCGCCCAGTGCACGTGCCCGCCGGCCCTGGTGACGTTCTCCTCCAGCCGGATCAGGTAGGTGTCCAGGTTGGCCAGGGTGTGGTCCTTGATCGCCTTGGCCGCGGCGCGCAGCTCCTGCCAGTCGGCCAGCTCGCCGACCGCGCCCGCCCGCTTGGCCCGGATCGTGTGCGTGGCGTGCGCGAGGTTGCGCCGCAGCTGGGAGTCGGCCACCGCGGTCCGCGCCGCGACAGGGAACGACGGCATGCCGAGGTAGGTCGGCATCCCCGGGTGCGGGCCGCCGGCCGCCGGGTGCTGGCCGACCGTCTCAGGGTGCGGGCCGGCTGTCGCCGGGCCGGCGTGCTGCCCGGCCGTCTCCGGCGGCGTCACGGCGCGTCCTCGGTGCGGGCCAGGATCTCGGCCAGGTGCATGGTGGCCACGCCGGACCGCTGCCGGGTCAGTGAGCCGCCGATGTGCATGAGGCAGGAGTTGTCGGCCGCGCACACCACCTCCGCACCGGTCTGGCGGATCGCGGCCACCTTGTCGGCGCAGATCGCGGCCGACACGTCCGGGTTCTTCACCGCGAACGTCCCGCCGAACCCGCAGCAGGACTCGGCATCGGGCAGGTCGACCAGGTCCAGGCCGCGGACCGCGCGCAGCAGCCGGGCCGGGGCATCGCCGACGCGGAGCATCCGCAGCGAATGACAGCTCGGGTGATAGGTCACCCGGTGCGGGAAGTACGCGCCCACGTCGGTCACGCCGAGCACGTCGGCCAGGAACTCCGACAGCTCGTAGGTCCGCGGCGCGACCTGCGCCACGGCCCGGGCCAGGCTCTCGTCCGCCGCCTCAGCCGCCAGCGCCGGGTAGTACTCGCGGACCATCGCGGCGCAGGACGCCGAGGGCGTGACCACCGCCTCGAAGCCGCCGAACGCCGCCACGAATCCCCGCGCCATCGGCGTGGCTTCCCGCCGGTAGCCGGTGTTGAAATGCATCTGGCCACAGCAGGCCTGCCCGGCGGGGAACTCCACCCGGTGGCCAAGCCGCTCGAGCACCGTGACCACGGCCTTGCCGGTGTCCGGGAACAGCGTGTCGGTCAGACACGTGACGAACAAGCCGATCCGCATCGCGCGCCTCCGGCCACCAACGCTACAACGCTTCTCTCGCATCGCGCGGGCTAGGCCAGCAGCGCCGACCCGTCGCGAGCCCGCACCCCGGCGCAGCGGCCGATGACCGCGAGCGCCGCCACGTATCCCGGCCGCACATCCAGGTCGAACAGGGACACATCCGCCGGGGCCTGCGGGTAGGGCCAGGCGAGCAGGCGCGCAGGCTGGCCGGCCGGGGAGACGACGACGTCCTTGAAGGACACCCCGAGGCCGTCCCCGGTCGCCTTGGTCACCGCCTCCTTCCTGGTCCAGGCGACCAGGAAGGCGCGAGCCCTGATGGCCGGGTCGGCCGCGGCCAGGGCCGCCCGCTCGTCGTCGGCAAGCACGAGACGACCGAGCTGCTCCGGATCGCCGTCGCCGCCAACCGGCCGGGCCCGCCCGTCTGCCTGCTCGACGTCCACCCCGACCGCGGACCGGGCGACCGCGACCGCGACCAGGTCGCCGGAGTGGCTGACGGAATGCTCGATGCCGCCGCCGCGGATGGCCGGCTTGCCGTGCGGTTCGCCGCACCGGCGGCAGGTCCGGTCGAAGCTCACCTGCTCCGGCGGCAGGCCCGTGTACCCGGCAAGCACGGTCTTCGCCAGCGCGCACCCCACCAGGAAACGGTCGCGATCAGCCTCTCGCCGGTAGGCCTGCCAGCGTCGGCGTTCGACCTCGTCCAGCAGTCCGGCGTAACGAGGCGAGGCGTCCTGCCGCCGCGCCCACCAGACGTCGACGGTCCCATCCGATGCAGGCGCCAGCTGCGCCCCTTCCGCCACCTGGTCAGCGTACGGCGCGGCGAGACCGAAGTAACCCGTTGCGGCGTGTCGCGCTCGCGGATCGCACGCCAGGACAAGATGCCCGGTTCATGCCCGTCCATGCCCGTTCGGTGCTTCCTGGCGTCGGCGCGGCCACCACCCGCAGGCCCCGGCTGCCCGTCCCGGCCGGGACGTTGCGGCAACGACCCGCATACAACCGGGTCGCCGTCACAGCGTCCCGGTCAGGGCCTGGCGGCTATGTGACCACAGGGGCAGATGGAGCCAGCGGGGAGTATACGCACATGGGCCAGGCTCGGTGGCGGGCGCGCCACGGCCGGATCAAGCGCGGCCGGATCAAGCGCGGCCGGCCGGGAGCCGGGCGGCGATGCCGTCGAGCAGGCAATCCAGGCCGAACTCGAAGCGCTCGTCTCTCGTCTCCGCCGCGTCCGGGTCGATGCCGGCGTCCATAAGGCGCCGTATCCGCGGGAAGCGGTCCGAGCTGGCGACCCACGACACGTAGCGCTCACGCTGGGCCTCGATCTCCTCCGGGGTCAGCCCGGCCTCCGCCCTCTCCCGGTCGCGCTCGCCGCGCATCTCCTGCGCCTCGCGCAGCACCGCTCCGCTGACGTAGGTCCCCAGCGTTAGCAGGATGTCGGTGGCCAGCCGGGCATCCAGGTCGAACCCGTCGAACAGGGCGAGCAGGCGCTCCAGGTTGCGCGCCTGGTTCGGGCCGGACGGCGGCCTGCCGCCGACGAACTCCATCATCCACAGGTGACGCAACCGTGACGCCCGGGCGTTGCGGGCAAACACGGCCAGGTCGGCCTGCCAGTCGCCGGACGGCTCCGGCACCTCGGTCTCCGCCTCGATCGCCTCGAGCATCAGGTCGAGCAGTTCCTCCTTCGACCCGATGTGCCAGTACAGCGACATCGGGCCGGCCCGAAGCTCCCGCGCGATGCGGCGCATGCTGAGTGCTTCCGGGCCCTCGGCGTCCGCCACCGCGATCGCGGTGCTGACGATCTCGGCCCGGGACAGTCCCCGATCGCGACGCGGCGGCTGCGCCCCGCGCTCCCGGTGCCGCTGGACATGGTCCGCCACCCGCCGCCCACGGTCTTTCTGACGGGCCTCCCGGCCGGCCCGCGGGTAGAACGGCTCCTCGCCGTACTCGCCGGGTGCGTCCATGCGTGCTCCTCTGCCGCCCAAGCATGCCCGAAACCGGTCGCCGCCGGCCAGGTCCGGACACTTCAGATAAAAAGTTGCCTCTCGTACACCGTACTGCTATCGTACAGCGTACTGGATAGTACGTTGTACGAGAAACGGGGTGCAGGGATGAGCGAGGCTCCCGCCATCGAGGCGGAAGGACTGGTCAAGAACTACGGGAAAACGAAGGCGCTGGCCGGGTTCGACCTGGCGGTGCCGCCCGGCACGGTCTACGGCCTGCTCGGCCCGAACGGCGCCGGCAAGACCACGGCCGTCCGTGTGCTTGCCACGCTGCTGCGCCCGAACGGGGGCCGGGCGCGGGTGCTCGGGCACGACGTGGTCACCCAGGCGGCCGCGGTCCGCCGCGTGATCGGGCTGACCGGCCAGTACGCGGCGCTGGACGAATACCTCACCGGGCAGTCCAACCTGGTCATGATCGGCCGGCTCAGCCGGCTGCCCGCGGCGCAGGCCAGGCGGCGGGCGGATGAGCTGCTCGAGCGCTTCAGCCTGACCGAGGCGGCAAACCGCGCGGTCAAGACGTACTCGGGCGGCATGCGGCGTCGCCTGGACCTGGCCGCCAGCCTGATCGGCAACCCGGCGGTGCTGTTCCTCGACGAGCCGACCACCGGCCTTGATCCCAGCGCCCGCGCGATGATGTGGGACATCGTGCGCGCGCTCGCGGCGGACGGCACCACGCTGCTGCTCACCACGCAGTACCTGGAGGAGGCCGACCAGCTGGCCCGCCGCGTCGCCGTCATGGACGGCGGCAAGGTCATCGCGGAGGGCACGCCGGACGAGCTGAAGTCCTCGGTCGGCGGTGAGCACCTGGAGATCATCCTGGCCGCTGGCTCGGACGTCGAGGCGGCGATCACCGCGCTCAAGCCACACGCCACGGGCACCATACGCCCGGTTGAGGGCACCCAGCGGCTGTCGGTTCCAGTGGCTGCCGCCGAGGGCCTCACCACCCGCGTGGTGCGCGCGCTCGACGCCGCCGGAGTCCAGGTCAACGACGTGACGATCAGCCGCGCGTCGCTCGACGACGTCTTCCTCTCGCTCACCGGGCACGCGACAGAAGCAGCGGAGACAGCGGAGCCAGCAGGGAGTGAGGCCGCATGAGCGCAGCTACCGAAGCACTCGGCCGGGCCAGCGGGTACGAACGCGGCCGGGCCGCCCAGCTCGTCACCGACGTCTGGGTGCTGACCAAGCGCAGCATCGCCCGGATCCGGCGCGAGCCGGAAACCCTCGCCGAGGTCACCATCCAGCCGATCCTATTCGTGCTGATGTTCGCGTACGTGTTCGGCGGCGCGATCAGGATCCCCGGCGGCGGGAACTACCACGAGTACCTGATCGGCGGGATGCTCGGCATGGGCCTGGCCCAGACGGCGCCGGGCACCGCGGTCGCGGTCGT
>Ga0070763_10000193_pt1 | contig 14468 bp, 15 predicted proteins | sample HubBroMetageWRM3_FD_67279 | JGI IMG/M metagenome (GOLD analysis project Ga0070763, IMG submission 67279) | Warmed soil microbial communities from the Hubbard Brook experimental Forest, New Hampshire - Hubbard Brook CCASE Soil Metagenome WRM 3 | ecosystem: Environmental > Terrestrial > Soil >... | reverse complement strand
AAGCACCGTCCTGGACCGGCATCGGCTCCACGACAACATGAATCCTGGCGTCGTCTGCCTCAACTCGATCCGGACACAGCCGACTCAACATAGAAAGAAGATGCCCCGATGACCGTCCACCCCAATGTCCAGCTACTGCGCGATTTCTTCGTAGCCATGCAACGACTCGATAAGGAGGCTCTGGCCGCACAGTTCACGATCGATGCGCGGTGGTGGGCCCCGATCTCGGCAGAACAGCGTGGGTTGATCAGCCGCCCGCTCGAGGGCGGCGCGGCGGTAGTCGAGTTGCTTACGACGCTCATGACGCAGATCTACGGACCGGAACGCACCTGGACCATTCAGCACGTCACCGCCGACGACGAGACCGGCGCCGCGCACGTCGAGCTGGTCACGACACTGGCAGGCAGTGGCCGGCCTTACCGCAACACCTACGCCTTCTTCTACCAATTCGTGAACGGTCAAATCGCCGACGTCTGGGAGTTCACCGACACCGAATACTCGCACGGCCAATTCGAGGAAGAAGCCGCTCGCCAGGCGTCGTCTGACAGTAATTCAACAGTGGTCAGCACAGGCGCTCATTAAACCCTAATGAACGGGTTGGGGCCCTCTGCTTCGGCCGTACCTCGGTCGGTCGCGTCGGGCAGCCTGTGCAGCATGTTGGTCATCCAGTACGAGAAGTGCTGCGCCTTCCACGCCCGCGTGAGTGCGCGCGAACCGTACTGCCCGAGCCCTCGCACGTCGTTTTTGACAATCGCACGTTGCAACACCTCGCGAGCACACGAACGTCGGCCAGCGCCAGGTTGAGTCATTTGGCCCCGGTACCGCTTCACCGGCGCAACTCTCGTTGCTTATACATCGACGCTACGTCCGGACGTCCCGCAGCCAGCAGTGGCAGGGCTGAGCAACCTTCATCTGGCCGGAGTGCTTCGCGATGCGGTACCGTGATGACCTACCAGATATGGAACTCAAGTTCCGTCGTGAGTGCGGACGGCGCGTCGGCCTTGATTAACACGTGTGCCGACAACTTGTTTGGTGTCGCGACGCGGCGCTCGGCGGTGGCCGGTAACGGAGGAGATGGCGGGTGTTTCGACTTTTCAAGAAGGTGTGGATCCCGCTACTTCTCGTCGTCGTTGTCGCGCTCGGCTCATATGTCGTGCTCCGGGTCCGTGCCAGTTTCGGTGCCACCGCAAACGCCTCTAGCCACGACGCAAACGCCGACAATACGAAACCCTTCAACCCAAAACACATCACCTACGAGGTCACGGCGCCATCGGGGGGCCGCGTCAGCGTCAACTACCTCGATCAAGATGGGCAACCCCACCTCGTCGAAAATGCCCCGCTGCCATGGTCGTACACCATCGTGACGACCCTGCCGTCGATGTCGGCCAACATCGTTGCCCAAGGTGACAGGGGCATGCGCAACATCCGATGCCGGGTCATCGTCGACGGTCAAGTCCGCGACGACCGCACCATCAACGAATACGAACCCTTCATCTACTGCTTGGTGAAGTCTGTATGAGTAACGAGCCCGCCCCTCGCTCCCGCACCGCTCGCCTGCTGCGCAAGCTGGCGTTGCCGATCGTCCTGCTGTGGCTACTCGTCGCGCTCGGCACCACACTGTTCACACCGGCCCTTGGCGAGGTGGCGGGGAAGCACTCGGTGCCCATGACTCCAAGGGACGCGCCGGCGTTCAAGGACATGATGAACATCGGCCACAAGTTCGAGGAGTTCGACACGGACTCCACGGCGATGGTCGTGCTGGAAGGCGACGACAAGCTCGGCGACAGTGCGCACGAGTTCTACAACAAGATCGTCGCCAAGCTCAAGGCCGACAAGCATGTCCAGAACGTTCAGGATTTCTGGAGTGACCCGCTGACAGCCGCCGGTTCCCAAAGCCCGGACGGTAAGGCCGCCTACGTGCAGGTCTTCCTCGATGGTGCTCAGGGCACCACCCCAAGCCACAAGTCGGTCGCCGAGGTCCGCAAGATCGTCAAAAGCGTACCGGCGCCGCCGGGCGTCAAGGCCTACGTGGCCGGCAACACCGTGCTCAATACCGACACACTTATCGCCGCGCACAACAGCATGGACTTGATGACGGCGGTCACGATCGGCGTCATCTTCGTAATGCTGCTTATCATCTACCGCTCGCTAAAGAACGCGATCCTTGCGTTGATACTGGTCCGCTTCGAGCTGTATGCCGCAGAGGGCATCGTGGCGACCGCCGGCAATCTGAACATCGTCGGCCTGACCCCGTACGCGGTCAGCATGGTCACGATGCTGACCATCGCCACGGGAACCGACTATTTCATTTTCCTGTTGGGCCGCTACCACGAAGCCCGATCCCGTGGCGAAGATCGAGAACAGGCGTACTACAGCGCCTACAACGGCGTGGTGCACGTCATCCTGGGGTCGGGTCTGACGATCGTGGGCGCCTGCCTGTGCCTGACCGCAACCAAGCTTCCGTACTTCCAGACCATGGGGATTCCGTGCGCCATCGCCTTGGTGGTGACCATGCTGGCAGGTCTGACGCTGGCTCCGGCCCTACTCGCGATCGCGTCCAAGTTTGGTTTCTTCGATCCGAAACGTCAAGTGTCGCAACGGGGTTGGCGCAAAATTGGTACCGCCGTGACGAGGTGGCCGAAACCGATTATTGTGGTGACTTCTTTTATCGCGGTGATCGGTTTCGTCAGTCTGCTGACCTATATACCGAATTACAACGATAAGAAGTTCACCCCGCCGGACATCGCGGCTAACGTAGCTCAGACGGCGGCCGAGCGGCATTTCTCCCAAGCGCGCATGAATCCGGAATTGCTGATGGTCGAAGCCGACCATGATCTGCGCGATCCGGCGGACATGCTGATCATCGACAGAATTGCCAAGAGCGTCTTCCATGAGCGCGGCATCGGCCGGGTGCAAACGATCACCCGCCCGCTTGGGGCGCCGATCGAGCACAGTTCGCTGCCATTCGTGGTGGCCATGAATAGTTCCAGCACCCTGCAGACGGCGAAATTCATGAACGACAGTATGGCGTCAATGCTCCAGCAGGCAGACGAGTTGGGCAGAACGCTCAGCGTCATGGAGCACATGTATGGCGTCATGAAGGACCTCACTGACACGACTCACAGTATGGTCGGCAAAACGCACGAACTGTTGGACACCACCAACCAGCTGCGGGACCGCATCGCAGACTTCGACGATTTCTGGAGACCCATTCGCAGCTATTTCTACTGGGAGAAGCACTGTTTCGATATTCCGATGTGCTGGTCGTTGCGATCCATCTTTGATGCGCTGGACGGCATCGACGAGATCTCCGAGAAATTTACCGGCCTCACAACCGATTTCGACCACCTGGATCGTTTGATGCCTCAGTTGCTGGCCGATTTTCCGCGGATCATCGATTCGATGAAGACGATGCGTGACTCCATAATGTCGACTCACAGCTCCATGGCGGGCATTCAGCGCCATATGCAAGAAGCCGCCGAAGGCTCAACGATGATGGGAAACTACTTCGACCAAGCCAAAAACGACGACAGCTTCTACCTCCCGCCGGAAGTGTTCCAAAACCCCGACTTCAAGCGCGGACTGAAAATGTTCGTGTCGCCGGACGGTAAGGCGGTCCGGTTCATCATCACCCACCAGGGCGACCCCGCTTCGGTCGAGGGAATCCGGCACGTCCAGGGCATCAAGCAGGCGGTCGCTGATGCGATCAAGGGAACTCCGCTGGAATCCGCGAAGGTGTCGCTGGCCGGTACCGCTTCGATGTACAGCGACATGCAGGACGGGGTCGTCATCGACCTGACGATCGCCGGCATCGCGACGCTGATCCTGATCTTTTCGATCATGCTGCTGATCACCCGTAGCTTGGTGGCATCGCTGGTGATCGTCGGTACCGTGCTGGCATCGTTGGGCACCGCATGCGGTCTTTCCGTGCTGCTCTGGCAGGACATCCTCGGGCTGGGCTTGCAGTGGATCGTGCTACCGCTGACGGTCATCATCCTGCTGGCCGTCGGGTCCGACTACAACCTGCTGCTGGTTTCCCGGCTGAAAGAAGAAATCCCGGCCGGCCTCAACACCGGCATCATCCGGGGCATGGGCGCCTCCGGCCGGGTGGTCACCGCGGCCGGCCTCATATTCGCGGCGACGATGGCGTCGATGATCGTCAGCGACCTGGTGGTGATCGGGCAGTTCGGCACCGCGATCGGGTTGGGTCTACTCGTCGACACGTTTATCGTGCGGGCCTTCATGACGCCGGCGATCGCCGCCGCGCTGGGCCGCTGGTTCTGGTGGCCGCTGGACACCTTCAGCATGAGGAAAAAGGAGGCCCCGGAGCCAGAGAGCGACACCGCGCCCATCCCAGAACTGACGAGGGTGTAACGCTCTCAGCTCGCATCGGCATCTGGCACGCTCTTGGTTTGGAAACGGTGACATTCATCGGATCGGAGTTCAGGCAGGCATCGGGCATATGAGTGAGATGGAATCGAAGCTTCGCCAACGCACAGTTGGCCGGCTGGACCGATCCCGTGATCCCGCGATCCTCAACGCCGCTCTTGCCGCACTGACCGAGAACGGGTACGACGCCACAAACATGGACGACATCGCTGCGCGCGCTGGCGTCGGCAAGGCCGCAATTTATCGGCGGTGGTCATCGAAAGCGGCGTTGATCACCGATGTTCTCGTCTACTGGCGGCCCGATCTGCGCACCGACGACGCCCCCGACACTGGCAGCTTGGCTGGCGACATCGGCGCCCTGATCGAACGCGCGGTGCGCTACGACAACGGGTTGATCACCAACGACCTAGTGCTCCGCGTCGCACTGGAAGCCACTCGCGACCCCCAGCTCGCGACGGCTCTCGACGATCTGATGCTACTAAGGGGCGGACGTCAAATCTCTACTATTCTGGCCCGCGCCGTAGCCCGCGGTGAAATCGCCGCCAACCGCGACTGGTCCCTTGTCGCGGACGTACTCACCGCAATGAGCCTGCTACGAGTACTCAACGGACGAACCGTTGACGCGAATTTCCTGCGACAAGTCACCGACGCGCTCGTTCTCCCGGCACTGTCCACCTAGAGCTGTTTGACCTAAGCGCAGCCGAAGACCTGACGACCAAACCCGCGTTGTGCGGAACGACCCACTGAACTGGGCGTTTCAAGACGCCATGGCACCACATGAGACGCGGCAGACAGTCTGACTCGCATTTACACACCAGCGGTCGGCGGTTCGATACCGTCCGCGCCCACGGTAACTTCGGTGAGATGACAGCGTCACCTGAAATCCAAGAGATCGCCGTGATAACCGGTGCATCTACCGGCATTGGCGCGGCGACGGCACGCGAACTGGCCCGGCGTGGGTTTCACGTCCTCGCGGGTGTCCGGCGCGACCGGGACGCCGACGCAATCCGGGGGCCGGGCATCGAGCCGCTGATCATCGACATCACCAACCCGGACCACATCCGGGCGCTGGCTGCTCGAGTGCACGGGGACCCGCAGGGTCGGGCGGTGCGGGCGCTGGTAAACAACGCCGGCATCGGCGTCAATGTACCGGTCGAGGCCTTCGCGATCGATCAGTGGCGACGCTTGTTCGAGGTCAATTTCTTCGGCCACATCGCCGTGACCCAGGCGCTCCTGCCAGCCCTGATCCGCAGCAAGGGTCGCGTGGTCAACATCAGCTCCGTGGGCGGCAAGATCGCCATGGCCACCTACGGTCCTTACGCAGGCACGAAATTCGCGCTCGAAGCGGTCAGTGACTCCTTGCGACGCGAAATCGCCCCGTTCGGTGTCCAAGTGGTCGTGGTCGAACCGGGCGCCGTGCGTACGGAAATGCCCGGCCGGGCGATCAGCACCGCCCATGAGCTGGCGTCGACCATGACGCCCGAGCAAAACCAGCGCTACGCCGGGCTAGTGCACGCCATCACCGCACAGGCCGCGTCGCACACCAACTCGGGCCTACCCGCGGACGCCGCGGCCAAGGTGATCGCCAAGGCGGTGACGGCGCGCAAGCCGCGCACTCGCTACACCATCGGCCGCGACGCCGCGTTGATCACCCGCTTGACGCGCATCCTGCCCGACCGGACAACTGACCGCGTCCTCGCCGCCGCGCTGCGTCCCCACTTTCCCAAGGAGAGCAAACCGATCTCGCCGTGGTGTGCACCCTTTTCGCGTGGACGATCGACCACGTCGGTGTGATCGAGCTTTCGCCACCGGTCACGTCACGGCACCAGCACAACCTTGCCGACGTTCTCTCGGGCGGCAAGGATTCGGTGAGCTTCCGGCGCGTCGGCGAACGGCACGGAGGCATGAACCACCGGAGCTGCCGTGCCGTCGGACAGTGCCGCTGACAGCGGTTCTATCCAGGGTTCGAGCGTCCCGCGGTCGTCCCAGAGCCGCAGCATGTTAAGGCCGATGACGGTCTTGGATTCGTTGAGCTGGTTGATCAGGTTGAACCCGCGCACCATCGCCAGCGCCTGTGGCGCCGCGCGCCGCAGCGACCGCTTTTCGCCTTGCTGCAACGATGAGAGGCCGTATGCGACAAGCCGTCCGCCCGGACGTAGCAGGTGGAACGACCGCCGCAACGATGTGCCACCCAACGCGTCCAGCACGATGTCGTACGGTTCCAGCCCTTTCCACCACCCGTCGCGGCGGTAGTCGATGGCACGGTCGATGCCCAGTGCAGCGAGTTGGCTGTGCTTGCTCGGTGATGCGGTGCCGTCCACAATCGCACCTGCGGCCTTGGCCAACTGGACGGCCGCGATGCCGACGCCCCCGGCCGCGGCGTGCACCAGCACTCGCTCGCCGGTGCGCAGCGAGCCGTACCCGTGCAGCGCTGCCCATGCCGTTGCGTAGTTGACCGGGACCGCGGCGCCCTGCTCGAAGCTCATCGACTCCGGAAGCACCACGGTGTCGTCCGCGGCGGCGTTGACGATTTCGGCGTAGCCGCCGAAACGTGTTCCGGCCAAGACGCGCTCGCCCACGCGTGCCGGATCGACGCCGTCTCCGACGGCCTCGATCGTCCCGGCCACCTCATAGCCGACCACACTCGGCACCTTCGGCGCGTCGGGGTACAGCCCGACGCGAGCGAGGTGGTCGGCGAAGTTCACTCCCGCCGCGCGGACCGAAATCCGCACCTGGCCCGCCGAAGGCGGCGGGGGATCGGGGCGCTCCTGCACCTTGAGCACCGACGGAGGGCCGTGCTTGGTGATGACGACTGCGCGCATCGGCTACAGGTGACTTGCTGCGAAAGCCGCCGCCTGAGCCGGCATTCCGGAACTCGGATAGGACAGGTGCGCCGGAGAGAACTGCTCGTCGTGCGTCGGCACCGACAGGCCCGCGCCCGGGGTGCAGATGGCATCGCCGGGCGCACACATGTCAATGGCCTTGGCCCCATACCACGGGCTGGCCGTGCTTACCGGTGCTCCCAGATATCTGTCGGCTGGATTCCCGAAGAGGGCGAGCGCAGAAACGTGATCGGCCTGGTCCGCCGATAGCGTCTCGGGGACGAAGCCCGCAATCGGGAATTGGGCGATGGTGATCTGATCGATCACCATCGCGCCCTGGGAGTATCCGCCGAGCACCATCTTGGTGTTGGGGCAGTTCGCGATCATGGACTGGACGTGCGCGCTCGCATCACTAGTGCCCGCGTTGACGGATGGCACGAAATCCTCTGAGGCGGGGTAGTTGACCGGATACACCCCGACCGAGCGGCCCCCAACTTGCGACCGCAGTGCATCGACGAATTCCCGCCCTACCACGCCGACACCGGGCGGTTCGGTGGTGGCGCGGGCGAACGTCACCTCAACGTCGGGGCACGGAGCGGCGGACGCGGGTGTGAGGTTGATCGGTGCGCTCAGCAGCGCCACCCAGATGGTCACCATCGCGGCGGCCAGGAAATTTGCAATTTGGCGCGCGCTCACGTCGTAATGCTGACACATCGCCACGGGAATAGGGTACGTCTCCTCTTTTCGCGACTCAGTCCGGCGGCGCGAAGAACTCGAGCGCAATGCCGTCAGGGTCTCGGAAGCTCAATCCCGAGCCGTAGGGCGCGTCGACGATCCCGCCGTGCTGGACGCCGAGCTCGTTGAGTCGGGCCATCCAGGTCTCCAGCTCGGCGCGGTTGGCAGAGCCGAAACCGACGTGGTCCAGGCCCACCCGGAACTCGCTGAACCGCTCGTCGGGGGCCGAAAGCTCGTGCTGGTGGATTCCGAATACCGTGCCGCCGTCAAGCAGCCAAACCAGGTGCCGGAATCCGGCGTCGGTGTGCTCGTCGAGCACTGGCTCGGCGCCGAACAGCGTCCGATACCACGGGCCGCTGATTTTGACGTCGCGTACGGTGATTGCGACGTGGTTGAGTCCGGGGAAAGCCACGGGTCTGCTCCCTTCTGAGCGTCAGCGGTGGGCGGTCCGACCAGGTCCGCGCTAACAGTGTGATCTACGTCGCAACGCGGCGTCGATGAGGCGAGCGACACATTTACTTCGGCCGACTAATTAGCCATGCTTGCTATATGACTTCACAGCTGACGCCCGAACGCACGACCTCCCTGCCGGCGAAGACCGATGAAGCCCGCGAACGCCCCTTGCTTCTGCAGCCGTGGTTTTTGATGGCGATATTGAGCATGGTCGCCATCGTGCTGGTCGTCCTCTTCAACTAGTCACTACACGATTCGCCAGCCGCGCCGGGCACGAAACCGCATATCCCAAAGGTAAAGCCGATATCCCAGAATCCACGCCTGGTGTGGAATCAGCCGGTCGGCCAGCCGCAGCGCGGCCAGCAGCCATTCGAATCGGCGCTGCTGGGATTCTGCCCACTCCAGCCGCATCATCACGCGGAACTCGGGTGCTAAAAAGCCCGTCGTCGCGAACAGGTTGAACGATCCGGCAAGGGCGTGCAGCGGCCGCGGCAAAAACGCCATCGTCGCCACCCCGTGCAGATGCTCGCGCACCGGGGGATCGATGCGCAGGTCTTCCAGGGAGCGCTTCCAGTAGTCGTCGAACGCGACCCGGTCCGATGGCCACATGTCCTCGCGCACTTGAAGGGTGGTGCCCAGCCGCTTGGCGTCCTGGTAGACGGCATCCGCGGTGGCCTCGTCCAAGGGGCCGTACAGAAACTCGTGCTGGTCGACGAAATAGCGATACAGGCAGGCGGCCACCCATAGCTGCAGCGCGGGATCGAAGGCGTTGTAGGACACTGGGCTTGACGACGTCGACCTCACCTGCCGATGAGCGGTGTCGACGGCAGCGCGGATGAGTTCGCGGTCTGCATCGGTGCCGATGGTCGCCACGGCCAAATACGTGCCGGTGGTACGCGCCCGTTTGAACGGATGCTTATAGACGTTGCCGCTGTCGACCGGGCTTTCCAACACGCCATAGCCGACACCCGGCAACGACAGCTGCATGATCACATTCGCGGCCGGCAGCAACACTGCCGTGGGGTTCAGCAAGTCGGCGACCCGAGTGGCGTTCCGCTTCATCGCGGCCGCTGCTCACCAGAAGGCTCCATCAACCGAGTAGACCACGTGTGAGACGCTGCCGGAATGTTTGGGCGGCCGCGGCATCCCCGGCTCGCCGGTGTGCTGGCCGGCTGCCTGGCCGACCTGGTGCTGGCCGACCCTCGGGCGGGGCATCCAGTCGCAGGATTCGGTGCCGCCGCAGCGGCGGTGGAGCGGGTCACCTACCGCGACACTCGGATCGCCGGCGCCGCCCACGTCGTCGTGCTGGTGGGCGCGGTGAGCCTGCTCGGCGCTGCGGTGCAGCGGGATGCTCGACGGCGCGGTCCGCGGTGGTCAGTCGCCGCGACCGCGGTGGCGACGTGGATAGCGCTGGGCGGAACGTCCCTGGCGCGCGCCGGCTTGGCAATGGGCGATCTCTTGAGCCGCGACGATTTGGTCGGCGCCAAACGGCTGTTGCCCTCGCTGTGCGGGCGTGACCCGGCGCAACTCGACGCCGTGGGATTGACGCGGGCATCGCTGGAGTCGGTTGCCGAGAACACCTCGGACGCCCACGTCGCGCCGCTGCTGTGGGCGACGGTGGGCGGCGTGCCCGCCGTCCTCGGATACCGCGCCGTCAACACGCTCGACTCGATGGTCGGCCATCGCTCGCCGCGCTATGCCCGATTCGGTTGGGCCGCAGCACGTCTGGATGACGCGGCTAACTATGTCGCCGCGCGGCTGACCGCGGCGCTGGTGGTGTTGTGTGCACCGGTGGTCGGCGGATCGCCGTCGGGTGCGGTGCGTGCCTGGCGTCGTGACGCCGCCCGTCATCCCAGCCCCAACGCCGGCGTTGTGGAGGCGGCATTCGCGGGGGCCCTGGGCGCGCGCCTGGGCGGGCCCACGCAGTACCAGTACGAATTGCAGATCCGGCCCACCCTCGGCGAGGGAATGCCGCCATCGGTGGCCGACCTGCGCCGCGCGGTGCGGCTCTCGCGGACGGTGCAGGCGGGTGCGACGTTGCTGTGCCTTGCTGTCAGCGCCGCCGTCCGTAGCGGTCGGTGAGCTTCTCCTCGACGGTCGCGGGCTTAGTGGGCTCCGTCGGCGATGTCTGACTCTTCTCGACGCGGCGGGCCTGGATCTCCGCGTACACGAAATAGCCCAGCAGGATCGGTGCGATGACGCCGAACGTGATCCACTGGATACCGTAGGACAGGAACGGCCCGGCATCCAGTTGGGGGAGCCCGATCACGCCGAGCCCGCCGGGCTGGTTGTCCACCAATTGCAAATATGACCCGGCCAGCGGGACTCCGGTCAGCGTCGCTATCTGGCTGACATCGATCGAATACACCTGCCGCACACCGTCACTGATAAATGACTCCTTGTCCAGCACCGGCCGCTCGGAGTCGCGCAGCCGCGCCGTGATGGTCACCGTCTCACGCGGAGGCGGGGGGACCGACGGTAGCCGCGACCCTTGCGCGGGCCGCACGTAGCCGCGGTCGACCAAAACGCTGGGGCCGCCGTCGACCATGAAAGGCAACAGCACCTCCATCGCCGGCTCCCCGTCGGCCACCCGCAGCCGGGCCACCAGCTGTTTATCCGGCAGGTAGTGGCCAGTTGCCGTCACCCTGCGCCACTGCGCGTCGGGTGCCGATGAATCTTGCTGCGGCAACAGGGTTTTCAGCGGCACCGGTGCGGTTGTCAGGGATTGCTGGATCTGGTTGTTCTCCCGAGACGTCTTGGTGTTTTTCCCGAGCTGCCACGGCGCAAGCACGCTGAAACACAAGTAGGTGAACGCGATGACCACCACCGCCAGCGCCACCCAGCCCGGCCGCAGGAGAAACGTGAGCCGACGCATCAGGGAGGTCCGTCTTGGGCGAGTCGCTCGTCGACCCAGTGGTGCAGACCCGGCAAAGAGGCCTCGATGGCGGCGAAAACAGCTTCGAAGTCGTCGTGGTCGCCGTAATAGGGATCGTCGACGTCGAGAACATAAGCGCCGGACCGAGGGTCGAAGGATCGCAGCATCCGGACGCGGTCGGCGTCGACACCAAGTTGCTGGAGAAGCCAGACGTGGTTGCGGGCCAGCGCGACCACCAGGTCGGCTTCGATGTGATCGATGCCGATTTGCGCCGCGCGGTGGTCGGTGGGGTAGCCGTGCGCGCGCAGTACGCGGTTGGCCCGCTCGTCGGCGGACTTGCCCACATGCCAGCCGGCGGTTCCCGCACTGGTCACCCGCACTGCGTCGTGCAGACCGCGCTGGCAGATCTGGTGGGCGAACATCTTCTCGGCCATCGGCGACCGGCAGATGTTGCCGGTACAGACGAACGTGATGTGCAGCTTGCGCTCAGACACCTAACGCCCTCCGCAGTTCGGCAACCGTCGCGACGTGCACCGCACCGCTCGTCGCGGTGGCATCGGCGAAGTCGGCTTGGCCATATCCCCAACCGACCACGACCACGTCGAGGCCATGTGCGGCCGCGCCTTCGACATCGTGGAGGCGGTCGCCGACCATGAGCACGCGTTCCGGAAGGGGCTGCAGTTGTGCCAATGCGCGCGCCAGCACGTCAGCCTTGGTGGCGCGGGTGCCGTCGACGCTGGCTCCCGCGACGACCTCGAAGTGCTCGTCAAGCCCGAAATGCGCGAGAATCCGCCGTGCGGTCGGCTCCGCCTTGGAGGTGGCCACGGCGAGCCGGATGCCCGCCGCCCGCAGGTCGGCCAGCAAGGGGCCAATCCCGTCGAAGAGGCTGTTCATCGCCCAGCCGCGGGTGGTGTAGTCGGCACGGTAGGCGGCAATCGCGGCATCGGTGTGCTCGCCCAGCCCCATCGCGGACAAGGTGTGGTGCATCGGCGGGCCGACGATCCGGCTGGTCAGATCACCCTCGGGCACGGCAGCGCCGATCTGGCCGAGCGCGTGGCGGAAGCTGGACACGATGCCGTCGGCGGAGTCGGTCAGGGTGCCGTCAAGGTCGAAGATCACCAGCTGTGGCTTTGGGACGGCCGGTGACGATGCGCGCCGTGAAGCGGCGTGCCGAGGAGGCGGCCAATTTGGCTCAGCCGAAATCCTGCCTGTCACGTCCCCATTGTCCAAGATGGTGCGATCTGCCCTTGACGGTGTCCCGATACCTGGCCTCGTCGCGAAGTCGTTAGTGTTTCAGACGTGGCGAGTCTGGATCCGAGCGCGGCGACTGCGCTCGCGGCGGCGCGCTACCACGGCGATCAGGCCGCCGAACCGGGCATGCTCGATTTCGCCGTCAACGTCCGTCACGCGCAACCGCCGGCCTGGCTGGTGCAGCGGCTGGCCGCACGGTTGCCGGATCTGGCGCATTACCCCGGCGCCGACGACGAGCGCGCGGCGATACAGGCCGTCGCGGACCGTCACGGCCGTGAGCGCGACGAGGTCGCGCTGTTGACCGGGGCCGCCGAGGGATTCGCGTTGCTTCCGAACCTGCGCCCGACCCTGGCGGCGGTGATCGCGCCGTCGTTCACCGAGCCGGCGGTGGCGCTGAGGTCGGCCGGTGTCCGCGTGCACCACGTCGTGCTCGATCGGCCGTTCGGCCTGGCCGGCGCGCAGGTGCCCGACGATGCCGATCTCGTCGTGGTAGGCAACCCCACGAACCCGACGTCGGTGCTGCACTCCCGCGAGCAGGTCCTCGCGTTACGCCGACCCGGGCGGATCGTCGTGGTGGACGAGGCGTTCGCCGATTCGGTTCCCGGCGAGCCGGAATCGCTGGCCGACGACCCGCGGCCCGATGTGCTGGTATTGCGCAGCCTGACCAAAACGTGGTCGCTGGCGGGCCTGCGGGTGGGCTACGCACTGGGTGCGCCCGAAGTGCTGGCCCGGCTGACCGCTCAACGGGCCCACTGGCCGGTGGGCACGCTGCAACTGACGGCGATCGCGGTGTGCTGTGCGCCCGACGCCGTGGCCGAAGCCGCGGTGGGTGCCGGGCGGCTGGCGGCGCTGCGCACCGAGATGGTGTCCGGCCTGCGGTCAGCGGGTGTCGAACCAGTCGATGGTTGTGCACCATTCGTCCTGTTCACCGTTCCGGATGCCGAATTGGTGCGAAAGCACCTGCACGCCAGTGGAATCGCCGTGCGGCGATGTGATACGTTCGTCGGCTTGGACGGACGGTATCTGCGGGCTGCGGTCCGACCCGAGTGGCCGGTGCTCGTCGAGGCGATCGCCGACATGGCGAAGAGTGGGGCACTTCGATGACAGTGCGGCTGGCCGAGGTCATCGACGTGCTGGACGCGGCCTACCCGCCTCGGCTTGCCCAGTCGTGGGATTCGGTTGGCCTGGTCTGCGGCGATCCCGACGACGTGCTGAGCTCGGTGACGATCGCAGTCGACGCCACGGCTGCGGTGGTCGATGAGGTTCCCGACGGTGGACTGCTGCTGGCTCACCATCCGCTGCTGTTGCGCGGGGTGGACACGGTGGCGGCCAGTACTGCCAAAGGTGCTTTGGTGCACCGGCTGATCCGTTCCGGCCGTTCGCTGTTCACTGCACACACCAACGCCGACTCGGCATCGCCGGGCGTGTCCGACGCATTGGCGCAAGCGCTCGGGTTGACCGTCGAGTCAGTGCTGGAACCGTCGCCCGCGGTGCCCGATCTGGACAAGTGGGTGATATTCGTACCGCCGGAGAATGCGGAGGCGGTGCGGGAGGCGGTTTTCGCGGCCGGCGCCGGAAGAATCGGCGACTATTCCCACTGCAGTTGGAGCGTCACCGGCACCGGCCAGTTTTTGCCGGAGGACGGGGCGTCCCCGGCTATCGGCAGCGTCGGCACCGCGGAGCGAGTGGTCGAGGACCGAGTCGAAGTGATCGCACCTGCGCGGGCACGGCGGGAGGTGCTCGCGGCGATGCGCGTGGCGCATCCCTACGAGGACCCGGCATTTGACATCGTCGCGCTGGCGCCGCCGCCCGCCGACGTCGGGTTAGGGCGAATAGGATCGTTGATGCAGCCAGAGTCGTTGAGCGCGTTCGTCTCCCGCGTCAAGGCTAGCCTGCCGCAAACGTCGTGGGGAGTGCGGGCCGCGGGCGATCCAGACATGACC
>Ga0070763_10000188_pt1 | contig 14649 bp, 12 predicted proteins | sample HubBroMetageWRM3_FD_67279 | JGI IMG/M metagenome (GOLD analysis project Ga0070763, IMG submission 67279) | Warmed soil microbial communities from the Hubbard Brook experimental Forest, New Hampshire - Hubbard Brook CCASE Soil Metagenome WRM 3 | ecosystem: Environmental > Terrestrial > Soil >... | reverse complement strand
CGTCGCCAGGACCGCTGCCCGCTCCTGTTCGCCCAGTTGCGGTCGCGAATGCGGAACCAGCTGCTTGCGGAGGCTGTCAGGCTGTGACACGCGCGTCAACAGACACCTCGGAAAGGATATCCCTGGTTGCCGAGAGTCCCGTATTGGCCAGCAGGTCGAGGATCGACGGATCAGCCAGGCCCCGTCGCGTCACCGGTGCCTTCCAGGCCTGTACCGCGACGTTCACGCCTTCCCGCCGGAAGCGGTCCAGTGGCAGGTAAGACAATCCAGGCGCGCCCGAGATGTACGAGGTGCCTCCGACCTTCTTGACCAGGTCGAGAACCAGATCTCCCTTTGTGGAATGCACATTGAGGTCAGAACTGCGGACAACGTGGACCGCCGGGGCGAGAAGTTGCAGAACGGTCTGGAACGTCCGCCAGCAGACCTCGTCAATCGTGTCCGCCTCATGCTCGTAGACCGCCTCGACCGCCTGCTCGGCCGCGCTCCAATAGGGGCGCTTTGAGTAACACTGGCGGATTGTCAGCATGTGCTTCCGCCACTGCGGCTGCACTCCTGCCTCCGACCAGAGGGTAAGTCTCGTTCCCCGCAGCGGCAAGCGGAGCACCACCGGGCGCCCGTCGGACAGCTCGATCACCGTCCTGTCCTCCCACTTCGTGGCCGAGCGAGAGAACTTGACGGAGTCCAGCCAGATGTACACATCACTAGAGAAGATGCGATTCCACACGTGAGATCGCGCCCAGTAGGTCGGCTGTAGAATCGCTACTCTCACTGCGGCTCCCCGATCGTCAGCCGCAGCGCGCGGAACGCCTCCGCATACTCGAGCCCCGCGAAGGCGCCGCGTAGCCGAGCCCAGTCTGTGACCAGGGCAGGATCGATGATCTGTCGCCCTGCCTGCGACCCGTTGTAGTGCCCGACTGCTGCCAGCTTCCGGTCCATCACCGACGAGATGTCCACGTAGTAGTTGAGCTCGATCTCGCGGCCGGCGTAGCCCCACGCTGATCCCGGGTACTCGTAGGACAAGACTGTCGTCGCCAGATAGCCGAACCGCGACAGGGGCCGGGTGGCTGCCAGGCCCGACTCGAACATCACGACGTGATCTTGGTGGTAAGAAGGCGACGGGATGCAGACAGTGCCAGGGCTCTCGGCCACGAGGATCTTCTCGATCCGTCCCACCAGCTCTCGGCGATCGACTGAGAGCATCCTCGCCTCGTACTCCCGGCCGTACAGGACGACGAAGCGGAAGCCGAGCTCGGCGGCCACCTCTTCGATCTCGATTCCCTCATCGCGCGACTCCACGCCGAAGATCACGAACGGGTCGGTCGCGCGGGCGAGCATACCTCCGCAGCCAAGAGTCTCGTCGTCCATGTGCGGGGCGATCACCACCAGGTCAGCCACAGCCCTTCCTCGCTTCCTGCGCTGTCACGGACGTCCGCATCGGAACGGCTCATAATTCACGCCATGCCCGCAGGCACATGTCATTCGGTAGATAGGACTGGTCCAGCTCCAGGTGAGCCCAGTCGCACCCGGCCAAGAAGGAGATCATCTCGCCGCTGTCGTAATGCAGCCGTCCATCGGCTGGAACGCGCAGAACCGTCAGCGCGATGCCGCGTCGGCTGGCACCCCACATCGCTGCAACAACTCCCGCTGTCTCGTCCTTCGTCCACCCCTTGGAATAGTTGAATGGGCCAGAAGCGACGACCCAGTCGTGCGGGGTGAGATCGGCCACGCTGCCACAGCGGAACACGCTCTCCGGGCGCCGGCTCCGCGCCAGGGTGATGACTTCCTCGGACCAGTCCAGGCCTTCGTAATGCACGGCGTGCGGCATGAGGTCGGCGAGTCGCCCGGTCCCGCAGCCAAATTCAAGCAGGGTCTCCCCTTCTTCGATCCGCAGCCGCAGAAGCGCCTGCAGCCGGCGTTCGTGAGACTCCCGGGACCCGCAGTCGGCAATGACGTAGTCCGGTCCGCCGCGGCTAGCGTAGGAATCCCAGGACCGCGGACTGCTCTCGGCAAGCCAGGGACCCCTCCGCCCAGACGTGACATCACTTTCTGGCGAATGCAGGCGCGGCAGTCGCATGTCTCGCTGCGCCGTCCCCGCCGAGTGCTCTCCGCCCACCTCTTGATGGCCACCTCGGACCTGCCGTGTCGCATCACTCATTTCGCTCACGTCCAGATTCCCCCCAGGCGAGCCTAAGCGACCGAAACAATTCAAATAAGTATATCAGTGCTCCTGAAGGAGCAGCCAGGAGACATATAGGTGGTTTCCGTGCTTCGGGCGCTTTAAACATTCGATGCAGGGGTCAAAACGGACCAGGCTCGGCCGACGCAATGCGGTCGTTGACCACATTTCGCACCTTTCTTCCATTATTGGATCTTTGGGGCAGAACCGCTCCCGAGCGAGCCGATAATGCTCTCAGTGTAGGTTGCCAGGTTCCGGGTGGACGCCTCGGCCAATCCCGCCGCTGAGAGCTCCGCCAGTCGCGCCGGGTCGTCGGCGAGGATCTCGATGGCCTCGATTATCGCCTCCGGGCTGCGCGAAGGAATCACCATCGCGCTAGCGGGACCGCCAGCCTGCGAAGTCGCTACCACCGGAAGCCCGAGTGCGACCGCCTCCAAAGTGGCGAGCGCGCTCCCCTCCGACAGGGATGGGAACAGCATTACATCGGCGCGGCGCAACTCGCTGAACAGCTGGGGGCGGGGAACGGGCCCGTGAACCGTCCCGACCTCGGCGAGGCATCGAACGCCCAGCTTTGTGAGCTTGACAGCGCCGAAAAATTCCATCTGGACCGGAAGGGACGGCCTCCTCCGGAAAGCTTCATAAATATACTGGACTCCCTTTTCCAGCATCAGCGTGCCGACGAATACTACACGCAGGGCACGGCCGCCCCTGACTTCCCTCGCCATTCCAGCAGGTCGCTGCCTTCCTATCGGATAGGGAAGGACGCGGAACTTCAGCGGATCGGCTCCAAAATCGCGGCATATACTTATCAAGTGGGCTGATGGCACCCAGATGACATCGGCCGCCTGCCACTCCGCTTCCAGGCGGCCACGCCAAACCGGAGATATGGGCACCCTCTCTGGCTCCCATCCCGGAAAGCGGGCGAGCTCCTCGGCTCTGACAGCCCGCTCGTAACGGGGGGGAGGCGAAATCTGTTCCAAGATCCGGTATGTCCGGCCCTCGAACAGTTCCAGGCACGAGCCCTGCGTGCCCACGACAGCGCCCGATCTGCACTGCCGGGCGACTGCGGAGTACATCCGTATGAGCACACGGTCAACGGCCGTCGTGTCCCGTCCCGACAGCAATAGGCGCTGCCGGGCCCGGTTGGCGATCATCAGCTGGGGATGCCTGTGAATGCGCTCCGGGGGGATATCCCGCACGACCCGGTTCGCCGCCCGCGGCCCCGCGACACGCTCAAGGGCGCGGGCGCCCCTCCCGGGCGGGAGGCAGACATCCACGTGCGCACTTCGCAGCAGCGCAGCCGATTCAAGTGCCACGGCGGTCTGGAGGCCCATCCGAACGCCCGGGCAAAAAAAGTCAAAGGCGCGTAGCTCCCCCGCCTCGCGTGGTGCCCTCATCACTGGCCTCCATCGTCCAGGCATCGCGCGGCAGCGCCCATCTCGGCTCCTGGCTGGGCTGCGCTGCGGAACACGAGTAGCCTGAGTGTGGGTTGTCCGGCACTGCCCGGGCACCGCACCGGACACAGGCCGACCATCGCCGACGTGGCCAGCCACCACCGGAGGCGATGCCGGTGCCGCGATGCGCTCAGGTAGGCGCGGTACGACTGCAACGGCGACCGGCGTCCGTCCCCGGACGGCTTCCCCCTAGCCAGCCGCTGGGCAGGCCACTCTGCCCACCGGACCGGGTGCCGCAAATCGGGCACCGTGTACAGCACGACGCCGCCTGGACGCGCCACCCGGGCGCATTCCGCTAGCACGGCGACGGGTTCGGTCACGTATTCCAGCACGCTGGCTGCGACCACCGCGTCGAACGATGCCGACCTGAAGGGCAGGGCGTGCCAGCCCGGCTCCAACTGCACCCAGCCGGCGCGGCTGCCGGGCTCACGGGCAGCACGCCGCAACATCTCCGAGGAGATGTCGGCGCCGGTCGCCCGGATGCCTCCCTGCGCGAGGGCGCGAGTGAGTTCACCGGTACCGCACCCCAGGTCGAGCACCCGGTCTCCGGCCTGCACGTGATGGCAGACGGCATCCGACAGGCTGGCCAGCCGCCCCACCAGCGCCCCGTCTGGAGCGTACTTTGCCGACCAGGCGTGTGCCTTCTCGTCGAAGAGGCACAGGACGGCCCGGGCGTGGCCGTCCTGTTGGCCGGCGCTCCCCGTCATGCTTCCCGTGCTTTCGCTGCGGCCTGGATGGTGGCGCGCATGGCACCTAGCATCGCCTCGGTCGGCATTTCCGCGCCGCCCTGCAGCGCCTGCCGGAACGCGGCGGCGTGGGCGCAGTGACCCTTGTCCTGACGGCCCTTCCACAGGGTCCGGCCGTTGACCAGAACTGACCGGAAGTCGTCAATGATGACCTGCCGCGATCCGGCGAGCACCTCGATCCGTTCCTTGCCGTCTACCGGCGCGACGCTGCCATAGGCGATAGACGCGACTGAACCATCCGCGAACCGCAGCGCCACCACTACGTCCTCGTTCCCCCGGGTCACGTCACCGCTCAGTACTCCTACCGCCTCCTGGATTTCGGCGCCCGCGAGCACCTGCGCCAGGTCGACGAAATGGCACACTTCGCCGAGCAGGCGCCCGCCCTGGCGCCGGTCGAGATACCAGTGGCCGTCGGGGACCCGGCCCGCGGCGATCCGGTAGACGATCAGCTTGGGCGCCTGCACCTCGGCCAGCACTCGCCGCGCGGCTAGCACGGCGGGCGCCCAGCGCCGGTTGAAGCCGAGCGTGAGCTGGCGGCCCGAGTCCCGCCACGCCTTCTCTACCTCGTCCAGGTCCTCGCAGGTCAGCGCCAGCGGCTTCTCGCACCACACGTCCCGCCCGGCGGACAGGGCCTCGCTGGCGAGCGCCGCGTGCACGTCGTGCGGGGTAACGATCACCACCACGCCGACGTCGAGGTCGCCGATGACCGCGTGGGCGCCGGAGACCGCCTTCTCGAACCCGTGCCGCTCCGCGGCCCGCAGAGCGGAGACGCCGCTGGCGGTGGCCACTGCCACAAAGCGCTCGAAGCCAGCCTCCCGGAAGGCGGGTAGCAGCGTCCCGGTGGAGAAGGCGCCCGCCCCGATCCAGCCGACTCCGGGCTGGGCATTGGTAACCGGGCTGGGTCGCAGGCGCACTCGCTGGTCCGGGCCCCCCTCCGCCGGGTAGCTGAGCCGGATCGCCAGGCAGGGCTCGGTCTGCTCGTCCAGGAGCCGGTAGGCCGCGTCCGCGCTGCCGATGTCAAACGAGTGGGTGACCAGGTCGGACAGCGTCAGCCGACCAGAGGCGAGCAGATCGAGCACGGCTTCCTGGTTGCGGCCCTCGGTCCAGCGCACCTGCCCGGCCGGGTAGTCGACCCCCCAGGCCTCATAAGACGGCTCGTACCTGCCCGGCCCGTATGAGCGGGCGAACAGCAGCGAGATCTCCCGCTCGTAGTACGGGGTGCGCCGGGGCGGCATGCCCACGTCGCCGACCATCACCACGGTGGCCCGGTCCCGGCATAGCGCAGGCACCCTGGACATGGGCTCAGGCGACTGGCCGGAGGCGCAGACCAGCACCGCGTCCGCGCCCCGCCCACGGGACCAGCCAAGGACTCGGTCCGTGGTCGCGTCGCCAGACTCGTCCAAGGCCAGGACGCCCACGTCGGCCGCAGCCTTCCTGGCGAATCCGTCGAGGTCGATCCCGGCTACGTCACAGCCGGAGGCCATCGCCAGCCGTGAGGCGAGCTGGCCGAGCAACCCGAGGCCGATCACCACGACCTTGGCGCCCGGCCCGACCCCGGACAGGCGCAGCGCGTGCATCGGGATGGACGCCAGGGTGGCGAACGCCGCGTCCTCCGGCGGCACCCCGTCCGGCACGACCGCGCACAGCAGGTGCGGCACGGCCTGGAACTCGGCGTGATTGGCCTTGCCCGCTCCGCCCGTCGCCACCAGTTGGCCGGGTACGATCCCGTCGACGGCCGCGCCGACCTCGACGACCACTCCGGCTGCGGAGTAGCCGAGGGGCACGTCGGTGGCGAGCCTGCCGCGGACCGCCCGCACCGCGGTCGGAATGCCCTCGGCCCGCGCCTTGCGCACGGCCTGGCGGACCAGGTCCGGCCGGGCCCGCGCCTTGGCGAGCAGGCTGGATCTGGCGAGCGCGGTGATGGCCCGTTCGGTACCAGGGGAGATCACCGAGGCCGCGGTACGTACCAGCACCTCGGTCGGGCTGATCGCGGGACGGGGGACGTCGAGCACCTCGACGGGACCGCCGCTGACAGGCTGCACGACTTGCTTCATGTCATCTCCTCTCTCCGTCCGCGCGGATGCGGAGCCCGGCTCCAGGCGGTGGTGGCGTGCACGGGCAAGACCGCGTCCATCCGGCAGGTCAGCACGGGCGCGTCGGCGGTGCTCCCGAACCCCATGGCGACCGGCCTGGTCTCGACCGTAAGCAGGACAGGAACGCTGGCCGCGATGGTCACGGAAAAAGCCCCGGCCGGTCCGGCGACAAGCGCAGTCCCGTCTGCAACCCGCACCGCCGAGCCGACCGCAAGCTGCCAGCGGATAACGATCTCGTGTCGGCCTCGCCCGGCGACCATATCGTCGACTCGCAGCCCGTCGCTGGTCAGCGACCAGCGACGATGATGGAGGGGGCGGCCGTGCAGCCGCCGGAACCCGTCATGAACCGCCTCGCAGGTGATGCCGGAAGCGTCGCTGTAGGCCCGCAGGCCGCTGACCCGTGCCCGCCGCCCGGCCCGGAACGCGCCCCACACCTCGGTGGAGTCCGTTCCGTCCAGCTGCACCGTGCTGTGCGCGGCGGTAGACCGCTCGTAGCGGCGCACCGCCCCCGGCTCATAGGTCGACGTGCCGGTGTCGATCAGGAGCGGAACCTGGTCCACGTCCACCAGGCAGCCGAACGTGTCGGCGTGGGCGTGGGCGGGCAGTGACGGCGGGCACGGCGGGCCGACGTCAGCGAGCAGGTGCCAGCCGCCGACCACGGCCCGCACCAGACCGGTCGCCGGGAGCACGAGCAGCGGGCTGGCCGGGGTAACTGAATCCGTGCCGGGCCGCAGCGCGGTGAGTAGCTCGCGGTCGACCGGGTAGCCGTCGTTGAGCAGTGGCACCTGGCCGTCGGGGAGAAGCACCGCGCCCAGCCACTGCCGCATCCGGCCAACGGCCTCGGTGATCTCGCCGACCGGAGGCCGTCCCGCCGCCGCTAGCAGGCGCGCCACGTCGATGAGGTCGGCCAGCACCTGGCAGTGATAGGCGGGCGAGCGTTCGTAATGGCCGCCATCGGCCAGGACCTGGCGAGTCAGCTGCCTGTTGAGTCGCCGCAGCGTCCCTCGCAGGAGAGTGTCGTCGGCGAAGAAGACGGCCAGGCCGGCCAGGGCCTTGAGCCCTTTGATCAGGTGGTTGCCAGCTACGTCGTACTCCATGTGACGACGCAGGAATCCCGCGTGCGCCGCGAGCTCGGTGACGAATTCCGGCTCGATGTCACTGCCAGCGGCCAGATCGCGGTGCAGTCCGCACCATGACCAGGCTCGGAGCGCGGCTGGGTACGGGTGCCAGGCATCGCCGTGGCCGAATCCGGCCGATGCCCGCCAGGACCGCCATAGCCGGGCGTAAAGCGCCCGCGCAGCCAGCCGGTCCGCGTCCCCGGCCAGCCCCCACGCCCAGTCCCAGTAATGCAGGTGGAAGCGCCATAGCCGGGAAGCGTCGGCGTGTTGCCAGCCAGGCGGATCGCCAAGTTCCCGTACCAGCCCCAGCAGTCTGATCTTGCCCGCGCGAAGTTCAGGCAGGCCCGGCCAGCGGCCCGGGGTCCGCGCGTCCACCGGGCGGAACGCGGCCGGCCATCCGACGGCGGCCGACGGATCCGGACCGGACAGGACCCGGCGCCCGGCTTCCGGGAACCGGCGCAGGGCCGCCTGCTGAGTGCGTAGCCGTGCTCGGTGGGCCGCCTGGCTGGGCCGCAGGTGCACTACGGTGCGACCGAGCCGGGCGAGGTCCGCGCGGGTCATGCCGCAAGTCCCAGCATGCGGGCCTCGTCCGCGATGCCATTTGCGAACGGGCGCGGAGCATAGCCGAGATCACGGACCGCGTCATCGATCGCGAACGCCTTGTCCTCACCCAGTCGCCGCAATTGCTCCGACCGGATCCGGGGATGGCGGCTCGCCAGCTCGTAGCCACGCGCCAGCCACGTTAGCGGAGCGACCGGGATGGGCACCAGCTGTGCCCTGCTTCTGACCGAGCGGGCGCAGGTGCTTAGCAGTTCCGCGAACGTGAGCGGCTCGGGCCCGGCCACGTTGTACAGCGCGCCGATCGACGTGGGCCGCTGCAGCGCGGCCAGCACGGCGGCGGCGACGTCTTCCACGTGCACCGGCTGGTGGAGGCATTGCCCGGTGCCCGGCACCGGCAGCACGGGCACCCGGCGCAGCAGGCTTAGCAAGCGCAGCAGCCTGGACAGATTACGGTCACCGGGGGCGCCGTAGATCATCGTCGGCCGCAGGATCGTCCAGTCCAGCCCGCAGCCGCGGATCTGCTGCTCCGCAGCCAGCCGGACCTGCTTCGTCGGCGGGTCAAGGTTCGTCGTCACCGCGGTGGTCGAGACGAAGACGGCACGCGGGATGCCGGCCTCCTCGGCGGCGGCGACGATGTCCGGGCCGTGTCCATGACCTAGCGATGCGAGGCAGACGAGGGCCTCGCAGCGCGCAGCGGCGAACGCCTCGTCGAGACGGCGGGCGTCGTCCAGGTCGCCGACGATTGGCTGCGCGCCCTGGCCTGCGACGGTACCGGCGGCCTGCGGGCTGCGGGCCAGCGCTATGACCTGGTGTCCGCGCCGGGCCGCCTCGCGGAGCACGTAACTGCCGAGAAAGCCGCTGCCGCCTACGACCAGGAGCCTCATCGCTGCCCGCCAGGTGAGTCAAGGAGCTTGCGGTACAGCCCGGCCAGGGCCGCGCGGTCGAAGTACTTCTCGACGTAGCAGCGCCCCCGCCGTCCCATCGCCTGGCGCCGCCGCGGTTCGGCCGCGAGGGTCTGTATCGCGGCAGACAGTGCAGCGCTGTCTGCCGGGGGCACCACCAAGGCACCCGCCTCGCGCAGGATCTGCGCGGCCTCGCCGGCCACCGCGCCCACCACGGGCTTGCCGGCCGCGAGGTACTCGAACATCTTCGACGGGATGAACGACGAGAACAGCGGCACGTCACGCAGGGGGACGAGACATATATCGGCGGCAGCCAGCAGGGCCGGCACCTGCTCATGCGGTATGCCGGGGAGCAGGGTGACGTTGCGCAGTCCGAGTTCGGTAACGCGACGAAGCAACCGCTGTTTGTCCGCACCGTCGCCGACGAACGCGAACCGGATCTCCTCCCCGGGGAGCCCGGCGGCGGCGTCCGCCACCGACGTGAGCCCCTGCGAGATGCCGTGCGTCCCGGCGTAGAGCACCAGGCAGTCTGCGGGGCCGGCACCGAGCCTGGCGCGCAGCCTCGCGTCCGCCGGGGCGCCGGGATCGAACTCGCCGGGGCACACGCCGTTTCGGATGGTGTGTACCTTGTCGGCCGGCACGCCGCGCCCGATCAGGTTGGCGCGGAACCCGTCGCTCAGGACAATGACGGTGTCGGCCGCCGCGTAGGCAGCAAGTTCCAGCCGCTCGAGCAGGCGGATCACCCGGCGGTTGGTCAGCACACCAAGTTCGGTGAAGATCGCCGGCCACAGGTCCCGGACCTCCACCACCAGCCGCGCGCGCTTGAGCCGGGCAAGCAGCCAGCCGGCGCCGATGGCGAAGAAGGTGGGCGAGGAGACGACCACCACGTCCGCCGGCCCGCTGGCGCGACCCCCGAGCAGCACGCTGGTGACCATGAAACTCAGGTGGCCGATGGTCTTGCGGGCCATCCCCTCGTTGGGCGTGGCGTAGAGCCAGGTACGCAGCACCCGGTAGCCGTCTCGCCACTCGCGACGCCGGATCACGCCGCGGTACTGGGGCGCTATTACCCCGGTCGGGTGGTTGGGCATGCCGGTGAGGACGGTGACGTCGTCTCCGTTCGCGGCCCAGGCCGCCGCCAGTGCGGATAGGCGGGCCTGCGGGGCTCCGATCTCCGGTGGGAAGTAATGGGTGATAATGATGATCCGCATGCCGCTACGACTCCACTCTGGCTGCAGGGCGGGAAAGCCGGCCGCTGCGGCGGGCGAGCACCGCGGGGGATCGCAGGTACGCGAGGACGACGCCCGCGCCCGCCAGGTCGGCGGCGGCGCGCAGGGTGGGATTACCGGTCAGACTTGTCGCGCCGAGCATGCTGAGCAGCACCGTGGTGGCGGCGGTCGTCACCGTCACCCGCTGATGCGACCACCCGGCGTCGCACCATCGCTGGTAGATGTGCGTACGATGCGGCTCGAGCCAGCGCTCGCCGAGCCGAATGCGCCGCTGCAGCGTCCAGGCGGTATCCGCGATGTAGAGCGCGAGGGGGCCGAGCACGGCCTCTGCGGGGATTCCGTGGAGAACGGCGTAAGCGGCTAGCACCGCCAGGGCGGCTCCCAGCGCGTAGCTTCCCACGTCGCCCAGGAACACGCGGGCGTGGCCGGCGTTCCACGGCAGGAAGGCGAGTGCGCCGACGGCGACGGCCGCACCCGCCGGAGCCAGGAACCCCATGTGCCGCCACTCCCCTAGGCACGCATAGACGATGCCTGCGATCAGGGCGTGCGCCCCGGAAATGCCGTTGACGCCGTCCATGAAGTTAAATGCGTTCACGAACCCGGTAATCCACACGGCGCAAAGCGCGACCACCAGGACATGCACGACCCCTGGCTCCACCCTGCCGTAGGCGAGCACGGCCGCGACCATGGCGCCGCCGACCAGCTGCATGATCAGCCGGTAGCCGACCGGCAGCCCGCGCATGTCCTCGGCGAGCCCGAGCAAACCGAACGAGACCACGGCAAACGCGAAGACCGTCGCAGTCGCGCCGCCGATCAGTCCCGCCGCGACAAGCAACCCGGCGGCGATCGCGATCCCGCCGCCGCGCGGGGTCGGGACGATATGCGAAGACCGCCGACCCGGAATGTCGATGATGGCCGCCCGGCGCAGCAGCGGAATGGTCACGGCTTCCACTACGGTGACCACCGCTCCGCACGCAGCCACCGCGAGCAGGTCAGTAAGTTCCCCCGACACGAGTCCGTCGATGCCTCCCCCTGGCACGAACCTGTCAGTAATTCCCCGTATTTACTGCTTGTCAGGAAGATGGTCAGTGCGCCATTTGACCACGTACCTTGTCGCTCCCATTAAGGTGCGCGTGCTTTCCTGCGGCCGCTGACTCCGTCGGGTAGGCCATGTAGGAGTACGTGTATCCGTAATAGCGCCCGGTCTGCCTGGTTGCCTTGTTGAGAACGATGCCGAGGATCGTGCCGCCGACCTGGTTGAGCCTCTCGGCAGTCCGGTGCAGGTCAGCTCTCCGAGTCTGACCCGCTGCCACGAGCATCAGCGTGGCATCGGCGTACCGGGACAGGATCGAGGCGTCGGTGACCGGCAGGACCGGCGGACTGTCGATGAGGACGAGGTCGAAGTGGTCTCGCAACTGCGCGAACATGTTTTCGGCATCGGCGCTGCTGAGCATTTCGGTGGGGTTGGAAGGAAGCGGGCCGGCTGGGAGCAGGCTGAGCCGGTCGAAGCCCGGCACGGGCAGCACGGCCTGCATGAGCGTCCGCTGACCGAGCAGGACGGTAGTCAGGCCGACCTCTTCGGACAGCCCGAAAAACTCTGCGATCATGGGCCGGCGCAGGTCACCCGAGACGAGCACCACTTGCTCGCCCGCCTGCGCGAAGACGACGCCCAGGTTGGCCAGGATAGACGTCTTGCCCTCACCGGCACCTGGGCTCGTCACCAGCACGCTGCGAAGCCGCTGCCCCTGCCGGGCGAACTGGAGAGAAGTCCGCAGCGACCGGTATGACTCGGCGGCTGCGGAAGTGGGCTCGGCGACCGATATCACGAGCGGTTGCTGCCGTCCCCGGGAGCTCACCAGCGGGGTCATGGCCAGGACCGGGGCGCCCCCGGCGTGCTCGGTTGCCTCCTTAGACGTCAGCCGGTCATCGAGGCTGTCGCGCAGGAAGGCCGCGCAGAGGCCGAGCACGAGCCCGGCGACCAGCCCAAGCAAGCCGTCCTGCACGGGCTTGGGTGAACTCGGCGACGCCGGAGTCTGCGCGGGCGTGACCAGCACCACGGCGCTCATGTCGACCGCACCGCTGACCTGCGTCTGGGCCAGCTGCTCCTTCAGGACCGCTTCCTGATTCAACAGCGCCGAGGCCTCGGGCGAGGTGTAATTCCCGCGAAAGGACTTGAGCTGCCGGCCAAGCGCGGAGATCTGCGAGAGCAGCTCGGCCTCGGCGGTGGCCAGGCTGCGACTCTCCACCGCCTGGCAGTACTGCACGAAGGCGTTCGCATAGAGGTTCGCTATGAGCGACGCCTGGGAGGGCACCCGGCTGGTGGCCGTGATGGCCATCACGTTCGTCTGGCCCACCTGTGAGGCCGACACGGCTGGCGTGCTGTGCAGTTTCTGCCGGACGGCTTGCTGAACAGGAGCGCTCGTGACCAGCTGCAACTCGGTCACTACGTCGGTCTGGGTGACTGGTTGCTGCACAGCGCCAACCCCGGTGGCGTTGATGGACGACTGTATCAGCAGCTGGGCGGTCGCCGAGTATTGTTTGTGTGCTGTTAGCGAGAATGCCAGGCTTACCACTAGGCCGAGCACGGTTATCGAGCCAACCCACCATCTTCGGTGCCGCAGAATCTGCAGATATGTGCGGAATGACGGCTCGGTACCGAACTGGGTCATATCTACTTTCTCTCCGATTGCCGGGCGGCAGCTGTTGAAATTGAGTGTACGTCAATCATGGCTTTGGTAAATTTATGCCAGCATTAGGAAAGCCTCTCATTGCGGGGCAACCTCCCGGCGGTATCGCCATGAGTGACATGGAGGGCATTTCGCATATTATGGCGGCGCATGCGAGCCTGGGCGGGGCGGACAACCCAGATGAGGTCGGCATCGTCGTGCTGTGCACGGCGAACATCTGCCGGTCGCCGATGGCGGCCGCACTGCTTCGTCGGCGGCTGGCCGCACTGGGTGTCACCGTACCGGTGCGCTCGGCCGGGATGACCTCCTGCGGAGATCCGCCATGCCCGGAAGCCATCTCGGTCATGAACCGGTACGGGATCGAGATCGCCTCGCACCGCAGCCGCATCGTCCGCACCGCCGCGCTGGCAGACGCCAGCCTGGTGCTGGCGATGGCCCGGCACCATCTCCGGTATGCCGTGACCACCGAGCCTAGGGCTTGGGCGCAGGCGTTCACCCTCAAGGAACTCCTCCGGCGAGGTGAACGGATCGGGCCCAGGCCGCCCGGCGAGCCACTCTCCGTGTGGCTGTCGCGTGTTCATGCGGGACGCGAGCGCATCTCGCTGCTCGGCGACTGTGCCGAGGACGACGTGGCTGACCCGGTCGGCGGACCGCTCCAGGCCTATGCTGAGACCGCGGACCTGCTGGACCGGCTGGTGACGAGGCTGGCCGAGCTTGGCTGGGCGCATGCCGGACCAGATCCCTAGCCGACGCCGTACGCCGGGCGCGGCGCGCCGGCCAGCTTTGCCCCAGCCTCCCAGCCGGCCTCCACGCCGACCTGATCCTGAGGCGGAATGGTCACGGTGCCCTCAGCTGGGGGCCTGCACGCATGTCTGGCCAGGGCCAGGCGGAGTGAGCGAGGATCGGCGTCAGCATCCAGGGCGGTGACCTCATCGGGGGACAGCGCAGGCACCGGAACCTGGCAGATCAGCGGGTGGCGTGGGCGGTGGTCGGTTTCTCCCGGTCCCAGCCTGTCTTCGGTCAGCTTCTCGCCGGGACGCAGCCCGGTGAATACGATCTCCACCTCTCGGCCGCTGCTGGCGGTCAGCCGCCGCGCCATGTCCGCGATCCGCACGGGTTCGCCCATGTCGAGCACGAGAACCTCACCGCCGCGGCCGATCGCCGCCGCCTGCAGCACGAGATGGACCGCCTCGTCGGCGAGCATGAAATAGCGGCTGACATCGGGATGGGTCACCGTGACCGGGCCGCCGGCAGCCACCTGCGCGGCCAGCGTGGTGAGGACAGATCCGCGGCTGCCGAGCACGTTACCGAAGCGCACGCTCAGGTAGGTGCCGCCGGTCCGGACAGACATGTACGCGGTGAGACGTTCGGTGATCCGCTTGGAGTAGCCGAGCACGCTCACCGGGTTTGCGGCCTTGTCGGTCGAAATATTGACGAACGACCGGACGCCGTGGTCGGCCGCAGCCTCCAGGACGGTGAGAGTTCCCCAGACGTTGCTCTTGAGCGCCTCCGACGGGCAGCGTTCCAGCAGCGGCAGGTGCTTAAGCGCCGCGGCGTGGAACACGATGTCGGGCCGGAACCTGGCGAACACATCGTTGATCCGGCGCCGGTCGCGGATGTCCGCAAGCACCGTGTCCTCGGAATCGAGCAGGGCACGCCCGCGCAGCGCGAGCTCGATCGCGTGCA
>Ga0070763_10000186_pt1 | contig 14682 bp, 12 predicted proteins | sample HubBroMetageWRM3_FD_67279 | JGI IMG/M metagenome (GOLD analysis project Ga0070763, IMG submission 67279) | Warmed soil microbial communities from the Hubbard Brook experimental Forest, New Hampshire - Hubbard Brook CCASE Soil Metagenome WRM 3 | ecosystem: Environmental > Terrestrial > Soil >... | reverse complement strand
ATTGCGCCGTGCCCGCTGGACACGCGCTTGCTGTGGATCGTGCGACATTTGCAGCTCGGGTGACCGAAGCTGTTTCGCGCGACCCGCTGATCACGGTATGTCGCGAGGAGGTTGCGCAGATTGACGAAGATCAGATCACGATCGTTGCCACCGGTCCGCTGACGTCGGATGCGCTTTCACGGGAAATCGGACGACTCAGCGGGGCTTCGCACCTGTTCTTCTACGATTCAATCAGCCCAATCGTCGAGGCCGATTCCATTGATATGGCGAAAGTGTATCTGGCGGCACGCTACGACAAAGGCTCGGCCGACTATATCAACTGTCCGATGTCGAGAGAAGAGTACGACCGTTTTTACGATGCGTTGCTGGCGGCGCAATCGGTCGAGGAACGCGAGTGGGAGAAGCTGAATTATTTTGAGAGTTGCCTGCCGATCGAAGAGATTGCACGGCGGGGACGTGACACGCTTCGCTTCGGTCCCATGAAACCGGTGGGACTGAAAGACCCGCGCACCGGGCGCATTCCTTATGCGGCGGTGCAGTTGCGCCAGGAGAATCTGCGCGCGGATTCCTACAACCTGGTCGGATTCCAGAACCATTTGAAATTTGGCGAGCAGGCACGCGTGCTGCGATTGATTCCTGGGCTTGAAAATGCTCGCTTCCTGCGGTATGGGCAGATTCATCGCAACACGTATATCAATGCGCCGACGCTGCTGTCCGGGACCCTGCAGATGAAAGAACACCCGCGCGTGTTGTTTGCGGGACAGATTTGCGGGGTCGAAGGCTATGTGGAATCGATCGCCGCCGGACTCATGGCGGGAATTCACGCAGCCACACTGGCCGCGGGTGCAGGGCCGGTTCCACCTCCTCGGGCAAGCGCGTTTGGATCGCTGATGAATTACATCACACAGGCCGACCCCAAGAAATTTCAGCCGGCTAACATAACATTCGACCTTCTTCCGCCGTTGGATCGGAAAATCCGCGACCGCCACGTGCGGCATCGTCTGCAATGCGAATTGGCACTAAGAGACTTTGAAGGCTGGATGGAAAAAGTGGGAACCAATCAGCACGCGGCAAACTTGAGTCCTTAACCCAGCGCGCGAAGACACAGCAAAGACAACCTTCACGGATACGACCCAAGCTCCCAATTTCTGAACAAACCCAACGCTTCGTCCGTATCACCTATCAGGACGTTGGTTTTGCCAGGCTTACGTTCCACGACCCGGCACGTCCAATAGAGCGGGATGGTCCTCAGCGATCTCATTGGCGATGTACTTCGGACGCTGTGGTCCCACAAGCTCCGAACTTTCCTCACGATGTTCGGCATCGCCTGGGGGATCGTCTCGATTGTTCTCATGGTGGCGGCCGGGGAAGGCTTGCGCAAGGGTCAGGAAGACCAAGCCAAAACCCTGGGCAAGGACGTGATGATCGTTTTTCACGGTCGTACCAGTTTGCAAGCTGGAGGGGCGCGGGCAGGACGAACCGTGCACTGGGAGGATCCTGATGTGGCTGCCGTGCAAGCCGACGCGCCCGATTGCCAGTACGCCATTCCGGAGCTTGAGCAGGAAGACGTCCGCGCACACAGCAATTTCAACAATGCAGCATTTCTGGTTACCGGTTCGCAACCGCCGTTTCAGGAGATTCGCAGCCTCGCCGTCGGACAAGGGCGGTTTTACGACTGGGAGGACACGCGCGAAGGCCGGCGGGTGGCGTTCCTGGGCAGCGATGCTTCGAAGCAGTTGTTCCCCGGGCGTAATCCCGTCGGCGAGAACGTTTACTTGAATGACTTCCCTTACGTCGTGATCGGCGTGATGGCGAAAAAGAAACAGGATTCCAGCTATGACGGTTGGGACGTAAACAAGATTTTCATTCCTTTCGGCGCCATGCGGCGCGATTTTCCCGACAAGCCTCCAGGCACGCCCACGACCTTCGATCAACTGCTGGTCACGCCCAAATCCGTTGAGCAACACGATAGCTGCAAACGCGAAGTGCGGGCGGGGCTAGGACGAATGCACAATTTCGATCCCCGTGACAAAGAGGCTTGCCCCATCTGGGACACGGTGCAGGAGGCGCAAGCATTCCGCCAGATGACGGATGGCATGAAGTACTTTCTCGGTGCGGTCGGAGTCGTGACGCTTTTTCTGGGTGGATTGGGAGTCATGAACGTAATGATGGTCGCGGTGCGTGAGCGCACTCGCGAGATCGGCGTGCGCAAGGCCCTTGGCGCCCCGGCTCACACGATCTTGCGCCAATTCTTCCTCGAGGCGCTGCTGATCGCCGTTCTAAGCGGTGGGCTCGGGTTGGGAGTGGCCTACGGAATTTGTTCGCTGGTCGATCTGCTGCCGATGCCGGACTTCTTCGCGGGGCTGCTGCCGACTTGGAGGACGGGATTGATGGCTTGTGGGCTGTTGGGAGGAATCGCCGTGCTCTCCGCGTTATATCCAGCACGGAAAGCGGCGTCGGTCGATCCCATCGAGGCGCTGAGATTTGAGGCTGGAGGATAGAAAGAGCATCAACCACAAAGGTCACGAAGGAGACCGCGTTCTCGACCTTTGTGTAACTTCGTGCCCTTCGTGGTTCAGGTCTTTGGTTTTCAAAAGCTAATGCTGATCGAAATCATTCGCGAAGCCTGGATCGCACTCAAACGCAACACCACGCGCAGCCTCCTCACCATGCTGGGTATCGTTTGGGGGATCACGACAGTCACGCTGTTGATCGCTTACGGCAGCAGCTTCCGCAGAATTCTGGTGGGCGGTTTCGATGCCTTTGGCAAAAGCGCGGTCATCTGTTGGCCCCAGCAGACCAGCGAACAGCCCGGCGGGCAGCGGGCAGGAAAGAAGGTCGTTTTCGAGCAGGCCGACGTCGACATGGTGAAGGAGACCGCGCCTCTGGTTAAGCATGTTTGCCTCGAGACGGTGCACCGGCCTGGCATTGCCTATGGTGACAGGATGGTAGGGACGGCGGCCGTCCGCGGCGTCTGCCCCGAATACGGAGAGATGCGTAACGAAGTGCCATCCGAAGGGCGCTGGATTAATGCCAGCGACGAACTGGAGCGGCGGCGCGTGGCCTTTCTCGGCGGGCGCATTAGAGAGCAACTATTCAGCGGACGTCCTGCGGTAGGCGAGACAGTAACGATTGGCGGCGTGCGCTTTACCGTGATTGGCATCATGGCCCGCAAAATTCAGCTTAGCAACTACTTCAGCAGCGACGACGAATCGGTCTGGATTCCCTATTCCGCCGCAGGCGATCTTTGGAATACGCGGGACGCAGCGGTTCTGATTTTTGCGCCGGTTGCGCCGCAGTTTGAAAAGAAGGCTATGGCGCAGGTGCTCGCAGCGGTGGCAACACGACAGCAGTTCTCGCCGACGGACCCGAAGGCGATTCAGATGTTCGGGCGTGACGAGTTCCGTCCGGTCATTGATGCGCTGACCATCGGGCTGCAGGTGCTGCTCACATTCATCGGGACCCTGACTCTCGGCATTGGCGGCGTCGGAGTTATGAACATCATGCTGGTTTCAGTCGATGAGCGTATTCGTGAGATTGGTCTGCGTCGCGCTCTGGGAGCCAGGAAACGTCACATCAAGTTTCAGTTTCTGGCTGAGACATTATTGATCATGATGTTGGGAGGCGCAATCGGTGTGCTTTTGTCGTACGCGATTGCCGCAGCCGTAGGCACATTGCCACTCATGGGTCCGCTGTTTGAAGACGAGTCGGGCAAGGGCGACATACATTTGCAAATCTCGCTCATGACGGTAACGCTTTCCACGTTAGTGCTGTTGGTCGTTGGTGTGATCAGCGGATTGGTCCCGGCACTACGCGCATCAAAGCTGGATCCCGTGGAAGCCCTGCGCTACGAATAGAAAATCGACCACGGATCTCCACGGATCAAACGGATCACAATAAAATCCGGGCTGATCCGTGAAAATCCGTGGCTAGTTCCCGCAGCTCACCACAAATTCATTTGACCCAACTCCTAGTTAGCGGTACCTTGCTGCCAGTTCTCCAAGGACTCCGCGAGGTGCCTGCTTGCCGATTTCTGCCGTCGATGCCATTAACCCCGCCTTCCGGCACACTAAAGAGCAACTTCTACATCCGTTCCGCGCGGCGGAGTGGGCGAAGCTTGCGTTCGTGGGCTTTCTTGCGGGTGAACTTAGCTCCGGGGGATGCAACGGCAGCAGCTTCCAGACGCCAGGCCATCCCGGTGGCGGGCAGCCCCTGCCACTGCCCCACATCAATAATCTTTTGCTGTACGCTTCATTGATCGCCCTGCTGATCGTGGTGGCCGTAGTTTTGTGGATAGTGTTCCTCTACGTGAGTAGCGTCATGCGCTTCATCTTGTTTGACAGTGTGATCGCGAAGCGCTGCGAAATCCGGCGCGGATGGGCCCGCCGCCATCCGGCCGGGTTGCGCTACTTCGTGTGGCAACTTCTTTTTATTCTCGCGACGTTCGTCGGTCTGACCGTGCTGGTTGGAATTCCTGCTGCGCTCGCCCTTGCCGCGGGTTGGCTCAAAGATCCCCAGCGTCACATGCTCCCACTCATCCTCGGCGGCGTGTTGTTGTTCTTTGCTGTGATCGGCCTCATTTTGCTTTCCCTGGTGGTCCATGTTCTGACCAAGGATTTCGTGGTGCCGGAGATGGCTCTCGAGAACATCAGCGCCTTCGAAGGGTGGCGGCGCCTGATGCCTATGTTGCGGTCGGAGAAGAGTAGCTACGCCGGCTACCTCGGCATGAAGATCGTCATGGCCGTGGCCGCTTCAGTGGCGGTGGGCATTCTCACCGTTATCGTGGTTCTCGTTTTGCTGATTCCGGTCGGCGGCTTTGGCGTTGTGGCAGTCATTCTTGGAAAGACTGCCGGCCTCAGTTGGAACCTGTACACGATTACGCTCGCGGTCGTGGTCGGATGTATTGTGATCGCGGTACTTCTGTACGTAATGGCTCTGATCTCGGTGCCGGCGATTGTGTTCTTCCCTGCTTATTCAATCTACTTCTTCGCTTCGCGCTATCCGGTTCTAGACGCGCTGCTGCGTCCACCGCCAATGGCCATACCGGTTCCGACTCTGGCGCCACCGTCGCCGCCACCGGAGCCAATTGGATAGACAGTTTATTTGCGCTCGTGGGTCCAGGAAAAGCGCCTTCCGATAATACACTTGATGATCAAGTGATCGGTGGAAGCGGTTGCGCCGATGCCCACGCCAAAGTTGAACTCCCACTCTGGATCCAGATCGACGTCAATGGCAGGAAAAAACTGCTGTTGCTGATCGTGGAAGTGGACTGAAGTCCGTGATCGGTCCCCAGGAACCGTAATACTCCAGCCCGCCAGCGATTCGTTTAGTGATGTCATAGCTGAACTTGAAATTGGGCGAGAACACTACGCCCTGGTTCACGCCAGGGCCATGAAACGAGCGGTCGAGCGTGGGATTGAAGCTCAGATACCAGCGGCCAATTTTCTTGTCGACGATGGGACGGATTTCCCAGGTCCAGGTGTCACCTGAGAATTCGGGGCGCTGGTAGCCGCTCTCGTTCGACAAACTCACCCCTAGCGGCCAGTGCCACGATTCCGGTATGCGGAAGCGTAAGCGGATGTGATCGCCCACCCATTGCCAGCCGCCGTCAGACTGAATGCTGGTGAAAATGTAAAAGCCGGTCTCGAACCAGTCGTTGACGCCCTGTGTGATTTCAACGGCTTCATGCTCGGCGTGGTTTGTGGGCAGGACGCCGTCGATGGTTGCCTTGCTGCCCTCAACCGTGAAGTTTGAGTGCAACTCCACCATAGTGTGATCGGGCGCAACCAGGTCCGAACCGTAGACTTGGATCTCGTAATTGTCTTGTGCCCAGGCGGGAATGATTGCGACGACGGGCAGGAGGATTCCGAAGACGATCAGCGCGGGAACCGGGAGCCGTCGATTATCCATGCCTGCTCAGCCGCAACCCTGGCATCGCGATTTGATTCTCTAATAATGCATGGGCTGAAACAAAGGGGTGCAAGCGTCAGCGCGAGATCTGACTTTAACGTGGAACTTCCTCGCCAACTCGGGTGTCCAATCTTCTCAGACACGCGTGCCCGAGAGGAGCAAATTTCCATGGCATTCTCGATGGCAGGTGGTGGTCCGTCCGATCCACAAATCAACGTTACTCCCCTGATTGATGTGTTGCTGGTGCTGATTATTGTCTTCATGGTCGTGCAGTCGATGACGACGACAAAAGGTCTAGAAGCACAGATTCCACAAACCGCGCAGGATGATAAGAGTCAGCCTGTCCCCGTCGACAGGACGATTGTGATTCAGGTGGTGTGGGGCGCACGAGACCAACCTCCAGCGCTCAAGATCAATCAGGAAACGGTCAAGTGGGAGGATCTGCAAAGCCGGTTGCACAACATATTCAAGATCCGCGCGGAACGCATAGCGTTTGTGCGCGGCGACGATGACATTGATTTCGAGTATGTGGCGGACATAATTGACATCGCCCGCAATGCCGGCGTGAACCGGGTTGGATTGTTGACGAAGGCGCAGTGACGAATGCTAGGCTTCCATGGCAGATTGCTAGCGATGTCGCGACAGGGGGAAAAAGCGGGGAGGCATTTGAGGAAAAAGTGAGAGACAGTTTTCGTCGGTAGCTCTTCAGGTCCACGATCGGTGCGGAAATGATTTCAGTGGATCGGAGGAGCGTCGAGATTCGATTTCCCTTCAGTTCCAAATTAACGCAACAAAATGGGTTCGTGCATGCTGGCGCGGTCACCAGCGTCATGGATTCGGCCTATGGCTAGCGGCGTTAAGCGTGGCCCCGGAGGAGGCTGACGTTCTCAGTATAGAATTTAAGGTCAACCTTCTGGCGCCGGGGGCTGGAGAATCATTCGTCGCTCGAGCGTCCGTGAAACCTGCCGGCAAAAGGCTCACCGTCTGTACAGCTGATGCTTTCGCTGTAACTGGGGGCGAGGAGAAATTGATCGCGACCATGCTGGCAACCATGATGAATATGGATTCGAAACCGATCGACGTTGGTGCCGGAGACTAATCTCGCGCCCGGTTCTTGATCCAAATCGGCGAGCCCACGAATCCAAACGCTTTTCGTAGCTGGTTTTCCAGAAATCGCTGGTAGGAAAAGTGCAGTTTCACTTTGCGGTTAGTGAAGAGCACGAAGGTTGGCGGGGATACTCCCGCCTGGGTCATGTAATAGATCTTGACCTGCTGGCGTGCCGGTACCGAAGCACGTTCGAAGTCGACATATTTTAGGAAACGGTTCATCTCGGCAGTCGGAATGCGTTTCCGGCGCTCCGAGGCGACTTTTTCCAGCGTGGGGAGAATTTTCTCCACCCCTCCCCCTGTGGCAGCGGAGACGAACAGCACCGGGGCGTAGCTCAGGAATTTGAGATCGTAACGAACTCGTTGTTCGTATTCCGCGCGATCAGTTGGACTCTTGCTCTCCCGAATACGCGTCGCTTTCGAATCGCGTCCGGCTTTCTTCTGACCACTCGTCACCAAGTCCCATTTGTTGACGATGACGATCACAGAGCGGCCGCTCTCGTGGGCATAGCCAGCGATCGTAGCGTCGAGCGCGCTTACGCCCTCGGTGGCGTCAATGACCAGCAGCGCGATGTCGGCGGCATCGAGATGCTTGCGCGCCATCACGACGGAAAGCTTTTCCGCCATCAGATGGGTCTTGCCCTTGCGTCGGATTCCGGCGGTGTCAATGAAGCGGAAGCTTTTACCGTCGATCTCGACCACTTCGTCGACCGCGTCGCGGGTTGTGCCCGGGATCGGCGACACGATGGCGCGAGAAGTGCCGGTCAGGCGATTCAGCAACGTCGACTTGCCCACGTTCGGATGCCCGATAATCGCAACTTTGACTTCTTTGGACTCGAGAGGGATTTCGGCTTGGGGCGCGTCTTGCGTTTCCTCTCCGTGCTCTGCGACTTCAGGCTCTACGGCATCAGACTCGGCAGTTTCGACGTGTAAGGTTTCAAGCCCTAAAGCTTCAAAGACCGCCTCCAGAACTTCATCCACGCCGCGCCCGTGTTCGGCGGAAACAGGAAATATCTTTCTGATCCCCAGGCGATGGAATTCGTCGGTGAGCGATTGCTGTTTTTCGCTATCGATCTTATTGACCGCCAGAAACAGGGGCTTTCCGCCACGGATCAAAAGGCGGGCGAGGTCGAGATCAGGCGCCGTGAGTTCACTGCGTCCATCTACCACCAGAATTATCGCGTCAGCCTCTTCCAGGGCGACCTTGGCCTGGCGAAAGATCTCCGCCGGGATAAACTCTTTTTCGTCGGGTTCGATTCCACCGGTATCCACGATGCGCAGCCGATGGCCACGGAAATGAGCTTCACCGTAGAGTCGGTCGCGCGTGATCCCTGGCTCATCGCCGACAATGGCGCGCCGTGAGCCGACGATGCGATTGAACAGCGTTGATTTTCCGACGTTGGGGCGGCCAACGATCGCAATCGTGGGCACGCCAACCGTGACCGGCGCACTCATCGAGTTGGAATTGATTCGTGTCAAATGGTTTCGGTCGCGTGGGGACAGCCGCCCTCGGCTGTCCAGCCGAGTCGAAGACCCGGAGGCTACCTTTCGTCCACACTTTGATTGAACAGGGGGACTCTTCGAGTCCTCACGTGTGCAGTGATCGGGTCAGACAGCTATTATAGAGACTCCGTGACTCCAACCTCTCAGCCCGCCTCTAGCGGTATTCCTGGTGTCAAGAAACGGGAAGTCTCGCTCCACCAATTCTTTGCGCCTGGAGGCGTGCTTTCCCGCACTCATGCGGCCTACGAATTTCGTCGCGGACAGCTTCAGATGGCGCAGGCCGTCGAGCAGGCTCTCGAAGAAAAGCGTCATCTCGTCGTCGAGGCCGGCACTGGCACGGGTAAGACGCTGGCCTATCTGGTCCCGGTGATTCGTTCCGGCAAGCGCGTGATCATTTCGACCGGCACCAAGCACTTGCAGGAACAACTCTTCCACAAGGATATCCCTTTTCTTGAGCAGGCGTTGTTTCCTAACGGCGCGAGCCGGTTGAACGTCTGCTACATGAAGGGGCGCAACAACTACCTCTGCCGCAAAAAGCTCTATGACCTTACCGACCAGCCCGTGTTGAGTGGTCTGGAAGAGATTGAGCACTATCGCGCCATCGCCGCGTGGGAGAAGACCACGCAGACCGGAGACCGGGCTGAATTGGCGGAACTGCCTGAGGCCAGCGCGCTCTGGCACAAGATAGATGCCCGCTCCGATGCTTGCATCGGGCAGAAATGTAGTTCGTGGGACAAATGCTTCATCACGGAGATGCGTCGGCGGGCGATGGAAAGCGACATCATCATCGTCAATCACCACCTGTTCTTCGCTGACCTCTCGATCAAGCAGCAATCAGAGTACGCACCCGATGCCGGCATTTTGCCGGAGGTGGGCGCAGTAATTTTCGACGAGGCGCATGAACTGGAAGATGTGGCTGGCAGCTACTTTGGCGTTTCCGTCAGCAACGGGCGGGTGGAAGAGCTATGCCGCGATGTAGAAGCGTCACTGCAGCGTAACCATATGCTTTCAGTGTCGATTTCGAGCGCGCTCAAGAGCCTGAGGGAGCGCTCGATGTTTTTCTTTGCCTTGCTGCCGCAGGGTGAAGGACGTTTCTCCTTTGAGAACCGCCGCGACTTCCTGGAGGAAAACGGCGAAGAGTTCATGTCGTTGCAACAGTCGTTTACCCGGCTGCGCTCAGAACTGGAAAACCTGCCATCGAAGCCGGAGGAAGTTTTCAACTTTGCCAGACGCGCGCAGGAGTTGCAGGTGCAATTCGGTTTTCTGATGGAGTCGGAAGACCACAATACGGTGTTCTGGATCGAGCGCCGGCGCGGAGGGCGCGACAAATTCAATGTCTACCTGCAAGCCACGCCAATTGACGTAGCCCCGATCCTGAAGAGTTGCCTCTTCGACACTCTGGAGTGCGCCGTGCTGACTTCGGCAACACTTGCCGTCGGCGGCGGCTTCGAGTACATGCGCCGCCGGCTTGGGCTCGAGCACACCAGAGAATCGGTACTGCCCTCGCATTTTGACTACGAAAACCAGGCGCTGCTCTATGTGCCGCCCGACCTGCCCGATCCGCGAACGCCCCAGTTTGCAGCCAAAGCCGCGGACCGGATCCGGCGACTCCTGGATATCACACGAGGCCGGGCCTTCGTATTGTTTACCAGCTACGCGCAGATGAATGATGTTTACCAGCGCCTGCTTGGTGAACTCGACTTTCCCATGCTGTTGCAGGGGGACGCGCCGAAAAGTGCACTGCTGGAGGAGTTCCGCTTGACCCCGAATGCCGTGCTGTTCGCGACTTCGTCATTCTGGCAGGGCGTCGACGTGCAAGGAGAACAGCTCAGTTGCGTGATCATTGATCGGCTGCCGTTTGCCGTCCCCAGCGACCCGGTGATCGCAGCGCGAGTGCGGTCCATCGACGCGGAGGGCGGCAACGCGTTTTTTCAGTATCAGGTACCCGCAGCGGTCATCACGCTGAAACAAGGCTTCGGGCGGCTTATCCGCTCTCTCCACGATCGCGGCCTATTGGCATTGCTGGACAATCGCATCTTAAAGAAGGCTTATGGGAAAGTTTTTTTGGAGAGCCTTCCAAATTATCGCAAGACCACGGAACTGGGAGTGGTTGAGCAGTTCTTTGGAATTGTGTAACGGAAGAACCGGCTGCATTAATATGGCTGGACCCGGCATCAAACCATTTGAGAGGAAACTGGATGCTCAAGAAAGCAGCACTGGTCGTTGCAGCACTATTCTTATTCACGTCACTGGCGCTAAGCCAGAACCAAGGTCGTTTCGACGCAAGCTTCAATAGCGCCCTTATATTCACCCAGGCGGGTAGCGCAAATAGCATTCAACAGAGCGCAACCATTGCGGCGAACTATTTCGGCACTTTCCGCTTCCGGTTCAATACCAAGTCCAAGAGCTCGCTGATATTCAATTATGGTTACGCTAAGAACTCACAGGTGTACCAGAGCAACTTCGATTACCACCAACTGGATACCATTCACGAGTACACCGGCGCCTATGTCCGCAACTTCCATGAAACGGGGAAATTCCAGCCATTCTTTCTGGTAGGAGCCGGAATGCTTCGCTTTAATCCTCGCAGTACATGGGCGTACTTTCCCGATCTACCTAACAATATCCCGAATCGTCTGCAGATCAATGTAAACGCTCAGTCGCAGAACGAGGCCACACTCCTGTACGGCGGCGGAGTAGATTACAAACTGCCTTACAACTTCGCTTTCCGCTTGCAATATCGTGGACTTTACTACAACAACCCGAACTTCAAAGTGAATAACCTCAATGGAAGCGCGATAAGTTTCGTCGCGGGAAACCGAGCACACATGGCAGAGCCTTCGATAGGGCTGGTCTTCAGGTTCTAGCCTTCCTGCAAAGACGCCACGGATTTCACGGATTAATCAATAGCTAATGTCCTGATCCGTGGAAATCCGTGGCCGATGTTTAGGAGTTGAGTGCAGCCTTGCGCAGCTTCCGGCTTTCCGCCAGCAGCGCCATGGAGTGCATCAGATTTTGCAGGGTGACGATGCCAATCAGGCGTTCGTCCTCAACCACGGGGATAATGCTGAGATTGCGCGCGGTCAACTTCCGGAATGCCGACGCTAGCGATTCCTTCTTCTGCGCTACTTCAAACAGACGATTCATCACTGCCTGCACATATCCGTTCCCCTCGGCGCGCAGTGCCGCTAGGATCTTCTGTTTCGAGATCACTCCAACCATGTCACTGCCGCGAATGACTGGGAAATCGTCCTGCAGGGAGTGGACGGCTTTCTCCAACGCGTCTTCCAAAGTATCGGCGGGAGAGAGCGTGGCGAAATCGGTCAACATGATATCTTCCAGCCGTACAGTTTCGAGCACCGACTGAAACACGGCCGAGCGTTCCTCCAGTTGCGCCGCAACGAAGAGGAAAAAGCCAATCATGGTAAACCACCAGATATTCGACAGCATGCCCACCAGCATGAACAGCGTCGCGAAGGCCTGGCCAATCGAAACCGCGCGTCGCGTGGCCCGTACGGAATCCATGGTGCGGCTGAACACGGCTCGCAGCACCCGTCCCCCGTCCATCGGATACGCGGGCAAAAGGTTGAACAGCGCTAGGCCCAGGTTCGACCAGACCAGGCTGCGAGGCAGATTTCCGGAGTAAACGTAAGGCTTCGTCCAGAGGTGAACCTGAGGCGCCACCGCAAGCAGCACGGCAGCCGCGATTACCGCAATAAGAATGTTGACTAGCGGTCCGGCCACGGCGATGCGGATATCCCGTTTCCAGGTGAGCATCCCCGGCTCGATGGGACGTTGGGTTTCATCGAGCAGCGTAACCCCGCCGATCGGAAGTAGGATGATAGCCTTGGCGGGAATGCCGGCACGCATGCTCACCAGAGCGTGACCTAATTCGTGGAGAACCACACTGCCGAAAATAATTCCCACTAAGGCCAAACCGCGACCGGCATTGGCTGGACCATGCGCTGTGGCCTCGGTAAGCCAGACAAAGATAAGAAGAAAAAAGAATGTCAGATGAACCCGGAGTTCGACCCCGAATATCCGACCCGCCGGAATAGACCAGTTTCTCACCTGAGAACCAACCTCTCTTACCTCTATTCTATATAGTTTAGACGCCGCCGTGAGGTTAGGCGATTCGGTTGGATAATCGAAGGTGGTGGGGCTGGAGTTGCATGCGTGGGGACAGCCGCCCTCGGCTGTCCGCCTGAGCGAAGCTCAGCAGGCTTTTGTTTTGCAGCCGGGGTAAGGCCGTCCCCGCGTGAATCATGAGAGTGATCGCAGGAAAATATCGGAGCCGGCAGCTAAAGTCTCTCCCCGGCATAGACGTTCGTCCGACAGCTGATCGGCTACGCGAGACCCTGTTCAACGTGCTGACGGCGGGAAACCCGTCAGCGCTCGAGGAAACAGTTTGGCTCGACCTCTACGCCGGAACCGGAGCCGTGGGTATTGAAGCCATAAGTCGCGGCGCGGGTATGGTTCACTTTGTGGAATCGTCGGCAGGCGCGGCCGAGCTGATAAAACGAAATCTCGCTTCATTGCGAATTGGAGGTGGTTTTCAAATCCTGAAGCAGGATTCGATTCGGGCCCTGCGCGCGTTGGAATTAAGCGGCACGAACGCAGATTTTGTTTTCCTTGATCCTCCCTACGACATGGAAGGCGCGTATCGACAAACGTTGGAAACACTTTCAAAGTCGCAACTGCTGAAGCCCGAGGGCATCGTCATTGCAGAGCATCAGAAAAAGTTTGATCCGCGGGAATCGTTCGAATCGCTGGTTCGATACAGGAAGCTAGAGCAAGGCGATGCGGCACTCAGCTTTTATCGGCTGGCTTCTACTCAATAGAAGGCCTCCGGACGAGGCGTCCGGGCTACGCGTTTACATCAGAAGTTCATTCGTCCGCCGCACGATCGGGTGCTGCATCTCCTGCAGATCGTTCTTCACCTGATTGAGTCCGTAGACGCACTGCTCGAAATGGCTCGACAAGCTGGCGAACAACGGCGCCACCTTGGTGTATTCGAAATGCTCGAACTTGGAAACGATGTAGTAGCTCTCCTTGCCGGCCTTGATCCAGTCCACGAAATTTTCCGTCCGGTCTCGGCGCAAGCGGAAATGATTGATGCTTTCCGGGAACATCCCAGTAAAGAAGAGTGTGTAATCTCCGATGTGTTTGCGAACCTGGCGCTCGCGATCGAAAGAAGGCGCGGGACCGTATACAGGATTGGACTCGATCAGCATTTCGCCGACGTCCGTGAGGGGTTTGTCCGCGCTGTTGCGAATCTTGAACAACTGCTCGACTTCGCAAAATTCGGCCATGAGGTGCGCGACGTAGTTCACAATCTGAGGGTCGCGGATCCCAATCTCCTCGGCATAGTGACGGCCAATGAGTTCAACAAACAACTGCTGCAGCGGGTGCGATTCCGAAATCATTGTTCAGGGCCCCCGAACTCCGCCTCCAAAGCGGGGTTCCTATCTGTTGCGTGATGTTTTATCGCGATCACGTCAAGAACGCAAGTGACTTTTGTAAGTCACTGCTATCTACTTTTCTTATGGTGCGCAATTGCTGCAAAAGGTTTCTTGGGAATTTATTGGCAGCCGTGGGGGTCGACTGCTGATCGTCTGCGTTAGCCTCAAGTTACAATTACGGGCAGGAGGGAATTTTGCTTTTATGGAACGACAGAACATTTCCAGTGGCACACCCTGGGAACCGATTGTTGGTTACTCTCGTGCGGTCAAGGTTGGTTCTTACGTGCACGTGGCCGGGACAACCGCCACTGGCGCGGACGGCAAAATCGTTGGGCTGGGCGATGCCTACGCACAAGCCATACAAACCCTGAAGAACATTGAATCCGCGTTACGCAAAGCAGGCGCTTCATTGAAGGATGTAGTCCGCACGCGGATGTTCGTCATCAACATCGCCGATTGGGAGAAGATTGGCAAGGCCCATGGGGAGTTCTTCCGCGACATCCGTCCGGCCACTTCGATGGTACAGGTAAGCGCTCTGGTTTCTCCAGAGATGCTGATCGAGATTGAAGCCGACGCTGTGATTGGCGCGTCCCAGGCGTAGAATGCGCTGGACATTGTCAGACATTTGATCCACGCGTTTGACCATGATTCACGGAGCGGGCGAATGAGAAACTCTTGTTGCGTGTTCCTCTTTGTTGTT
>Ga0070763_10000185_pt1 | contig 14687 bp, 14 predicted proteins | sample HubBroMetageWRM3_FD_67279 | JGI IMG/M metagenome (GOLD analysis project Ga0070763, IMG submission 67279) | Warmed soil microbial communities from the Hubbard Brook experimental Forest, New Hampshire - Hubbard Brook CCASE Soil Metagenome WRM 3 | ecosystem: Environmental > Terrestrial > Soil >... | reverse complement strand
TCGTCGGCGATCCGGTGATCGGGGCCATGCTGGTTGGCGCGAACATTCTCTCGCCCGCTTACTTTTTGGCCGATAAGTCCTTGGTCGACCGGGCACATGCGTTGGGGCTCACTGTTATTCCGTGGACGGTCGATGACGCCGACGACATGCGGGCCCAGATCGCCGACGGCGTCGACGGCATCATCACCAACTATCCCGCGCTACTGCGAACCGTGATGGCCGAATTCGGTATGCCATTGCCACCGGCCTATCACCGCTAGAGGCCCAGCAGCCGCACACCGGCCCATAGCGCCAGCACCGCCGCCACCAGCGCCGTGGGGACGGTGCACAGCCCGAGCCTGGTGTACTCGCCGACACTGGCCGAGACGTCGTATCGACGTAGTACGCTGCGCCACAACAAATTTGACAGCGAGCCGACATAGGTCAGGTTCGGGCCGATATTGACTCCGATCAGCACGGCCAGCACGGCCGCCGGCCCGCTTGGCGCCACCAGCGGTACCAACACCAGGGTCGCGGGCAGATTGTTGACGACGTTGGCCAGCACGGCGGCCACCACCGCGAATCCCAGCAGCGCGGGCAGCGCGGAGCCGGATGGCAACACCGCGCCCATTCTTTCGGCCACGCCGTTTTGCATGACCGCCCGCACGATGACGCCCAACGCCAGCACGAACACCAGAAACGGCACGTTCACCGCGCGCACGATCGCCACGGCCGTGGTGTGGCGTCGGGCCAGGCTTCGCACCGCCATCACCGCCGCGCCGGCGAGCGCCGCCCAGGCCGGCGCCACCCCCGCCGCTTCGGCGATGACGAACCCGGCCAGCGTCAGCGCCACCACCACCAACGCGAATACCGGCGTCGGCGGCGCCGGTTCGGTGTCCAGGCGATCGGGCTGCACGCTGAGATCGCGCCGGAAGAACACCCGGAAGACGAGGTAGACGGTGGCCACCGCGGCCAGCCAGGGCAGCGCCATCACCAGGGTGAACTTCGCGAAAGACACATTGGCGAAGTGGAATGCGAGCAGGTTGGTCAGGTTCGACACCGGAAGCAGTAGCGACGCGGCATTGGCCAGGTGTGCGGTCGCGTAGGCGTGCGGACGCACCGGTGCCCGCAGCCGCCGGACCGTGGTCAGCACCACCGGCGTCAGCAGCACCACGGTGGCGTCCAGGCTCAGCGCCGCGGTGATGGTCGCGGCGATCACGAAGACTTGCCGCAGCAGGCGCTCGGACCCGGGGCGGCCGCGCGCCATTGCCGCCCCGGCCGCTTCGAACAGGCCTTCGTCGTCGCACATCTTGGCCAGCACCAGCACCGCACCCAGGAAAGCGACGACCCGCGACAGCCGGCCCGCCTCGGCGGCCGCGTCGTGCATCGAGATCGCGCCGACGGCTATCAACAGGACGACGGCCGGTACGGCGGCGAACGCCTCCGGCCACCCCCGTGGACGGGCAACCGCGAACGCGAGGACCACCGCCAGCGACAGCAGAGCCAGAAGTAGCGTCAAATTCAGGCCTACGCGTGCTCGCGGCGCGCGGAGTCCGGGCACCCAGGCCGCAGCCGCATCAGCTAAACGCCTTCAGGTCAATCCCGTCAGCCTTCAGCCGGTCCCGCACCGCCGCCGCGATCTGCACAGCGCCGGGTGAATCACCATGCACGCAAACCGATTCCACGCGGACGTCGACGGCTGACCCGTCGACCGCGGTGACGTGTCCGGTGGTCACCATGGCCACCACCCGCTCGGCGATCGCGACCGGATCATCCAGCACCGCGCCGGGTTCCCGCCGCGACACCAGCCGGCCGTCCGGCCGGTAGGCACGGTCGGCGAATGCCTCCGACACAGTGCGCAGGCCACGCTGCCGGGCCTCCTCGAAAAACACCGAACCCGCCAAGCCCAGCACCGGCAGGCCGGCATCGACCATCTGCACCGCCTGCGCGACGGCGGCGGCCTGCTCACGGTTGGTCACGATCGTGTTGTACAGCGCGCCATGGGGTTTCACGTAGGACACCGTAGAGCCGGCCGCCTGGGCGAGTCCGTGCAACGCCCCGATCTGATACACGACGTCGGCGAGCAGATCGTCCGGCGTGGCGTCGACGAAACGCCTGCCGAACCCGGCCAGGTCGCGGTAGCTGACCTGTGCGCCGACGCGTACGCCGCGCTCGGTGGCCAGCCGGCACACCCGTAACAAGCCGGCCGGGTCGCCCGCGTGGAAACCGCAGGCCACGTTGGCGCTGGTGACAATGCTGAGCATGGCGTCGTCATCACCGAGCTGCCAGACACCGAAGCCCTCACCCAAGTCGGCGTTGAGGTCGATAGAGGCCACGATCGCTAGCTTAAGACCGGTCTGCGCGCGTAGCTTCTGGGCCGTGACGATTGACGGCAAGGTAGTCGCGATAACCGGTGCGAGCAGTGGGATTGGCGAGGCAACAGCGCTGCTGCTTGCTGAACGCGGGGCCAAGCTGGTCCTGGGTGCGCGCAACCCCGACGGTCTGGATGCAGTGGCCGCGCGGCTCTCGGCCACCGGCGGCGACGCAATTGCCAAGGTGACCGACGTCAGCTGTCGCGAGGACCTGACGGAGTTTGTCGCACTGGCCGCTGAAACGTACGGCCAACTCGACGTCCTTGTCAGCAATGCCGGCATCATGCCGGTCTCGCAGTTCGACGAGCTTCGCGTCGATGACTGGGAAGCGATGGTCGATGTCAATCTCAAAGGTGTGCTATTCGGAATCGCAGCGGCGCTTCCGGTTTTCCGCCGCCAGGGCTTTGGACATTTCGTCAATATCGCCTCCACAGCAGCTTTTCGGGTCACTCCCGGGCAGTCGGTGTACGCGGGCACCAAGATGGCGGTTCGCGCGATTTCTGAGGGGCTGCGTCAGGAAGCCGGCGAGAACCTGCGGGTCACGATCGTCTCCCCCGGCATGACGTCGACCAACTTCGCCGAGTCGATAACGGACGAAGCGGCCCGGACGGAGCTCGAGCGGCGCCGCGACGATATCGCGATGCCGCCCGATGCGGTGGCCCGGGCGATCGCCTTCGCTATCGACCAGCCGGCTGACGTCGATATCGGCGAGGTCGTGGTGCGGCCCACTGCGCAGGCATGAGGCCGTCAAGCGCGGACCGGTACTTGTCGGCGCCGCCCCACCAGCCAGCAGGCCAGGTAGATCAGGAACGAAATGGTGGCGACGAACACCGACACCGGCACGCCGGGCGCCAACGACAGCACGATGCCGCCGACCGCCGAGATTTCGGCGAAGAGCACCGCCGCGGCGATCGTGGCGGCCGGCGACCTGAAAGCTCGTGCGGCCGCTGCCGCCGGCGTGATCAACACCGATACGACCAGCAGCGCGCCGACGATTTGCACTCCCTCAGCTGCCACGACGCCGACCAGCGCCGCGAACACGATGCCCAGCGCGCGTACCGGCACGCCACGCGCAGCGGCGACCTCCGGATCGACGGTGGCGAACAACAGCGGGCGATAGCAGACCACCAGCACGACGACCACGACGACGCTGATCACCGCCAACGTCACCAACCCCGTGTAGCCCACCCCCACGATCTGCCCGGTCAGCAGCGCGAAGCTGGTCCCGGTGTGCCCCGGATAGAGGTGGATGAACAGCACCGCCAGGCCCAGCCCGAACGCCAGCACCACCCCGATCGCCGAGTCCCGCTCCCGCGCACGTTGACCGAGAATTCCGAACAGCGCCGCGGCCAGCGCGCTGCCGACCAGCGCGCCCGCTCCGACTTGGTACCCGACCAAGAGCGCGAAAGCAGCCCCCGTTAAAGATAATTCGCTCGAACCGTGCACTGCGAACGACATCTGACGCATCACGATGAACGGCCCGACCAATCCGGCAACCAGCCCCAGCAGCGCCCCCGCCACCACTGCCTGCTGGACGAAGTCGTGGCGCAGCAGATGGGCGGTGATATCGAAGGCGAACAGATGCGACAACAGGTCGGTGAGCCGGTCGTTCATTCTGCGTCTCCGTGCGCATCGCCGACCACCAGGCAGCGGCCCTTGACCTTGACCACCTCGATGTCAGCGCGATAGAGAGCCGAGAGCGTCTCGGTGGTCATCACCTCCTCGACGGAGCCGATCAGGAACCGGCCGTCGACCAGGTAGAGCACTCGGTCCACAAACGGCAACACGGCGTTGAAGTCGTGCGTGACGAGGATGACTGCGGTGTCCGCTTCCCGGCGGCGCCGATCGATCACCGTGGCCACCAGCCTGGCGCTGGCCGGGTCCAGCGTCAGCAACGGCTCATCGCACAGCAGCAGCCGCGGGTCGCTGGCCAGCGCCTGGGCGATGCGGACCCGCTGCGACTCGCCTCCCGACATCTGCCCGACCGAGATGTCCGCGAGGTGTTCGCCGTTGACCTGTTGCAGCGCCTGCCGGACAGCGTTGCGGCGGCGCGCCCGGCCGGGTGCTGGCAACGGCATTGCGCCCCAGCGGTGGCCGTCCACGCCCAGCCGTACCAGGTCTCGTCCGCGCATGGCCGCGTCCCGGTCCATCGGACGGTGTTGCGGTATGTAACCGATTCGCTTGTCGCCCGGAGACACTCGCTGATCACCCACCCGTGCGGTGCCGGCGGTCAACCGAAGCTGTCCGAGCAGCACCCGCAGCAGCGATGTCTTGCCGCTGCCATTGGGGCCGAGCACGGCGATGAATTCCCCGGGCGAAACGGTTAAGTCCAACCCGTCCCATAGCACCCGGTTGCCGAACGCCAGCCGGGCGCCGAACAGCGACGCAGCCGTCATCGCGCAGCTGTCTGCAGGGCCGCGGCCAGGTGAGCGACGGTGGTGCGCTGCCAGGTCAGGTAGTCGGCGCCGGCGGGCAAGGTCTCGGTCACGTCAGTCACCGGCACGCCGGCCTGCCGGGCCGCTACCTGCAGGTCGCGGGTCGCCGCGGTCGCGGTCTGCGGATTGATCAGCAACGCGGCGACTTGCCGGTTGTTGATCATGTCGAGGACGGAGGCCATGTCAGCCGGGGATGGATCGTCGCCGTTCTCGGTCGCCGTGGTGAACGTCGCGGGCGTTCGGTTGACCAGGCCGGACGCCGTCAGCAAGTAGTAGGCCACCGTTTCGGTCGCGATGACCCCGGCCCGCGGGTGCGTTGCGGCGATGGCATGTTCGGACCGGGTGATCGAGTCAGTCCCGCGCCCGAATTCCGCAGAGTTGAAACGATATTCGTCGGCGTGGGCGGGGTCTATGGTCGCCAGCCGGTCGGCAATCTCGGCCGCGACCGCCTTGGCGACGTCCACGTCGTAGAAGACGTGCTCGTCGGGTGCGCGTTTGTGGCCGGGGAACTTGATCAGTGAGTAGGCATCGACCGAAGCGATCCCCGGGTGACCGGCCAGCACGTCGTCGACCCATGGGTCGTAGCCGCCGCCGTTATAGACCACCAGCGCGGCGTCAGCGATGGCGGCGGCCTCGTCGGCGGTGACCTCATAGCTATGCGGATCGACGTCGGCGCTGTTCAGGATCGACTTCACGCTGACATGTTCACCGGCGACGGTGCGAGCGACGCTGCCCCAGACATCGGTGGATGCCACGACGGTGGCCGCCCGTGGATGCGGTGAAGCACCGGTGCCGCAGCCGGTCAGCACGGACGCGCAGCCGAGGCCGATGATGATGGCGGACAAGCTGATCGCCACGCAGGCTGTCGCCGTCCGCACCGCTTGTTGTCCTTCCCCGCCCGCCCTGACCAGCCAAGACTAATGAAAATGGTTTCCAACAAAATGTAGCGACCAGGCGCCAAGTCACGCAATCCGCCTGGACTGCCCGGTAGCCTCTGAGGGCATGAGCCCCACGCCGCGACGGCGGGCGACCCTGGCGTCGCTGGCGGCTGAGCTCAAGGTGTCGCGCACCACCATCTCGAATGCGTACAACCGGCCCGATCAGCTGTCGGCCGAGCTGCGCGAACGAGTGCTCGCCACCGCCAAACGCATAGGGTATCCCGGCCCCGATCCGGTAGCGCGATCGCTGCGCACGCGGCGGGCCGGGGCGGTGGGTCTGATGATCACCGAACCGCTCACATATTCCTTCAGCGATCCGGCGGCGCTGGATTTCGTTGCGGGACTTGCCCAGTCGTGCGAAGAGCTTGGTCAGGGGCTGATGCTGGTGGCCGTCGGCCCGAGCCGCAGTGTCGCGGATGGCACAGCGTCGGTGCTCGCCGCGGGGGTGGACGGGTTCGTGGTCTACTCGGCGGCCGGCGACGATCCCTACCTGCAGGTCGTGCTGCAACGGCGACTGCCGTTGGTGGTGGTTGACCAGCCCAAGGAAGTACCCGGCGCATCCATCGTCGGCATCGACGACCGGGGGGCGATGCGCAAGATCGGCGATTACCTGCTCGGTTTGGGCCATCGGGAGATCGGACTGCTGACGATGCGGCTGCGTCGTGACCATCGGCACGGCCTGGTTGACTCCGAACGCCTCCGCTCGTCGACATTTCATGTGCAAAGCGAACGCATCCACGGTGTCCGCGACGCGATGGCCGCGGCCGGTGTCGATCCGGACTCGTTGACGGTGGTGGAAAGCTACGAGCACACCCCGGCATCCGGTGGCGACGCGGCCAAGGTTGCGCTGAAAGCCAATCCGCGGATCACCGCGCTGATGTGCACCGCCGACGTGCTGGCGTTGTCGGCAATGGATTATCTGCGCGGCCGCGGCAAGTACGCGCCGGGCCAGATGACCCTCACCGGCTTCGACGGCATACCCGAGGCCGTCAGCCGCGGCCTGACCACGGTGGTGCAGCCGAGTCTGCAGAAAGGCCGCCGGGCCGGCGAGCTGTTGCACGAGGGCAATATCCACGCAGTAGTCGAGGTGCTCGACACCGAGCTGATCCGCGGACGCACTGCCGGGCCACCGGCCTGACCGGTTGGGCCCGAGAGCGGTCAGATCTGGGAGTTCTCCCCATCGCCGATCAGCAGCCGCACCGCGAGATCAAGCCGCTTGCTCACGTCGGTGGCGGATGCCCTGCGGGTGAGCCAGGCCAGCAGATTCGACAGCCACACGTCGGAGATCACCCTGGCGATGTGGTACTGGTCTTCGGTCGGTTCACCGTCGCTCATCGCGCGGGCGAACATCGAGTCGATCAGCTTCTCGACGTGATCAACCTCACCGGCAGCGGAAGCGTCGGCGAACACGTAGGCACGGGTCATGGCCTCGGTGAGCAGTGGATTGCGCTGCATTGCGCGATTGAGTTTGCTGACCATGAAGTTCAGCCGCTGGAACGGTGTCCCGCCGGTCAGGCTGGATCGGTCGGTCTTGGCGTCGATCCGCTCGAACTCCCGGCCCAGCGCGGAGACCAGCAGATGCACCTTCGACGGGAAATACCGGTAGAGCGTGCCCACCGCGACGTCCGCGCGATCGGCGACCGCACGCATCTGAACTGCCTCGTAGCCCCCTTTGGAAGCGATGGCCATCGTGGCGTCCAGGATGCGTTTACGACGCTCGCGCTGCGCCTCAGACCCGAGCTCGGACTCGGCCAATACCGCCACGCTCAGCACCTCACGAGGCTGCGCACTGGACGTGCTGGAGGGTTGACCCGAGTCGGTGTGGGCTGGCCCCGAAAAGGAAGGCGACATTTGACGGACAGCTCCTTTTCTTGCGTCCTCGCTCGAAACGATACGCATGCCGAGCGCGAATTTCTCACCTCCGTGCCGCCGGGACACCGGGATTTCCTGCTGCGATGGCATTCGACTTGACGGTCGATCGCTGGCACTATTAGAACACGTTCTAGTGCTGCGCGGGGCATCTCGGCGGCGCCTTTTACGTCGACCGAGGAGTCCAGGTGGCTGCGACCTCCGGCAAGACCGGCACCGCCGAACAGTTCGCGGCGCGTGAGCTGGTGCGCGATTGGGCGGCCGGATCGGGCGCGACGGCGGCGGTCCGGGATATTGAACAGGGCGAGCCGAATGCCTGGCGGGCGGTTTTCGGCGCCCTGACCGACCTGGGATTGTTCGGTGTCGCGGTCCCGGAGGACTGCGGCGGCGCCGGCGGCAGCATCGAGGACCTGTGCGCAATGGTCGAGGAGGCCGCCAAAGCCCTGGTGCCCGGCCCGGTGGCGACCACCGCGCTGGCCACGTTGGTGGTCGCCGATCCGCAGCTGAGCGCCGCACTGGCGTCGGGCGAACGCACCGCCGGGGTCGCACTCGACGGTGACGTCGAGTTCGATGACGCCACCTCGCGGGCCTCGGGCACGGTGCCCTGGGTACTCGGTGCCGTCGCCGACGGCCTGCTGGTGGTGCCGGCCGGCGGAAAATGGCTACTCATCGATCCAGCCGCCGCCGATGCAGCTGGCACTGTGGCGGTCGAGCCGCTGCATGCCACCGACTTCTCCCGGCCGCTGGCGCGGGTGGTGCTGACCTCGGCGCCGGTCACGGTGCTCGACGCCGCCGCGGGCCGGGTGGAGAACCTGGCGGTGACGGTGCTGTCCGCCGAAGCGGCGGGAATCAGCCGATGGGCGCTGGACACCGCCGTCGCCTACGCCAAGGTGCGCGAGCAATTCGGCAAGCCGATCGGCAGCTTCCAGGCGGTCAAGCACCTGTGCGCCGAGATGCTGTGCCGTGCCGAGCAGGTGGCGGTGGCCGCCGCCGACGCCGCCCGCGCGGCGGGCGATGCCGATGATCGACAGTTGTCCATCGCCGCGGCCATCGCCGCGGGTACCGCTATCGACGCCGCGAAGGCCAACCTCAAGGACTGCATCCAGGTGCTCGGCGGCATCGGCATCACCTGGGAGCACGACGCGCACCTGTACCTGCGTCGGGCCCATGGGATCGGACAGTTCCTCGGCGGACCGGCGCGCTGGCTGCGCCGGACCGTCGAGCTGACCCAGGCAGGTGTCCGCCGTCGCCTGGGCATCGACCTGAGCGACGTCGCCCACCTGCGCCCCCAGATCACCGAAGCGGTCGCCGAGGTCGCCGCCCTGCCCGCAGACCAGCGTCAGGCGGCGCTGGCCGAAGCGAGGCTTTTGGCGCCGCACTGGCCGGCTCCGTACGGCCGTGGCGCCGGACCGGCCGAGCAGCTGCTGATCGACCAGGAGATGTCGTCGGCGGGTGTGCCGCGGCCCGATCTGGTGATCGGCTGGTGGGCGGCGCCGACCATTCTGGAACATGGCACGCCCGAGCAGGTGGAGCGATTCGTGCCGGCTACCCTGCGCGGCGAAATCTTCTGGTGCCAACTGTTTTCCGAGCCGGGAGCCGGCTCGGATCTGGCGTCGCTGCGCACCAAAGCGGTGCGGGTCGACGGGGGCTGGGAGCTGACCGGGCAGAAGGTGTGGACGTCCTCGGCGCACAAGGCGCAGTGGGGTGTCTGCCTCGCCCGCACCGATCCCGACGCCCCGAAACACAAAGGGATCACTTACTTTTTGATCGACATGACTTCGCCCGGCATCTTGATCCGGCCGCTGCGCGAGATCACCGGCGACGCGCTGTTCAACGAGGTCTTTCTGGATAGCGTGTTCGTCCCCGACGAGATGGTGGTCGGCACGGTGAACGACGGCTGGCGACTGGCCCGCACCACACTGGCCAACGAACGGGTCGCGATGGCGCAGGGCACGGCGCTGGGCAACCCGATGGAACAGCTGCTCGCGGCGGCGGCAGAGATCAATCTCGATGTCGCGCAACAGGATCGGCTGGCACGGTTAATCATCACCGCCCAAGTAGGCTCGCTGCTCGACCAGCGCATCGCCCAGCTCGCCGTGGGCGGCCAGGACCCCGGATCGGAATCGAGTGTGCGGAAACTCATCGGGGTGCGTTACCGCCAGGCGCTGGCCGAATACCGGATGGATCTCAGCGAAGGTGCGGGCGTCGTCGAGGACAAGATCGTGCACGATTTCCTCAACACCCGCTGTCTGACCATCGCCGGCGGCACCGAGCAGATCCTGCTGACAGTGGCAGCTGAGCGGCTGCTCGGCCTGCCGCGCTAGATGCGGTAAACCGAGTTGTCGTCCTGGGCCGTGCGCGGTCAGCGCGGAGGGCCAAGAATGACCTGTCCGAACTTGGCTGCTCCCTCGGTCACGCGTGCGGGCGAGATTTCGAAACCCTCCGGGCGCGGCGTGGCTCTGTCACGACCGGCGTAGCGGAACATACCCTCGATTCCGGCGGGGGTGTTGATCATGAGCAGATCGGCCTTCTTGGACGTGATGCGGTATGCATGCGGAATGTCCTTGGGTAAGAAGACGATACCGCCCTCCGACAGCTCCATCTCCTGGTCGTCACACCAGAGCAACGCGGTCCCTTTGATCAGCATAAAGACCTCGTCCTCACGCGTGTGTTTGTGATACGGAGGTGCTTCGCCTTCGCTGACATCGAAGCGTCCGATCATCAACTTGCCATCGGTGGCCTTGCCGTCGAGCAAGATTGCCAGTGTGCCGCCGTCGAGCCATTCCAGTTGTTGCTGCTGCTCCGGTTGCGCAAGGTATGCCATGCTCATGAGTCATCCCTATTCGTTGTCGGCGGGAGCACCAACCTGCTCCCGACTGGGTCAGTTAGGTGACTTCAATGTCGGATCGTTGAGGATATCCAGTTGAGTACGCCACCGGGACGATCACCGTGGCGCCGTCTGCTCTGATCTTGAAGGCACGGGAAACGCGACGCCGATGAGGGCTCTTGCAACAGTCGCCTGCGTGGTAGCCAGCACGTCGGCAGGGCCGCCAAGTCGAGCACGAGCTGTCGGCCTTCGTCGCTTTTGAGGTCGGCGGTGAGCTGGCGCCGTCCGCGAGTGCCGTGTCCTGGAGATCCTCGAACAGGGCGCCATCGGTGCCGGCCGGTCGTGCGACGCGATCGACGTCGGCGCCCAGGTCGGCCAGCATCATCATGGCGTGGGTCACTGGTCCGATGGCCCCGATCTCAACGACTTTGAGGCCGATCAGCGGGCCGGCGCCGGTCATCGCCGTTCAGCCCGTCCCACGGTCAGGCCCAGTGCCTGGAGATCCACCGTGCCCACGGTGTGGGGCGCCTCACGCAGGACGTGCTTCATGACCCTCCCGACGGCGTTACGGGGAAGCCGCGAGACGACCTCGACGTAGCGCGGGATCGCGAAGTAGGGCAATGCGGCCCTGGCGAAGGCAAAGAACTCGATCGGGTCGAAGTCGGCCCCATCGACAAGCACCAGGCAGGCCTTGATGTCATCGTCGGCCATGTCGGAGGGCACAGCGTGCACGGCACACTCGGCGACTTCGGGATGGGCGCTGATTGCAACTTCCAATTCGAGGCTGGAGACGTTCTCCCCGCGGCGGCGCATGGAGTCCTTTTTGCGATCTACGAACGCGATGGAACCGCTTGGCAAGCGGCGTCCCGAGTCGCCCGTGTGGTGCCAACCGTCGTCGAGCGGCGTCGTCATGCGTCCCTCCGGCGTCCAATACCCGTCGAACATCGCGTAAGGGTCGTCAAGGGGCCGGACGCAGATCTCTCCGACCGCGCCATCCGGTACCGGATCGCCCGCGTCGTCGAGCAGCGCGAAGTCGAGGTCGGGCGCGGGCAAACCACAGCCATCGGCGTCACGCGCCCCGGACGACAGGGGCGTCACCGTGATGGGCATGCACTCGGTCTGACCGAACACCTCAGTCCACGGCTCGATGCCGAACCGGTCGCGGAACCGGTTCTGCGACTCGGGTGCCATCGGCGCGACCATCATCGTGCGTAAGCGATGTTGGCGGTCCGCGGTGCTGGATTGGGAGGCAAGCAGGGCCGCCCCCATGGCGCCTACGCCTATGGCGACGGTGGCCTCAGTCACTGACGCGCGATCGAAAAACGCTCTGGCGCTGAACGATGACTCGAACCGGGCCGGCACCCCGCGGTACAGCGCGCTCATCAGTACGATCAGGAGCCCACCCGCATGGAACAAGGGAAGGCTGGCGAACAGGACGTCCTCGTCGGTGAGCTCCAGGGCAGCGGCGTTGAGCTCGCCGCAACGGCAGTAGTAGCCGTGACTGAGCACACAGCCCTTCGGCAACCCGGTCGTGCCCGATGTATAGATGACGCGATGGTGTCGCTGGCCGACACGTCGGGCGCAGCGTGAAGCTCTCCCGCCGACGTCACCTCGGAGTACCGAATCTCTCGGCGCCCGCTGCGGGCGACAAGCTCACGGTCCGGTTCATCTAGGTGGATGATCGTCTTCAGGTCCGGGAGCTCTGTCAGGAGTGGCTCGATCGCAGCGCGCCCGTGGCGGTCGACGACGAGCACGCGTGACCGGGATTGGCCCAGTTGGTGACGAAGGAAGGTGCCTTTGAGGTACGCGTTGAGCGGCACCTGAATGACACCGGCACGGGCGAGCCCGTGGAAGAGCTCGAGAAGCTCGATCCGGTTGGGGGCCAGCGTGGCCACCCGGTCACCGAGACGGACACCGATCCCTGCCATGCCCGCGTGGACTTGATCGGCCATTTCATCCATCTCCGCGAACGTGTATTCGCGATCGTCCATCGCGAGGCATAAGCGGTCAGGTCGCCGCGCGGCCCATGACGCGAGCAGGTCGCCGACTGCCACGCGATGTCGCATGGTCTCGCTCACACCGGACGCACTCATCAGTAGGACCTCGGGAGTCCGAGCACATGCTCGGACACATAGTTGAGGATCATCTCCCGCGATACCGGAGCGATGAGCTGCAGGCGGGCGAGAAACCAGTAGTTGGCAAGCTGATACTCACGCGAAACACCGTTTCCACCATGGGTCTGGATGGCCCGGTCGAGGCAGAAAACTCCCGCCTCGGCGGCCGCCAGTTTGGCGACGTTGCTGGCTTCCCCGGCGTCGAGTCCGGCGTCATAGAGACCAGCGGCGCGCTGCATCATGAGTTGGGCGAGGTCGAGCTTGATCTTGCCCTCGGCCAAGGGGTGGGCGATCGCCTGGTGTGAGCCGATCGGGGCTGACCACACGGTGCGGTCCCGGGCGTACGCCGTGGCTTTCGCGATGGCGAAGCGAGCGATTCCCACCGAGACCGCAGCCGAGAGAATGCGTTCAGGATTCAGTCCGTCGAACGCGACGCGTAGACCCTCGTTCTCTTCGCCCACCAAGTTGTCGACAGGCACGCGGACGTCGTTGAAGAAGAGGGTGAACTGCTTCTCAGGTTCCTCCAGGGCCGTCTCGATCGGCTGGCGCGTGAGACCCGGCGAGTCCGGGTCGACCATCAGCAGCGATAGTTGGCCGCGACCGCTCGCGGAGCGGCCGGTGCGGGTCACGACAAGGATGTGGTCGCACTCGTCAACCCCGGAGATGTAGTACTTCTGACCGCTGATGACGTAGGAGTCACCGTCACGTCTGGCCACAGTGTCGAGGTTGTGGGAGTTGCTGCCGGCATTCGGCTCGGTCAGGGCGAAGGAGAACTTTTTCGACCCGTCCGCGATACCCCGCAGCCACCGATCCTTCTGCTGGGCGGTGCCGTGACGCGCGAGGATTGTTCCGATGATGCCCGGTGACACCAGCAGCTTGAGCAGCGGACAGCCAGCTGCTCCGGTTTCCTCGAGGACGGCGGTCAGCTCCTGCAGGCCCATGCCACCGCCGCCGTACTCCTCAGGCAGATGCACGCCGAGGAAGCCGCGTTCTCCCAGTGCTTCCCACAGCTCGTGCGGGGACCGGCGCTCGGCATTCACCTTGGCGTAATAGTGCGGGCCGAAGGATGCGGTGAGCGCGTAAACCGTATCCCGCAGAGACCGTTCCTCATCGGAGGGGACGAGTGCGAGAGCGGGTCCCACCACTGCCGTGATCATGAGGCGTTCTCCTTGCTTTGTGATGATGTGGCGTCAGCAACGCGGAGCCGTCCGTCGGCGACCGTGACCGTGTCGAGAATCCGGCGAAGCGACGGGTACTTGCCGTACAGAGCGGCATGGGCCGCCTGGTAGTCCTCGACGAGACCCCAGTTGATCGGAAAATTCTCGGAGAGGTTCCACGACTTCACGACGGTCTTGTCACGCGAGATCTCCCCTACGGCGCCGAGTGTGTGGATCGGCCAATCCGTCGAGCTGTGCTGGTCGAACCGGGCGGTGAGATCGTCGCCGAGCCGCAGCGTGAGCGTCTCCATCGTCCCGCGGTCGGTCCGTCCGATGTCCAGACGGGCGTCGGTGCGCGCATGGCTGACACCGTCGACCACGTGGTGTGCTGCGCTGAAGCCGGTTCCTGGTTGACCACGCCAGCCGAAGCCACCCTCCAGCGAGCCATCGTCGTACTCGACGAGCCAGTTCATCCAGTAGTGGTGCAGGTGGGTCGTGAATCGGGTCTCCCGGAACGACAACTCCGGACGGCTGTAGATGTGGTCGACCATGAAGATGCCTTCGACCGGATCTCCGTTCACGGTGCCGGCGACCTTGCCCAAGTGGCTACGCGAGAGCACAGGATGGGGAAAGCCGGGCTGCTCAGGAACCCAGAACGTGCAGGCTTGTCCCAGTCGCGCGGCCGTCAGGTCGACGCTGCCGCCCGCCTCGGTCCACCGGTATTCGCTGACGCCTTCCCCGAACCGGAACGAGGTGCTGTCATACACCACCGAGTCCGGCGTGTGGCTGACGCGGAACTGCTCGACGGCAGGAAAGTCGCGGAAGGAGTACATCAGCTCGCCTGGCTCGTCGAGCCGCCCCGTCGCACGGTACGTCCCGAAGTTGACGGTGGTCTGCTTGTCGGGCAGGGGCAGCGCGCGCATCGAGTGGTAGACGACGCCGGACGCGCCGGTCATCACGACCCACGGGCAGATCAGGACTGTGCCCAGCTGGTCA
>Ga0070763_10000184_pt1 | contig 14688 bp, 17 predicted proteins | sample HubBroMetageWRM3_FD_67279 | JGI IMG/M metagenome (GOLD analysis project Ga0070763, IMG submission 67279) | Warmed soil microbial communities from the Hubbard Brook experimental Forest, New Hampshire - Hubbard Brook CCASE Soil Metagenome WRM 3 | ecosystem: Environmental > Terrestrial > Soil >... | reverse complement strand
GGCCGTCGATGTAGAGCATCGAATCACAGCCAATGACAACACAATCCGCGGCGACCGTGCGGTCCAGGGTGGACGCAACCTCATCGGCCTTGGCCTCGGCCAGGATGCGAACGACATCACCGGGAGAGGTGTTCGATCCCAACCCGGCGATGACCGCATCCTCGTCGACGCCGGAGACCACGACCAATGGGTCGACGCCGGCCTGCCGCAGCACCTTGAGCCGGCCCGGCGAGGCGGACCCGAGCACCATGCGGGTCATATGCGGGTCATCGCCGCATGTGGGTCCGTTCCAGCAGGGTGATTTTCTGCCAGCTGAACACCGGGTAGCGCAGTTTGTCGACGGGCAGCCCCCACCGGCTGTGGTCCGGCGGTCCCGGCTCGCCTCCGCCGCCGGCGGCGCTGCCCAGCACCGCGATCAGTGCGGCCAGCTCCTCTTCGGTCGGCTCGCCCTTGAGCACCTGGATGTGCGGCTGATGCGCTTCGTGCTCTGGCGCAGCGCCCTGCGGCTCTTCAGTCTCGTCGCTCATAGCGGAATGTTCCCGTGCTTCTTGGGCGGCATCTGGGCGATCTTGCGCTCCAGCAGCCGCAGCGCCGTCCCGATGTAGCCGCGAGTGTGCGACGGCGGGATGACCGCGTCGACGTAGCCCCGCTCGGCGGCGATGTACGGGTTGACCAGGGTGTCCTCGTACTCCTGCTGCAGTTGCAGCCGCAGCGCGTCGACGTCATCACCGTTTTTCGCTGCCTCGCCGAGCTGCTGGCGGTAGACGAACCCGACCGCGCCGGATGCGCCCATCACCGCGATCTGCGCGGTCGGCCAGGCGACGTTGACGTCGCAGCCCATGTCCTTGGAACCCATGACGCAGTAGGCGCCGCCGTAGGCCTTGCGGGTGATGACCGTGATCTTGGGAACTGTGGCCTCGCCGTAGGCGTACAGCAGCTTGGCGCCGCGGCGGATGATGCCGTTGTACTCCTGGTCGGTGCCTGGCAGGAAGCCCGGCACGTCCACCAGCATGACGATCGGAATGTTGAAGCAGTCGCAGGTCCGCACGAAGCGTGCGGCCTTCTCAGAGGCGTCGATATCCAGGCAGCCGGCGAAATGGGTTGGCTGGTTGGCGACAATGCCGACCGGGTGGCCGTCGATGCGACCGAACCCGATCACGATGTTCTGGGCGTAACCGGATTGCACCTCGAGAAACTCGTCGTCGTCGAGGATGCGGGTGATCACCTCGTGCATGTCGTAGGGCTGGTTGGCCGAGTCCGGGATCAGGGTGTCCAGCTCGAGATCCTCGTCGGTGAGGTTGTCCTCGATAGCGCCCTCGGGAACCGGCACGGCATAGCGCGGCGGGTCGGTGAAGTTGTTGGGCGGCAGGTAGCTCAGCAGGTCGCGGACGTAGTCGAACGCGTCCTGCTCACCGGAGGCGACATAGTGCGCGGTGCCGGACTTGGCCATATGGGTGTGGGCACCGCCCAGCTCCTCCATCGTCACGTCCTCGCCGGTGACCGTCTTGATCACGTCCGGACCGGTGATGAACATCTGACTGGTCTGGTCGACCATCACGACGAAGTCGGTGAGCGCCGGCGAATACACATGCCCACCAGCGGCGGCACCCATGATCAGCGAGATCTGCGGGATGACCCCGGAGGCCAGAATGTTGTTGTGGAAGATCTGGCTATACAGGCCGAGCGAGACCACACCCTCCTGGATGCGTGCGCCCGCGCCGTCGTTGATGCCGATCAGCGGCCGGCCGGTCTTGATCGCCAGCTCCTGGACCTTGACGATCTTCTCGCCATACACCTCGCCGAGGCTGCCGCCGAACACGGTCACGTCCTGGCTGAAGATGCACACGTCGCGGCCGTCGATGGTGCCGTAGCCGGTGACTACTCCGTCACCGAGCGGACGCTTCTCGCCCAGCCCGAAGTTGGTGCTGCGATGCCTGGCCAACGCGTCGAGCTCGACGAACGACCCCTCGTCGAGCAGGGCGTAGATGCGCTCGCGGGCGGTCAGCTTGCCCTTGGCGTGCACCTTGTCGACCGCGGCCTCGCCAACCGGGTGCAGGGTCTCCTCGGACCGCTTGCGCAGTTCGGCGAGCTTGCCCGCGGTGGTGTGGATGTCGATGTGGTGCTCGTCCTTCGCTTCGACGTGAGTCTCGGAAGTGCTTGTCATGGGTGCTGATCTTAGCGGTCCCTTAAGTTGCGGTCCGAATGCAGCACCGCGTCTTAGGCTGAGCGCAATGGAACGTGACTCGCTCAGGGCGCCGTTGGACGCGGCGGCGTTGCGCGACGGGTTGGCCGGACCGGGCATGCCGTGGCGTCAACTCGATGTGGTCACCGAAACCGGCTCCACCAATGCCGATCTGCTCGCCCGGGCCGAGGGCGGCGCCGATATCGACGGATCGGTGTTGCTCGCCGAATACCAGAACGCCGGTCGTGGGCGTCACGGTCGCCACTGGTCGGCGCCGCCGCGCGCGCAGATCGCCTTGTCGGCCGGGGTGGGTGCGGCGTCGGTTCCCCGGTCGGGCTGGGGATGGTTGCCGCTGGCCACCGGCGTTGCGGTGGCCGACGCGCTGACCGCGGTGTGCGGCGTCGCGGCGGGCCTCAAATGGCCCAACGACGTCCTCGTGGACGGCGGCAAGCTGGCCGGGATCCTCGCCGAGGTCGCGGCGCCGACGCCGGAGATCGTGCTCGGGTTGGGGCTGAACGTGACCTTGACCGCCGATGAGGCGCCGGACCCGGCGGCCACCTCGCTGCTGATGCTGGGGTCATCGGTGACCGATCGAAACGTGTTGGCGCGCCGGATACTTCGCGAACTAGCCGTGCGCATCGATGCGTGGCGCACCGCCGGCGGCGCCGACGCGGCGCTGGTCGCCGATTATCAGCGCTACAGCCTGACCCTAGGTTCTCGGGTGCGGGCCACGTTGCCCGGTGATCGTGAGGTCGTGGGTGCGGCGCAGGCCATCGACGAGACGGGCCGATTGTGTGTCGACACCGGCGGTCAGACGGTGGCGATCTCGGCCGGAGACATCACGCACCTACGCCCCAGCGTTTAAGGTGCCAGCGTGGGCTACCCCGATAACGTGCTGGCCGGCGACGAACAGGTGGTCTTGCATCGACACCCGCATTGGAAGCGGCTGGTTTGGCCGGTCATCGTCCTCATCCTGGCGAGCGCGGCGGCGTCGTTCGGCTCGGCGGTCGTCAACAGCACCAGTTGGGATCCGACCGCTAAAAGAGTCATCTTCGCCGTCATCGGAGCGATCTGGCTGATCGTCATCGGCTGGTTGACCCTGTGGCCATTCCTGAACTGGCTGACCACACATTTCGTGATCACCGACCGGCGGGTGATGTTCCGGCACGGGGTATTGAGTCGCAGTGGCATCGACATTCCGCTGGCCCGGATCAACAGCGTCGAATTCCGCCATCGGCTGATCGATCGGATATTGCGCACGGGCACCCTGATCGTGGAGTCGGCGTCACAAGACCCGTTGGAGTTCTACGACATTCCGCGCGTGGAGCAGGTGCACGCGCTGCTGTATCACGAGGTTTTCGACACCCTCGGATCTGAGGAATCGCCGAGCTGATCCAACCGGCTGCGGCGCGACCGCCACGCCCGCATCAGGGTGACCGTACCGTCGCCCTCCTCGAAGTTGTCCTCGAGGACCTCGGCGATCCCGCCGGCGGTAAGGGCCGATTCCAGCGCGTGCTCCTGGCTGCGGCCGACCTCGTCGGGGAACACCCAGCGCCGGAACGCCCAGAAGCGGAACGCCATCTGCAGCAGGTTGCCGATGATGTACGCCGAGATGAAGTCGGCGATGTTCTCCACGGTCAGTGACACGTTCGGCACCCGCAGACCGAAGACGTAGCTGGAGACCCACAACGGCGCCATGCTCAGCAGCACGCCCACGCCGCTGACCGCAAAGAACAGCAGCGCCTCGTGATGACGCTCCCGACCGCCGCGGTCCCGGAAGCTCCACTCCCTGTTCAAGATGTAGGACGCGATGACCGCGACGATGCCGGAGATGACCTTGGCGGTGACCGGCTTGGGCTCCAAGATCGTCAGCTTGAGGGTGTAGAAGATCGCCGAGTCGATCACGAATGTGGTGGCGCCGACTATCGCGAACTTGATCAGTTCGTGATGGCGTTCGGCGAACGGACGGACCGGCTGCGGCAACCGGGCGATCGTGGCATCGGCAAAGGACACAATGTCGCAGTGTACGTATTAACCGTTAAGCGTGCCCAGTTAACCGTTAAGCGTGCCCAGCGGCGGTGTCACCGCCGGTAAACACCCCGTTCAGCGGCCATGACACCATGATTGCCGTGCCGAGTACCCCCACCGCTGCGCCGTTGGTTGCGATGGTCGGCGGCGGCCAGCTCGCCCGAATGACCCACCAGGCGGCGATCGCCCTGGGTCAAAGCCTGCGGGTGCTGGCCGCCGACATCGACGACCCGGCGGCCCAAGTGAGCCCGGATGTGGTGATCGGCTCGCACACGAACCTCGACGATCTGCGGCGCGTCGCCGCCGGCGCCGACGCGTTGACCTTCGACCATGAGCACGTCCCGACCGAGCTGCTGGAAGAGCTGGTCGCCGAGGGCGTCAACGTCGCGCCGCCGCCGCAGGCGTTGGTGCACGCGCAGGACAAACTCATCATGCGGCGACGCCTGCAGGCGCTGGGGGCCCCGGTGCCGCGCTACGCCGCGGTCGAAAGCGGCGATGACCTGGACAGCATTGCCGCGTTTGCAGCGCGTGTCGGGGGCCCGATGGTGGTCAAGGCGGTCCGCGGCGGCTACGACGGTCGTGGGGTGCGGATGGCGGCCGACCTGTCGCAGGCCCGTGAGATCGCGTCTGAGTACTTAAAATCCGGTGTACCGGTATTGGTCGAGGAGCGGGTCGCGATGCGCCGCGAGCTCTCGGCGCTGGTGGCCCGGTCGCCGTTCGGGCAGGGCGCGGCGTGGCCGGTAGTGGAGACGGTGCAGCGCGACGGCATTTGTGTACTGGTGATCGCGCCGGCGCCGGCGCTGCCCGACGACCTGGGCGCCACGGCCCAGCAGCTGGCGCTGCGGTTGGCGGCCGAACTCGGCGTCGTCGGCGTGCTGGCCGTCGAGCTGTTCGAGACCGTCGATGGGCGGCTGCTGGTCAATGAATTGGCGATGCGACCGCATAATTCCGGGCATTGGACCATGGACGGGTCGCGGACCAGCCAGTTCGAGCAGCATCTGCGCGCGGTGCTCGACTACCCGCTCGGTGAGACCGACGCCACGGTGCCGGTGACGGTGATGGCCAACGTGCTGGGCGCCGCGCAAACGCCGACGATGACGGTCGACGAGCGACTGCATCACCTGTTCGCGCGGATGCCCGATGCCCGGGTTCACCTCTACGGCAAGGGCGAACGACCTGGCCGCAAGATCGGCCACGTCAACCTGCTCGGCGCCGACACGGCCGAGGTGGCAAACCTGCGTGAACGCGCCGAACGCGCGGCACACTGGTTGTCGCACGGGCAGTGGACAGACGGATGGGATCCGCATGGCCGCCGCGGCGACGATGCAGATGGGAGAGTGCGATGAGGTGGGGGCACCTGCCGCTTCGCGGGGGAGAGCGGCGCATATGACCGCGGCGGCGACGATGCAGAGCGCAGCGATGAGGAGGAGCGGCGCAAATGACTGAGCAGGCGCGCGTCGGCGTGATCATGGGCAGCGACAGCGATTGGTCGGTGATGGCCGAAGCGGCCGACGCACTGGCCGAGTTCGACGTTCCCTACGAGGTCGGCGTGGTCTCGGCGCACCGCACGCCACAACGGATGCTCGACTACGCACGAAGCGCGGCCGACCGCGGCATCGAGGTGGTCATCGCCGGTGCCGGCGGCGCGGCCCACCTGCCGGGCATGGTGGCCTCGGCGACGCCGCTGCCGGTGATCGGCGTCCCGGTGCCGCTGGCGCGGCTCGACGGTCTGGACTCACTGCTGTCGATCGCGCAGATGCCGGCCGGGGTGCCGGTGGCCACGGTGTCGATCGGCGGCGCGCGCAACGCGGGCCTGCTGGCGGTGCGCATTCTGGCGGTTTCGGATCCAGCGTTGCGAGACCGGATCGTCGCGTTCCAAGATCGACTGGCGCGGTCGGTGCTGGCCAAGGATGCGGCGCTGAAGGAACGTCAAGGTAAAGTTACCGGCGAGTAGCAATAGGAGGCCAGGATGACTCAGTGGGCCGGACATCCGTCGTTCGATCTGTTCAAGCTGCCTGAGGAGCACGACGAGTTGCGGGCCGCGATTCGCGCTCTGGCGGAAAAGGAAATCGCCCCGCATGCCGCGGACGTCGATGAGAAACCCCGGTTTCCCGATGAGGCGCTGGCGGCGCTGAATGCGTCCGGTTTCAACGCCGTCCACGTTCCCGAGGAATACGGCGGTCAGGGCGCGGACTCGGTGGCGGCCTGCATCGTGATCGAAGAGGTCGCGCGGGTGTGTGCCTCGTCGTCGCTGATCCCGGCGGTGAACAAGCTGGGCACCATGGGCCTGATCTTGCGCGGCTCGGAGGAACTGAAGAAGCAGGTGTTGCCATCACTGGCCACCGAGGGGGCGATGGCGTCCTATGCACTGAGTGAGCGCGAAGCCGGCAGCGACGCGGCGTCCATGCGGACCCGTGCCAAGGCTGACGCGGATGACTGGATTCTCAACGGCACCAAGTGCTGGATCACCAACGGCGGTAAGTCGACCTGGTACACGGTGATGGCAGTGACCGATCCGGACAAGGGCGCCAACGGCATCTCGGCGTTCATCGTGCACAAGGACGACGAAGGATTCACCGTCGGTCCCAAAGAAAAGAAGCTCGGCATCAAGGGCTCACCGACCACCGAGCTGTACTTCGAGAATTGCCGCATTCCGGGCAATCGGATCATCGGCGAACCCGGCACCGGGTTAAAGACCGCACTGCAGACCCTCGACCACACTCGCCCCACTGTTGGTGCGCAGGCCGTGGGCATCGCGCAGGGCGCGCTGGACGCCACGATCGCATATACCAAGGACCGCAAGCAGTTCGGCAAGTCGATCTCCGAGTTCCAGGGCGTGCAGTTCGAGCTGGCCGACATGGCGATGAAAATCGAAGCGGCCCGGCTGATGGTATACACCGCCGCCGCCCGCGCCGAACGCGGCGAGCCAAATCTCGGATTCATCTCCGCCGCCGCAAAGTGCTTCGCCTCCGACACTGCCATGGACGTGACGGAGTCGGCCGTGCAGCTGTTCGGCGGCGCCGGCTACACCACCGACTTCCCCGTCGAGCGGATGATGCGCGATGCCAAGATCACCCAGATCTACGAGGGCACCAACCAGATTCAGCGCGTGGTGATGTCGCGCGCGTTGCTGCGCTGATTCGCCTTGCACCCGGCCATGATTCGTCGCCCCAGCCGTTAGCACCCGTCCAAAATGTCTTGGGCAAGTGGTGACACCGATTGGCTAAAGAACACTCAAACCCTCACCCCACGTCTATGCAGTTAGTCGGGCCGCGACCAATACCGCGACAACCGAGAACAGGTCGTGTCGTCGGCACCGGACACTCGAGGAACGTTTTGTGTGGTAGATGACTTAGAGCGCCGACACGATGGGAGGCCACCATGCCCTTCACCCTTGATCCCGAGCTGGCCGCGATGGCCGGAGCGAATGGGCCTGGTTCGGTATGGGATCTGCCGCGGGGCGACGCGATCGCGCTGCGGAACAACATCAACACAACCATGCAGATGGTTGACGCCGCGGAACCCAGCTCACCCGACGTCAACACGGCGAATTTCACCGTGCCCGTCGAAGGTGGGGAGATCCTCGCCCGCTGGTATACCAAGGAACCCTCGGGTCCGGGGTCGGCGGTCGTGTATTACCACGGCGGCGGGATGGTGGGCGGATCGGTCGATGCGTTCGATCGCATGGTCGCGAAATATGTACAGAGCACTGGGGTTCCGTTCCTCTCCGTGGATTATCGTCTGGCCCCGGAGTATCCCGGCACTATCCTTGTTGAGGACGGCCACGCCGCTGTGGCGTGGTTTGTGAAGCGCGCCGAAGACTTCGCTGTGGACTCGGCGCGCATCGCGCTCATGGGTGAAAGCGGGGGCGGCGGTGTCGCCGCGGGCGTGGCTATCGCAGCGCGCGACGCGGGAATTGCTGTGACGAAACAACTTTTGATCTACCCAATGCTGGACGACCAAACCGTCGATCCCGACCCAGAACTAGAGGGGTTGGCGTCATGGTCGTACGGCAACAACTTCACCGGATGGAACGCCGTGCTGGGTGAATGCCGCGGAACGGCGGACGTGCCCGCTCGCGCTGCACCGGCGCGGCTGACAGATTTCGCAGGACTTGCTCCCGCCTTCATCGACGTGGGAGAACTCGACATCTATCGTGACGAGTGCATTCTGTACGCCCGGAATCTTTCGCTCGCGGGGGTGTCGACAGAACTGTACGTCCGGCCCGGTGTGCCGCACGGTTTCGATCGCATCAATATCGAAATAGCCAGGCGCTCATGGGCGGACCGGTATCGCGCGATCCAGGCGTTATGACCGGCCTCCGCGGCGACGGCGATCCGCCAACGTTCTGATCGCCGGATCGAACGTTGTCAACAGATGATGGCAGCGACTAGCTAATGAACATTCAAGGGCCGGGACCGGGCTGGGACGATGGGGGCGTTCTCCCCTCGGGTTGGGTGCGCCCGCCTGAGGATGACATCGCCTTAACCACGTTCACAGCCGACGATGGGGTCGGCGGCGTGGATCGGTAGGTCCGCATCAGAGGGATGGAACCAACCGAATGGCTGGACCTGGATGAGGCCCGCGATCTGGGACGCGCCCTTGCGGTTCGCCGCACCGGTGGCGAGCCAAGCGCGGTAGGGATTAGGCGGGTGGCGCGGGTGGCGCGGGTGGCGCGGGTGGCGCGGGTGGCGCGGGTGGCGGTGAGCTGGCCGGTCCGGGCGCAGCCGCATTTCCATGCAGGCACTGCTGATATTCCTGAGTACCTGGGACGTTGTCAGAGCCGCAGCTGCAATCATGAACTTGCTCGGGGGTGGGAAGCGAATTGCAAAAGTCGCTACCAGCCGAGGCCGATGGTGCGGTCCACATAACACCAGCGGCCAAGGCTGCCGCTGCACCACCGACCGTGGCCATCAATACTCTCGTCTTCATGTTGGGATTCCTTTTCTCTGGAAGACGACGGCACTCCGCCGCCGCTGGTTGCGCTAGCCGAATAGTAGGGTTTCAAGGAGAAAGTCGCAGACGTTATGTGTTCTCGGCACATGCATTTCAAATTGCTGGCAGTTCTTGATCTACCCGCTGATCCACTGGTGACACCATGACCGTCCCGAAACATGCCAGGATCGGACCTCAATGCGACACATCAAGCCGTCAGGCCACCGGTAGGGGTTTCGTGTAGGCCTGCTCGTTCGACGCTCAACAAACTTGCTGTCTCGTGTTCTTCCCGGTAGGCCTTGCCGCCGCCGTTCAACCCGAACAACCGTTTGCTCCACAGCAGCCATATCACCGCAACGATGTTGATGACAAGCGCAATAAGTCGAAGTGCTGTGATCTTTTCTGTTAGCTCGTAGATTTCCAGCGGAAGGAAGACGCTGGTTGCGATCACCGCGAAATATTCCCCCCACCGTTGCATCAGCCATAACCCGACCGCTTCGACAAGCTCGATAGCCCCGTAGGCACTAAGGCCCACGGCAATCCACGTCAGCGTCGACGACGACAGCGCGAATGCATGCGCGATGTCGTGAATGATCTTGGAGTTGTCCGGATTCCATCCGATCTGGTTCGCCAGCGGCTTGAGCAACGGCAGGTCTTGCTCGAACGCGTGGCGCAGCCGTTCGCGTGACCCGTTGACCTTGAACACCCCGGCCGCCACCAACAAAAAAATCACGCAGCGAAGCGCGCGTTCCACGGCGAGCGCTCGCATCAACGTCCGATCACGCAGCATTCGCCCGCGCGGGATCTCCGGCGCCGTGTTGGCCGGGCCGCTGCTGCGGGGAGGGCCCACAACGAATGTCTCGCAGCGCAAACAACGCCACGCCTCCCCGGCGGGAGTGTCGGCCTTCAGGCGCTCCCGAAGCTCCGGCTCATCAGGAGCGAACGTCGCGTGGCCACGCAATCCGCACGAGCGCAGAGCAAAATCCACCATGAGTGCACGGTAGTGTCACGGCCACGCGGCCCGCAGCGAGGGTCTGCGACGAGCAAAAACCTGTCGGCTGCCAGCCCTGGAACTGTACGGTCATCAGGATGATGCGTGCTACGCGAAGTTGGAGCCGATGAGCACCGCAGGCGACGCGGTTCGCAACGGGCTGCTGCTCGAAGGCCTCGGCAAACCGGTGGATCTCAATGCCGTGGATTGGCATGTCCGACATCGGAATCCATCGGCGTCACCGTCGGAAATACAAAACGAAACCCTGGAGCTCATTCGCGCCGTGGTGAGCGCCGGACTCTTCCGGCTGGGGTCCGTCGGCGAGAAGGATGAACGATTCGTCGCCTGGCGAAGGTCGCTCCATCGTTCGATCAACAAGATTTCTCACGTCTACGTCAAACACTACGACGACCCCGAGAGATGGATGTTTGCGGCGTGGCTGTCGCTCACCGCAAAGGGTGAACAGCTCGCCCAATGCCTGGAAGAGAAAGACATCGACCTATATCGAGGCAAGGGCATCTGAGCTTCGTGAGCCAGCGACCGGGCCTGCGGGTCAGGCTCGCCACCGAAGACGACCTGGCAGAGGTCTGCACGATCGTCAACCACTACATCGAAAAATCGTTCGTCAATTTCCGGACTGAACCACAGGGCGTCGACGAATGGCGCAGCGACTGGCGACGACTGCGCTCGCGGTTCCCCTGGCTGATCGCTACCGACGACCGGGTTGTCGGCGTGGCATATGCGGCGCCATGGAACGAGCGGGACGCCTACCAATGGACCGTCGAGGCAACCGTGTATGTCGATCCCGCGAGGCAGCGTCGCGGGGTGGGCGACGCGTTGTACACCGAGCTGCTCGGTCGCTTGCGCCGCCAAGGGTTCCACAGCGTTGTGGCGGTGATCGCCCTGCCCAACGAGCCGAGCGTCCGGCTGCATGAGCGACACGGGTTCGTCCGGATCGGCCAGCTGGTCGATGCCGGTTACAAGCGAGGCGCCTGGCACGACGTCGGCTTCTGGCAATGTTCGCTGCGGGGCGGCGGCGGTGACGTGTCATCGCCGCCGCAGCCGGTCGAGGTCGGCGATGAATGAATGCGGATCTCTGGAGAATGGGTGTCACCGTGTGTGGGCTGATGTTGTTGGCTCTAACATCGCCTGGTGACCATCTCGCGCCCGACCGGCACTCCCGCCGGAATCGTTGACGAGGCTTGCTGCGCAGAATCTCGACTCGCCGCGTCGCGGTCTTTGCAGCGGGACGCGACCTGGCAGCGTCGAGCGCGGTGGGCATGGTGGCTGGCGTGGGTCAGCATGGCGGCGATGCTCGCCGAGGGTGTAATCGGGCTATGGCAGGGCCTGGCGGTCGGGTCGATCGCGCTGACCGGGTGGGCATTGGGCAGCCTGCCCGAGGCGCTGGCCAGTGCAATGGTGGCGTGGCGGTTCTCCGGTTCGCGCACCTTGTCCGAGACGGCTGAGCGGCGCGCTCAGCGCGGTGTCGCGTTGTCGTTCTGGCTGACGGCGCCGTATATCGCCGCAGAATCTGTACATCACTTGTTTGGTGAGCATCACGCTGACACCACGGTGATCGGTATGGCGTTGACGGCCGCCTCGCTGGTGCTGATGCCGATTTTGGGACGGGCCAAACACGTCCTCGCCGTGCGTCTGGGTTCAGCGGCTACCGCCGGTGAAGGCACCCAGAACTACTTGTGCGGCACGCAGGCCGCCGCGGTTCTGGTCGGCCTTGCGGTCACTGCCGGCTGGCCCGGCTTCTGGTGGTTCGATCCGATCATCGGCCTAGGCATCGCCGCGGTTGCGATCTGGCAAGGCTTCAAGTCCTGGCGTGGTGAGGACTGCGGCTGCTGAACGAGGGCGGCCAGCGTGCGAACAACTGGAATTGTCTTGACCGGCGGGTCAAGCGTCCTCGTCTGGCGCTGAGTCGGCGACCCAGGTGCCCGGCATCATCGGCATGCGCGGGCCGCCGCCGAACTCATCGTCGGGCAGCGTAGTCAATCCCACTGCCGCGGTGGCGGCCTGCTTGCTTGCCGTTCCGGCGAAACCCAGAGGTCCCGCACCCCGATCCGAGGCCGTTACGGTCGGCTCGGGCTCCAGATCCATGTACTCGTAACCGCGGCCGAGCATTTCCACCTTGGTTCGACGGCGTCGGCGCGGTTGGACGGTAGCTTTGGGTGCGGCAGCGGCTGCCGCGGCCGCAGCAGCGTCGGGTTCCAGCGCCTTCTTCTTGGCGCCGGCGCTCGCGCTGCTTGGAGTACTCATGCTGAGGCCGCCCACCAGGTAGGGAAAGGACGGGGGGCTGTGGGCGGCGGCGGTGGGGCGCCGGGCGCGGCGGGAGCGGGGGTCGCGACGGCGGGTGCGGGCGTCGGAATCGGGGCCGGGGCCGGGCCAGTAATCGAAGCAGTGGCCGGAACCGGGAGCGCGGGTGGGCCAAAGAGCGGCGACAACGCCGGGGGCGGCAGGGGCACCGCGGCCGGGTGAGCCAGGCCGGCCAATCCCGCTAAGCCCGCAAAACCGCCGACTGCACCAATCGGGGCGGCCAACACAGGAAGCGCCGCCGCTATCGGCAGCAGTGGCGTCGTCGTGGCCACGAAGTACACATACTGCAGGAGCTGGGTACTGAAGTCGAAGAAGACCTCGATCGCGTAGATCGTCGACGCGAAAATCAACAGCGGCGTGTTATTCCCAATCCCCGCCACCACACCTTCATATCCAGACAAGTAGATGCCGGGTAAGGACAGTAGCGATTGCGTTGCCCCAAGGAGATCTAACGGTTGCCCGGTGGTGAAATCGGCCGGCGGAGTCATGATGTACGCGATGATGCTCTGCAGATTCGCAAGGCTTTCGAAGTCAAAAAACGGCTCGCCCACAAAGTAGGGAGGACCGGTGAGAGTGGGGCCGAGCGCCTGATCTATGAGCTGATCCAGCTGTGCGAAGAAATTGAATATCGAATTCAATCCGGAATTAGAATCGGCGGTCGTCGCCGCCGCGTTGGATTTCACGATCGCAGGTGCGGGCGTGCTCTGCGGTGCCGCCGCTACCGCCGCGCCGGCCACGGCTTGGTAGCTGGTCATCACGGTGGCGGCCTGAACCCACATCCGCACATAGTCGGCCTCGTTCAGCGCAATCGGGATCGTGTTGATGCCAAAGAAATTCGTCGCTAAGAGCACCGCGTGGGTGGCGTGGTTGGCGGCCAGCTCGCCCAGCGTCGGCATGGCCGCCAGCGCGGTGGTGTAGGCGGTGGCCGCGGTTTCTTGTTGAGCGGCAGTGGTGGCAGCGTCGACGCTGGCCTGCATCAGCCACGCCAGATACGGCGCATGCGCGGCCACATACGCTTCGGCGCTCGGTCCTTCCCAAGCCCCGGCCTGCACGCTGCCCAGTAGGGCGGACAGTTCTTGGGCAGTTTCGGTGTATTCGGTGCTCAGCGCGGTCCACGCTTCTGCGGCGGTCAGCAGCGATCCGGGGCCGGGGCCGCTGCTCAGCAGCGCAGAATGCACCTCCGGCGGTGCGGCCATCCAAATCGGTGCGGTCACTGATCGCCGCCCTCAGCCGTGGCGAAAACCTTTGCCGGAGCGGTCAAGTGGGTCGGGATCCAGCCCGAGGTACTTAGCCCGCAGCCGGTCCCACAGCTGCAGTTGCGCCCAGGCCGGCTGGTCGCGAATCTGCTGATCGTTGGTCAAGAACGGGTTGGGCAGCATCAGCGTCATCATTTGTTCGTCGCGCCCGTTGAACAGGCGCACACCCCACGACGTGGGGCACTCGTCGCTGCCGATCCGCCGATACAGCTCGGCGCGCGCACATCTGCGGATCCGGCCAAGCTCGGGTCCGCTCGCCTTGTGCTCGCCGATGCACAGGTGGAAGTGCCAGCGGCCGAAATCGACTGTGGCGTAGCCATCGTTCATCGAGATGCGCTTGGGCGGGTTCGGCGCCGCCACCTCCCAGGCCGCGCCCTGCACCAGGACGCCGAACCAGATGTCGTCCCAGTACTCCTCGAAGCACAGGTGGATGAGGTCGAGCAGGCTTTGTTCGTCGGTGGGCAGTGGCCAGCGTTGCTCGCGGCCGCCCCCGTCGGCGTCGACGATGGCGGGGTTGGCGTCGGTCATGATGTCACCTTTCTGCGCAGGCGGGGGTTGGTCGTGAACACGCAGTCGCCGCACAGCCCGCCGCCGGACGTGCGGTAATAGAGGCAGCAGCTGGTCCGGCGGTAGCCAGCATCGCTGAAAACGATTGCATCCGAAAGTCTTTCGTCGGCGCACAAGCGGCGGGCCAGTTGCCATCCGGGTCCCGGTGTGGCGTCGCGGTCGAAGACACGCGCCGCGCCGAGCAGCGCCGAGGCCGCATTGCCCCGCAATAATTTTCCGGAGATGGGACCGAGTCGGCGCAGCGCCGCGGTGAGCCGCGCCAGGTGCCATTCGAGCACCATGTCGGCCAGCATCGGCTCCACGTCGTCACCCCGCCAGGCGACGGGACGTTCGATATGCAGTCGGATTTGCCCGCCGGCCTCGCGAAACAGCAAGTGCTCGGGCGCCAAGTCGGGCAGCAGCCGGTG
>Ga0070763_10000183_pt1 | contig 14788 bp, 14 predicted proteins | sample HubBroMetageWRM3_FD_67279 | JGI IMG/M metagenome (GOLD analysis project Ga0070763, IMG submission 67279) | Warmed soil microbial communities from the Hubbard Brook experimental Forest, New Hampshire - Hubbard Brook CCASE Soil Metagenome WRM 3 | ecosystem: Environmental > Terrestrial > Soil >... | reverse complement strand
CCGGTGTTGGCTGGGCTACCGACCGACACCGACTCCTACTTCACTCCTACTTCGCCGCGCTGACCGCCTACCGCGAGGGCGACACCGCCCCGATCGTCCGCCGTGTGGCAGATCGCCGATGTTCTATTGTGTTCGCGCGCTGCCGATGCCGGCTGATCTGGCGGCCGTGCTGCGCCGTGAACGCAAACGGCAGAACGAACTTCAACTGCGGCTCGGCGGGCCGTGGCCGGGCACCGGTCACGTCGTCGTCGATGACCTTGGCAAACCCGCCGCACCCGGACACCGTGACCCACGCCTGGGCCGATGTGCTCGCCGCCGCGGGACTCCCCCGCGTCCGGCCGCACGACGCACAACACTCCTGCGCAACGCTCATCCACCTGAACGGAATCCCCGAGACGGTGATCGCCGCGTGGCTCGGGTACACCGACGCACGTTTCACGCTGAGCGTCTACACCCACTCCAACAACGGCGCACTGGCCGACGCCGCGGCGAAGATGGGATCGATCTTCAGCGGGGCGCCCCAGTGACCCGCAATCGGCACGGTCGTGGGTCAACCGTGTGTCTGTCAACGTTGTGTCGTGAATTCAAGGTGAATGGGTCACTGTGGGTCAATCTACGACCCGTCCCCTAACGAAAACCCTCTGATCAGGGGGTTTGGTGTGGTCCCGGCTGGGATCGAACCAGCGACCTTCCGCGTGTGAAGCGGACGCTCTTCCACTGAGCCACGGGACCGCGCCGAGAGGCGAACGAGGTCGAAGACTAGCACGACCGGCGGGTACCCAAACGCGCCATATGCGCGCGACCCGGACACACGATAGCCTAGACGCGCAGCGCACCAAGAGATTTGTGTGCGCCCGCTGACGTGGACTATCGTCGTGCTTCGCACCGGGCGACGATCTCGTCCGAGGCGCGCGGATGTGGCGCAGTTGGTAGCGCATCACCTTGCCAAGGTGAGGGTCGCGGGTTCGAATCCCGTCATCCGCTCGAAGGATGCTAGTGGCATCAATCCCAGCGGTGGAGTGGCCGAGTGGTGAGGCAACGGCCTGCAAAGCCGTGCACACGGGTTCGATTCCCGTCTCCACCTCCAGATTTGACCCCCGGCGCGATTAGCTCAGCGGGAGAGCGCTTCCCTGACACGGAAGAGGTCACTGGTTCAATCCCAGTATCGCGCACCAGGTTCGACGCAGCTCACAGGTAGTTTCTAAGACCCGCATCGGACGACATGGGCCAGAAATGGGCCAGACGGTTACGATAAGAGTTTCTCGGAAATCCGACAAAATGGGCAAACTCCGTAGATTTTTGGCCCGAAGCGCGATACTCGAACGATCGTGTATTTCCGATGGCCTAGGGGCCTGGACGGAGGGACAACGATGTCCTATCTGAGCGCTACACCGGGGCTTGTGCAGGCGGCGGCCGCGGACGTGGCAGGCATCGGTTCGTCGCTGAGTGAGGCATCTGCGGTGGCGACAGCTCCGACTACCGCGGTGGCAGCTGCTGCTGGTGATGAGGTGTCGGCGGCGATTGCGGCGCTCTTTTCCAGCCACGGCAAGGCATTCCAGATGCTGAGCGCCCAGGCGGCGGAGTTTCATTCCCAGTTTGTGCAGGCACTCAATGCGGGTGCGGAAGCCTATTCGAGCACCGAGGCGGCCAGTGCGGGGCCTTTGCAAGCGCTGGCGCAGGCTCTGCCGGCTCGAAATCTGGCCATCTCGATCGGCGGCGTCACGTTGTTGCAGTCAGGTAGCGCGACCGCCAGTTCGGGCCTCGGCGACATCGCGATCGCGTTCGGCGCGAATAGCAACGCGACGGCCACCGGGGGCTTCCTCAACACGGCCACTGCTTTCGGCGCTCACAGCGTGGCCTCGAGCCAAGGCGGTTTCGATAACCTTGCCACGGCCATGGGTACCAACAGCTCCGCCCAGACCAGCGCCGGCCACTTTGCTGAGGCCAACGCCTTCGGCACCAACAGCGCGGCGGCAGCCAGCCAGGGCTACCTCAATTCGGCTCACGCCTTGGGCACCAACGCCGCGGCGTCTGCCGGCTACGGGGGTAACACTGACACCGCCACCGCGCTCGGCAATAACAGCACTGCTCAAGCCCTTTTTGGCACCTCCAATTTCGCGGACGCATTGGGGGCCGGCAGCACCGCCTCCTGCGGCGGCACCAGTCCAACCGCGCCCGGCAGCTTCACCGTCGCCTCCGTCGTGGGCACGAACAGCACCGCCCACGCCAGCGGCAACCTCACGGTTTTCGGCACCGGCGGCCTGGCAGTCGTCTTGGGCAACACACTCGACGCGGACGCCACCGGCAACGTCGTGATCAACATCGTGACACCCCTCTTCAACGTCGCGGCCTCACCCTTCCTGGCGTAGCTCGGGTCGATGACTGGCACGTCACTGAATCTTGTCGTGTTTCGCTAAATTGTGGCGGGCAACTATCCGGTCCTTTCCTCCGGCGACACCGCCCAGCGCACCGCGGCCGAGTCGGCGAGGACGCGCTGGTAAACCCGCCCGCGGGCTAGATTGCTCGCCGCCGAGGTCACCGCGGAGAACTCGTGAATTGGTTTGGCAGACAACCGCACTGGTCGCCGGAGGGGCGCCACAGCTACCGGAGCGCGCTGCGCGGATTCTTCGTCTGGATGTACGAAACGAACCGGACACCGGTGTACATCGGAGAGGCCCTCCCCAAGGTGCGGGTGCCCAAAGCGCTCATGTTGCGCTTGGCGACCGAGGCCGGACTGCGCCGCGCGGGGGTCGAGCAATGCACTCCCGCGATCTCATCGAGGTGGACGGCAGCCGCAGGTTGCTTGTGTGCGGCAAGGGCGGAAAACAGCGCATGGTGCCGGTGCCGGACTACAACGCCGCGCTGATCCGCGAGACCGGTGACGGTTGGGCGTTTCCCGTCCAGAGTGTTGTTGCCGGCGAGCCGCGGCGCAGTGACTGACCTCGGTGCCATCGACTTGGTGACTGATGGCCCCCCAATACGCCTGACACCGGCCCGGCTAGTTCACCCGTTGCTGACGATGATGCGGAGGCCTGTGACGACTTCGGGCTCGATAGCAAGCACCGTGTCTGCGTGATCCACCCATCGTGTCCACGCGTCGATCTGGTCAAGAGCCGCGACTAGCGCGGCAATCAACTCGCGGGTTTGTGCGGCGGTCACGGCGTCCTTACCTACCCGCACATGGATGAGCGGCGGCTCGATCGTTCCAGCCAGGTCGATGGTCCCGTCGGCGAACTGCACTGCTGACGTCCACACCTGACCCTCATTGCCGCGTTCCGCGCCCAGGAGCGTCCGATACGGCTGCGGGGCGCCGTCTTGCCACGAATCGATGGAGGCGACACCCATCGGCGTTGAGACGTCGCCGATGGTGGCATCCAGCGCGGTCTTGGTGGCGAACCAACGCGCCAATCCCAGCATGACCCCCGTCGGTGGAGGCTGCGGCGCGTGCATAGATCCGTGCAGTTCGTCGATCTCGCTGGCTATCTGTTCGAGCCGATCGATCTGATCAGGGGTCAGCTCCTTGGCGAAATCGCGCCAGCTGGTTTCGGTGTTGTCGAGCGTGGCGGGGCGCCAGGCGATCTGGTCGATTCGGTGCTCAGCAAAATTAGGGGATGGGGTCATCGTGATCCTGGCATGCAGACGATCACCGTGCATATCGGGTTGCGGAGCGGTGCTCCTTCGAGTTCTGCAGCGGACAGCGGAACTCATTCCCGGACCAGCTGAAATACCCAGCGCCCCTGAATCTACCCGATCTGACGAGCATCCGACAGACGGAGAACCCCCCGAAAAATATCGGACAACGGTTACCCCCTCGGCCGCGAGTTTTACGGGGGTGCCGAAATGTTTGTCGGACACGATTACGGACACCGCCGAGTTCGTCATGTCGGTGTCTTCCGTGGCCGGCCTACGGGTTGGCGGCATACCGGCCTTGGCGTATCTCGTTCACCGCTCGGTGCCGGTGACCGAGTCGAGATGCCCAGGCGCGCTGACCACGATCTGCTTGCGGGTCCCGTTGCGCGTCGTGAGCGTGCCGACCTGGCGCGGGCGGTTCCACCGGTGCTCTGGAACTGGGTGCCCAACATGGACGAACTCCGAACCCTCGCGGAACCTCAGCTGGGAAGTCACGGGCCGGCCGTCGGTGTAGCGGCCCATTCGGCCGGAGCAATGCGGCCGAGGCATATTTCAGTGCGGCAGTTAATATTTCGCGCACAAAAGTGGGCACATAATTGTTGTGCGCAAAAGCATTCGGCCCATGGAAATCAGGCGCGACCGTCCCGGTCGGCGCGGCCGAAACGAAAAACGGGCGGCCTTATGCCCCTAGAATCACTGTGGCACAATGCGTTTCGCTTGGGTACGCCATTCCGTCTCAGAGGGGCTACCGGCCACGAGCGCCGGATCCACCGTTGGTCACGGTTCGACTTGACCGACTCGGCTCCCGATGGAAGTGCGACGCGCTCGACTGAGCTGCATATGCGCTCCATGCATGACCGTACCGCCGCACGTGCTCGCCGCTCCCCCATGCCCCAGGATGCCGCTTCGGCTGTCAGGTCATCGACGTTGATGTTGTCGATACTCGTCTTACCGTTGATCACATGAGCTGTGCTCTTGAATCCGTGCCGGGCTACTGGGTGCAGCTGTCATGCCGAAACACAAGGTCGTTGCCGGGATTCGACATGGGTAGTCGACTACGGTTTTTTCGGCAGTTCCTAGCTGGGCCCGGGGATGGCTCACGCGGCCATCTGCGCCGCCCACGAACCGTCGACACCAGCGGAAAGCGACTGTTGACCTCGGCACGTGCGCATGGGAGCCGCGAGGACCACCAATACAGACCACCAATAACAGTGAAATGGGTCATATCACCGCAGATGGGGCAGCCTTCCCATCGCTCTGGCGTTGCGTTAAGCAGCACTAAATCAGACCGTGACCCGAGTCCAGGGAGGCTGACATGCGGCAGACCATCATCACCCCGGCCGCACAGCACCCAATCGGTGAGGCGGTCTGGATCGTCGCCGGCATCATCGTGATGTTCGCCTTCGGCGACGCTTTGACCCTATTGGCTCTGGCGCTAGTGATCGTGACCATGACCACGGCCTGGTGGATCGACCGCAAAGTTGAGCATCGCGTGGGGAGCAGCGACGCGGCGTTGGCTTCCGCGACCCATCTACGTCCAGCATTGACCGTCCAACGCGGGCGGGAAAAGACTTCGGCACACGCGTCATGGCGTGGCCCTCGCGCCGCCTGACCCTGGCGCCGCCGGCAAACCCGGCCACCTCCCCCGAAAAAATACGGGAAAGGGCGCCCGACGGGGCGGGCCGGCGGTCATTCATTTTTTACCCACGGGCCCAGAATTTCCGGGCCTCGCGAGTTGTCGTTACGATCTGCGCATCGTCTACACCTCGAGAAGCATCGGGCGGTTTCACTGGCGTAGCGATGAGTAATGTACGCGGCGATTCCGGGGTCGCCGCGCTATGTAGTCCTCGCTAGCAATCAAGCCGGCTACCGGGGGCGCTTTCGAGCGGGGGCCCCGGTGGGCATCCGGTGACTTACAACGACCACACAGGCGAAGAGTGCGAGTACGGCCACCTTGAAGTACTGCAAAGTGGTCGAAATCGAAGCGGGGAGCCACCGCGATGAACGGCAACGCGGCCCCAGCTGCTGGCGCGCCAACTGCGAAGCTGACAAGCGCTGGAAAGCCGCGGAGCAACGCCCACAAGAATCAGCCGGCCAGCCAATCGCCGCCGAGGCGACGCTGGACACGTTCAAGATCTGCCGCCGTTGGAGGTTTGTCACTGATCCGCGTGATGGCGGCGCCAAAATCGTCGATGTCCAACTTCAACTCACCACGAGCCATCAGGTCTGTGGCCAGTGCTGCTATCTCGTCGTCGGATAGCCGCCGGCGCACCAGTGCCAGCAGCGCTCTGTAGTCGGTCGTGGGAATACCGAGCGGGTAGCTGGCGCGAATGAGCGCCACGAACATCGCCACATTCAAGCTCACCCGATACTCCGCAACCGTCGCCAAAGCGCTACAAATCAGCGTAGCTGAAGCCCAACCTGGCGAACCGCGCGACACCCTTCGCCAGCAGCTCGGCGGTAATCCGGCTTCGTCATTTATGACGCCGGCTGGTGTTTGGAATCCCAGCACCCGAGCCAGATGCAATTACAGTTCCGGCCCCCACGTGCGGCGGCATACCAGGCACGTACAGCCGCTCCAAAAGACGAGTAGTCGAATACTCGAGGGATCTGCCACAGCACTCGCCATACTGGCCGAAGTCGATATAGGGCCAGGGTCAGGGGCGGCTGATGTCGGAGACTGGTGAGAATGCGGTTGTTCTCGGCGCAAGCATGGCAGGGCTACTCGCCGCCAGGGTGTTGGCCGATTTCTACCGGACCGTGACCGTGGTGGAGCGGGACGTGTTGCCCGAGAACGGGATTAACCGGCGGGGGGTTCCGCAGGGCCGGCATGTGCACGCTTTATTGGGGCGCGGCTCGCAAGTCCTTGAGGGGTTTTTCCCAGGGTTCTTGGACGAGGTTGTCGCGGCTGGAGCACCCGTCGTCGACTTCAGCGATCTGTCCAGGGTGTTTTGCAACAGTGGCGGGCATCAACTCGTGCGCTCCGGAGGGTTCCGGGATGTTCCGCCCTCGTTCGCTCCCAGCAGAGCCCTGTTGGAGTGCCTTGTTCGGCGGCGGGTACGCGCCATCGGGAACATCACGGTGCTTGATGGTCACGACGTTGTCGAGCTGACGTCGACTGCGATGCGGGATCGTGTCACCGGCGCGCGGGTGCGTGCCCGCGATGACGATGGCGATCAAGTGTTGGCCGCCGATCTGGTCGTTGACGCGACGGGCCGCGGTGCGCGCACACCGGCCTTCCTGGACAGCCTCGGTTACGGCCGCCCGACCGAAGACCGAGTTGAGGTTCGGGTGGCCTACTCCAGCCAGTTGCTGCGGATCCCGCCCGGCATGTTGAACGAGGTGGTCGTGCTCGTCACTCCCGTCGCGGGTCAACCGACCGCGATGGCGTTGATCTGTAACGAGAACGACATCTGGGTATTGACGGTCGCCGGGATGGTGGGCCGCGAGCCGCCGGTAGAGCGACCCGAACTGCTGGCGTTCGCCGAGGCATACACACCTGCCCACGTGATGGCAGCGATACGCGCTGCCGAGCCGCTGGCCGAGGTCGTTCGTCACCGTTACCCCGCTAGCCAGTGGCGTCGCTACGACAAGATGCGACGATTTCCCGCCGGCCTGCTGGTCATCGGCGACGCGATTTGCAGTTTCAATCCGATCTACGGCCAGGGGATGACGGTGGCCGCACTGCAGGCGCTGGCGCTTGACCGTTGTTTACGCCGAGGCGGGAATGGCCTGGCGCGGCGCTATTTCCGTGCTGCGGCGAAACCGATCGGCGTGGCCTGGCAGCTCGCGGTTGGCGCTGATCTGAGTCTGCCGGAGGTTGACGGACCCAGACCGCTATCCATGCGTATCACCAACAAATACGTTGATCGGGTCCTGACCGCGTGTGAGTCCGACGCCTTGGTGGCCGAACAATTCACGAAGACCATTCACCTCATCGACCCCCCGACACGCCTGCTGCATCCGTCGACGATGTTGCGCGTCGCCAAGGCGAACCGCCGTCACCACGGCGCCACCCGTGTGGCGGCCAAAGACCACAATTGGCTTGATGACCCGCGCGGCCAGGCCTCGGATGTAGCCGCGAAGTAGAGAACGCGATGCAGTCAAATCAGCTGAAGTCGCGCCGACGTGTGCCTGGGGCGAGGCTCCGATGCGCCCCGCACGGACCCTGCAACTAACTTCCGGCGCGACGTTGTCCTACCCGAACTGCGCGTGCAGGAACATAATTGTCTACGTGAAAAGGTTCGCGCGCTTGGCCGCGGCGACCGCTCTGGTGACCGCCAGCTTGGGGCTGGCTGATTTGACTGTCGCAACTGCTGCCCAGGCCCAGGTCGGCGCTTACCAGACACACGGACATAGTGGGACACCTGCGCGGTGTAATCCCTGCGTTCACAATGCCCCGAAACGCGGATAGCCTTTCTCGTCGGAGGCGCTGCTCGATCAGCGAGCGGCCACGCGCTGTGTCCCGATCGGCAAAGCAGATGCGCTGAACCGCCATCGTGAAGAGGTCGGCAACTGATTTTCACGTGTCAACACGCCAGCCAATCGCCTCGAAGGCGTTGATGGGCACGTTCAAGGTTCAGATAGCGAGAAGTTCAGATAGCGACAAATCGATGCTTCCGAGCACGAACGGCGCCGGCGTTCAGACCGGACCCATAGCATGCACCGTGTGATACCCGACGCGTCCGGGTCGGCGGTGCTGGATTCGGCGCACGTCGGTGACATCGTCGGTGCCTTCGGCCGTATCGGGCAGCACGCCACTGGCGCGGGCCGCAGCCGCTGGCAACGGCTGCGGATGCTGATGGTCATCACCGGTCCGGGACTGATCGTCATGGTCGGCGACAACGATGCCGGTGGTGTCGCGACCTACGCGCAGGCCGGACAGAACTACGGGATGAGCCTGTTGTGGACGCTGGCGTTGCTGATCCCGGTGCTCTACGTGAACCAGGAGATGGTGCTGCGGTTGGGTGCGGTCACCGGAGTTGGGCACGCGCGGTTGATTTTCCAGCGGTTCGGCAAGTTCTGGGGCGCCTTCAGCATCGGTGACTTGTTGATTCTCAACGCGTTGACGATCGTCACCGAATTCATCGGTGTATCCCTGGCGCTCGGATTTCTGGGCTGCCCAAAAACGATCGCGGTACCGGCCGCGGCGGTGTTGCTGTTCGCGGTGGTGGCTGGTGGCTCGTTCCGTCGTTGGGAGCAGTTGATGTTCGTGCTGATCGCGGTGAACGTCGCGATCATCCCGCTCGTCCTGTCGGTGCACCCCAACCTGGGCGCGACCGCGCACGGATTAGTTCCCTCGCTGCCAGGCGGACCCGACTCCATGGTGCTGATGGTCGTCATGGCGATTGTGGGCACCACCGTAGCGCCGTGGCAGTTGTTTTTCCAGCAATCCAACGTCGTCGACAAACGCATCACGCCACGCTGGATTCGCTACGGGCGAGCCGATCTGGTCATCGGCATCGCCGGCGTCATGACCGTGGCGATCGCGCTGATGGCCGCCGCCGCGTTCGGGCTCGGCCACACCACCGACGCAGGCGACTTCACCGACGCCGGAGCGGTCGCGTCCCAACTGTCCGACCATGTCGGGCACCCGGTCGGCGTATTGTTCGCGATCATTTTGTTGGACGCGTCGCTGATCGGTGCGGTTACCGTCGGGCTGGCCACCACCTACGCGCTCGGTGATGCCCTGGGCAAGCCACACTCGCTGCACTGGAAGATCACCAAAGCCCCACTCTTCTACGCCAGCTACGCGGCGCTACTTGCGGTTTCGGCCGCAGTCGCGTTCAGCCCCGACCACATCCTCGGTGTGATCACCCAAGGTGTGCAGGCTCTCGCCGGTGTCCTACTGCCCGCGGCGACAGTGTTGCTCGTCCTGCTGTGCAACGACCACCCAGTGCTGGGTCCGTGGGCCAACACCTTCCGGCAGAACGCCTTGGCGTGGACCACCGTCTGGTCCCTGATGGTCTTGTCGATGATGCTGACAGCGGAGACGTTCTTCCCCAACCTGGCCCCTGCGACTCTGGCGGGCGGCCTTGGAATCGGCGCCGTGCTCGGCGTTCTAGGCGCTGCCGTCGTCTTTGCTATCGGTTGCTACACCGGCCTGCGCGGCCAGGAAACCGCGTTGCTGGAGTTCGACGGACCGGGTCCCGCGCACCCAGAGCTCGACGAGCTCCCGAAGTTGACGCGTGCCCAACGTAGGGCCGTCCGTGATGCGTTTCGCGCCACCTGGCGCACCCCGGCACTGGCGACCCTGGACCGGCCAACTATGTCGCCCGTGCGTCGGGCCGGCCTACTCACGCTGCGCGCCTACCTCGTCCTTGCATGCGTGTTGATCGTGGTCAAAGTCGTCCAGACCGGTATCGGTTGAGCGCGAATCAGGAAAGAGCCCCGCGCTCAAGAATTCTTGCGACAGCAGCACAACCTATCTCCGACACCCGCGGCACACACCACACGTGTCAGCAAGTATCCGAGACCGATCGACGCTAAAGCGCGCTCGCCATCAGTGCGCCCCGAGGGGACCGGCGGCTTCAGCCTTCGGGCGAATCGGGGCAGGCGAACCGTGGATCCTTCGGCTTATCCGACGACGGGGTCAGGAGAACGCGGAGCAGTTGGGCGAGCCAGGCGCGGGCGGCGGCCTGGTCGTTGTCGAGCAGCAGCTGGGTGGCTACCCCGTCATATACCGCGACGATGGCGCGGGCGGCGTCGGCTGCGGTACCGAACGCGTCGTGCAGTTCGAAGCCGGTGACGGTGAGGTGTTGCCCGATCGCGTCTCGCAAGTGTGCGCGGTGCTCGGACCAGCGTTGGGCCAGGTCGGGGCGGCGGGCGGCGTGCGCCAGGAAGTCGGTTTTGAGGAGCAGCCAGTCGCGGTCGAGCAGCACAGTGCCGACGACCCGCTCGACGACCGCAGGCACGTCGGCAGGTTCGGCGCCCTCCGCAATGGTGGTGACCTGTTCGACGACGCGGGCGGCCCAATTGTCGTACAGGATGAAGAACAGTTCGTCCAAAGACTCGAACTGGCTGTAGAAGGCGCCGCGGGTGTAACCCGCGGCCTCGACCACGTCCTCAATGCGTACGTGCCCGAATCCGAGTTCGATAAACACCTGGTACGCCGCGTCTATCAGCCGGGCGCGGGTTTCGGCGCGACGTTTGGTCACCCTCGGCGACTTGGCCGGGGCGGCCGGTTCTGACGCCATCTCCTTGGCTGCTGACGTCGGTTCTCGCGCCACTTCAGACCCCCTTGAAGGCCCATGGGGTTGACCGCGGACCCCCCTAGCCTATTGGACGGGCCCGCACCGGACGTTAGCTGGGCCGCGGCGTGCCGCGCAGCTTCCGTAATTGCCAGCTCGTCGCGGCTGCCCGAGCGGACTTCCATCGGCCGCGGCCATCACCGCACTTGTATACGTTCGCGCAGGCGATGGGTCATAAATTACGTACATTACCATACTATAGGTATTGCCTATCTGATGATCTTATGTATCCTATGCATGGATGTATCGTTTATCGGCTACGGCGGGTGTGGTTCTACCGCCTGCACAGACTCGAGGAGCAGTGATGTCGTATCTCATAGCGGCGCCGGAGGCGCTGGCGGCGGCGGCCGGCGATGTGGCGACTATTGGTTCCACGCTCAGCGAGGCCAATGCGGTGGCGGCGGCTCCGACCACCGGGGTGGTGGCCGCCGCTGAAGATGAGGTGTCGGCGGCGATCGCGGCGCTGTTTTCCAGCCACGCGCAGAGCTTTCAGGCGCTCAGCGCGCAGGCGGCGGCGTTTCACACCCAGTTTGTGCAGGCCTTGAACGGGGCAGCGCAGCAGTATGCCAGCGCCGAGGCCGCCACCACCTCGCAATTTCAGGGTGCCGCGCAGCAAGTGTTGGGTGCGATCAATGCGCCCACCCTGGCCCTGGTGGGGCGCCCGCTGATCGGCAACGGCACCAACGGGGCCGCGGGGACCGGGACCAACGGCGGTAACGGCGGGATCTTGATCGGCAACGGCGGCAATGGTGGGTCCGGCGCGGCCGGCATAGGCAACGGCATCGCAGGCAACGGCGGCAACGGCGGGGCCGGCGGTCTGTTAGGCAACGGCGGCACCGGCGGTGCCGGCGGGTTCAGCTCCAACGGCCACGGCGGCAACGGCGGAGCCGGCGGGTTCGCCGGGCTGTTGGGCGCCGGCGGCCTCGGCGGTGCCGGCGGTGCCGGCGGCCAGACCGGCGGGGTTGGCGGAGCTGGCGGAGCCGCGCTGTTGGGCGCCGGGGGCGCCGGCGGCACCGGCGGGTCCATCGACAACGGCAGCGGCGGGGTCGGCGGTAACGGCGGCAAAGGCGGGGCTGGCGGCCTGTTCGGCTCTGGTGGCACCGGAGGGGCCGGCGGGACAGCAACCAACGGTAACCACGGGGTCGGCGGTAACGGCGGTGACGGCGGTAACGCTGGTTGGCTGGCCGCCACGCAGTTCGGCACCGGCGGAGCCGGCGGCGCCGGCGGGGCCGGCGATCACGGGGGCAACGGCGGGACCGGCGGCAACGCCGGGTTCTTCGGCGGCACCGGCGGGGCCGGCGGTGCTGGCGGGTTCGGCGACCAGTTCGGCGGGGGCAACGGCGGCAACGGCGGCAACGCCGGGCTGCTGGGCGGTTTCGGTGGGGCCGGCGGTGCCGGCGGCGACGCCTTCACGGGCAGTACCGGGGGTAACGGCGGCAACGGCGGCAACACCCTGCTGATCGGCAACGGCGGTAACGGCGGTAACGCGGGGATTGATCCCGGCGCAATGTCCGGCACCCCGGGCACCGGCGGCACCGGCGGCCAACTGCTCGGCACAAACGGGATGAACGGGTTGACGTAGCCGGCGGGCCGCCGACCCCCGCGTCGACTGGTGCTAGGAAAGCCGGGGTAGCTGGCGCGATTGAGCGCCCGCGTAGCTGAAGCCCAACCTGACGAGCCGCGCGACACCCTTCGCCGGCAGGGCTCGGCGGAGACAGTGCGCGCCACGGACTCGCGGCGGAAGAAACGACTCGCTGGTGTATCTGGGCCGCGGCGTCGGCCCGGCTGGCAAAGCTCGACATCAGCTATCTGGAACGCGGCCGCGAAGGCAAGTCAGCAGTTCGTCGTCACCCAGTCAAGGATTCCGGAAAGGCCGGTCGGAATATTAATCGCGGTCGGGTATTGGACACAGATCGCTTCGAACAGCATTCTCACGCCGTAAACGCGGACCCGATCAAATACGGCTTGGCAGAGATGGCCGGCGATGGCGGCAAGATCCTCGTCTCGGGGTGGGTTTGTATCACCCTAATCGCCGTCCCACAGAGCATGCCTTTGTCGATATCATCGGCCCGACTTGCCCGCTGGACCAGCGTAACCAGCTCCTCGGCGAAATCACATTCAAAGTTCACAAAAAATCTCTGTCCAGCTGCTCCCAGCACCGTAGGGTGCCGGGATATGAGCACTTCGCCCGGGCCAGGTTGGTGGCTGGCGTCAGACGGCCAGTGGTACCCGCAGCGGTGGGAGACCACCTTCGTCTATGAGACGAAGGAGTCTCTGAAGGAGCTGATAGACGAGGTAAGCCGTCTGACGAAGACCTACGGAGAACAGGGATGGGAGATCGTGAGTTCCGCGGTGCAACGTACTCAGGTCGCCCACCACTTCAAGGGCTACGACAAAGGCGGAGAGTTGTTTTTCGAATGGAGCATCGTCTGTAGCATGAAACGGCCTCTCCGGCCCGACTAAGTCATTTAAAGCAAAATGAAACGCCTACTTATCGGACTCATCGCGACGGCTGCGCTCACCACCGGCTGAGCCGCATTTTCGCAACAGATTGAGCGCGAACTAATCTCGCGGGTGCCCACGCCTGATCACCGGCCGCTTCCGCCTGGCGACGGTCCGACTGGATGACAGCGGGCCGCTGAAATGGTTGGTCGGCTGGTGCGGCCGGCAAGCGCGCTGGAGGCTTGAGCATCACCGCCGCAGTAGGTGATGATGAGATCCGCGCGGCAGCGACCTGCGCATGGTGAGGCCAACGGCAATGTTTGATGACACACGATCGGCGCCTACCGCATGCGGCCCGGGTGGCGACGAGGAGAAGCCGGGGTCCGGATGGGCGATTTCGCCGCGGGCTCTGGCGATCGGGTGCGGCTGTCTCGTCGTCGCGGTGAGCATCGTAACCGCGTTGGTCGGACAGCGACCCGCCGCTCGCACCTCCGAACCGGCATATCCACGAGTTTCGCTGCGAGCAACGACATCACCATCGACATCGACCGAAGTGGCGCCTGCGCCGACTGCAGCCAGTGACGACGACGAGGATGCTGCTTATCTCTCCGCGCTGCGGGCCTCGGGCATTCTCGTTGTGGATCCAAACACAGCGGTGGCCGCTGGCCGCGCGGTCTGTGCTTACTTGAAGCAGGGGCATTCACAGGCCGACGTCGTTGCAGTGGCGATGCATGTCAACCCCATGTTGTCGCCGATTGATGCTTTTAATGCGGTTACGGCCGCCGTGTTGGCGTACTGCCCCGAGATAAATCGTCGATGACCGTGCTGATTAGCCTGCTCGCGTTGGCAGCGACATGACTGGCGCCGAGCAATATCGCACGGAGCCTGCCGTCGACGATCCGCTCTGGGAGCGGGAACAATCGAGTTAACTTCCCGGACCCCGCGCCGACATGACGCAACGCCAGATTTATCGGGAGAAAGGGCGACGAAAGATGTTCGGCGCAGACGACTTGGAATACATCTGCCCAAAGCGTTGGGAGAGCCGATTCGGCGAGCGGGCCATGCACTCTTCTACCGTGAGGTCCAAACGGAACTCACCGACCACCGGCAAAGGCTCGTCAGGCAGTACTCCTGACCCCGATACCGTGGCGTTCGTGGCCAAGCACGCCCAAGGCGGCCTGGTCGATCCGATCGCGGGCACGGGCTATTGGGCCTACCTGCTTGCGCAGGTGGGCGTGGATGTCGTCTGCTACGACCTGAACCCGGGTACGGCGCTGATCACCAATGGTTGGCACGGCGACGACCTGTATGCCGAGATCTGCGCGAAGGACGGCGCCGAGGCGGTGGCACTGCACGCTGACAGGACGCTATTCCTTCTACAACGGGAAACGCGTCATCTACATCGGCGAGGACCACCGCGTTCGCGATCTTGGACGCGCCGGTGCCACTGGCGATGATGACATGCA
>Ga0070763_10000180_pt1 | contig 14825 bp, 14 predicted proteins | sample HubBroMetageWRM3_FD_67279 | JGI IMG/M metagenome (GOLD analysis project Ga0070763, IMG submission 67279) | Warmed soil microbial communities from the Hubbard Brook experimental Forest, New Hampshire - Hubbard Brook CCASE Soil Metagenome WRM 3 | ecosystem: Environmental > Terrestrial > Soil >... | reverse complement strand
CAGGCTGGACGAGGACGGCTACCTGTACATCGTCGACCGGATCAAGGACCTGATCATCCGCGGCGGCTACAACGTGTACCCCCGTGACGTCGAGGACGCGCTGATGAAGCATCCCGACGTGGTGGCGGCCGCCGTGGTCGGACGGCCCGACGAGAAGTACGGCGAGGAGGTCGTGGCGTTCGTGCAGCTGCGCGACGACGCCACGGTTGTGCCCGCCGACCTGGTCGAGTTCGGCAGGCGCCGGCTGTCGGCAGTGAAATACCCGCGCGAGGTACGCCTGGTCGACTCGATACCGCTGACCAGCGTCATGAAGACCGACCGCAAGCTGCTGCGCGCGATGCTGGCGGCGGAGACCCAGGCAGACGGCGGGGAAACCGCGGCTAGCTAGCGGACCGCCGGGGCCACCAGAGCAGCGTCGAGGCCGCCGCCGCGGTGCCGATCGCGAACCCCGCGAGCACGTCGGACGGGTAGTGCACCCCGGTAACCACCCGCGATGCCGCTACCGCCAGGGCGAGCGGGCAGGCCACAACGGCGAGCCCGGGCATCTCCATGGTCACGCCGGTGGCGAAGGCGGCCGCCGAGGCCGCGTGGCCGGACGGGAAGGACGAGGTCCACGGAGCATGCGGGAGCCGCCGGACGGCAGGAATTTCGGCGTCCGGGCGCGTTCTCGACGTCAGGCCCTTGCCGATGATGTTGGCCGTCGCGCTCGCTACCGCGAGACTGGCGAGGCCGCGCCGGGCCGCGCGGCCTGCCCGGCGGTCGCCCGTGGCCTGCAGGCAGGCGGCCAGGGCGATCCAGAGCTTTCCGTGGTTTGCCGCCTCGCTCAGCGCGGGCATGGTGCGGTCGAGCGCCGGTGAGTTCACCTGCGCCACCCAGCGCACGGCGGCGAGGTCGAGTGCCGCGATCCGGTGTCGCAGGCCGCGCGGCGTCGGCGCGGCCCGGTCCCGCTCCTGCTCGTACATGCGAGACACTTTACGGCGGACGCGAGAACCCGGGCGGCGTGGCCGCCGCCCGGGTCCGTTGCCGTGCCCGGACTACGCGGGCCCGGACTGTCCCGCGCCCGCGTACATCTGCTGCGCCGGCATCGGCTCGACCTGTGCCCTCACCACCATCGTGTGGGCCATGTGGTCGCCGGTGCGCTGCCGGTACCGGGAGCACATCATCACGACGAATCCCACGATCACCGACACCAGGCCGAACAGGATCAGCAGAATGGAGCGGACCGCCAGCTGCAGGAAGCTGGCGGGGCCGCCGGTGGCGCTGATGACCCGGATGCCCAGCACCGACATGCCCAGCGTCTGCCCGTCCCTGCGGAACGGGATGTACGCCCAGTAGATCAGGTACCAGGCGATGATCACCACGACGTCCACCACAATCAGGACGGCGTGCACTGCGCCCGTGCCCCGGCCCGCCAGGGCCCAGGAGATGAGCCCGGCGACGATGCCGTAAATGATGATGTCGATGATGTATTGCACGATCCGGCGCCCGCTGACCCGGGTCTCGATCTCGTTGACCGGAGAGATCGGCTGGCCCGCCATCGGGCTGCCCTGAGCCCCGCCCGGCATGCCCCCCTGCGGCGGCACGCCGTACTGGTACTGACCCTGCTGCTCGCCCGCCGGATGCTGTCCGGGCGGGCCTGCCTGGTTGGGGATCCCGCCCTGTCCGGCCGTGCCGCTCTGGCCCGGCACGGCGCTCTGGCCGGGCGCACCACTCTGCCGTTGCTGGCCTGGCGTGTCGGTCTGCTGACCGGTTTCCCGGGACTGGCCTGACTCGCCACCCTGAGACATGCTCATGTGTCCCCCCGATGATCCACCCAAGGCCGCGGTGGCGGCTCATGGCCCCGACTAGCGGGCGTTCCCGGGTAAGTACCCACAGTGACTCATTAGACACACTCTGGCTACACATGGCATTTGCGTTACCAGGCGTTACTTAGCCGCCCAGTCCCGCGTAGGCCACCGCCACCTCGGCGGCCAGGGCCGCGTTGTCGGCGATCAGCCGCTGGTTGACCTCGACGTTCCGGCCGTCGCTCAGTTCCTCTACGAGCGTCAGGACGGCCGGGGTGACGGCCTGGCCGGTCACGCCCTGGCGCCGCACGCGCTGCACCGCCTCGGCGACAATCGGCTCGATATCCAGGCTGGACGCTGGCGGCCTGGCCAGCAGCAGCCCCGATGACCCATCGAGCTGCCACTGGGTGTGCGCGATACGGGCCACCTCCTGGCTCGTGGCCACCACCGCGGGCACCGCCGGGCCGCCATCGGCGCTGTAGAACACCGGCAGCGTGGGGGTGTTCCAGCCCAGGACCGGAATCCCCAGGGTCTCCAGCAGTTCGCCGGTCGCGTTGACATCCAGGATCGATTTGGCGCCCGAGCACACCACGACCGCCGCGGTGCGTGCGATCTGAACCAGATCACCCGATATGTCCGCCGTCTGCGCGAACCCCCGGTGCACGCCGCCGATGCCGCCGGTGCCGAGGAACCTGATGCCGAGCGCGCGGCAGACCGCGAGCGTGCCGCCCACGGTCGTCGCCCCGAGCGCGCCCTGAATCACACATGCAGCTATATCCCGGGCGCCCACCTTGCGCGCACCGGAGCCGACCTCGGCGAAACGCTCCAGGTCGGCGCCGCCGAGCCCGGCCCGCACGGTGCCGTCGACGATGCCGATCGTGGCGGGTACCGCCCCGGCCGCGCGCACCCGATCTTCCGCGGAACGGGCTGCGATCAGCCCTCGCCCGCCGGAGAAGCCGTGCGAAACCAGCGTGGTCTCCAGCGCCACGACCGGCTGGCCGACCCGCAGCGCCTCGGCGACCTCCTCGGCCAGCAGCGGGGAAAAAGTCATGGCATCGCCCCCATCGTCGCCACCGCCCGGGCCGCCGCCTGCAGGCCGAGTTCGATGCCGCCGACGAGGTAGCCGGCGGCGAACGCGTCGCCCGCCCCGGTCGAGTCCACCGGCCGGGTTGGCAGCGCGGGGATCACCGCACCGCCGGCGCGGACGCCGCGCGGGCCAAGCTTAACCACCAGCTCGGCCCCGGCAAGGTCGCCGACCAGGCTTGCCTCGGCCTCGTTGCCGAAGACCACGTCCGGGCGCAGCTGCGCGATCAGGCCGGCGAACCGGGCGACGCCGTAGGCCCGCAGTACGGCGGTCGAGGACAGGTCCACGCTCAGCCTCGGCGCACGCTCGGCGGCGGCGAGCGCGGCACCCGCGACCGGCTCGGTGACCAGGCTGTAGGCCGGCAGGTGCAGCCAGGCGCACCCGTCGAGCCATTCTGGCCGCAGCGACCCAGCCGAGAGGCTGGGCCCGATCCCGCGATCGGTCAGCATCGACCGGCCGGCGCCGTGGTCGGTCAGCGACACCACGACCCCGGTCCTGCCATCGAGGACCGGGCCGACCAGCTCCACCCCCCGGCGGGCGAGCTCGCCGGCCACGAGCCGGGCAGCCAGGTCGGTTCCGCGCGCCGCGATCAGCCGGGCCTCGCCGCCGAGAGCGACCACCCAGGCGGCCACGTTGGCCGCCTGCCCGCCGACCCCCACCGCGGTGCGCGCGGGGGTGTCCGTCTCCTCGGCGACCGGCCAGCGGGCGGAGACGACGACGTCGAGGTGCGCGTCGCCGAGCACGCAGATCATTAGCCAGAACGCTGCGGTCGGGGCTGGCCTGTGTGCCGCCGGTCGGCCGCCGCGGCGAGTTCCTGCACGAAGTCGGGCGCGTTCACCGTGCCGACCCCGGATGCCAGGTCGTACCCGGGCCGGGCATGGAACCCCTGCACCGTGTGCAGCTTGCCGCCCTGCCGGAACGAGACGGTGTTGTTGCCGGTCACCACGTCCACGATGCCAGGAGCGTGCCGGGCCGAGAGCTGGTACAGGTACGGGTTGATCACCCCGAGCCGATGGCCGGCCACCTGGTCGGCCAGGGCCACGATCCCGGCGAACTCCGGCGTCGCCTCGCTGGTGCCGCACGTCGGGTACCACCCGGCCGGCTGGCCGGGGAAGCTCTGGTACATGTCGGCCGAGCCGTTGCAGGCGGCGCTCATCGAGACGTCGGGCACGCCGCGGCTGTGGCCGACGATGCCCCGCACTCCGTTCTGGTAGCCGGGCCGGGTGAACATCACGGACTTGCCGCCGCCGCCGGCCAGCGGGTTCGGTCCCGCGTTGCCGTTGACGAACTCGTTGGTCGCCACGTTGTACGTGTCGTTCCAGACGGTGGGGGGCTTGACGTTGCGGCCCGAAGCGGACAGGTGCAGCCGGATCCCGCCGACGCCGGTCACCAGCGGGTCGCTGTCCGGCCACGAGGTCACCGGGTGCAGGTAGTAGTTGACCTCGTTGAACTTCACGTCCCCCGCGCCGCTGTCACCGGAGGCCGCGAGCACGGTCACGCCGCTGCGCGCCGCTTCGATGTAGGCGCCGCGGAGGTCCAGCAGCGACTGCTTGGACGAGAAGGTCTGCTCGGTAGCGCTGAAGCTCTGACTGATCACACCGCCGAGGTGATGGCTGATCACGTACTTCTCGGCCGCGACGATCTGCGGGAAACCGGTCGTGCCCTCGTTCTCCGAGGTCGGGGTCTCGACCAGCAGGATGCTGGCGCCCGGGGCGATCACATGGGCGTATTCGACGTCCAGGTCGGTCTCGCCCGCCCAGCCCTCCCGGTCACCGTCCGGCTTGTACGGCGGGACCTTCCCGGCCGGCTGGATGACCTTAAGCGAGGGCGGCGCGGGAAGGCCGGTGGCCTTGTCGAATCTGGCCAGGTCGCGCTGGACGGTCGGAGAGCCGAACGAGTCAACGATGACGATCGTCTGACCGCGGCCGGTGATTTTCCGCTTGTACAGCCGGGGCAAGTTGTAGGCCCGCTGGATCTGCGCTGGCAGGTAGCACGCGATGTGGTAGTGCTCCTCGCAGAACGCGGTGGTCGGAGGCTTGTTCAGGACCCCGTCAAGGATGTGGATGGCGTCTGGCCGCATCGTCACCACGTCGGCGAGCGGTACCGTTGCCCGGCCGGCGGGCCGCCCAGAGGCGGGCGTGACCGCGCTGGCCCCGGTAATAGCCATGGCGAGCAGGACGGATCCGGCAGCCACCGCCGCAGGCCAGAGGTGGCGCATGTGGTCTCTCCTGGGGGCCGAAGGGCGGGGGTTGCCGTTACGGCAGCGTCTGCCGCGCACCTTATCGCGCCGTTCCGCCAGTTCAAAGGCCGCAGCGGCCGCCCGCTGCGGCAGCCGTCGCTGACCCCGGCCCCCGGAGCGCGCGTACCGTATGACTATCGCGGGAGCCCGCCCACCCGTACAGGGCGACGATGGCGGCATCGCCGGAGCGGAGATGGCCAGTTGACTACTCCTCGCCCTGAAAGCCTGGGCATCCCTCGGAGGTCTCGATGAAGCTCAAACTCGACCTGCACGACATCTACAACCGCGGCCAGGACATCGACCGAGCGCTGCGCGACATCATGGACGAGGCGGTCAGGAAGAAAGCGCCACTCGTCGAGATCATTCCCGGCAAAGGCTCGGGCCAGCTTAAAAAGCACGTGCTCAGGTTCCTCCAGCAGAAGGAGATCAAGGCTCTCTATCACCGGGTCGAGAAGGACTCCAAGAACTTCGGCCGCGTATTCGTGCACTTCCGCTGGTAGCTGGCCTGCTGCAGAGCTAGAACGCGCGCCGGTGATCCGCGAGGGCGGGGCGGTTGATGATCACGGTCCTGGCACGGCGCGCCGTGGCGGCGGCCGCCGCCGCTGTAGCGTGCGCCAGGCCGACGAACCCAAGCCGGCGCCTGTGCGGCGGTTTGCGATGCCGCGGCGCGGCGGGCGCAACGTTCCAGGCGTCTGGCATTCCAGAATTCCCCGCGTTGGCAAGCTCCAAAGCGAATCCCATTCCCGCTCCCCCGTATCCATGACTCCCCGCTGATGCCACGGTGATCCCGCGAAGAGTCACGGCAGCTACTTTCCCCGGGGTAAATCGTTCCACGCGCTTTTCCGAATTCCCGTCCGACATGCCGGGAGCACACGGCGCTCACGTGTTCTTCCGCCCGGCACCAGCTGCAACAGATCCGGCATTTCGCTCGTGTCGGACGTCGTGGCAGGATGCTGCCATGTGGCTCATCCTCCGGCTGCTGATTACCGCAGCGGCGCTGTTCGTGGCGACCGCGCTGGTTCCCGGCATCCAGCTGCAGGCCGGCACCACGCTGGCCAAGGTCACCACTCTGGTCGTGGTGGCGCTGATCTTCGGCGTGGTGAACGCCGTACTCAAGCCGATCGTCAAGACTGTCGGCTGCGTGTTCTACATCCTGACCCTCGGGCTGATCGGCCTCGTGGTTAACGCGCTGCTGTTCCTGCTCACCAGCTGGGTTGCCGGCAAGCTGCACGAGCCGTTCCATATCACCGGCTTCTGGGCGGCATTCTGGGGCGCGATCATCGTCGGGGTGGTCAGCTGGCTGCTGAGCCTCACGCTGGGCGAGCGGCGGCACGAGAAAGCCGCACATTAGTCCCCTGAGTGCACATGTATCACTTCCGTAATCATCCGGTTACGAATGTGCGCAATGATCTCTTATCCTGTGGCAGGCCGTCGCAACCTCGCAGACGGGACGCCTACGGAAGGTCCTGATTGTGATCATCACCCGCCAGGCCGGCGTCGGCATGCCCTCCGGGCGCGCACCCTGGCCGGTCCGGTCGGGACCGGTGCCGCCGTTGGCCGCGTGCTTCAGCACGCGCCCGGAGACGGGATTGGCCCGGAACCTGAGCCCCGGCGGGACAGCGGTGCTGACCCAGCCGGCTCCCCCTGGGGCGGCGCGAGGCCACTCGGTGGCTGCCCTGGGCGGCACCGGCAAGACCCAGCTCGCCGCCGCGATCGCACTGTCGGCGTGGCGGGCCGGCGACGTGGACCTGCTCGCGTGGGTGCCGGCGTCCGGCAAAGACGCGATTCTGAGCGGTTACGCCGAGGCGCTGGCGGCAGCCGAGATCCCCGGCGCCCGCGCTAATCCCGCCGCCGCCGCGGCCAGCTTCCTGTCCTGGCTGGCCGAGACCAGCCGGCCGTGGCTGGTGGTGCTCGACGACGTCACCGATGCCGGCGACCTGGACGGGCTCTGGCCGTCGGGACCGGCCGGCCTTGTCCTCGTGACCACCCGGCTGCCCGCCACCGTGATCGGCGGAGGCAGCCGGAAGATCGTCGAGGTCGGCCCGTTCAGCCCCCGCGAGGCGCTGAGCTACCTGACCGCACGGCTCGGCGAACCGGGCATGCGGGCCGGGGCGCTTGACCTCGCTTCCGATCTCGGCTGCCTGCCGCTGAGCCTGACCATGGCGTCGGCCGTGGTCGCCGACAGCCACAGCGGCTGCCGCCGCTACCGCGAGCAATTAGCGGAACGAGCCCGGCTGGTGTCCGGCGCCGGGGCCGACGAACTCACCAGGACCGTGGCGGCTACCTGGTCACTCTCGCTGGACCGGGCCGACGCCATCGCCCCGCCGAAAACGGCGGGATACGCGCTGGCGATCGCGGCGCTGCTGGATCCTGCCGGTGTCCCGGAGGCGGTGCTGACCAGCCGTGCCGCGGCCGACTACATCTGTGGCCCCAGCTCCACCGGGACGCCAGCCGACCAGTCCGTAGTCCGCAGCGTGTTCGACAGCCTCGCCAGGGCCGGGCTGGTGACCATCGACGCCGAGTGCGCGCCCCGTACCGTGCGGGTGCACGGCGCGGTCCAGGCGGCGATCCGGCAGGTGATCACTCCGATGGGGCTCGGGCAGGCCGCGGTCGCCGCGGCCGACGCCCTGCTCCAGGCGTGGCCACCGGCCGACCGCGACCAGGTGCTCGCGCAGGCCCTGCGCGACTGCACCGCCAGTCTGCACCGGGCTGCCGCCAAGCCGCTCTGGACCCCGGAGGCGCACCCTGTGCTGCTGCGGGCCGGCCAGAGCCTCGACCGCGCCGGCCGCCGCGACGTCGCCGTCTCATACTGGCAGGACCTGTTCGACACCGGCCGCCGGATCCTGGGCGATGATCACCTGAGCACCCTGCGCGCCAGGGACGGCCTGGCGGCCGCCTACCTGAGCGCGGGACGCGCCGCCGATGCCGCTGTCGCCAATGAGCAGGGCCTCGCCGACCGGGAACGGGTGCTCGGGGCCGATCACCCGGACACCCTCACCGCGTGCGGCAACTTCGCCCGCGCCTGCATGGCCGCTGGCCGCGCGGCAGACGCGGTCCCGCTGTACGAGCGCGCCCTGGCCGGGCGGGAACAGGCGCTCGGGCCCGGCGATCCGGCCACCGTGACGGCGCGTGGTGATCTCGCGTCCGCGTACCTCGAGGTGGGCCAGCCGGAGCAGGCGATCGCCATCCTGCAGCCCGTATACGGCGACCGGACCGCGGCCATGGGCGCCGATCACCCGGAGGCGCTCGCAGCCTGCGGCGAGCTCGCGACCGCACTGCACTCCGGTGGGCGGCTGGCCGAAGCGATCCCGCTGTACGAGCGCGCGCTGGCCGGCCGGGAGGAAATCCAGGGGGCTACCCACCCTGACACCATGAGCGCGCGCGCAAACCTCGCCTACGCCTACCGCTCCGCAGACCGGATGAAGCACGCCCTGCCCGTATACGAGCGCACGCTCGCCGACCGTGAGCGTGCGCTCGGGCCCGACCACCCCGACACCCTGGCGTCGATGGCGAGTCTCGCGGGGGCTTATCACGCCGCGGGCAAGCTCAAGCAGGCGCTGTCGCTCTATGCAGAGGTGCTGTACCGCCGCGAGGGACGTGACGGCCCTGCTCACCCCGAGACCATCGCCGCGCGCGGCGATCTCGCGTCGGCGTACCACTCGTCCGGCCGGCTCGCCCAGGCCATCCCGATGTACGAGCGGACGCTGCAGGACCACGAGAGGCTGCTGGGCCAGGATCACCCGGGCACGCTGACCGCCCGGGCGAACCTCGCTTCCGCGTACGACACGGTGGGTTGGCACACCGCCGCGGTGGCGCTGGTCCGGCAGGCCCACAGGGGAGAACCTCCCGCCCATGACCTAGGTGGTGCGGCGGGAGAACAAGACGCCGGAGAGCACTAGCGAGACGGCCAGGATGCCGCCGAGCCAGGCCAGCGCGGCCCAGGGTGCGGTGCCGACGGGCGTGCCCAGCAGCAGCCCGCGCAGAGACTGGGTGACCGGGGTGATCGGCTGATTGCGCGCGAACCCCTGAATCCACCCGGGCATGGTGTCGACCGGGACGAACGCGCTGCTCGCGTACGGCAGGAACGCCACAAGGAACATGAACCCGTTGGCGGCTTCCGGGGTCTTGACGGCCAGGCCGTAGGCGGCGGCGAGCCACGAAACGGCCAGGATGAACGCGAGCAGCAGGCCGGCGGCGGCCAGCCAGCCCGGCAGGCTGGCATGCGGCCGGAAGCCGATGAGGCAGGCAACGCCGAACACCAGGATGGTGGACGTGATGTTGCGCGCGATGCTCGCCGCGACGTGGCCGGCCAGGATCGCGGGGCCGCGGACGTCCATGGACCGGAACCGGTCGATGATCCCGCCGGTCATGTCCTGGCTGACGCTCACGGCGGTGATCGCTGCGCCGAACCCGGCGCACAGCAGCAAGACCCCGGGCAGGACGTAGGTCACGTACCCGGTGCCGGTGCCGGTGCGGATGGCACCGCCGAACAGGCCGACGAACAGCAGCATCAGCAGGACCGGCAAGGCCAGCGCGGTGAACAGCGAGTCAAGCTGCCGTCTGGTGAGCCGGAAGGAACGCGCGGTCATGGTCAGGACGTCAGACACGGGAAGACTCCATTTCGGGCCGGCCGGCGGCGTGGGAGGTCAGGGCGAGGAACACGTCGTCAAGGGTCGTGGTGTGCACCGAGAAGCTGCGCACCGCGGCGCGGTCCGGGTCGAATTCGTCGAGCAGGGCGCGGACCTCGCCCGCGGAACCCTCGCATCTGACGCCGATGGCCAGGCTGCCCGCGTCGGCCGTGACCACGCGCTCGCCGGCCAGCCGGGCGACCGCGTCGAACGCCACGGCGTCGGCCAGCACCAGGTCCAGGCGCTGCCCGGCGATCAGCTTCTTGAGGTCGCCGGGGGTGCCGTCGGCGACCACGCGCCCGCCGTCGATCACCGCGATGCGGCTGGCCAGCAGGTCCGCCTCCTCGAGGTACTGGGTGGTGAGGAACACCGTCACCCCGATTTCCGCGAGACCGCCGACTACCTGCCACAGCGCCTGGCGGCTCGGCAGGTCGAGCCCGGTGGTCGGCTCGTCCAGGAAGATCACCGAAGGGGTGCCCGTCAGGCTGGCAGCCAGGTCGAGGCGCCGGCGCATGCCACCGGAGTAGGTCCCGACCCGCCGGTTCCCGGCGGCGGTGAGACCGAACTGCTCGAGCAGGTCGTCGGCACGCCGCTGCGCTTGCCCGGGTGATAGCCCGGACAGGCGCCCCATCATGCGCAGGTTCTCGGCTCCGGTCTGCAGCCCGTCGACCGCCGCGTACTGCCCGGCCAGGCTGATGCTGCGGCGCACCCTGTGCCGCTCGCGCTCGACGTCGTGACCGGCCACCCGCGCGCGCCCGGCGTCCGCCCTGGTGAGCGTCGCCAGGATGCGGACGGTCGTTGTCTTGCCCGCGCCATTGGGCCCGAGCAGGGCGAACACGATGCCAGCCGGCACGGCCAGATCCACCCCATCCAGGACCCGCACCTCCCCGAAGGACTTCTCCAGGCCGATCGCCTCGATTGCCAGCGCACCGCTCGCGTCCACGCGGTCTATCCCGTTCATGCCAGCGTCACTCATCCCTTCTGCGTATGGTATACGCACTACTGCGTAGGGTATACACAGTAGGCGGGCTGCTGTCAAACGGCCCGCCTGGGAGAATGAGCCATGGATGATGAGCTGCCCGCCGCCGTCGCGGCCGCCTGGGGCGTGCGGGCGCACCCGGGCAAGGGACCCAAGCCAGGCCTGAGCCTGGAACGGATCGTCGCCGCCGCGGTCAGGATTGCGTCTCGCGACGGCCTGGACGCGGTGTCCATGAGCCGGGTCGCCGCCGAGCTCGGCGCGTCAACGATGTCCCTCTACCGGTACGTGAACGCCAAGGACGAACTCGTCAAGCTGATGATCGACGCGGCGTGGGGCCCGCCCCCCGAGGCGGAGCCGGGCACGGGGTGGCGCGCCGGGCTGTCCCGCTGGGCGTGGGGGATGCGCACCGCGGTCCGGCGGCACCCGTGGACGGCGAAGGTCCCGATCAGCGGGCTGCCGGTGATGCCCAACGAGGTCGCCTGGTTCGAGCAGGCCCTGGCTGACCTGGAGGACAGCGGGCTGGTCGAGGCCGAGAAGGCATCGGTAATCATGCTGATCAGCGGTTATGTGCGGACACTGGCGACGCTGGAAGCGGACCTCGAGGCGGCTGTCAGGGCAGCGGGCGTCGCACCGGACGAGTGGATGGCCGCATACCCCCGGATTCTGACCAAGCTGGCGGACCCGGGTCGTTATCCGGCGCTGACCAAGTTCATCGCCGCGGGCGTGTTCGACCGGGCCGACGAGCCTGACGACGAGTTCATCTTCGGTCTCGAGCGCATCCTCGACGGCATCGAGGTGCTGGTCAGGTCCCGGTGAAGCGGGCCGTCCGTTTCTCGGCGAACGCCGCGACGCCCTCGGCGAAGTCCTTCGAGCCCGCCATCTCCTGCTGAATCCCCGCCTCGAACTCGAGCTGGGAGTCCATCTGCTCGTAGAGCCACCGGTTGAGCTGGCGCTTGGTTCCCGCGTACGACCTGGTCGGGCCGTTCGCGAGCCGCTCGAGCAGCTCGCCGGACTTCGCAGCGAACTCCTCGTCCGGCCAGACCCGGTTGATCAGCCCCCACTCCAGCGCTTCGCGGGCGCCGAGCCGCTCGCCGAGCATGGCCAGCTCGGCCGCCCTGGCGAACCCCACCCGCGACGGAACGAGCAGCGACGAGCCGCCGTCCGGCACCAGGCCGATGTTCACGAACGCGAGCAGGAAATAGCCGGACTCGGCGGCGACCACCAGGTCGCAGACCAGCGCCAGGGAAAGGCCGATCCCGGCCGCGGCGCCGTTGACGGCGCTTACCACCGGCTTTGGCATCCGCCGGATCGTGACCAGGATCGGGTGGTACCGCTCGGTCAGCCGACCGTAGACGTCCGGGGGCCCGGCCTCCGCGTTGATGTCGTCCCTGAGGTCGGCGCCGCTGGAGAAGGCGCGCCCGGCCCCGGTGATCATCACGGCCCGGACGGACTGGTCCTCGGCGGCCTCCGCCGTGGCGGCCAGCAGGTCGAGGCTGAACTGATTGTTCCAGGCGTTCAGCCGGTCCGGGCGGTTGAGCTCGATCTTCGCCGCGCCGCCTCGCCGGTAGTAATTGACCGTTTCGTACGCGTGGGCTAGCTCGTAATCTGTCACGGCTGTCATGGTACGAGCACCTCGGCCGCAAGTCTCATCGCAGCCGGTCAAGCGCCTGCTGCGCCGACCGCTGCCTGGTCCTCGCCCGCCTCGCCTGGACCCGAGCGCCAGCCAGGGCCTGCCGGGCGTCGGCGAGTTCCTCTTCCAGCCGCTGCACCGTGGCTTCCAGCTCGTGCTCGGCCGCCGTGGCCGCGTCGGCCGCCCGGCTGGCCTCGGACGCTGCCTGCTCGGCCTCGGCAACCGCCGCCCGGTGCCGGCGCTCCCGCTCCGCCCGCACTTCCTCCGCCGACGGTGCCGCCGGGCGCGCGGGCTGAGCGGTCTTACTACGCGGCGCGCGGGCGGCCCCACCCCCTCCCCCCCTCACTACGGTCAGGGTCGGCCGCCCCACCGGGCCAAAGCCTTCGGCCTGCACGGCCCGCACCAGGGCCCCGGACGCCAGGGTGTCGGCAAACTGCGGGTCGGCGAGCGCCGCGCCAAGGGTGGCTGTCACCTCGTCCCTGATGGCCGCCGGCGGCGCGGAAACGCCGACGACGGTGAAGGCCCGGCGGGCCAGCGACTCGATCAGCTCGCGCCGCCGCTGCGACAGCTCTCTGATGGCCGCGCCGTCGAGCGAGTCCTGCGCGACGCGCAGCTCATCGCCGAGCTCGCCGAGTTCGGCGGTGACGGCGGGATCGGCGCGGACCAGCCTGTTGACAACCCAGGCGGACCGGGTGGGCTTGCGCAGCGCGGCGATCTGCTTGGCCGCCGGAGCCTGCCCGGCCTCCCGCGCCCGGGCGACCAGCGCGCCGCGCCGCTCGACGAACTCGTCGGGGTCGGACGAGTAGAGCTCGGCGACCGCCTCGCCTAGCAGGTCACGATCGGTCATGTGGCTCATCTTGCCAGCCATAACTGCTCGAGCGGGGATGCTGCCTCCGCGGCGCTCTTGCCGTCCGATCCGAGCCATTCCGTGATCGCCGCGGCGCATTCCCGCGGCGCTTCCAGCTGCGGCACGTGGCCAACGCCGAGCAGTTCCACCAGCGACCAGGAGGGACTCGCCGCCGCGGCGCTGCGCGCAACCGAGACCGGCACCAGCCGGTCCCGCTCCCCATGCAGCAGCAGTACCGGGCAGCGGACCGAGCGGACCGCCCGCCGGTAGGCCGTACCCCTCAGGTAGCCGGCGGTGGCGAGCACCGAGCGCATCGCCGCAGTGAAATCCCGGTCCGCGCCGTCGAACGCGGCGCGCTGGCGCACCTGCTCGACGTGCTCGGCGACGACGCCGGGCGCCACCCGGGACGGGTCGGCGCAGAGCGCCGCGAGAACGCCGGCCACCAGGTCCTCGGGCGACGGACGCTGGCGGCCCATCATCAGCCGGCCGACGCCCGGCGTGACGGCCAGCACGAACCCAGCGGCCACCCGCGGATCCAGCCGTGCGGGCACCAACGGCAGCGCCGGGTCGAGCAGGATCAGGCCAGCGACGGCATCGGGCGCGGCGCTGGCCTCTAGCAGCGAGATCATCCCGCCCATCGAGTTGCCCATCAGGATCACCGGGCCGTCGGCGACGGACTCGATGAACCGGTGCAGCAGTACCCGGTTGGCGGCCACGTTCGCGCCACGGCCCAGAGACTGGGTGAGGCCGTGCCCGGCCAGGTCGGGAGCGATCAGCCGGCAGCGGGGGGTCAGCAGCGGCGCGATCGCCGACCAGTTCAGCCCGGACCCGCCGAGCCCGTGCACGCACACGATCAGCGGCCCGCTGGCGCGGCCGCCGAAGTCGAGATAGTGGACCGGGCCGCCGAGGTCGATCCACACGGAGCGCTTGGTCACCGGCCGCCTCAGGAACCGTCGCCGTGCTCGAGGATCTCGGCCGCCCCGCGGACAACGCACCGCAACGGGTCGTCAACCACCACGGCCGGGATGTCGGCGACGGCCTCGACCTTGCTCGCCAGGCCGGGGAGCAAGGCGCCGCCCCCGGCCAGCCGGATCTTCCCCCGCACCACGTCCTCGGCCAGGTTCGGCGGGATATCCGACAGCATCTCCTGGGCCGACTCGGCGATCGCGGCTACGGGACGATCGAGCGCGTCCGCGACCAGCCGCGCCGACACGTACTCGACCCGGGGGGTGCGGCGCGCGGCGTCGACCCCGACGACCTCCATCCACTCCGCGGCACCCTCGCCGATCCCGAGCGTGGTCTTCAGGCTCCTGGCGGCGTTACGGCCGATGAGCAAGCCAAGCTCGGTCTTGACGGCGTGCACGATCGCCTCGTCCATCGCGTTCCCGCCGAGGCGCAGCGACCTGACCCGCACCACGTGCGCGCCGGCGAGCACCGCCGCCTCTGTAGTCCCGCCCCCGATGTCCACCATGAAGGCACCGGCACCGTCCGGCCGGCCAAAACCCGCTCCGGCAGCCGCGGCGACCGGCTCGTCAACGAGCCGCACTGTGCACCGCGGCCGCTGCGCCTCCACCGCGGCCGCGAGCGACCGGCGCTCCACCCAGGTAGCGCCGCTCGGCACGCAGACCACCGCC
>Ga0070763_10000173_pt1 | contig 15115 bp, 16 predicted proteins | sample HubBroMetageWRM3_FD_67279 | JGI IMG/M metagenome (GOLD analysis project Ga0070763, IMG submission 67279) | Warmed soil microbial communities from the Hubbard Brook experimental Forest, New Hampshire - Hubbard Brook CCASE Soil Metagenome WRM 3 | ecosystem: Environmental > Terrestrial > Soil >... | reverse complement strand
CCGGCTGACGGTGTTCGACGCCACGCAAGGGCCGTCGCGCGCAGCCACGATCATCGCCGGCGTGTTCGGCCTGCAGCCAGATCAGGTGCGCGTGATCGCCGAGCACGTGGGCGGCGGGTTCGGCGCGAAGGGCACCCCGCGGCCAAACGTGATCCTCGCGGCCATGGCGGCCAGGGCCGTCGGCCGCCCGGTCAAGTGCGTGCTCAGCCGGCAGCAGATGTTTGCCGTGGTCGGGCACCGCGCACCGTCGATCCAGCGGGTCCGGCTCGGCGCCGACGAAAATGGCAGGCTGACCGCGATCGTGCACGACGTCATCGGGCAGACCTCGACGATCAAGGAGTTCGCCGAGCAGACCGCGGTGGCAACCCGGCACATGTACGCGGCGCCGAACCGCCGCACCACGCACCGGATGGCCAGGCTCGACGTGCCGACGCCGGCCTGGATGCGCGCACCCGGTGAGTGCCCCGGCATGTTCGCGCTGGAATCCGCCATGGACGAGCTCGCGGTCGCCTCCGGCATCGACCCCGTGGAGCTGCGGATCCGCAATGAGCCTGCCGTCGAGCCGGAGAGCGGGAAGCCGTTCTCGTCACGGAACCTGGTCGCGTGCCTGCGCGAGGGTGCCGCCTGGTTCGGCTGGGCGGACCGGGACCCGTCGCCGGGCATCAGGCGGGACGGGCCGTGGCTGACCGGGACCGGCGTCGCGGCCTCGACCTACCCGGCGCGTGCCATGGCGTCGCAGGCGCTGGTCAGCGTCGACGCCACCGGCCATTATGTGGTCTCGATCGCCGCGGTGGACATCGGTACCGGCGCGCGTACCGCGCTGCTGGCCGTGGCCATCGACGCCCTGGGCGTGCCCGCGGACCACATCACGCTGCGGATCGGCGACAGCGAACTGCCCCCGGCCATGATCGCCGGAGGCTCGATGGGCAACGCGTCATGGAGCTGGGCGGTGACCGACGCCTGCCGCGCGCTGCGCGAGCAGATCCGGGCCCGTGACGGCGCGATACCGGCCGGCGGGCTGTCCGCGCAGTCGTCGACCGGCGACGCCATCGGCGCGCTGCCCGACCACGCCCGGTACTCGTTCGGCGCCCAGTTCGCCGAAGTCAAAGTCGACGCCGATACCGGGGAGGTGCGCGTGCCCCGGCTGCTCGGCGTGTTCGCGGCCGGCCGCATCGTGGTGCCCGCGATGGCCAGGTCGCAGTTCATCGGCGGCATGACCATGGGGCTCTCCATGGCCCTGCACGAAGAGAGCATGATCGACCCGCGGTTCGGCGACTACCCGAATCACGACCTGGCCAGCTACCACATCGCCGCAAACGCCGACGTGGGCGACATCGATGCACGGTGGATCGATGAGGACGAACCCGAGCTCGGGCCGGCCGGCGCCAAGGGGATCGGCGAGGTCGGCATCGTGGGCACCGCGGCCGCGATCGCGAACGCGGTGTACCACGCCACCGGCATCCGGATCCGCGACCTGCCGATCAGGCTGGACAAGCTGCTTCTGTAACGCGCGGGCTCCTGGCGGGACTGAATGGCGCAACCGCCATTCAGCCAACGTGAGGAGAACGCATGCGAGGCCAATCTCGTCCCGGCACGCGCACCGCCCGTTTCCGCGGCGCGGCCCTGGCCGCCACGGCCGCCGCCGCCACGGCCCTGGCCGGCGCAGTGCTCGCCACCGCCGGGACGGCGGCGGCCAGCGCCGCCGCCACTGGGCAGCACCAGTTCGTCCCTGGTGCCGCCCGCGCGGTGTTCGTGCAGACCGACAACCTGGCGGGGAACCAGGTCGTCGCCTACCACCGGGCCGCCGACGGCACGCTCACCCCGGCCGGCACGTATGCCACCGGCGGGCTGGGCGGCCAGCTCAGCGGGTCGGTCGTGGACCACCTCGCCTCGCAGGGGTCGCTGGGCTATGACCCGGGGCCCGGGCTGCTGTTCGCGGTGAACGCGGGCAGCGACACGGTATCGGTGTTCGCGGCCGGCGGCGACCGGCTCGCACTGCGCGAGGTGATCGGCTCCGGCGGCGTGTTCCCGGTCAGCGTCGCGGTCCGCGGCGGCCTGGTCTACGTGCTGAACGCGCTGGGCGGCGGCACCGTGCAGGGCTTCCGCGTTGCCTTCGGCCGGCTGGTGCCGATCCCCGGGTCGGCCCGGCCGCTCGGCCTGAACCCGGCGGCTACGCCGCAGTTCACGAACACGCCGGGACAGGTCGCGTTCTCCCCGCTCGGGACGCAGCTGATCGTGACCACCAAGGCCAACGGCAACGACGTCGACGTGTTCGGCGTCCGGCCGGACGGCCGGCTGTCGCCGAGCCCGGTGGTGAACGCCGAGCCCGGTGCCGTGCCGTTCGCGATCGCCTTCGACCCGGCGGGCCACCTGGTGATCGCCGACGCCGGCCCGAACGCCCTGTCGACGTTTGCGCTCAGCCCGGTCGGCACGCTGACCGCGCTCGACTCCGTGGGCACCGGCCAGACGGCCACCTGCTGGGTAGCGTCCGACGGCGACCTCGAGTTCGCGTCCAACGCGGGCAGCGCGACGGTCAGCGGCTACGTGGAACACGCGGGCGGCCAGCTCACGCTCGCCGGCCAGACGCCGACCGACCCGGGCACGGTCGACGCGGCCGTCACGCCGAGCGGGCGCTTCGTCTACGTGCAGACCGGTGGCAACGGCGTGGTTGACGAGTTCGCCGTGGGCAGCGGCGGCTCGCTCACCGAGATCGGCCACGTCACGGTTGCCGGTGCCGCCGGCGGCGAGGGGATCGTGGCCCCCTGAAAAGGCGGCCTAGGCTGGCGGCGGTGGATCAGGAAACGGACGCGGAATTGCTCGGCCGCCTGCGCACGGGCGACGAGCGTGCGTTCGTGACCCTGGTCCGCCGCCATCACGCCGTCATGCTCCGCCTTGCGGCCGGGTACGTCCCGAGCATGGCCGTGGCCGAGGAGGTCGTCCAGGACACCTGGCTTGGCGTGCTGCGCGGCATCGGCGGGTTCGAGGGGCGGTCCTCGGTCCGGACCTGGCTGTTCCGGATCCTGGTGAACCGGGCCCGGACGGCGGGGGTGCGGGAACGCCGCAGCGTGGCGATCGGCGACTGGGTCCCCGCGGTTGACCAGTCGCGGTTCGACGCCACCGGGCACTGGGCTGCCCCGCCCGAGCACTGGGTGGAGGAGGCAGAGAACCGGATCGACGCGGCTAAGCTGGCCGACCGGCTCCGCTCCGCCGTTGGCGAATTGCCGGTGCGCCAGCGCGAGGTTGTCTTGCTGCGCGACGTCGAGGGCCTGTCCAGCGAGGAGGTGTGCGGCGTGCTGGAGATCAGCGAAGGCAACCAGCGGGTACTGCTGCACCGGGCCCGGAGCCGGCTGCGCCAGGTGCTCGAGACCGATTTCGGGAGGTCATGAGCATGCTCCCGAGACTCCGGCTCCCGCTGCGCGGCCGCAGGGACGTCGTCTGCCAGCAAGCGGTCGAGCTGGTCACCGACTACCTCGAGGGCGCGCTGTCGCGGGCGGACCGCCGCAGGTTCGAGGCGCACCTGGCGGCTTGCCCGCACTGCACCGAGTACCTCGCCCAGATGCGGGCGACGATCGCCCTCACCGGCGGCCTCACCGCAGACGACCTGACCCCGCAGATGCAAGACGAGTTCGTCACGCTGTTCCGGCAGTGGCGCGGCGCCGGCCAGGACGGCACGTGATCCGGGATGACGCCGTCATCGGCCCGGCAGGTGCGGCCGACCTTGGCCGGGTTGCCGAGATCTTCGCGCACTACGTCACGCACAGCGTGGTCACGTTCGAGACCGAGCCGCCCACGGTGGCCGACTGGCAGGCCCGGCTGGACACCCTGGCCAGCAGGGGCCTGCCGTTCCTGGTGGCCAGGACCGGCGGTGAGGTCGCCGGGTACGCGTACGCCAGCCCGTGGCGGCCGAAGCCGGCCTACCGGCACACGCTCGAGGACACGGTGTACCTGGCCCCGGGCGAGACCGGCCGGGGGCTGGGCCGCAGGCTGCTCGCCGAGTTGCTGTCCCGCGCCGGGCAGACCGGGGCACGGCAGATGGTGGCGGTCATCGCGGACGCGGGCGCCGACAGCGAGGCCTCGATCGCGCTGCACCGCGCGCTCGGCTTCGCCCACGCCGGCCGGCTGGCCGCCGTGGGCCACAAGCACGGCCGCTGGATCGACACCGTGCTGATGCAACGCGGCTTCACGCCGTGAGCTCCCGGGTTACCGCCCGGCCGCGGACTGGGCGGTGCCAGCGACGCAGCTCGCGATGAACTCGCAGAGGCGGCGGGCGATGCTCCCGTCGGGGTCGAGGTTCGGATTGAAGATCGTCACCTCCAGGCCGCGGGCGCCCGGCCGGGAGAGCAGGCCCTGAACCAACTGAGTCGCTTCATCCCAGCTCAAACCGCCCTCGTGGCGGTAGTCGACGGCCGGCATGATCGCGTCATCGAGTACATCCACGTCAAAGTGCACCCAGAAACCCTGCAACTGCGGCTTGGTCACGGTGGCCTGTGCGCGGTCAAGAACGAGCGGGATGCCTCCGGCGCGCAGATCCCGGTAGTCGAGCACGGTGATGCCGCTGTCCCGGACATGCTCGCTGCCAAAACGGTCGTTATCGTCGAAGTCCCGGTAACCGACCAGCGCGACGTCCTCGGCCCGCACCAGGGGCGCGAGACCGTCTAGGTCGGTAAGCAGACTCGGGCCGCGGCCGGTGGCAAGGGCCAGATCCAGCGAGGCGACCTCCCCGTTCGGCTCATCGTCGGGATGCTGGAAGTCCGCGTGCCCATCCAGATAGACCAGGCCGTAGCGACCTCGGCGCCGCAGAGCCAGCAGCGGGCCCAGAACGATACTGCAGTCGCCGCCCAGCACCACGGGCAGCCGGTCCGCCTGCAGCGCGGAATCGACGACACCGGCCAGGGACCGTGCCACCGCTGCGATGCCATCGGGATTGAGAACCCCGGTGGCCTCGTCGCGCCGGCCGTCATAGGCCGGCACCGCCACGTGCTGCGCATCGTCGCAGCCCAGGAGGGAATGCAGGCCGGCTGCCCGGAGTGCCTCGGGCGCCAGTTCCACGCCGCTCGGGCGGAGCCCCAGCGGCGAGGGGACCTCAACGATCAGCGGGCGCATATCCCTCCACGTGGACTCGGCTGCGCGCCGATCGTAACCGTCACCGGGATTCGCCGCTCGGCCGATCCAGCGGCGTGATGCGTGCGCCGCTAGGCTGCGCAGCGTGGCCGGACGAGGCACCGCGGCGACGGCGCTGCTCGAGCGGGAGGGCATCCCGCACACGGTGCACACCTACGCCCATGACCCGCAGCATGAGTCGTACGGCAGCGAGGCCAGCGAGGCGCTCAACGTTCCGGCCCTTCGAGTGCTGAAGACTCTGGTCGCCAGCGTCGACGGCGCGCTGACCGTCGGGGTGGTGCCGGTCTCGGCTCAGCTTGACCTGAAGGCGCTGGCCGCCGCGGCCGGGGGCAAGAAGGCCGCGATGGCCGACCCGGCGGCCGCCGAGCGGGCCACTGGATACGTGGTCGGCGGCATCTCGCCGATCGGGCAGCGCCGGCGGCTGCCCGTGGTGATCGACGCGTCGGCGCTGCAGTTCCCGACCGTCTACTGCAGCGGCGGCCGGCGCGGCCTGGAGATCGAGCTGGCCCCGGCCGACCTGGTCCGGGCCGCGAACGCCACGGTCGCCCCGATCTCCCGTCCGCAACGCGGCTGAAAGCCGCGGAGTGCCCCAGGCGGGAATCGAACCCGCGACGGCCGTTTTAGAGACGGCTGCCCGGCCATCGGGCTGCTGGGACGTGCGGGGTGACCGTTCGGCGGCGAGCTCGATGAGCTCGGCCCGCAGTTCGGCAGCGCCGGTTGAGGTGGTCATGTTCTCACCTCCTCTCCACGCGAGAAGGCGAGCGGGAGGCGGGACACCAGCCGGGCGGCGGCCGGCGCGCGCCGGGAGCCCCCGGGCGCGCGCCAGCCGACTCAGCGCAGCACCTTGCGGCGGTACAGGTAGACGGCGGTGGGGGCGAAGATTGCGATCAGCCCGATCGACCAGATGAGCACGGCAAGCTCCGGGTGCTGCATCGGCCAGGCGTCCGGGGTCGGCACGTTGCCGCCGAACAGGTTCCGGCACGCGGCGGCGACCGCGCTCATCGGGTTCCAGTTCGCGAAGTCGCGCAGCCAGGCGGGAAAGCCCTGGGTCGGCACGAACGCGTTGGACACAAACGACAGCGGCAGGAAGAAGATGAACCCCATGGCCTGCGCGGTTTCCGGGCTGCGCAGCAGCATGCCGGCGCAGGCACCCACCCAGGTCATCGCGAACGCGAACAGCAGCGCCAGGCCTGCCGCGAGCAGCGCGTCGCCGATGCCGTGCTCGATCCGCCAGCCAACGGCCAGGCCGGTCGCGGAAAGCACCACGATGCCGAGCACCTGGGTGGCGAGGTCGGACATGGTGCGTCCGGCCAGCACCGCGGCACGGGAAATCGGCAGCGCCCGGAACCGGTCGATCAGGCCCGTTGACATGTCGGTGGTCATCCCGACGGCGGTGCCCGGGGCGGTGCCCGCCATCGTCATCCCGAACATGCCGCTGATCAGGAACTGGTGATAGCTGCCGCCGCCGGCCAGGTGAATCGCGGAGCCGAACACGTAGGTGAACAGCAGCACGAAGATGACCGGCTGGATCGTGACGTCGAGCAGCTGCTCGGGCTCGCGGGCGATCCTCGCGATGCTGCGCCGGGCCAGCACCCAGCTGTTCTTCAGTGCCCACCAGGCACGCAGCAGCCATGGTTCCGCCGCCGCGGCAGGTATGGGAAGGGACATGGTGCTCATGCGGCCTCCTTCTCGCTCTCGGCCGCGGTGTCGGCGGCACGTCCGGTCAGGGTCAGGAACACGTCGTCAAGCGAGGGCCGCCGGATCCCGAGGTCGTCCAGCAGCACGCCGGCGGCGTCGAGTTCACGCACGATCTCCGGCATCCTCCGGGCGCCACCGTCGACCGGCGCCTCGACCGTCCGCGTTGCGGGGTCGGCCTGCGGCGGGCCGTCGGCGATCCCGGCCAGCACGTTCCGCGCGGCGCCCAGGTCGGACTGCGCGGCGACGGTGATCAGCACTCGCTCGCCGCCCACCTTGGCCTTCAGCTCGGCCGAGGTCCCCTCGGCGATCACCCGGCCGTGGTCGACGACCGTGATCAAGTCGGCGAGCTGGTCGGCCTCGTCCAGGTGCTGGGTGGTCAGCAGCACCGTCGTCCCGGTCGCGGTCAGCGCGCGGACGGCGTCCCAGGTGACCACGCGGCTGCGCGGGTCGAGGCCGGTCGTCGGCTCGTCCAGGAACAGGATGCTCGGCCGGGCCACCAGGCTCGCGGCCAGGTCGAGGCGCCGCCGCATGCCGCCCGAGTACGTCTTGACCCCGCGGTCCGCCGCGTCGGTCAGGTCGAACTCATCCAGCAGCTCGGCGGCCCGGCTGCGGGCCTGCTTCTTTGACATGCGGCACAGCTGGCCCACCATGATCAGATTCGCCCGTCCGGTGAGGGATTCGTCCAGGGCCGCGTACTGGCCGGTGAGGCCGATCTCGCGGCGCACCTGGGCCGCCTCGGTGCGCACGTCGAAGCCGGCCACCCGGGCGGTTCCCAGGTCGGGCCGCAGCAGCGTGGTCAGCACCCGGACGGTGGTGGTCTTGCCCGCGCCGTTGGGGCCGAGCATGCCAAGGATCGTCCCGGCCCCGACCTGCAGGTCGATGCCGTCCAGCGCCCGGGTCCGGCCAAACACCTTCACCAGGCCCTCGGCCTCGATCGCGTAGGTCTCGCTCATCCGTGATCTCCTCTGGTACGGCGTACGAGTTTTCGTTAGTACGCTGTACTATACAGTACGATGTACGAGAGTCAAGACGACCACCTGGAACGGAAGCAGCGTGCCGGATCGAGACAGCAAAGCGGCGGACCCGCAGCGGGCGGAGACCGAGGAGCAGCGCAGGCAGGCCGAGATGAAGCGCCAGCGGGCGCAGCAGCGCGAGCTCAGGCAGGCCCAGCAGCAGCGCCGGCAGGCTCAGGCGCAGCGCCGCCGGGCCGGCCCGCAGCGCGGGAACCCCGGCCAGGAACGACGCGGGAATCCGGGCCAGGAACGACGCGGGAATCCGGGCCAGGAACGACGCGGGGATTCCACGGCCGACCCGGACGAGCTCTGGCCTCCGCTCATGGGCCCGGGATGGCGCGACCGCGGCACCCGGGTGCACCGGATGCTGCACGACAGCACCGGCCCTGATCAGCGCGGCCGCGGCAGGAACCGGCAGGCTCCCGCCCTGTCGCGCGCCGAGATCGTGGACGCGGCGATCGCGATCGCCGACGCCGAGGGCTCCAGCGCGATCAGCATGCGGCGGATTGCCCAGGTGCTCAGGGCGGGCACGATGTCCCTGTACTGGCACGTCGCGAACAAGGAGCAACTACTCGACCTGATGCTCGACGCGCTGTTCGGGGAGATCGAGGTGCCCGAGCCGAGCGGCGACTGGCGGGCCGACCTACGGACGCAGGCACGCAACGAGCGCGCGACGCTGCTGCGCCACGCGTGGGTGATGGACTTTATCGGGGGCCGCCCTCCGCTCGGGCCGAACACGCTGCTGCTCATGGACCGCCTGCTGGGCGCGCTGGACGGCCTCGACATCGACATCGCGACGGCCATGAACTTGCTGGCCACCGCGCAGACCTACGTGATGGGCTCGGTGCTGCGCGAGATGCAGGAGGCGCGCGTCCAGCGCGACGAGGAACGAGCCGACGTCACCGAGGAGGCATGGGGGCCCATACGTGATGCCTGGCGCAACCGGCTCGCCGCTGACGGCCGGTTCAACCGGGTCGTCAGGTTCCTCGACGCGGGTATCGACCCGGACGCCGAGGAGACCAGGGACGAGCGGTTCGAGTTCGGCCTCGACTGCGTGATCGACGGGATCGCCGCGAAGATCGCGGCGCTGCCGGACGGCGGGCCGACGTAACCCGGGTGGCAGAATTGCCCGGCATGAGCGAGCTTGACCGTGCCGCGGCCGAAGACGCGCTGGAGGCGGTGTACCAGAACGTCGCCACGGTCGCCGACGGGCTCAGCGACGCGGACCTGATGCTGCCCAGCCGCTGTGCGGGCTGGGCCATCGGCGACGTCCTGTATCACCAGCTCCTCGACGCGAGGCGGGCGCTGCGCGCCTTCGCCAGCCCGGCCGCGGATCCGCCCGACGTCGACGCCGTCTCATACTGGCGGTCTTACGGCCCGGGCAGTGGCGAGCACGAGGCCCTCGGCGCCGCCCAGGCGGCGGCGCACGCGCGGCACGTCAGGATCGTCGCCTCGGCCTACCCGCCCGGCGCGCTGGCGTGGGAGTGGCGGGAGACCGCGGCGGCAGCGTGCCGTGCCGCGCGCGCCTGCCCGCACCCGGCCGTGGCCACCCAGGGCCACGCGCTGAGCACGGCCGACTTCATCGCCACGCTCGCGGTGGAGGCGGCGGTTCATTACCTCGACCTGACCGTCGGGCTGCCCGCTGCCCCGCCGCCAGACCCGGCCTCGCTGGCGCTGGCGCGGCAGGTCCTCGACGGCCTGCTCGGGACGCCCATGCCGGGCGACTGGGATGACGTCACCTACGTCCTCAAGGGAACCGGCCGGGCGCCGGTTGCCGCCGCGGAAAGGTCGGCCATCGGCGAGCTGGCCGACCGGCTGCCATTGTTTGGCTGAAGGCCGACCCGCGGGGGGACGCCCCCCGCGTTCCCCCCAAAACCAGCACACATGCAGGCCTTACGCAAGTCGGCCAAATCACCACACCTGCCGGGATGCCCTTCCAGATCGGCCAAAGCCAAACCGTCCCGCGGGCACAGCCCGCGGGACAAAACGGCGAACTGACAAGACCGGGGAGCATCGGCACCCGGGATGGTGTTTGATGGGCCCTGGTTGCATCCTTAGCTCCACTTGCGGCATGCGCCTGCGAGATCCGAGAGCGGATCTCACGGCTTCCGGAGGCCCCGGCCTCTGAAACAGGCACACGTCGCGGCAACCCGGGGTTCTCAGAAGAGGATTCCGGAGATCGTCCCGTAGGAGAAAGTAAATGCCTCAGGGCACCGTGAAGTGGTTCAACGCCGACAAAGGTTACGGATTTATCGCACCAGACGATGGCACGGCCGATGTCTTCGTGCACCATACCGCCATTCAGATCGACGGCTTCCGCACGCTTCAGGAGAACCAGCGGGTCGAGTTCACCGCCGGCCAGGGCGCAAAGGGCCCGCAGGCTGAGCAGGTCCGCCCGCTCTGACCTAACCGGCCTTGGCCACGCGGCCAACTCGGGGCGGCTCGCTTGCGAGCCGCCCCGAACCTATTGGGGCCACCATCAGGCGCCGGAGTCGAGCCGGCGGGCTGGCGCGATCAGCGCCGGACCGGCGCGGTGGCCGAGCGGCACCAAGCGGTGCCGATCCCTGTAAAGCGCCCTAAAGCAAACGGAATAGCCACCGGCTACTATCGGCTCGCTATTAACATTTGCTTCTAATCTGGCGTGCGTTTTGCAGATTGCAACCGTGGAAAGGGCGCTGACGGTGCCCGCCTCGTGTTATAAATCCCTCGTGTCACCGCCGCCTGCTTTGCAACGAGGGAGTCGGGTGCTGTCGAAAGCAATCGGTGTGCGTGTTACCGGACGCAAGTTGCGGATTGCGCCCGACATGGCCGGTCGCCATCTTGCGCAGCCCGGTTGAACCGGGCAGGACGAACGGGCCGGCCAGGAGGCGTGACAAAGGCGCCGCGGGTGAGAACCCGGCTACCCGGGGCCACGAGGAGGAACAAATGAACAGTTCCAGCAAGGCATTACGAATGGCGCAGCCGCTTGCGGTCGTGGCGGTCTGGGCCGGCCTGCTGGGGTACGTCATCCCCGCTGCCTTTTCTGCCGCTCCGACCGTCGCCGCCACTGCCACCGCCACCGCTGCACCCGCGGCGTCACGCCGGGATGCCGGACCGCTCAACGCGAGCACCGGGTCATCGGACCGGAAGGCGCCGAACCCCGCCGTATCGAGCCAGCAGCATCATCCAGGTCCAGCCATGGTGCGCGTGATGCAGGCAGCGGGGCGGCCACGCCTGGTAAGCGTGACGCTGAACCACCACGCACTGTCTCGCGACCAGGCCTTCGCAAGCATCACGCCGTACCGTTCCGTGCGCCCAGGCACCTGGATCGTGCGGGCCGCCGGAGCCGGCGAGCACGCAGCCACCCGGGTGACGCTGGTCGCTGGCAGCCGAACCACCCTGGTCGTTCTCGGCGGCCACCGCCACCTGACGATCAGCGTTGCGATCGATCCTCATGGGCTCAGGACAGTGGCTGCCGACAGCACCCCGAGTCCGCCCGCCGCTGCCGCGCCGAGGCCCGGTGGCGGGTCGCCCGTTCCGTGGCTGGTGCTCGGCGGGACCGGGCTGCTGCTGACCTTTGCCGGGGTGGCCAGGCTCCGCCAGTTGCGCTGGGCCCGCCGCGTTGCCGCGCACATCTCGTGACCCGGGAAGCCGTCCGGCTATGCTGGCGCCGACATGATCGTTCTAGTCGGTGGAGTGGCGGGCAGCGGCAAGACGACGGTAGGCGTCCTGCTGGCCGACATGCTGCACTGGCGCTTCGCGGACGCCGACGCGTTTCATTCGCAGGCGAGCATCGCCAAGATGCGATCCGGCGTCCCGCTCACCGATGCCGACCGGAAACCATGGCTGAACGCGATCACCACGTGGATGGATGAACGAATCGCCACGGGCGAATCGGCGGTCGCCGGGTGCTCGGCGCTGAAGCAGCGCTACCGGGACCTGCTACTGAGCGGGCGGCCGGAAGCCCGGATGGCGTTCCTGGTACTCAGCCGGGAACTCGCGCACGCCAGGCTCGTCACCCGGCACGGCCACTTCTTCACCGCAGCGCTGATGGACAGTCAGTTCGCCGAACTCGAGCCGCCGCAGGAGAGCCCGCAGCTGATCGTGCTCGACGCCGCCAAGCCACCTAGCCAGCTCGCGGTGGAGATAGCAGCCCGCCTCGGCCTGGTGGCCGATGAGACGTAGGGTCAGCCGGTGCTCTCGACGGGCAGCCGGTGCCCCGAGCCCGAGCCACCCAGCGGATCAGCCTGCGTCGACGGCGGCCAGGTCCGGCTCGGCGATCGTGAACCTGGCCTCGACCGTCGCCCGCACCACCTGCTTGGCCGGAACCAGGTCGATGCTGAAGTCCTCCGGCGCGCTCGCGCGCACCCGGTGCGGCAGCCGCGCCGAATGCTGGCCGATGACTTCTGCCTGACCGCGCGAGTCCGATAGCAGCCTGGCATCGGCGACCTCGACTAGGCCGGACAGCTCGCTGCCGAGCGCCGCCGCATAGTCCCTCGCGCGCCGCACGGCGTCCCTGACCGCCGCGACGCGGACGCGGCCATGCACCGGGCTGCCCGTCCGCAGCGCCCACCATGGTCCACCGACCTCGGTCTGGTCCTGCTCGGACAGCTTGGCCATGAGCTCGCCCAGGCGGTCGAACCCGGTGACCGTGATCGCGTGGTAGACGGCGCCGTGATAGTTCATGGGCTGGCCACTGGTAGCGCGGCTGGTCAGCTGAGGACTGACCCGGACTCCGCGGGTCTCGGTCTTCTCGATCGCGTCGGGGTAGCTGGCCAGTACCTTGTCGACCGCGACGGCGCGTTCGTTGAGGAGCTGAAGCGTCTTGGCCTGGTCGCTGCCGACAGCCGCGACGCTCACCTCGATGCGCGCGATCTCTGGGTCAACCTCGAGGACTGCTTCGCCTCTGACGGCGAGGACCGGGTGCTGTGCCATGCGCTCTCCTGGGTCCGGTCTTGTGACGTTATCGCGCCACCCGGCCCGGAACCACCGCAAAGCGGGAACAGCTGGCCTGCTGTTAGAGTTGCAACACACAGCGGTGCGTTTTCACCGCTGCTCCCGCGGGCGAGCGGCCCGCGTGGTCGCTTTGTGTGAGCAGTCCGATTCTCGGCGAGCCCTTCGCCGCCGTTGAGGTCGGTGTATCTGAGTTCGCCGCGGCCCACGAGCCACCGATGGAGATGGATTCGCTCATGCCCGACAATTCCCGGCGCCGCCGCGCGCCCGCACGGCATCACGGCCATAGCGCCGAGCGAGGTCGGCCTGACCCGCGCAACGCGCCTGCCTTGCGAGGCCGGCGGGGCCGGCCGGCCAGGCCGACCACCCCCCGCCCGCAGGCCGCGGCGCCCGACGGGCCGCATGGCGAGCTCGACCGCGCGCTGGCCGCTGCCGCGGAGGCGCCGACGCCGGAGACGACGTTCCGCGAGCTTGGCCTCCCGGCTCGGCTAGTGAGTTCGCTCGCCGCCCGCGCCATCGACGCGCCGTTCGCGATCCAGGCCCGCGTGGTCCCTGACGCGCTGGCAGGCCGGGACGTCCTCGGCCGCGCGCAGACCGGGTCAGGCAAGACGCTCGCTTTCGGCCTGCCGATACTGGCAAGGCTCGCGGCCGCTCCAGCCCGCCGGCGGGAGAAGGCGCCCCGGGCTCTGATTCTTGTGCCGACCCGCGAACTGGCCAGTCAGGTCGCCGATGTGCTCGCGCCGCTCGGCCAGCCGCTCGGCGTGAGCGTTACGACCGTCTATGGCGGCGTGCCGATCGGCCGCCAGATCGACCGGATGCGCCGCGGCGTCGACGTCGTGGTTGCGACGCCCGGGCGGCTGATCGATCTGCTCGATCGCCACGCCGCCACGCTTGACGGCGTCGAGATCACGGTGCTGGACGAGGCTGACCACATGGCCGACCTCGGCTTCCTGCCCGCCGTGACCAGGATCCTCGACGCCACGCCCGCCGGCGGGCAGCGGATGCTTTTCTCCGCCACCCTGGACCGCGGCGTCGGCCGGCTCGTGACCGCGTACCTCAGCGATCCGGTGCTGCACGCCGTCGCGCCGGAACCGATCAATGGCGGCACAACTGAGCACAGCGTGCTCGTGCTGTCCGCCAAGGACAAGGTTCCGGTCGCCGTGGAGATTGCCAGCCGTCCGGCACGCACCCTGTTCTTCGTCCGGACGAAGCACGGCGCGGACCGCCTGGCCAGGCAGTTCAGCCAGGCGGGCATCGAGGCCGCGGCGATCCACGGCAACCTGAACCAGAACCAGCGGCGGCGGGCGCTGGCCGGCTTCGCCGCCGGGCGCCCGCGGGTGCTTGTCGCCACGAACGTCGCTGCCCGCGGGATCCACGTGGACGACGTCGAGCTTGTGGTTCACTTCGACCCCCCGAACGACCACAAGGACTACCTGCACCGTTCCGGGCGCACTGCCAGGGCCGGAGCCTCCGGCATGGTCATCGCGCTGGCCGAGCACGCGCAGGTTCGGGACATCGAGCGGCTGCACGAGGCGGCCGGCGTCACCCCGGCCACCCATCACGTGCAGGCCGGGCACCACGTGGTCAGGCAGCTTGCGACGTCGGGCACGCCCGTTTCCCCACCGCCAGCCGGGCACCCGGTGGCTGCCCGGTCCGCAGCCGCACCCCCCGCCAGACCGCGCCGGCATTCGCGGCGGCCCAGCCGGGCGCGCTGAGGAATGCCCCACGGCGCAGGCGCGCCGGTTACCGTTATCTCAAATATGAGATACCTTTAGGCGTATGGGCAGCGAGGATCAGGAGGCGCGCCGTGATCTGCGCGGCCAGCCTGACGCCCGGCGCGAGGAACCCGTGGAGCCTGACGAGGACCTACCCGAGCCGCTGCCGCTGCTGCCCGGGTTCCGCGAGATCGCGCTGCGGCGCATGGCGGCGCAGCGGCGCCGGCTGGTCACCGAGCTGACGGCGGAGCGCCAGGCCGCCCGGCTGTCCCAGACCGAGGTCGCGGCGCGGATGGGTACCTCGCAGTCGGCGGTGGCCCGGCTGGAGTCGGGCGAGGCGGACGCGCGCGCCTCGACCCTGGAGCGCTACGCGGCGGCCGTCGGCCACCAGATCACCTGGGAGCTGCGGAGCCCGGGCCCCGGAGTACCGCGAGGGGAGGCACCGGGCGATGACCGGGCCAGCAGCTGATCAGTTCCCGCCACCGCCCGGCAACCCACCGCCCGGCAACCCACCGCCCGGCAACCCACCGCCCGGGAGCCCACCGCCGGGCCGCCCTGGCCCGCCCGAGACCCCGTGGCCGGGCACTCCGCGGGAACCCCAGACCCCGTTGCCGGGCGCCCCGCACCCGCCGGGGG
>Ga0070763_10000171_pt1 | contig 15255 bp, 14 predicted proteins | sample HubBroMetageWRM3_FD_67279 | JGI IMG/M metagenome (GOLD analysis project Ga0070763, IMG submission 67279) | Warmed soil microbial communities from the Hubbard Brook experimental Forest, New Hampshire - Hubbard Brook CCASE Soil Metagenome WRM 3 | ecosystem: Environmental > Terrestrial > Soil >... | reverse complement strand
CGCGACCATGCCGTCGATGAAGCGGATGCCCTCGGAGTACTCGGTGGACAGGGACTCCCTGACCAGGCGGATGTGCAGCCGGGTGCGCGGCGCGGCGCGCTGGATCGCCACCGACACCGCCTCGCCCATGACCACGATCGTGTAGTCGGCCATGACCAGCGTGAACTCGCGTTCCGAACTCGCCGGGTCGAAGTCGGCGCTGGCCGCGAACAGCCGCTCGGCGGCGGCGCAGACCGCGTCCACCTGCTCGGCGAGCTGGGCGCCGAGCGCGGTCAGCGTGTACTCGCCGCGGTCCCTGACAAGAAGCTCGTCGCCGAAGTGCCTGCGCAACCTGGACAGCGCGGCGCTGGCCGCGGGCTGGGTGACGCCGAGGCGTTCGGCGGCCCGCGTCACGCTGCGCTCCCTGACCAGTTCCCGCAGCACCACGAGGAGGTTAAGGTCGAGATTGGCCAGGTGGGTGACGGGGCGTGGCATGGTGCCACCATCTCACGGACGATAGGTTGGTCGGCTATGGAACCAAACTCGGGGAGCCGGTCATGTACCGAGGGGTTTTCTCCGCCGCGCTAGCCTCGCACTGGCGCCGCGAGGTGCTGCGCACCAGCTTGTGGTTCGTGCCCGCGGTCGAGGTGGTGGCCGCGATCGTGCTGTTCGCCGGCACGCTGGCGGCCGACCGTGCCGCCTACCGCGGTGACTTCACCCTGCCCGGCTGGGTGAACAGCGGCAGCGCCGACGCGGCCAGGGAGATCCTCACCACGATCGCCGCGGCCGTCATCACCGTGGTCGGCGTGGTGTTCTCCATCATCCTGGTCACCCTGACGCTGGCGTCGACCCAGTTCGGGCCCAGGATGCTGCGGAACTTCATCCGCGACAGGGGGACCCAGCTGACCCTCGGCACGTTCGTCGCGACGTTCGTCTACTCGGTGCTCGTGCTCGCCTCGGTCGGCACCGGGTCGCACGGGGACTTCGTGCCGCACATCAGCGTGACCGTGACGTACGTGCTGATGGGCCTCGATCTCGGCGTGCTCATTTACTTCATCCACCACACGGCCATCTCCATCCAGCTGCCGCAGGTGATCGCGGGCATCGCGGCGGACCTAACCGGGGCGATCGCGGCGCAGGGATCTCAGGCGGACTCAACGGGCAGTCCGGAGAACGGGCCTTCCGCGGTCGAGCTGCTGGCCAGGGCGGAGTCGCGCGGCGGCGTGCTGCTGGCCCCGACCAGCGGGTACCTGCAGTTCATCAAGCACCAGAACCTGGTCAGGCTGGCGGCCCGTGCCGACGCGGTGATCTGCCTGGAGTACAGGCCAGGCCACTTCCTCGTGCGCGGGCACAGGTACGCGACCGTCTGGCCGCCTGAGGCCGCCCCGCTGGTGGCGCAGGCCATGGGGCGGGCGCACGTGGTCGGGCCGTACCGGACGCTGACCCAGGACATGTCGTTCGGCATCGACCAGCTCGTGGAGATCGCGCTGCGCGCGCTTTCCGCGGCGGTCAACGACACCTTTACCGCGCTGACCTGCATCGACTGGATCGGGGAGAACCTGTGCAGGATAGCTACAGGGTGGCATCCGGCCAGGGTGCATCGCGATGGTCGTGGCTACATCCGGGTCATCTCGGCCGAGCCCGCCTACGACCGGCTGGTCCAGCGGTCGTTCGAGAAGATCAGGCAGTCCAGCATGGGCATGCCCGCGGTGATGATCCGGATGCTCGAGGCGCTGGCCAGGATCATGGCCGAGACGACCGGCGAGGGGCAGCGCCGGGTGCTGCTCGAGCAGGCGGCCATGATCGACAGGGCCAGCGAGCGCTCGGTGCCCGAGGCCGCCGACCGGGCCGACATCCGGCGCCGCTACGAGGCCGTGCTGACCGTGGAGTCGCAGCTGGCGGCCGCGTCTGAGCGGGCAACAAAAAATTAGCGGGCCGTCGTGTCGGAAACAGGACGGGGCCGTTCGTGGAATGGGTGCGGGGTGCTAACGGGGCATCTCTTCTAGACGATGAAGTGGAGACGAGAGATGAAGTACGTCATTCTGCTGCTGGACACCGCGGCTGCCAAGGGCATGACCGAGGAGGAGGGCCAGGCCTGGTACGCGGAGATCGGCGCGTGGTATGAGAAGGGCGGCGGCGGCTCGGGCAAGCTGGCCGAGGGCGGGCACCAGCTCGCGCCGCCTTCTGAGGCCCGGACCGTGCGGGCCAGCGGCGTCACCGACGGGCCGTTCATGGAGACCAAGGAGGCTCTCGGCGGGTACTCGATCCTGGAGACCGACACCATCGACGAGGCCGTCGAGATCGCCAAGACCTGGCCCGGCGTGGACCGCGGCTGGATGACCGTCGAGGTCCGTCCCGTGGTGGAGATGTAGCGCTTCAGAACGACAATCGGCGGGCGAGCAGCTCGCGCTCGGCCGGGTTGGCGGCCAGCGCGAGCGCCCGCTCGTTGGCCTCGCGGGCCTCCTCCTCGCGGCCGAGCCCGGCGAGCAGGCCGGCCCGCAGCGCGTGGAAGAGGCGGTAGCCGTCCAGCTCGCCGGCGAGCGAGGCGATCTCGGCGAGGGCTGCCTCGGGGCCTTGGACATAACGCGTGGCGACTGCTCGGTTAAGCAGGACGACCGGGGACGGCGTCATGGCCTGCAGCCGGTCATACAGCAGCCGGATCTGTGCCCAGTCGGTCCCCTCGTAGTCCGGCGCCTGCGCGTGCAGCGCGGCGATGGCCGCCTGGACCTGGTAGGGACCGGGGCCGCGCAGCGCGAGCGCGCGGTCGAGCAGCCGGGTCGCCTCGCCGATCAGCCGTGCGTTCCACTGGGTCCTGTCCTGGTCGGCGAGCCTGACCATCCGCCCCCAGCCGTCGAACCTGGTCTTTGCCCGGGACTCGTGCAGCAGCAGCAGGGCAAGCAGGCCGAGGACTTCTGGCTCGCGCGGCATCAGCCGGTGCAGCAGCCTGGTCAGCGCGACCGCCTGCGCCGCCAGGTCGCGGCGGGCGGGCTGCCGTCCGGCGCTGGCCAGGTACCCCTCGTTGAAGACCAGGTAGACCACCGCGAGCACCTCGGCGAGCCGGCCGGAAAGCTCGTCCGGGTCGGGCACCCGCAGGTCCGCGTGCGCGGCCCGGAGCGCCTTGCGCGCCCGGAGCAGCCGCTGCGTCATCGCGGGCTCGGTGGCCAGGAACGCGACCGCGATCTGCGCCGAGGTCAGTCCGCACACGGCGCGCAGGGTGAGCGCGATCTGCGACTCGCGCGGCAGCGCCGGGTGGCAGCAGGCGAACACCATGCCGAGGAGCTCGTCGTCTGTGTCGTCTTCCGCTGCGTCTGGGGCCGTCGCGGCGAGCAGCGCCAGCTTCTCCTGGCCGGCCCGGGCGCGGCGGAGCCGGTCGATCGCCTTGCGGCGGGCGGTCGTGGCCAGCCAGCCACCTGCGTTCGGCGGCAGCTGGCCGTCCCGCCAGTGCTCGATCGCCTCGATGAACGCGTCCTGCACGGCGTCGGCGGCCAGCCCGACGTCGCCGGTCCGCGCGGCCAGCGCGGCGGTGATCCTGGCCGCCTCCTCGCGGTAGAGCCGCTCGAGGCTGGTCTCGTCCATCTTGACGAAGGTCAGGCTCCCGTGAACCTCGGCGGGCGCTTGTCGAGGAAGGCGGCGATCCCCTCGGCAAAGTCGCCGGAGGCTGCCATCTCCTGCTGGATGCCCGCCTCGAACTCCAGCTGGCCCTGCATCTGCTCATACACCCAGCGGTTCAGCTGCCGCTTGGTCCCCGCGTAGGACCTGGTCGCGCCGGCTGCGAGCCGGTCGAGCAGCGCGTCGGCCTGCGCGGCGAACTCATCGTCCGGCCAGACCCTGTTGATAAGTCCCCACTCCAGCGCCTTCGGCGCGTCCAGCCGCTCCCCCAGCATGGCCATCTCCGCCGCCCGGGTGAAGCCGACCCTGGACGGGACGAACAGCGACGAGCCGCCGTCCGGCACGAGGCCGATGTTGACGAAGGCGAGCAGGAAGTACGCCGACTCGCTGGCGACCACGAGGTCGCAGGCCAGCGCGAGCGACAGCCCGATGCCGGCCGCCGGGCCGTTGACCGCGGCGAGCACCGGCTTGGGTATCGTCCGCAGGCCGGTGATGATCGGGTGGTACTGCTCGGTCAGCCTGCTGTAGACGTCCGTCAGGCCGCCCTGGTGACCCTCTTTCAGGTCGGCGCCGCTGGAGAACGCCCGGCCCGCCCCGGTGATGGCGAGCGCCCTGATCTCCGGGTCGTCTCCGGCCTTCTGTATGGCGTCGAGCAGATCCCGGGCAAACTGGGCGTTCCACGCGTTCATCCGCTCGGGACGGTTGAGCACGAGTTTCGCGCCGGCCCCTCGGCGGTACACATTGACCGTCTCATACTGGCGGTAGAGCTCGTCATCAGTCACGCCGGTCATGCTAACAGGGCGTGCTTTACATGGGGAGAACGCAACGATGCCAGGTAAGACGCAGCGGCTGCCTAGGCAGCTGTACGAGACCGAGCTGTACCGGCTGCAGGGCGAGCTGGTCAAGATGCAGGAGTGGACGCGATCGGCGGGCGCCAGGATCGTGGTGATCTTCGAGGGCCGGGACGCGGCCGGCAAGGGCAGCACGATCAAGCGGGTGACCGAGTACCTTAACCCGCGGATCGCCAGCATCGTCGCGCTGCCCGCGCCGACCGAGCGGGAGCGTACCCAGTGGTACTTCCAGCGCTACGCCGACCACCTGCCCGCAGCGGGCGAGCTGACCCTGTTCGACCGGTCCTGGTACAACCGGGCCGGGGTGGAGCACGTGATGGGGTTCTGCACCAAGGAGGAGTACAGCCGGTTCATGCACCAGTGCCCGATCTTCGAGCGGCTGCTCGTCGAGGACGGCATCCTGCTGCGCAAGTACTGGTTCTCGGTCAGCGACGAGGAGCAGCAGCTCCGCTTCAAGTCCCGGCTGAACGATCCGATGCGCCGCTGGAAGCTGTCCGGCATGGACCTGGAGTCGATCACCAGGTGGGAGGACTACTCGCGGGCCAAGGACGAGATGTTCGTGCACACCGACATCCCGGAGGCGCCCTGGCACGTGGTGGAAAGCGACGACAAGCGGCGGGCCAGGATCAACATGATCGCGCACCTGCTCACCACGATCCCGTACCACGACGTGCAGCTGCCGGGGCTGAAGCTGCCGCCGCGCCCGGCCTCCAGCGGATACGTGCGCGCGCCCAGGGACATGCAGGCTTATGTCCCTGACCACGCGGCCGAGCTGTTACCGGCAGCCGGGCGGCGAACGACGGGGCAGGCATGAAACTATGCCCTGGGGTAGGGGAACAACGAGGCGAGGAGGCGGGAGATGGCAGTTGCACCGCTGCCGGAGCGTAAGTCATGGCAGGCGCTGAAGCGGCACCACGCCGAGATCGCCGGGCTGCACCTGCGAGAGCTGTTCGCCGCGGATTCGGGGCGGGGCGAGCGGCTGACCGCGGAGGCGGCCGGGCTGTACCTGGACTACTCGAAGAACAGGGTCACCGACGAGACCATGGAACTGCTCGTCGCGCTGGCCGAGGAGTCCGGCGTGCCGGAAAAGCGCGCGGCCATGTTCCGCGGCGACCACATCAACGTGTCGGAGAACCGGCCGGTGCTGCACGTCGCGCTGCGCATGCCGCGGTCCGCGTCGCTCGTGGTGGACGGCACCGACGTGGTGGCGCAGGTGCACGAGGTGCTGGACCGGATGGCGGACTTCTCGAACCGGATCAGGTCCGGGGACTGGAAGGGGTACACGGGCAAGCCGATCAAGAACGTGATCAACGTCGGCATCGGCGGATCCGACCTCGGTCCCGTGATGGCGTACGAGGCGCTGCGGCACTACTCGACCAGGGACATCACGTTCCGGTTCGTGTCCAACGTGGACTCCACCGACTTCACCGAGGCGACCCGCGACCTGAACCCGGACGAGACGCTGTTCATCATCTCGTCAAAGACGTTCGGCACGCTCGAGACGCTGACCAACGCGACGTCCGCGCGGGACTGGGTCGTGTCGGCGCTGGGGTCCGAGGACGCGGTCGCCAAGCACTTCGTCGCGGTGTCCACCAACGCGGACCGGGTGGCCAAGTTCGGCATCGACACCGCGAACATGTTCGGCTTCTGGGACTGGGTCGGCGGCAGGTACTCGATGGACTCGGCGATCGGGCTGTCGACCATGGTGGCGGTGGGACCTGAGGGGTTCGCCGAGATGCTGGCCGGGTTCCATGACATGGACGAGCACTTCCGCACCACCCCGCTGGAGCGGAACCTGCCCGTGCTGATGGGCCTGCTCGCGGTCTGGTACCGCGACTTCTTCGGCCTGCAGACCTTCGGCGTGATGCCGTACGAGCAGTACCTCAAGCGGTTCCCCGCCTACCTGCAGCAGCTCACCATGGAGTCCAACGGCAAGCACGTCACGCTGGCCGGCGACCACGTCAGCTACGACACGGGGGCGGTCTTCTGGGGCGAGCCTGGCACCAACGGCCAGCACAGCTTTTACCAGCTCATCCACCAGGGCACCACGATAGTCCCGGTCGACCTGATCGGCTTCGGCAAGGCGCTGAACCCGCTGCGCGACCACCACGACATCCTGTCCTCCAACGTGTTCGCGCAGGCGCAGGCGCTGGCGTTCGGGAAAACAGAGGCCGAGGTGCGGGCGGAGGGCACGCCGGACAACGTGGTGCCGCACCGGGTGATGGAGGGCAACAGGCCGTCGAACGTGCTGCTGACCGAGATCCTCACGCCGCGGGTGCTCGGCACGCTGGTCGCGCTGTATGAGCACAGCGTGTTCACCCAGGGAGCGATCTGGGACATCGATTCGTTCGACCAGTGGGGCGTCGAGCTCGGCAAGGTGCTGGCGGTCAAGATCATCCCGGAACTGACCAGCGCGGCCGAGCCCGCGCTCGACCACGACTCCTCCACCAACGCACTCATCCGCAAGTACCGCTCGCTCAAGGCGCGCTGACGTTAGGTACGTTACGTTCCGTTACGGAAGGACCGACCAGTCATGCCAACCGATTCCCCGATGCAGCTCGGGATGATAGGACTCGGCCGGATGGGCGCCAACCTCGTCCGCCGGCTGATGCGCGACGGCCACCACTGCGTGGCCTTCGACGTGAACCCGGACGCGGTCAAGTCGCTTGAGGCGGAGGGGGCGACGGGCGCGGGGAGCCTGGCCGACTTCGTGTCCAAGCTGGACAAGCCGCGCAACATCTGGATCATGGTGCCGGCCGGGATCGTGGCGCAGACCCTGGAGCAGCTGCGGCCGCTGCTCGACGCCGACGACATCATCATCGACGGCGGGAACTCCTACTACCGGGACGACATCACCCGTGCGGCCGATCTCAAGCGGGACGGCCTGCACTACGTAGACGTCGGCACCAGCGGCGGCGTCTGGGGCCTAGACCGGGGCTACTGCCTGATGATCGGCGGCGAGGACGAGGCGGTGCAGCGGCTGCACCCGATCTTCCTGACTATCGCCCCCGGCAAGGGCACCGCGGAGCCCACCCCCGGCCTGGCCCCGGGCGGCACCGCCGAGCAGGGATACCTGCACTGCGGGCCGAACGGCGCCGGGCACTTCGTCAAGATGGTGCACAACGGCATCGAGTACGGCATGATGGCCGCGATCGCCGAGGGCCTGTCGATCATCAAGAGCGCCGACATCGGTAAGCACCAGGAGGAGATCGACGCGGAGACCGCGCCGCTGCGTGACCCCGAGTTCTACCAGTACACGATCGACGTGGGCGACGTGGCCGAGGTGTGGCGGCGCGGCTCGGTGATCAGCTCCTGGCTTGTCGACCTGACCGCCGCAGCGTTCGCCAAGTCGCCGGACCTGGACGACTTCAGCGGCCGGGTGTCGGACTCCGGCGAGGGCCGCTGGACCGTGCTGGCCGCGGTGGACGAGGGCGTGCCCGCCTCGGTCATCGCCGCCTCGCTGTACGAGCGGTTCGAGTCCAGGGACAACGGCGCGTTCACCGGGAAGATCCTGTCGGCGATGCGCTCGGAGTTCGGTGGCCACATGGAGAAGAAGGCCTAATCGACTGATGAGCAAGAACGGGCTCCCCAAGCTGGACGACCACGTCATCGTGCTGTTCGGCGCCACCGGCGACCTTGCCAAGCGCAAGCTGCTGCCGGGGTTCTTCCACCTGCACGCGGCCGGCCTGCTGCCGCCGGAGTACCGCATCATCGGGGCCTCGCCTAAGGCGTTCGCGCTGACCGACGAGCAGTTCCGAGAGCACGCCGAGCAGGCCTGCGCCGACTTCTGCATCACCAAGCCGACCGATCCTTCCTGGCCGTCGTTCGCGGAGCGCCTCTCGTTCGCGGCGGCCGACCCCGGGAATGCCGAGGACCTCGTCGCGGCGGTGCAGCGGGCGGAAAAGGAGATCGGCGGCGCGCCGCGGCGGCTATACCACCTGGCCATTCCCCCCGCCGCGTTCACCTCCGTGGTCGGGATGCTCGGCGAAACCGGCCTTGCCAAGGGCAAGACCAGGGTCATCATCGAGAAGCCGTTCGGCCACGACCTGGACTCGGCGCGCAAGCTCGACAAGGCGGTGCACGCGGTCTTTGACGAGTCCCAGATCTTCCGGATCGATCACTTCCTTGGCAAGGAGTCGGTCGACAACATCCTGGCGTTCCGGTTCGCGAACGGGCTCTACGAGCCGATATGGAATCGCAATCACCTGCGCTACGTGGAGATCGACGTGCCGGAAACGCTGTCGATCGAGGGGCGGGCCGGGTTCTACGACGCGACCGGCGCCTACCGGGACATGGTCGTCACCCACCTGTTCCAGGTCCTCAGCTTCGTGGCCATGGAGGCGCCGGTGTCGCTGTCGGCCAAGCACCTGCGCGACGAGAAGCTCAAGGTCTACGAGGCGCTGAAGCCGATCGACGTCAGGCACGTGGTGCGCGGCCAGTACGAGGGGTACCTGTCCACCGACGGCGTGGCGGCCGACTCGCAGACCGAGACGATGGTCGCGGTGCGGGCCGAGGTGGATAACTGGCGCTGGCACGGAGTGCCGTTCTTCCTGCGTTCCGGCAAGGCCATGGGCGCCTCGCGCCAGGTCATCGTCCTCGGCTTCGCGCCGCCGCCGCTGCGGATGTTCCCCGCGCATCGCAAGGACACCCCGTACGGCCGGCAGAACGAGATCGTCATCGATTTTGCCGACCCAGGCGCCGTCAAGGTCAACTTCCTGGCCAAGGTTCCCGGAGCGGAGCTGACCCTGGGCAACGCCGAGATGGCGTTCTACTACAAGGACTCGTTCGCCGAGTCGCACGCGCTGGAGGGCTACGAGCACCTGATCTTGCAGGCCATGATCGGCGACCAGTCGCTGTTCACCAGCTCCGACGGGATCGAGCGGCTGTGGGAGATCTCCGAGCCGCTGCTTGAGAACCCGCCGCCGGTCGAGCCGTACCCCGTCGGGTCCTTTGGCCCGGAGTCGGTCAAGAACCTGATCGCGCCCTACCACTGGCACCTGCCGCACGCTTAGGCCCGCGTGTCCTGAATACTGGGCACATGGTTGACGACACTGCACGTGACCGGGCCATCTACCACGCGCTGAAGGCGGCCGACGAGGTCGCCGCGGCCCTGCAGACCCACCTCATCGAGGAGCACGGGGCTGATCCGGAGCGCGCCGCTCCGCAGAGCCCGTCCACCAACTCCCTCAAGCTGCTTCGGCAGGCTCGCGAGCGCCTGGGCCTGGGACTGCGATCCGTCCAGGCCGACCAGATCGCGGAGTCCGACGAGATCTCCCTGCGCAACCGATAGCCCGGTCTAGCGCGCGGCAGGGGTCTGTGGTGCGCAGAATGGACCATGTCGTCGGTCGCGTTCGTGATCAACCAGGGGCTGGTCCGTGACCGGCGCGCGCTGGTGCGGCGGTGCCGGGCGGCGGCGGAAGGCGAAGGCTTCCAGGCCACGATCGCGGAGACCGGGAGCGTGGAGGACGGGCTGCGGGCGGTCCGTGAGGCGGTGGCGGCCGGTGCGCGGCTGGTGTTCGCGGCCGGGGGCGACGGCACCGTGCGGGCCTGCGCGCAGGTCCTGGAGGGCACCGGGGTGCCGCTGGCCATCGTGCCGCTCGGCACCGCGAACCTGGTCGCGCGGGCGCTCGGCGTGCCGGACCGGATCGGTCCCGCGCTCCGCGTTGGGTTCCGCGGGCGGGACCGGCTTATCGACCTGGCCTGCGTGGAGGACCCTGGCGGGGTTGTGTTCGTGGCCATGGCGGGCATCGGGCTGGATGCGGCGGTGGTGAGGGCGGCCCGGGGGGACGGGAAAAGGCGGCTGGGGTGGGTGGCTTACCTGGCGGCGGGGGCTCGGCATCTGGGGTGGGGGGAGCGGGAGTTTTCTGTCCGGCTGGATGACGAGACCGTGGTGTGCCGGCGGGCGCGGTGCGTGGTGGTGGGGAATGTGGGGCTGCTGCCGGGGGGGTTCCGGCTGCTACCGGAGGCCTGGGTGGACGACGGGTGGCTTGACGTGGGGATCCTGGCGCCGTCGGGAGGGCTGGGCTGGGTCGGGGTCGCGGGGCGGGTGCTGCTCCGCAGCCGCAGGCAGGACCGGTCGCTTGAGAGATTCCGGGCGCGGCGGGTGGAGATCAAGGTCGGGGAGGAACTGCCGCGGCAGATCGACGGCGAGGTGGTCGCGGCGGGGCGGACGCTGACCGTGTCGGTCCGGCCGGGAGGGCTCAGGGTGCGGCAACCGGGGTGAGGGGGTTCCGGGGCGGGGAACCACGGCTCGTTCGGGAGAAAAATAATCTTGTTTCGATGCCCGCGGCGATCAGCGGAGCGGCACAGTCCGGATGTCCAGCGCCGGCCGGCCGGCCGCGGATTTGAGGGCCTGGCTGATTGCCGCGAGTACCTGGTCTGGCTGCCGGCTGATCTGGCGCGGGGTGAAATGAAGCACGATGATGCCGCGCGCGCTCATCTGGGCGTGCCGGTGCATGGTGTGTTCCCAGTCGCTCGGTGACAGGTGCCATTCGCGCGAGTCCACCTCTACCGCGAGGCCGGCATCGGGCCACCAGGCGTCGGGCTGGGCCAGGAACACCTCGCCGACGTATAGCTTCGCGTTGAAGTAGGGCATCGGAAGCTTCCCGCGCTGGAGCAGGCGGCGGAGGTCGCCTTCGGCGACCGAGCGCACGCCTATCGTGACCTCCTCCAGGGCCTGGCGGAAGCGTGCCGACCCGCGCACGGGACCCTCGCTGAGCTCGGCGGCGAGTTCCGGAACCGTGCACTTGTTCCGTTGCACGGCGTCCGCGACGATGGCCCGGACCTCATCCACGGTGGCCAGGGTCAGAGCCGCATCCGCGACCGCGCGGGGCGGCGGAGCGTACCGGATCCCGATGGCCGTCCAGGGACGCTCCGGCAGGCGGGTCGTGCGCCATATCCGGGCGAAGCCGATGCTCTGCATCTTCCGCGGCGCGGGCACGAGAACGTCGATCCTCTCGCAGGCCGGATGACGGATTCCGTGATGCGTCAGCGCGGCGATCCCGGTGACCATGCTGCCCTCGCCCGCATAGAGCGTGGCGGCGATTTCCCGCTGCGGGATGCTGGGCACGGCGGCGTCGACGAGGTAGACGCCCGGCAGCAGTATCCGCCATGGGCCGTCGGGGCGGGTGCGATGCCGGATAGCGCCGACCGACAGGCCGCAGGCCAGGCTCTGCGGACGCGAGATCACCTGAAGCTGAGTCTTGAGCGTCTTCGCTAGCGCTATGTGATCGTATCGTGCTGTTCGCGTCATGTGCGCATCATGCCACCGCCGTCCGACATTCCTCCCGGCCAGGCCAAACGATGTGGATGCCGCGATCATGTCGCTCCGGCTCGGCCCAGCCCGAACAAAAACGATGTGGATGCCGCGATCGCGTCGTTAGCCCGCAACACTGCCGCACGATACGTCCTCGTGTCGCCGTCACACGAGTGTGAGGTAGTCCCTCTATCCTCGCCAGCACTAGTGGTGTGGCGCTTTCGAGCCCGCTCGCCGCAACACACGGCGTGGATGCCGCCACCATGTATCTAGGGCTACGTGAACGAGGCATCCACGCCGTATCAACGGGGGGGCGGGCGCCGGTGGGGACTGCTGGGGCTTACGTGATCTGAGAGGTGCCGGCGGTTTCGATGCCTGCGGCGTTGAGGGTTTCGGCGTTGTCGCGGGCTAGGGCATCGTAGGCGCGGAGCTCGGCGTCGTAGGGCTCGCGGTCCGCGTGGGCCGGGACGGCACGGGCCAGCGCGGCCGGGTCTACGTCGGCGCGATAGACGAAGGTGGCGTTGCCCTGCAGGACCGGGGACCACCTGCCGTCCCTGACCCGCAGCGAGATCGTGGCCACGCCGCCGGCGTTGCGGACGATGACCTCTTCTTCCGGCCCGGCGCGGCGCAGGCGCGAGTAGACGGCACGGGACGCGGCCATGCCGGATCCGCAGGAGGCGGTCAGGCCGGCGCCGCGTTCGTAGGTGCGGACGAAGACATCGTGGCCGGCCAGCGGCAGCAGCACCGACAGGTTGGCGCCGGCCGGGAACAGGTCGCGCCGGGCTGCCACCTGCTCCCCCATCGCCACCAGGTCGGACTCGACGTACTTGTCGACGAGCGCGACGAGGTGCGGGTTCGGCACCGACACCGCGGTGAAGGCGAGGACCGGGTCGAGTGCGGGCAGGCGTTCTTCGTCCGGGGGCTCGAAGGCGACCGCGGGCTGCTCGAGCACGACCTGCCGGACGCCCTGCTCCGTCGCCTGGGCGCGGCGCACCGTGTACTCGACCTGGCCGCTGCGGATCACGGCCTCCTCGGTGCCGCGCCGGTCAAGCACCACCCGGCCCAGGCAGCGCATGCCGTTGCCGCAGAACTCGGCGGCCGAGCCGTCCGGGTTGAAGAACCAGGCCTGGGGCACCGGCAGGCTCGCGTCGTGGAAGTACACGCCGTCGCCGCCGAACGGGCCCGTCCGGTCGCACACGTGGCGGACGAACGAGCGGAGCTCGGCCTCGGACGCGAAGTCTTGCGGGGTGAGGTCGGTGACGAAGATGTCGTTCCTCGACCCGTGCGCGTTCAGGATCTCGGCCATCGCCGACCCAGCCTATCTCAGCCGACGAGGCGGGCGCCGCAGGCCTCCAGCCAGGGGGGTGACGGTACCGGCGCGGCGGCCGGTGGCGCGTGTCCGTTCGCCACCGTGAACCCGTTCACCCGGCTCGGCGCGGACGGCGCGAAGGACGGATAGGTGGAAAAGCGCATCCCGTCGGCGCAGTTCCGCAGCGCGACCCTGACCCGGTCGAGCATGTTGGTCGGCAGGCTTTCCAGCGGGAACCAGCGCACGTCGGGCGAGGTGGACTCGCCTTCCCAGCCGGACACGGCGAGGAAGAAGGCGATCCGGCCGCCGCCTGACACGTCGTGCATGACGTGGGCGAGCGACACGTTCTCGGTGCCGATTCCGATCCCGGCCTCGTCCAGGGCGACCCGGATCGCCGTCTCGACGATCGTCTCCCTGTCGGCCAGCTGGCCAGACGGCGGCTCGTACGCGCCGTCGCCGTAGCCGGTGTTGGCGCGTTCGCGCAACAAGATCCGGTCGCTGTCGGTCAGCAGGAGGATGACGTCAACGACGACCCTGCGACGCTGTGCCGTGGCGGTCTCGCCGCCCTGCTGCACCGCCACGGAAATCGTGGTTTCGCCAGCTCTGCCCATAGTTTCGCCTCGCCGCCCGCCCCTGCCCCAATCCCGGGCCCCTGCCCGGCGCATATATGTTTCATACGCACTGCCCGGGATAGAGCACGCTACCCCCGGTGCCTTGTGGATCGCCATGTGTACAAAGCGAGAGAACCTGTGGACGGCGCCTGGGGATAGCCACTCTGGTTGTGGAAATCGGCGGGCGACAGCCTTGGCAGGCCGGCCGCGTGGGCTGTGGAAAGGCCGCCGCGCATGTGGACGACGGAATCTTTGGAATACTTCCCGATGACTTTTTCCGGCCCGAGACGTCGTAAACGTGAACCAATCGCGCGGGTCCGGCGTGGCCACGCTCCCTCTCGGGGGCGAGCGTGGCCCGGCGGGCGGTAGTAGGCTGCCGGTGGGTTTCTTTGGGTTCGGGCGGCTACGGCGGGAGGTTCGGGATGCCACTGTTCTCGGGACAGCAGGGTCAGGGCAGTGGGGAGATATGGGAGCCGCAGGCGGCGGACAGCAGGCTCGCGCAGACGGCGGGGGCCAATGAGGCCGGGGTATTCACCTCCGACCTGTCGGTCTCGGAGTACGTGCTGCTCGGCGAGGCGGGATTCGAGCCGCTCGGGTTCGTCATCGGCTCCTCGATCTATCACGTCGGGCTGCAGATCGGGCGCTGGAATAAGAACCAGGAGCTGACGGTCCTGACCCAGGCCATGTACAACGCCAGGGAGCTGGCCATGGCCCGGATGCGGGCCGAGGCCGACCACCTGGCGGCCGACGGCATCGTCGGCGTGCAACTGCGGCTGCAGATGTACTCCTGGGGGCAGAACTGCCTGGAGTTCGTGGCGACCGGGACCGCGGTGCGGCACCTGGCCGGGCATGGCGCGCACCGGGCGCCCGACGGGCGGGCGTTCACCTCGGACCTGTCGGCGCAGGACTTCTTCCGGCTGCTCGCGGCCGGCGCGGTGCCGGTTTCCTTCGTGCTCGGCACCTGCGTCTACCACATCGCGCATCAGGGCGTCATGCAGTCGCTGCGCCAGGTGGGCCAGAACCAGGAGATGCTGCAGTTCACCCAGGGCGTGTACGAGGCCCGCGAGCTGGCGCTTGCCCGGATGCAGGCCGAGGCGGCGCAGGTCCGCGCGGGCGGCATCGTGGGCGTGACGGTGGAGGTCAAGAACCACGTGTGGGGTGAGCACGCGACCGAGTTCCTTGCCACCGGAACCTCGGTCCGGCGGCTCGCCGAGGAGCACAAGCTGCCTGAGACCTCGCCCAAGCCCACGTTCACGCTCGGATTGGACAAGTAAGTGCCCGTCATGCGCGTCCAGGTCACCTTCGACGCCGCCGAGCCGGAGAAGCTCGCCGAGTTCTGGGGGCTGGCGCTTGGTTACGTTGCCGAGCCGCCGCCCGAGGGGTTCGCCAGCTGGGAGGAGTTCGCCGCGGACGCGGGGATACCTGAGTCGGACTTCGGCTCGCAGGCGTCGAGGGTCGACCCGACGGGGGTCGGGCCGCGGCTGTACTTTCAGCGAGTACCGGAAGGCAAGGCCGCCAAGAACCGGGTGCACCTCGACATCAGCGTCGCGGGCCGCGGGGTCCGCGGCGAGGAGCGCAAGCGGCTGATCAGCGAGCACGTGGAGCGGCTGTTCCAGGCCGGGGCCAGCCTGGCCTGGAACA
>Ga0070763_10000170_pt1 | contig 15272 bp, 12 predicted proteins | sample HubBroMetageWRM3_FD_67279 | JGI IMG/M metagenome (GOLD analysis project Ga0070763, IMG submission 67279) | Warmed soil microbial communities from the Hubbard Brook experimental Forest, New Hampshire - Hubbard Brook CCASE Soil Metagenome WRM 3 | ecosystem: Environmental > Terrestrial > Soil >... | reverse complement strand
AACTGGGCGTACGGGTTGTTGACCGAGTGCTTGTGGTTCTTCCACCCGATCCACGCGTAGTGGTCGGGGGTCGAGCCATAACGCTGCATGTGGTCGCGTCCCGCGTTGCCGAACATCTGCGGCGCGAACGGCGACTGCTCGAGCTCGCGCAGCTCGAGCATGCGTCCCATGTGCTTGTCAAGCGCGGGCGTGCGGTCGGTGTACTTCATCCCGAGCGAGCCCTTCTCCATCTTCTCGAAGCCGATCGCGAGACCGCATTCGATCAGCCCACCCTTGACCGCCTGGCGCGTGAGCCACAAAGCGCTCGAGCCTGTCGAGCAGTTGTTGTTGACGTTGACGACCGGGATGCCGGTGAGCCCGAGCCCGTACACGGCGCGCTGCCCGTAGGTGGAGTCGCCGTAGCAGTAGCCCGCGAACGCCTGCTCGACGAGCTCGTAGGGGATACCGGCGTCGGCGAGCGCCTTCGAGCCGGCCTCCAGCGCCCAGTCGGGATAGTCGCCCTCCTTGCTGCCGGGCTTGTCGAACTTGGTCATGCCCACGCCGATCACGAACGTCTTCTGGCTCATCGTGTGACTGCTCCCGGTAGTTGTCGAGCTGGCGCGGCGTGTCGCCGCGGGGGACAGATCTTAGGGAATGGCGCGCGGTTTGGCCGCGTGGCCAGGAGCGTCGACGTCGGACGGTCGAGAACGGCGATGCGCGGACACGACGACATCGCGTCTTGTTATCATATCTGATATGTCGGAGCGGGATGCCTCGTTGAGCGAAGTACTCGAGAAGGCGGCCGTCTTGCAGGAACTGGTCCCCGGCGCGGTGTTGGTGGGAGGCACGGCGGCAGCACTGCACGCTCACCACCGCGAATCGCTGGATCACGACCACGTGGTGGGCGATCTCGTGGAGCGCTTCGACACAATCCTCGAGAGCCTCGAGGCGCTTGGGGACTGGTCCACCGCGCGGGCGCAGCCTGGAAAGATCATCCTCGGAGAGCTCGGTGGGATCGAAACCGGCGTGCGCCAGCTGCTGCGCAGCCGACCGCTGGAGACCACCGAGATACGGGTGCGCGACCGACGGCTGGTGACACCTACCACGATGGAGATCCTGCGGATCAAGGCGTGGCTGGTGCTCAGCCGCAACCAGGCACGCGACTATCTCGACGTAGCCGCGCTCAGCGAGCGAATCGGCCTCGATGAGGCGGCTGCGGTGCTGCGCGCCATCGACGACTACTACGACGATCTGAACGAGCGCCCCGAGGCTGTGGCGACCCAGCTCGTCCGTCAGCTGGCAGACCCGCGCCCGCGCGACGCGGAGGTCACCGAGCAGCTGTCCGACTACAAGGCGCTCTCACCGCGTTGGCACGATTGGTCGGCGGTCAGGACGGTGCTTATGGAGGTGGCTGAGAGGATGACTCGATGACCGTTGCGTTCCGCAACCTCGACTTCGATTCGTCGCGTTCGCTGGACGAATGGCCGGCGGAGGCGATCGAGACCGTGATAGATCGCGGCTCGCTATCGGACTGGCGGCAGCTGGCACAGACGATTCGCACAAACCCGTGGGGTCCTGCCGCCCGCGTCACGGAGACCGTGGTGAGCTGGGATGAGCACTACGGCGTGGATGCGTTGATGGCGAACGTCATTCGTAGCGCACGCGCGGAGCTGACCCGGCGGGGCAGAGAGCACTATGCGAGGCAGATTCGCGAGTGGCGCGCGGCATCCCATATGACTCTGCGCGAGATGGCGCAGGCAGCGGGGACGTCGGCTTCGCGGCTGTCGGACTACGAGCACGCGAAGGTGGCCCCCACAACTGACGTGCTGGGGCGATTGCGCCATGCCGCCGAGTCGCGGACACACGTGGCATAGCGACTCCGTCGTGAACGCGGCACCTACAATGGGCCGCCCATGCCCGCCTCGAGACACCCGCTGATACCCGCACGCGAGGTGGATGCGCGCCAGGAGCTGCCGGCGCTGGAGCAGACGGTGCTGGAGCGCTGGCGCGAGCGCGACGTGTTCGCCGAGTCGCTGCGGATGCGCGCGGACGCGCGGCAGTGGGTCTTCTATGAGGGCCCCCCCACCGCGAACGGCCGACCGGGCGCCCATCACGTGCTCTCGCGTGTGTTCAAGGACATCTATCCGCGCTATAAGACGATGCGCGGCTACCGCGTGGAGCGCAAGGGCGGCTGGGACTGCCACGGGCTGCCGGTCGAGATCGCGGTCGAACAGAAGCTCGGCATCACGAGCAAGACCGAGATCGAGGATCCCGAGCGCGGGATCGGGATCGAGCGCTTCAACGAAGAGTGCCGGCGGTCGGTGTGGGAGTACCTGGAGGAGTGGAATCGTCTGACGGAGCGGATCGGCTTTTGGGTGGACCTCGAGGGCGCGTACCGCACGCTGGACGAGACCTACATCGAGTCGGTGTGGTGGGCGCTCGCGGAGATCGACCGCAAGGGGCTGCTGTACGAGGGGCACAAGGTCGTGCCTTACTGCTATCGCTGCGGCACGGCGTTGTCCTCGCACGAGGTGGCGCTGGGATACAGGGACGTGGTGGACGCGTCGGTGTATGTGCGACTGCCGATCGCGACCGACCACGGGCCCGTGCGCGTGGGCGACGCGCTGTTGATCTGGACGACGACACCGTGGACGCTGCCGGGCAACGTGGCGGTGGCGGCCGGCCCGAGCATCGAGTACGTCCGCGCCCGCACCGGCGGACAGACGCTGATCGTCGCGGCGGGGCTCGTGGAGAAGGTGCTCGGCGAGGACGCCGAGATCCTCGACCGCTTCTCGGGAAGCGAGCTGATTGGCGCCCACTACGTGGGCCCGATCTTTGCGATGAGCGATCGGGAGCCGGGCCCCATGCCGGTGATAGCGGGCGACTTCGTGACAACCGAGGACGGCAGCGGGCTCGTGCACATCGCGCCCGCGTTCGGCGAGGACGACTTCCGCGCGGCGGCGGCGAATGGACTGTTCGACCCGACCGACCCGCACACTCTCTACAACCCGGTCAGGCCCGACGGCACCTACGACCGGCGCGTGGGAGACCATCACGGGGGCTCCTACGAGGGTCGTTCCGTCAAGGATCCGCGGCTGACAGACGAGCTGATCGCCGACCTCGACGCGCACGGATCGCTATTCGCGCGTGCCGACTACGAGCACTCCTATCCCCACTGCTGGCGCTGTGGCACACCGCTCATCTATTACGCGAAGCCATCCTGGTACATCGCCACCTCGAAGGTGAAAGAGCAGATGATGGCGGGCAACGAGACGATCGACTGGCACCCCCCGCACATCAAGCACGGGCGCTTCGGCGACTGGCTGTCACACAATGTCGACTGGGCGCTCTCACGCGAGCGCTACTGGGGCACGCCGCTGCCGGTGTGGCGTTGCGGGGAGGGACACACTCACACGATCGGCTCGTTTGCCGAATTGGAGAGATTGTCCGGTCGAACCCTCGCCGACCACCACCGTCCCTACGTGGACGAAGTCGAGTTCCCATGCCCCGCTCGGGCAGACGGCGAGGCCGCGTGCGGTGCGCCGATGCGACGCGTGCCCGAGGTGATCGATGTGTGGTTCGACTCCGGCGCGATGCCGTTCGCGCAGTTTCATTCACCCCACGAGAACGTGCAGATATTCCAAAGGAACTTTCCCGCCGACTTCATCTGCGAGGCGCTCGACCAGACTCGCGGCTGGTTCTATTCGCTGCTGGCGGTCTCCACTCTTCTGTTCGACAGGGCTCCGTACGAGAACGTGGTTTGCCTCGGCTTGATCCTCGACGCCGAGGGACAGAAGATGAGCAAGTCGAAGGGCAACACGGTGGAGCCGTGGCGGGTGCTGGACAGGTATGGCGCGGACGCGTTTCGCTGGTACTTCTTCACCTCGAAGCAGCCATGGGACGGTTACCGTTTTTCCGAGGAAGCGATCGGAGAGGGCGTACGACTGTTCCTCAAGCAGCTGTGGAGCACTTATTTCTTCTACACACTGTATGCGCGTGCCAACGCGCAGACGTTGAACGGTGGTTCGTTTTTTGGGGATGGGGGCACGTTCGACGCGACTAACGCTCTCAGCGCAAGCAATTCGGCCAGCGCGAGCAGCGTGCCCACCAACGACCTCGATCGCTGGGCGCTGTCGCGGACGGCCGCCACGGCCGAAGTGGTGGCGGAGCGACTGGACGCCTACGACGCGACCAGCGCCGGACGCGCCGTGGCGGAGCTCGTCGACGACCTCTCCAACTGGTATGTGCGCCGCTCGCGGCGGCGCTTCTGGGATGGCGACACGGACGCGTTTGGGACTCTGCGCGAGTGCCTGTTGTGCGTGGCGAAGCTCTTGGCGCCGTTCACCCCGTTCGTGGCGGATGAGATCTACGACAATCTCGACGGCACGCTCGCGAGCGTGCACCTGTGCGACTTCCCCGTCGGCGACGCGCTGCCGGCGCGCGAGAAGAGCTTGGAGGAGGCGATGGCGATCGCGCGCGAAACGGTGCGGCTCGGACTGGGCGCGAGAGCGCAGGCGAAGATCAAGGTGCGCCAGCCGCTGGCCGAGGCGGTAGTCGTCGCCGACGGGCGCGAGCGTGCGGCGATCGAGCGGCTGGTGGAGATCGTGCGCGAGGAGCTCAACGTGCGCCGCGTGCGCTTCGTGGAGGCGGCGGACGAGCTGGGCGAATACGAGGTGAAGGCGAACTACCGCACGCTCGGTCCGCTGTTCGGCAAAGACATGCCGCTGGCGGCCGAGGCGATCGCCGCGCTCGATCCGGGCAAGCTGGCGGCCGCCGTCAGAGACGGCGCCGGCATGGGGATCGCCGTCGGAGGCCGCGAGCACACGCTCACCGCGGACGATGTCTTGTTGACGATGAAGGCGCCGGAGGGCTACAGCGTCGAGCGCGAGGGAGCGCACGCCGTGGCGCTCGAGCTCACGATCGACGACAGCCTGCTGCGCGAGGGCCGCTCACGCGAGATCGTGCACGCGGTGCAGAACGCCCGCAAGAACGCCGGTCTGGAGGTCGAGGATCGGATCGAGCTCGCGCTCGACGGCGACCCTGCGCTATCGGACGCGGTCCGCGAGCACGTGACCTACATCGCCGGCGAGACGCTCGCGGTGAGTCTCACCGTCGGCGACGCCGAGGCGATGGACTACCGCGAGCGGTGCGACATCGAAGGACTCGCGCTGGAGATCGCTTTGCGCAGATCCGCCAACGCGAGCCTCTGAGACTGGCTGGGACGCGCCGCGGCGCGTCGGCCGGCGCACGTTTCAGGCGAGCGCGGGCTCCAGTTCGGACTCGATCTTCTTCTTGGGATAAGCCCCGACCACCGTCTTGACGGCGTTGCCGCCCTTGAACAGGATCATCGTCGGGATCGACAGCACCTGGAAGGCGGCTGCGGTCTGCTGATTCTCGTCGACGTTGAGCTTCACGATGCGCAGGTCATCGCGCTCAGAGGCGATCTCCTCGAGCACGGGGCCCACCACGCGGCACGGGCCGCACCACGGCGCCCAGAAATCGACGAGCACGGGCTTGTCCGACTCGACGACCTCAGCCTGGAAATTGGCGTCGGTTACTTCGCTGAGGGTGCCTGCCATTGGGAATCTCCTATCGGATGGGCGCTATACAAAATGAAGTATACACCCTCCGCCTGCTGTCTCAACCACCCACGCGCACGACCGCACCGTCCCACATCCGCACGATCGGCGGATGGATCCCCGTGAGCGCGGTGAACAGGTGCGGCGAGACGTACACCTCGACGAACGCCGCCACGACCAGCACCGGCAGCGCGATCGCGACCGTCACGACGGTCGCGGCGAGCAGCTGATCCCACTCCCCGCGGCGACTCGCGATGATCCAGGCGGCCAGCGGCAGGAACAGCGCCACCAGCTCGGGGATCGCGTGCGGGAGCACCCCGAGCAATAGCAGCGCCGGCGACACGTCGAGGAAGTTGGAGACGCCCGCGAGCGTGTGCCCGAGCACGTACGCCTGCGCCGACAGCGAGAAGGCGGTGGCGCATACGACGAACGCGATCGCGAGTCGCCCGCCGTGCTCGTGCACCCAGAGCGCGACGCCGCGCTTGCCCTCCGCCTGCAGCGGAAGCGAGCTACCGGCGATGAATCCCGCCACGCACGCCATCGCGTGCAGGGCGAGCACGAGCAGATTGTGAGAGAGCACTTCGGCGACGCTGCCGATGCTCCCCACCGCGAACGGCGGCCCGAGCTGGATGATTTGCACGCTGCCCGAGGACAGCTCGGAGATCGCCAGCACCGCCGACAACAGCCCAGCCGCCGCGAACGTGGAGCCTGCCAGCCATCGCCCGATCACGGGCAGCGGTCGACTCTGCCAGGCACGCAGAGTCGTGCGCGTACGGCGAACGCCGTGGTAGAACGCGTAAGAGGAGGCGTCCACCCCCTACCTATCGACCGCTCAGGACGTCCACGTGAGCGGCGGACTGGACCGCGGACGGCGCCGGCGGCTGGCGCCCGAAGCGCAGGCGCGGCACGAGCCACATCGCCTCGGCGGCGATTCGCCACGACATCTTGCTCTGCCCGAGCTCGCGGTCTTTGAAGACGATCGGCACCTCCACGACCCGGAAGCCCGCGCGCACGGCGCGGTAGGTGAGCTCGACCTGAAACGCGTAACCCTGCGAGCGCACGCTGTCGAAGTGAATCGCTTCGAGCACCTCACGCTTGAAGCACTTGAAGCCGCCGGTGAGATCGCGCACCTTCAAGCCGAGCACCCAGCGCGCGTAGGTGGAGCCGCCCTCGCTGATGAAGCGGCGCAACAGCCCCCAGTCGACCACCCCACCGCCGGGCACATAGCGCGAGCCCAGCGCCAGATCCCCGCCGGAGCGCACGGCGGCGAGCAGTCGCGCGAGATCGGCCGGGTCGTGGGAGAAATCGGAGTCCATCTCCATCACGTAGCCGGCGCCGCGGTCTAGCGCGTGGCGAAAGCCCGCCAGATAAGCCGGACCGATCCCGTTCTTCTCGGTGCGGTGCAGCACTTCCACTTGCTCGCGACCCGCCGCCAACTCGTCGGCGATCTCCCCGGTGCCGTCGGGCGAGCCATCGTCCACTATCAGGATCCGGTAGGCGCCATCGGTCGCGCCCGCGAGGACTTCGCCCGCGGCGTTCACGATCGCCTCGACGTTCTCCGCCTCGTTGTAGGTCGGGAGGATCAGCCAGGGTGGTGCGGACGCTTGTGGTGGACCTACGTCGGTCATGGACGCGTACCCTAGAGCGTGGCGAGGAGCGACGCGCACCTGCGGTCGGGCGCCGGCAACCCACCAATGGATATCCAGCCACACACGCCCACCCGTACTCGCCTCATGTCGCCCCGGCCGTCCCGATGGCTGCTCGGAACGCTGCTCGCGATCGCGATCGCGCTCCTGAACGCCGGCGGCGCGCACGCCGCGAGCACGGGTGGCGCACAGCCACTCGACGCCGGCCGGCTCGAAACACTCGAAGCCGGCCAGCTCGAAAGCTATGTAGCGCGCGTCTCGCGCGCATGGGAGCCCTATACGACCGTCGACGGACGCGTGGACGACCCGCTCAATCCGGCCGACACGGGCGATAACTACGGCGTGATCATGCTCGCCGACGTGATGCTGAAGATGGCGCTTCGCACCGACGACAGCGCGCTCGGCGCCGCGGGTGTTCGCATCCTGCGCTCGGTGTTGACGCTGCCCGCACCCGACGACCCCTTCAATCTCCTCGCGATCGCCGCGGTGATCCACGATGGCCAGACCGGGAAGTTCCCCGCCACGGCGTGGGAACAGCTCGCGGGCCCGCTCGCGCTGCTGGGGGGACAGATCGGTCCACCGAGTGGCAGCAACTGTCTGACAGAGCCCGGCTGTTACAGCAACTGGCGACTGGTGTGGGCCGCCGGCGCGGCGCTGCTGCAGACCGACGACCTCGCGGGCGAGCCCGGCTCGCTGGCGGACGAAGGCGGGTTCGTGAGCGCCCAGATCAAGACGAACCTCGAACTGGCGTTGAGCCACGCCGGCGCGACGCTGCTGACGTCGGTCGCGCGCGCACCCGCGCCCGTGCCACGCCGTGACACGAGCAAGACGCACAAGCCGACTCGCGGCGAAGCGAGCACGCTCCAGAGCACCGGGCTCGGGGGTCGAGCCCGTGAGCTGTCGGACCCCGGCGCGGAGCCGTCCGCCTACGAGCTGTTCTCGAGCTTCATGCTCGAGCTGCTGGGGGAAGCGGATCCCACCGCGATCACACCGGCGGTCGCGCGACTGCGCGCTCAGACCGACCGCTACGCGCTCGACATGATGGCCCCCGACGGGCAGCTCTCGCTCACGGGACGCTCGCTGGATCAGTCGTGGGTGCAGGCAGCGGCGGTCGCGCTCGGCGCCAGGCTGGCAGCGTTTGAATCCGGCGACGCGCCCGTTTGGCGCGCGTACAGCGACCGCGCGGCGTCGTATCTGCTGGATGCCTATCCCCTCCAGGCCGACGGGCTGCTGCCGATCGTGCCCGGCCTCGACCTCGACTGGAGCCCGTCGATCATGGATGGGTACGCCGCGCTGAACCAGTACGAGGGATTGACGCTGTGGCTGCTCTCAGACGCGCTCGAACGCTGGCCGCAGATCCAGGCGCGGCGCGTGTCGCTGCCCGCAGACGAACACAGCCTGCTGGTCGACGACCTCGCCTCCAGCGGCCTGGTGTGGGGTCGCGCGGGGAGTGTTTGGTGGGAGCTGAGCGGACGCTCCACCAGCGGCGATCCGCGCGCGGCGCAGGGACTGGTGGCGGTCAAGGTCGAAAGCGCGGGCGAGTGGCACGATCTGATGGCGCTGCGCCCGATCAGACGCGGATACCCATCGAGCACATGGGTCTTGGAACGCGCGCACAAGTGGAGCGCGACCCCGACCTTCGAGCAGGTGAGTGGCGTCGGGCGCGCGGTGACACTGCGCGGTGTCTACCGGCGCGCGAACGGTCGCCTCGTCACGCACATCAGTTGGAAGCTCGACACGACCGCGACCGGCGTCGAGCTGAGCATGGATGTTCCCGCGAAGGACACGCTGCACACGACCGTGTGGCTCGCGAACGGCAATCCGCGTCTGTACACCCCCGGCGCCACGAAGACGCTCGGAGACTGCATAGTGACCGCTTCCGGACGAGCGTGCCCGGTCACGATCGACTGGCGCGGGCCGAGCACCGCGGTGCTCGAAATCGCGGCGGCGCAACCCACCGGCACGACACCGGTGGGTCCTCCGGCGAAATCCGACGCGCCGGTCGGCGAGCCGTGACGCGCCCGCGAGCGCGGTCCGGCCGCGGTCAGTAGATCTTCGGGATCGAGCTCTGGATGTGGCGATGGAGTTCTTTGGCGACCACCAACAAAGCCGGGCGCGCGGCGCCCCCGGAGCTGACCAGGCCGGCGTCCCAGGTGGCCTTCCTGGCGCTCTTCGGCGTCCCCGGCGAGCGCCAGTGGTAGTAGTAGATGCGAGTTATGCGGGAGCTCAATTTGGCGAGCGTGAAGATGTTCTTGGCTGCCCGCGCCGCGTACGCGACGCCGTGATCGATCAGCTTGCCTTTGAAGCGCCACCACACGACCCCACCGATCTCGCTGAACCACACCTGCCCGTGGACCGCCGCCAGGAATTCTTCGACCAGCCTCGGACTGCCGGTGCTGACGCTCGAATACGGGTTGAACGGCCAGATCTTCGGATACGGGTGCGCCTTCTGCAGGAATGAGGCGACCCACGCCTCGACGTTGCCATCAGAGTCGAGGATGTCCGGCGCTGTGACCTCGCACCCACGGCAATTGGACGCGAGCGCGTTGTAGTACTCCGCCGCCAGCCACGGATGATGCTCGGTCGGCTGGGTCACGTGGGTGGCCTCGTCCCAGGGGACGAACTCGGTGACCCACGGGAACAGCTTGCGGAAGCGCAGGAACGCCTTCAGGAACTGAGCGGGCGTCGGCGCGCGATCGTTGCCCGCGGCGTGCTGGAAGGTTATGAGCGGAGTGATGTGGTAGGCATGCTTGACCGCGTTCAGCCAGGCCGTTACTTCGGCGAGCTCGGACGGCACGAGCGCGACATTCCAGGGAACCACGTCGCGGGCGAGATAGATGTCGAGCTGCCTGACACGCGGATCGGAGAACGTGCGTGGTTCATAGTCGGCGAGCCCGAAGCGGAACGCGGGCGCCGCCGAGGCTTTCGCGCGGGTCGCCGAGCGCGCGTGTCCACTGGCGATGGGCGTCGCGGCGAGGCCCGCGAGAGCGACACAGACCAGGAGCGGCGCGAGCAGGCGTCGTAGGGCACGGATCGGCGGCATTCGCCCGGTTATCATAGGGGCCGATGAGTCGGTGGCGCGCCGCTTTCCTGGCCGTAACGCTTGCCGGGGGGCTTCAGATGGCGGTGCCCGCGATCGAAAGCGCCTCCGCTGCGATCGTCGCGCGTTCCCCGTTCGGGCTGTCCTTCGAGTATCCGCTGATGGAGAGGGCGTTGGGCCCCGGACCGTGCCCCACGCCCACGCTGGTGGCGACGTTGCGCGAGCTCGGCTCCCCGTCGCTGCGGATCGGCGGCGACTCGCAGGATCTGGCGGGCCCCACCGCCGCCTACCGCTATTTCATACCCGCGTCGTTCTGGGTCACGCTCGGGTGTCTCGCGCGCGAAACCGGCGCGCAGATCACGGTCGGGCTGAATTTCGCGACGAGCACGCCCGCCGACGATCTGACCACGATCGCCGAGGCGGAGCAGGCGATCCCGGCAACGCAGCTGAGCTTCTCGTTGGGCAACGAGCCCGACCTCTACGGGATCAGCCACATCTTCCCCGACGAACCGGGGGTCACGATCCCCGCCTTTCGTGCCTCGCCATGGACCGCCGACCGGTACATGAGCGAATGGGAGACCCGCCGCGCGCTGCTCGGCCAGATCCAGATCGAGGGGCCCGACCTCGCGGGGATCGGGTGGCGTGCGCCGATCTCGCAGATGTTCGCGAAGGACCCACCGAATGTGATGGACGTGCACGCTTATCCCACCTCCGCGTGCGGCCCTGTGGACGAGCTGACGACGGCGGCGCGACTGCTCTCCAAGCACGCGAGCGTGGGACTCGTCGAAAAGTACGACTGGCTGCTGGCCGACGCGCGCGCCGCGCACCGGCCGGCGATCGTCTCGGAGAGCAACAGCGCCTCGTGCGGCGGCAGACCGGGGGTCTCGAACACGCCGGTGGCGGGCGTGTGGGCGGCGCGTTACGTGATGGCGGCGTTGCTGGCCGGCTTCGCGCAGGTGCGCTTTCATTCCGCCGGGGGCAGCTATGACCCGCTCTCCTTCCAGGCGAACGGAGAGATCGCGCTGCAACCGCTCGGGGGGGCGCTGCTGTTCCTTCACCGCTGGATCCCGCTCGGCGCCCACATCTCCTCCGACTCGAGCAATCCGAAGCTACTGGCCACGCGCGTGCTCGAGGGCAGCGGCTCGAGCGTGATCGTGAGCTCGTTCTCCTCCAGGCCGCTCGCGTTCACGATCGAGGTGCCTGGAACACGGGCGAGCCTGCCCACGGACACGCTGAGCACCACGAGCGCGGGCGAAGCGCGCGGATCGATTGCGGTGAGCGCCCACCGTGCACGGCTGGTGCTCGCGCCGGACACCGTCGTGGCGGTGCAGACGAGTTGACGCGCGTGGCCGGCGAGCTGCCCAACTCGGCGATCGCCGACGCGCTGGAGGAGCTCGGAGACCTATACGAGCTCGACGGGGCGATCGTGCACCGCGTGCTCGCGTACCGATCGGCGGCACGCTCTGTGCGCGAGGCGCCGGTGTCGGTCGCGGGGCTGGCGCGCGCGGGACGCGCCGTCGAGCTACCCGGAATCGGAGCGACGCTTCAGGAGAAGATCCTCGCGCTGGTGCAGACGGGCACGATCCCCGCCGCGGAGAAGCTGCGCGCGAAGATCCCTCCCAGTCTGATCGCGATCACGCGACTGCCGGGGCTCGGGCCCAAGCGCGCGCGGCTGCTGCACTCCCAGCTCGGGATCGACTCGGCGCAGGCGTTGCGCGAGGCCGCGTTGGCGGGCAGGTTGCGCACGGTGAAGGGACTCGGCGCGAAGTTCGAGGCGAGCGTGCTCGAGTCGCTCGCCAAGGGCATTCCCGAGCGCTCCTCGCCAAGGCTGCTGCTGCCGAAGGCGCTCGCGCTCGGGGATGCGCTCGCCGCGGGCTTGATCGAGCGCGGTGGGACGGGCACGGAGGTGCTGGTCGCAGGCTCCGCCAGGCGGATGGCGGACAGCGTGAAGGACATCGACCTGATCGCGGTGACGCGCAAACCGGTGACGCTCGCCAAGAGCCTCGCCGCGCTGCCGGAGATCGAGAGCGTCGCCTCCGCCGGGCGCGCCGGCGCGCGAGCGCGCAGCCATTCCGGCGCGAGCGTCGACCTGCGGATCGCCAAGCCGGGGCAGCTCGGCAACCTGCTGCAGCACTTCACCGGCTCCGCCAAGCACAACGCGGCGTTGCGCGAAGCGGCGGTACGCCGTGGGCTGCACGTCTCCGAGTATGGGATCCACGACGACAGGACGGGTAAGACCACGGCGTGCGCGAGCGAGCGGGAGGTGTACGCAATGCTGGATCTCGCCTACATCGAGCCGGAGCTACGCGAGCATCGTGGCGAGCTCGCGGCGGCAGCCCACTCCCTGGCCGCGGAGCACCCCGGCGCGATGGACGCCGCGCGGGAGACGGGCTCGGGATTGCCCGACCTGATCGAGCTCGACGACATCAGGGGTGACCTGCACTGCCACACGATCGCCTCCGACGGGCGCGACACGATCGAGCAGATGGCGCTCGCGGCGCGCGCGCGCGGCTACGAATACGTCGCGATCACCGATCACTCCGCTTCGCACGGCTTCGGCAACGACGTGTCGGCCGCACAGCTGCGGCGTCAGATCGAGCATGTCCGCGAAGCGGACGAGCAGATCGACGGCATCCGTGTGCTGGCGGGCAGCGAGGTCAACATTCTGCCCGACGGCTCGCTCGACTACGAGGACGAGCTGCTGGCGGAGCTCGACTGGGTGATCGCGAGCGTGCACACCGCGTTCGGGATCGGCGAGCGGGCAATGACCGAGCGCATGATCGCCGCGATCGAGCACCCGCTCGTCGATGCGATCGGCCATCCCACCGGACGTCTGATCGAGCGACGCGATCCGTACGCGCTGGACATGCACGCGCTGATCGAGGCGGCGGCGCGAACCGGCACGATGCTCGAGATCAACGCGAATCCCGATCGCCGCGATCTCAACGATGTCCACGCGCGCGCCGCGGCGCGCGCGGGGGCTCGCATCCTGATCGACTCGGACGCCCACTGGGTGGAGCGCTTCGGAGTGATGCGCTGGGGTGTGGCGACCGCGCGTCGCGCGTGGCTGACCGCCGAGGACGTCGCGAACACGCTTCCCTGGCCGGAGTTCGCGAAGCTGCGCAAGCGCGAACGCGCCGGGTCGGGTGAGGCTCAACCGTCGACCAGCAACCGCGGGAGCAGCTCCTCTGCGACCACACGATCGACCGCCGCGCGCCGGAAGGGGGCGAGCAAGCGCAAAGCCCGCTCGGCGTAGCCGGGCGCGGGGTCGTCGAGCGCGACGCGCAGCGCCGCCGCCAGATCGTCGCCGACGACGCGCGCGTCGAGCGAGCGCGCGAGTGCCAGCGCGACATAGGGGCCGGGAGCGGCGGTCGTGACGAGCACGCAACCGTCAGCGAGCGCCTCCAGCTGGGCGATCCCGTAGTCCTCACGACGGGCCGCGCACACGAACACGCGCGCACGCCGCAGCAGCGCGCGATAGTCGCCGCCGTCGAGCTTCCCCGGCACGCGCACGCCTGGCGCCGGCAGCGCGTAGCCGAGCTCGCGCAGCTCCCGCTCGTCCACCCCCGCGACGAACAGCTCCTCCTCGGCCTTGCGCGACCGCCGCCACGCGGCGAGGATCCTGTCCAGACCCTTCTTCGCGGGATTCGCCGCATAGGTGATCGCCGCGATATCCCGTTCACCGGTAGACGCCGCCGACGGCTCGACGGGCACGGGCAGCACGAGCGCGTTCGTGCCGCGGACGCCTCCTGGCAGCTCGGCGAGCGCACCTGCGCTCTGTGGCAGCCATAGAGGAGCCTGTCGTAGGCGGCGACGCTCGAGTGGACGCTGCCACAGGCCATGGCGTCCGAGCCGATTGGCGGCGGCCGGGGCGTCAAAGCGGATCGCGCCCGGTCGTGGCCACAACAGTGCGGCGGTCGTGGTCGAGTAGATCAGCGCGCGTGCGCGCGTGCGTCTCAGCTCAGCCGTGACCGCACGGCGCGTGGCGTACGCCCAGCGCAGGTCGGTGAGCATCAGCGTGCGCACCGGCGAAGGCTGCTCCGGGCACACGATCGCGGCGCTCGCGCCCGCGCGGCGCAGCGACCCGAGCAGCTCGTCGTCGGCGGCGCGCAGCCCGCCGGTGGAGCCGAGTGAGACGATCAGGACGTCGAGCGTCAAGTCGTGGCGCCGCCGACGCGTTCGGGGCGCAGCGTCTTGAAGCCGGGAGTGCGCGCCAGCGCGATTGAGCGCAGCGGCGAGCTGCGCAGCACGTGAAAGCGCACCCCGTCGCGCTCCTCGATCGCCGCGACAGCCGCGTCCTGACGGCGCCACCACAACGCGAACGCGATCGCGAAGCCGGCGCCGATGCCTGGGATCTGGGGAGCGACGAACGCGAGCGCGCCCGCGATCACCGCGAACAAGAGCAGCGGCCACATCCGGTTCAACAGCGTGAGACCCGGCCGATACTCGGGTAGCGCGGTGCTCACGCGAGCCTCGCGCAGCAGTCGCGCGATCGGCGGGTGGACCTCGGCGCGGCGTCCCAACCACAGGCCGATCGCGGACGCGACTATCCACCAACCAACCGATATCGGCACGATCGTGCCATCCGAAGACGGTGCGGCGGAGAGCACGGTGACGATCACGAGCGCCGTCGCAGCGGCCGCGCTGAGCAGGACCGTCGCCCTGAGAAAGTCGACGAAGTGCACGCCCCGCGTCGCGCCGCTAGAGCAGGGCCTCGAGCAGCGCGCGCACGCCACTCTGCCCGTCGATGATCAGATCGGCCTGCTCGCGCAGCTCCGGCGGGGTCTCCTCGGAGCTGACGGCCGCACACACCGCGAATGCGAGCTCACCCGCGTCAGCGAGCTCGCGCAGCGCTCGAAACGCGTCGATGTCGGTGGTGTCGTCTCCGACATACACCGCGCTCGTCAGCTGCAGCCCGGCGCCGCTCTTAGCTCCCTGCAACAGCGAGCTCACCCCGAGACCCTTGTCGAGCGTGACGGGAGGACGTACCTCCAGTACCTTGCGCCCCCAGTGCACGACGAAGCCCTC
>Ga0070763_10000168_pt1 | contig 15314 bp, 11 predicted proteins | sample HubBroMetageWRM3_FD_67279 | JGI IMG/M metagenome (GOLD analysis project Ga0070763, IMG submission 67279) | Warmed soil microbial communities from the Hubbard Brook experimental Forest, New Hampshire - Hubbard Brook CCASE Soil Metagenome WRM 3 | ecosystem: Environmental > Terrestrial > Soil >... | reverse complement strand
CACTTCCACTTCGCCGGATGCGATTTCGGGGTTGGATTTCTGGCGGCGAATCACTTTGCCTTCGACGGCCACCACGAACTCCGAACGCAGCTCCTCGGCTTTTTTGTGCGCTTCGGGATGCAGCTCTTTGTTAAACACAATCTGCGCTAGGCCCGCGCGGTCGCGCAGGTCAATGAAGATCAGTTGGCCCAGGTCGCGGCGGCGATGAACCCAGCCCATCAGGATCACATCTTTATCAGCGTCCGACGCACGCAGGTCACCGCAGTAGTTGGTGCGTTTCAGATTGCCGAGAGCATCGAGCAAGATCGAGTTCCTTTCCTTCGGCGCGGGCTGCGCATCAAATACTGTCGCGAACTTGCCGTCAGCCCCGCGTGCCGCGTTTTTCGGATTCCAGATATTCTAGCAGTTCATATTCGGAAAGCTTCTTTTGATCCGCGTCGGCGAGCCGTTTCAATGTGAAATTGCCCGACCCGACTTCGTCGCTGCCTATGATCAGCGCATAACGCGCGCCGAGCTTATCAGCCAGATTCAGCGATTTCTTGAATTTCATTTCCTCGCCCGGCAGCTCGACCGAAAGGCCAGACTCTCGCAGTTTTCTCGCCAGGCCAACCGCGGTTGGGTACGTCGGCTCGCCCATCCACGCGACGAACACGTCCAAACTCGGCAGCTGCGGCAAATTGCCAGACTCCTGAATCGAAAGAATGGCGCGGTCGCTGCCGATCGCGAAACCGATCCCTTTAGTAGGCGGCCCGCCGAGAAGCTCAACCAACCCATCGTAGCGTCCGCCGCCGCACACCGCATTCTGCGAGCCCAGGCCTTCGGCAATCACCTCAAACGTCGTGCGCGTGTAATAGTCCAGGCCGCGCACCAGCCGCCAGTTTTCTTCGTACGCAATTCCGCGGAGCTTTAGTTCGTCCTTCAGCTTCGCGAAGTGCTCGCGGCAATCAGCGCACAAATGCTCGGAAATGCGCGGCAATTTCGCGATGATTTCCTGCTCGTGCGGCAACTTCGAATCCAGTACGCGTAGCGGGTTGGTCTCAATGCGCCGCTGGGAGTCCGGCCCGAGCTGATCCTTAACCTTAAGCAGCTCCTGGCGCAGCAATTCCACATACTGCGGACGGCAATTCTTGTCGCCGATCGAATTTACGTAAAGCGTCGTGCGCGTCAAACCCACGCGCGTGAAGAACACCAGCAGCATCTCCAGCAGTTCAGCGTCAATGGCGGGAGCATCCGACTGCCCCAAAATCTCTGCGTTCACCTGGTAGAACTGTCGGTAGCGCCCTTTCTGCGGCCGTTCGCGCCGAAACATCGGCCCGATACAATACAGTTTCACGTTTCCAGGCAAGGCCTGCAGGTTATGTTCGATGTAAGCGCGCATCGTGCTAGCCGTCGCCTCGGGACGCAGCGACACTTGTTCTCCAGACTGCGAAACGCCGGCATCGTCAGGTGCTAAGCGCTCAGAGCCATCCGGAAGCCGGAAGGTGAACATTTCTTTCGAGACAATGTCGGTATCGGTGCCCACGGAACGCGCAAATAAATCCGTCTGCTCAAAAATTGGCAATCGGATTTCGTGGAAATTGTACGATTCGAATACATCGCGCGCGGCGTGCTCGAACCAATTCCACAGCGCGGAATCAGGTGGAAGAATATCGCGAGTGCCTTTGATGGCGCGGAATTGTCGTTTCTCTGGCAATGCTAGTTCCCTGTCTCCTTGCTTCGCTGCATCCGTTCTTCCGCGCGATAGGTTTCCTTGTACTCCACATACCGCCGCGCATACGCGTCAATCGAATCGAGATCTTCAGCACCTAGCGCGCGGCGCAACTTCGCCGGCTGGCCCATCATCAGGCTGCCGGGCGGCACAATCGTGCGCTCCGGCACCAGCGTCCCAGCCGCGATGATCGAGCCCGTGCCAATCACCGCGCCATTCAGGATGATGCTGCCCATGCCGATCAAGCACCGCGATTCAATCGTGCAGCCATGCAGCGTGACGCTGTGGCCCACCGTAACATCATCGCCAAGCACCAGCGCATTCGTGTCGCGCATCACATGCAAAATCGAGCCGTCCTGCACATTCGTGCGTGCTCCGATGCGAATATAATGCACGTCGCCGCGAATCACAGCGCAAGGCCACACGCTGGAATCCTCGCCGATCACCACATCACCAATAATGACGGCCTGCGGGTCAATATAAGCGCTCGCCGCGACGCGCGGCATTTGTCCCTTGTAGCTGCGAAGCAAGGTACCACTCCTGATAAACGATTGAAGTACGTTTTTGTTACTGCGCGAGGAGCCGCGACAATATCACATCAAATCACAATATCTGCACCACAGGCGCACCGGCCGAAGCGTTCACAATTTCCAGCCGCGCAATCACGTTGCGCGCCACCGCATACACGCTCTTGCCGCCGGGAGCGTCTTCGCCCAGCGACGCCACCGGCTTGCCGGTATCGCCGCCGATGCGAATCTGCGGATCAATCTCAATCTCGCCCAGAAACGGCACGCCAAAATTCTTAGCCATGTGCTGGCCTTCGCCGTGGCCAAACACGTCAATGCGCCCGTTGCAATGCGGGCAATTGAAGTAGCTCATGTTCTCGACCACGCCCAAAATCTCGACGTTCACCTGGCGAAACATCTCGACCGCTTTGCGCACATCGGCCAGCGCCACGATAGAAGGCGTAGTCACCACGACCGCGCCAGTCACCGAAACACTCTGGATCAGCGAAAGCTGCACGTCGCCGGTGCCGGGAGGCAGGTCCACGATCAGATAATCGAGCGCGCCCCACTGCACGCTGCGCAGAAATTGCTGCATCACGCTGTGCAACATCGGCCCGCGCCACACCAGCGGCTTATCGCCAGGATTCAGGAGTCCCATGGAAATCATTTTCACGCCGTAAGCTTCCACGGGAATGATCGTCTTGTCGTCCAGCGCGCGGGGCTGTTCATTCGTGCCGAGCATCACCGGCACGTTAGGCCCGTACACGTCGGCATCGAGCAAGCCAACTGTGGCGCCAAGTTTTTTCAGCGCAATTGCTAGATTCACGGCGACAGTCGTCTTGCCCACGCCGCCTTTGCCGCTGGCGACGGCCACAAGATTCTTTACGCCCGCGATGGGCGGTCGCTTCTCAAGCGTTGCTGCGGGTCCAGGTCCTGTTCCGGGAGGCATATGAGTCCTTTGAGTGAAGCCACGTGCGACGAGGCTTCCGAGGTCACAGTTTCATCACTCAAATCATAGACTGCCCAGCGCCCAGCGGCAAGGTGGCCAAGATGTTTCGTCGTCGTAAATTCAGAATGTTGCAGCCGTGCGGCTATCGCCGTAGGATGCCCGCTGGGCCATCTGATATAAATCGAAATCGAGCCGGCAGCCGCACAAAGGAGAACAAATGGTAAACGGATCGCACGTGATTTTCTACGCCAAGGACGCGGATAAAGTTCGCGGCTTTTTTAATGACGTACTTCAGCTAAGCTCGGTGGACGCCGGACACGGTTGGCTGATCTTCGCGCTACCCCCAGCTGAGTTTGCCGTGCATCCGACCGACGGCACACCGCATTGCGAGCTTTACCTGATGTGCGACGACATCCAGGCAACCACAAAAGACCTGCAGGCCAAAGGAGTCGAATTAGCGCATCCGGCGAAAGAGGAGCGATGGGGCCTAGTCACCGCAATCAAGCTTCCCGGAGGTGGCGAAATGGGCCTCTACGAGCCGCGCCATCCGACCGCGCTGAGTCTAAATCGCTGAAATACGCCGCAACGGCAAAATATTTTACGCTCATCGCCTCTCCGCTTTGCACGAAATCGCGCAAGCGGATACAATAGTATTTAGGGAGACGCGCGATCCTCGCAGCCGCCACACCTGCAGGTCGGGTTCCTCGTTCACGGGAGCTTAAACGACAAATTCGCCCCGTTTGTGGGCGCGCATGCGTCTAATCTGAAAATATGGATGTTGAAAAATTCATAAATAGCGTCGTAGCGCGTTTCATCGGCACGAAGCACGAACGCGACGTGAAAGAACTGCAGCCGCTGGTCGAGGAGATCAACGCGCTCGAGCCCGAGATGCGCAAACTCTCGGACGCCGAGATTACGGCGAAGACCGCCCAGCTGAAGACCGAAGTCCAGGCGCGCATGGAAGGCCTCGAGCGCGACGACCCAGACTACAAGCAAAAAATGCAGGAAGCATTGCAGCCCGCACTGGTGCCGGCGTTCGCGCTGGTGCGCGAAGCAGGGCAGCGCACGCTGGGCATGCGCCATTTCGATGTGCAGCTGATCGGCGGCGCCGTGCTGCACCAGGGCAAAATTTCAGAAATGAAGACGGGTGAAGGCAAGACGCTCGTCGCCACCCTGCCCGCGTATTTGAACGCGCTGACGGGCAAGGGCGTGCACATCGTCACGGTGAACGATTACCTCGCTCGCCGCGACGCGGAATGGATGGGCCCAATTTACAAAATGCTGGGCCTTTCCGTGGGAGTCATAGTTCACGATCTGGACGACGTGCAACGCCGCGCCGCCTACGCCGCGGACATCACCTACGGCACCAACAACGAATTCGGTTTCGATTATCTGCGCGACAACATGAAGTACGATTTGACGCAGTGCGTGCAGCGCGGCCATCACTTCGCCATCGTGGACGAAGTGGACTCCATCCTAATTGACGAGGCGCGCACGCCGCTGATCATTTCCGGTCCAGCCGAGGAATCCACCGACAAGTATTACCGCATAGATAAAGTCATCCCCAAGCTGATTCTGGACATTGATTACACGCTCGACGAAAAGCACCGCACCGCAACTCTGACCGAAGAGGGTGTTTCCAAGTGCGAGCAACTCTTGAGCCTGGGAAATCTCTACGACCCGGCGCACATGGACATCATTCATCACGTGTATCAAGGCTTGCGTGCCCACACGCTCTTTCAGAAGGACGTGGACTACGTGGTGAAAGACGGCGAAGTGGTGATCGTTGATGAATTCACCGGACGCCAGATGCCCGGCCGCCGCTGGTCGGATGGCTTGCACCAGGCAGTGGAAGCAAAAGAAGGCGTGAAGATCGAACGGGAAAATCAAACGCTCGCGACCATCACCTTCCAGAATTATTTCCGCATGTACAAGAAACTTTCCGGCATGACCGGAACGGCGGAAACGGAAGCCCCCGAGTTCGACAAGATCTACAAGCTCGAAGTTGTGGCCATCCCGACCAATAAGTCGCTGATCCGCATCGAAAATTCCGATGTGGTGTACCGCACCGAAGCGGAAAAATTCGAAGCTGCGGTGAACGGGATTCTCCAGGAAGACGGCACGCATGCGGGCGGCGTTCGCCAGTATTACGAACGCGGTCAACCGGTGCTGGTGGGCAGCATTTCCATCGAAAAATCAGAGAAGATCGCGGCGCATTTGAAAAAGGCTGGTATTCCGCACCAGGTGTTGAACGCCAAACAGCACGAACGCGAAGCGATCATTATTTCGCAGGCAGGCCGCAAGGGCACCGTCACGGTTTCGACGAACATGGCCGGCCGCGGCACGGACATTCTGCTCGGCGGCAATCCCGAAGCCATGACGCGCGATTATTGCCTGAAGAACAAGCTCGCGCTGCCCTACGCGCCGGCAAGTTCGGTGATCGGCGCGGCTCCCGGCACCGAAACCGCAGCGCAAGCCGACGCAGCCAGCGCTGCGGGCGCAGCTGCGGCAGCTCCTACCAACGGCGGCAGCAGTCCGGCGATGGTCCTGTTTCAGATCGAAGGGAAAATCTTTCAGGTGCCGCTGGAACAATGGAAGCCCATTTACGATCAATTCGCAGCCGAATGTAAAACTGAGCATGACGAAGTAGTGGCCATGGGCGGCCTGCACATTTTGGGCACAGAACGCCACGAGGCTCGCCGCATTGACAATCAGTTGCGTGGCCGCGCCGGGCGTCAGGGCGATCCGGGCTCCTCGCGATTCTTTCTCTCGCTGGAAGACGACCTCCTGCGAATTTTCGGCGGCGAGAAAGTAAAAGCCATGATGCACTGGCTCGGCATGACCGAAGGCGTGCCCATCGAATCGAAGCTCATCAGCAAACGCATCGAAAACGCGCAGAAGGCCGTGGAAGCGCAGAACTTCGAAGCACGCAAACACCTGCTGGAATACGACGATGTAATGAACAAGCAGCGCGAAACGATTTACAACCTGCGCCGCTCGTTCCTGGAGGGCCGCGACCAGAAAGAATTCGTGCTGGAACGCGCCGACGCCATCGCCAACGAACTGGTGGAAACGTATTGCCCTCGCGAGCAGCATCCGGACCAGTGGAACGTCACGCAATTCTCCAACGAAATTCTCAACCAGTTCGGCTTCGACCCCAAGGCTGTGGGAATGGATTTCGCGACGTTGAATCATGAAACCGCTGGCGAAATGCTCATCGAAAAAGTTCGCGCGCGCTACGAAGAGAAGGAAGCGCTTTTTGGCGCGCAGACCCTGCGCTGGCTGGAGCGCCATATCCTGCTGGACGTGGTGGACGGCCAATGGAAAGACCATCTGCTCACGCTCGACCACTTGAAGGAAGGCATCGGCCTGCGCGGGTACGGTCAGAAAGACCCGCTGGTTGAATTCAAGAAGGAAGCGTTTATTCTTTTCGACGAGCTGATGAATCGCATTGATACCGAAGCCGTGCGTTTTCTTTTCCTGGTGCGTCCGGCGGAACAACCTGCTGCCGCGGCTGCGCAGCCCGCCGCACCGCCCTCGCAAAAGCCGCTGGTGCCGCGCGGTCTCTCGCAATTCTCGCCTGAAGAAATCGAGCGCAAGCAGCGCCGCCAGGAAAAGCAAATGCAGTTTCAGACCGGTAACACGCCAGTCGAAGCCCCCAAGCCAGCCCGCGCCGGTGCGAAAGTCGGCCGCAACGATCCCTGCCCTTGCGGCTCGGGCAAGAAGTACAAGAAGTGCCACGGCGAAGCGGCCTAGGCATCCTCCACTCGCCCGTTGGAACATTTCCGTCTACGCCTGCGTATCTTCATCCGAGTTCGGCCCAATTTGCTTAGGAGGATGGAAAATGAGAATTCGTACGCGTACTTTTCCCGTACTGCTGGCGCTCTTTTTGTGCCTGGCCGTCACCATGGCCGCCAGGCCCACGCTGGCCAACGACGATGGTCATTTCGACCGCACTCTCACGGTGACGGGCGCAGTAGATCTGGACGTCCAGACCGGCTCCGGCGAGATCACTGTGCGGACCGGAGATTCCAGTAAGGTGGAGATTCACGGCCGCATCCACGCCAATCACGGTTGGTTCGGCGCTGATGCCGAACAACGCATCCACGAAATCGAAGCGAATCCGCCGATCGAGCAGAACGGCAACACCATCCGCGTGGGCCACATTGAAAATCACGATTCGAAGAACAATATTTCCATCAGCTACGAACTCGTCGTGCCGGTGCAAACAAAGCTGCATTCCGAATCCGGATCGGGCGACCAGGTCGTCGGCGGTATCTCTGGCCCAGCAGACGCCAGCAGCGGTTCCGGCAGTATGCGGCTCAGCAATATTGGCGGTGAAACACATGCGCGCACGGGATCGGGAGAAATTGAACTCAACGGAATTCACGGCGCAGCGCGCGCCACTGCTGGCAGCGGCAGCATTCGCGCCATCGGCATAGCCGGCGCTCTTACGGCTTCCAGCGGTAGCGGCAGTGTAAAATTCGAACAGACCGCGGCAGGTGACGTGGAAATCGGCACAGGCTCGGGCGATGTGGAAATCAAGGGCGCGAAGGGTGCGGTGAAAGTGCAAACCGGGAGCGGCAGCATTACCGCACAAGGCGACCCCACAGGCGAATGGCGGCTGCATACCGGTTCAGGCGACGTCAGCGTCGAACTACCACAGCAAGCCGCGTTCAATTTGGTGGCGCGCACCAGTTCCGGCAGCATTGATAGTAGCCGCGAGATCGCGGTGCAGGGCAAGCTTACCCCGCGCGAGTTGCAAGGAAAAGTAGGAGGCGGCGGGCCCACTGTGGAACTCAGCACCAGCTCCGGCAGTATTCAGATCCGCTAGAACTTTTCTTGCGCACATACCGGCACAGAGGTGCGCGCAGCGGCGATCGGCCTGCACCGTCGGCCAGTCCTTCATTTCGCGCACCTCTCGGCCAGACCGCGACGTTGTTGTCCTTTACAACTCACGGTAACTTGCCCGCAAAAATTTTGTGCTAATCTCTCCCCAGCCTCGAGGCAGTAGCCGCTCGAGAATTAGGGGTGTGCGATGACTGCCGCTGTATCCGTCCACTGCGTCCGTCCCGGGTGCGCGAAGCCCACGCCTCCCGCGCTCAGCCGCACGGAACTCTGCCTGGATCATTTTCTCGACGAAGCGTTCCTGCGCACCGATCAAGCTCTCCAGCGTTGCCGTGAAGGGGCCCCACTGACCAAGGAAAGTCTGGAATGGCTGCTCTCTGACGCGCTCGCAACGGTCAAAAATTTGGAAGATAGCGCTGACGAGCCGCAACCAGACCAGCGTGATCGCATGCTCGAGCTGTTGCTGATCCTCGCCAATCTCCACGAATATGTTGCGCACCATTCCGTGCGCGTCGAGCATCCAGCGTGAACTGACCCGCCGCCCGCAAGGTGCGTTACAACTGCGCGAAACCGTCGCCGAGTCACTCACGTTCGCCCGCTGCGTATCCATTAACGTATAAGGCATCACCCTGCTTGCAAATTCCTGCAAACCAAATCAAGCTGATGATTACCACAGAGCGGTTCACCATGTCTGACAAACCTAAAGAACAAGACCCATTCAAGCCGCAAGAGCCGAACATACCCGGCGTCACCGGCAACCCGGCTCGGAACAAGCTGGCGCCCGAGCCGCCGCGCTCGGCGACGTCACAGTTCCGTGGCCCCACGGTCGCGGCCGAAAAAATCCCCGCGCAAAAATGGCTGGCAATCGCTGCCCTCGCTATCGGGCTCGTCTCGCTCGCACTCTTTTTGTGGAAACATTCGGGCGCGCCCGCGCAATCAGAAGAAGTTCCTGCAGCCCTACCGGTTGTGGATCTTCCGCCGGTAGCAGTGTCGCAGCCGGCCGTGGTTTTGGTGGTGGGACCTGGACCGGTCGCTACGACCGCGGAACTTGCGAAGCCATGGTCATCCAAGCGATTCGAGTTTCACGTACCGGAAACCGCCGATAATCTATCGGCCGTCGTCGTTCATCTTCCTAATGGCGTTTATTGGGGTTTCTCGTTGCGAGAGCCCTTCGGCACGTGCGAACTCGAGTATGTGACCGACCTCGGCAAGCTGGAACACGACTACGGTTTTCACGCGAACCATCCCATGGTCGGGGATCCTTGCAATCGCGCGGTGTTCGACCTCACGCGTTATGGAACGGGCCCGAATGGAGTGATCCGCGGCGCGATTGTCAGCGGCCAAGGCGTGCGGCCCCCGACGGCAATCGAAATCAAAGTGCGCGGCAAACAGATTGTCGCAACTCAAGTGGAACACTGAGGCTCGGCCACAGCAACTTCAGTGGTCGCAGCTAACACAAAACAGAATTCACCCGGGTTATGCCGCAGATCCAGCGCCCTCCACCGAAGCACAACGCTGCACCTCAGCTTCCATCTTCCCCGCCAGCACCATTGCCACCATTTTTTGATCCGCCAGCCAGGACCACAACGGATGCCCAAACGTCGCGGGGCGATTGTGCTCCACATAGAAATGCGAAAACCACGCCAGCGCGTAAGGCACGGCGAACGCTGCCAGAATAAACCACGGCCTGCGCAACACGATTGCCGCCACCAGCAGCGACCACCCCACTAGCGTCCCCGCAGTATGGAAAATTCGCGTCAGTGGCTGGCGGTGCGCCAACACGTAGAACGTCCAGAACTGAGCAAAACTCTCAGGCTTGTCCATGCCCGGGATTGTAGCTCTGGCGTTCGCATGTGCAAGACAAAAGAAAAATGCCACAGTCCCGCCGGAGGTAGAGCGGGACTGTGGCCCGTCGCTGAGAATTTCTCGTCAACGGTTATGACGTGGTATGACGGTTATCAATGGTTATGATGCGAGTTCCTCCACCGAACGCGCCACCATCACCGGCTGGCCCGTCGCTTGATTGATCAATATGAAGCCAACCACGCGAATCGAAATCGCCTGCGTACCTTGCAATGCGCCGAGTCCGCTCAGATTGATGAAGTTGGTATCGTTCGTGGTCATCACAGTCAGCGGCTGCGGCAGCAGTACGCCTGCTGTCCACTGATCGTTCAACTGGAACGTTCCGGCGTTGTTGTTCTGCACCACCGTGCTGCCGGGCACCCAGCCACCCGCCTGTCCTTGACGCCGCAGCACCACGCGGTGAACCGTGAGAGTGCTCGTGCCGTTGGTGGTGCTAAGCGCTCCACCGATGCCCACGCGCTGCCCCGCCGCCAGTTCCGAATTGTTGAAGAGCAACGTCGTCAGCGGCAGATTGATGTGCTCGATCATATATTTCTCCGAGCCGTTCAAACCGAGCGTTTCAATTTGTCCGTCTGCAACTCCGTTTATCGCGGGCAGCAATTCGCGAACGTACAAATCCGCCTGTGTAGCCGGAGCCGATGGCGGCCGGATGCTGGTGAATAAACCGCCCATGAAGAACCCGTCGTTGGAGACGACTTCCACCTCGGATGCATCAATGTCGTGCGTAACTGGATCCAACGTGCCCGAAACTTCCACGATCGTGTTGGTCGTAAACGAACTCATCGCAGTGCTGGGATCGTCCATCATGGTGTTGTCACTGGTCGTCACATTCCATTGACGCCCGTGCGGTCCCTGAATAGTGAATGTGTTCGCCCCGGTCACACCCACCACACCGCCGTGAAAGTCATCAATCGAAACCTGCGAATCGGTTGAGTTCAGCAGCGCGACTTCAAACATCGGATTCACCGCGCCGGTCACCTGGCCATTTCCGTCAGTCTGGAGAGACCTGCGCAAGTCAAATTCCATGCGCAGGCCGAACAGATCCGCATTGGAAACCATCACAGGGTTTGCGAAATTCACTGTCACACTCGATTGCGAGAGCGTGCCATTGATAGTGTTGATCACCGGCGGGTTCACCGACGTATCAATAAACCCGATCACCGGCGATGCAATCGTAATCGTCGCCGAGGTGTAGGCTCCCGTCGGCACGGATGTGAGGTCCAGCAGTTGATGCAAACCACTGAGCTGCGCGAAATCCACAATCTGCGGCTGCGAGAGCACGCTAACGTTAGTCGTGCCATTGAATAACGTGATTCCTGTTACGTTGACTTCGCAGGAAACTACGCTCGGCAAAGGGGCATCCGTTCCCACGGTATAAACCGAAGCCTGGCCCTGCGTCGAAGTCGTTCCCATCCCGCCACCCCCGCCGCAACTGGAGAGCGCCAGCGCAGCGAAAAATGCAGCGAACACACCCATAGCTTTAGGATTCCCCATTGAATTTCTCCTTAGATGATTAATCGATTATGGCCGGGGGCCGGAGCCCCTTTTATTCCTGCGGAGTGAAACCCAGGGCCTTCGGAAAAGTTGCACAAATTCATGCCGGAATCAAGGCCTCGCGGCTTGCACTAACAGGCTGTAGTCGTTCCCGTTTTCTTCGCCAGGCGCGAATTCCCTCTCGTTTAGCTCCTTGCGTCATCGCGCGCAGTTGTTTACGATGGCGTGCGAACGTGAGAGCGCAAATATCACTATGATTGGCGAAACAATTTCGCATTACCGCATTCTCGATCCGCTGGGTAGCGGCGGCATGGGCCAGGTCTTTCGCGCGGAAGATACGCGCCTCGGCCGTCAGGTCGCGCTCAAATTTCTCTCCCCAGACCTCGCGCGCGATCCGGCCGCTCTGGAACGCTTCCAGCGCGAAGCCCGCGCCGCGTCTTCACTCAATCATCCCGCCATTTGCACCATTTACGACGTCGGCGATCACAACGGCCGCCCTTATCTGGTAATGGAAGTCCTCGAGGGGCAAACGCTCCGCGAACGCATTGGCGGCCGGCCCATGGCCACCGACGCCCTGCTCGATTTCGGCGCGCAAATTGCCGATGCGCTCGATGCCGCCCATGCCCGCGGCATTATTCACCGCGATATCAAGCCCGCGAATATTTTTATCACGTCCCGCGGCCAGGCAAAAATTCTCGATTTTGGATTGGCCAAGCAAGCAGCGACCCGCCGGGTCGGTGAAGCAGTCGGTGCGGGCAACAGCATCACTCAGCCCACTACTGATAATCTCTTACTCACCAGTCCTGGCTCAGCCATCGGCACCATTGCGTACATGTCCCCAGAACAAGCGCGCGGCGAAGACCTGGACGCGCGCACCGATCTCTTCAGTCTCGGCGCGGTGCTCTACGAAATGGCCACGGGCCAAACCGCATTCAACGGCAATACTTCCGCGGTGATTTTCGATTCCATTCTGAATCGCACGCCCCCATCGCCGAGCTCGCTCAATCCTGTGCTCCCGGCCAAGCTGGAAGAAATCATCGGAAAATCGCTCGAAAAAGATCGCGACCTGCGCTACCAAACCGCCGCCGAACTGCGCGGCGATCTGAAGCGTTTGAAACGCGACACCGACTCTTCTCGCGCTTCAAGCGGTTCCACCGGCACTTGGGGAGCTAGCAGCGCGACGACGAATCCCGGTTCCGGCACGAATGTGGCGCAACCGCCCGCTTCGCAGCAGACGCAGGTTCCACTTTCGGCCGTCGGATCAGCAGGAGATTCTGCGAATCGTGGCGGGCGTCTGGGCCTGTGGATCGGCGCAGCTGTGGTCATCCTCATCGCCGTCGGTGCCATTCTTGCCATCGTTTTTCACGACCGCTACGGGCACCCGCACCACGAAGCCGCCTCGTTTTCTCAAATGTCCATTTCGCCGCTCACTTCCACCGGCAACATTCATTCCGCCACGATTTCCGCCGACGGCAAGTGGGTCGCCTACGTCGCGGATGAAAAAGGCAGCCACGGCATCTGGATTCGTCAGCTCGCTACTGGCAGCACCGCGCAAGTGGAACTCGGTTCACCCGGCGAGATCGAAGGATTAAATTTTTCGCTCGATGGAAATTATCTTTACTTCGTCAAGCGTGACGAATCCGTCGGTGTCGGCACCCTGTTTCAAGCGCCTTCCCTTGGCGGCGCGCCGCGCCAGGTGATCGTGGATGTGGATAGTCCGATCAGTTTTTCTCCCGACGGGAAGCGGTTCGTTTTCGTCAGACAGGTCAGTAAGGCCAAGACTTCAAAATTGATCATCGCAAATACCGACGGCTCCGGCGAACAGGAGCTTCTAGGTTTGACCAATCCGCCCCGTTTTTCGGATAGCGGCCCGGCATGGTCTCCCGACGGCAAGCGCATCGCCGTCGCAGACGATCCCAGCGGTGAATTCGATAAATACGCCGTCGAAATCGTGGACGTTGACTCCAAAACAAAAACGCGCCTCGGCTCGACCGACTGGATTTCTCCCGATCAAATGGCCTGGCTTCCGGATGGTTCCGCGCTCCTCTTCAATGCGCGCGTCGCCAAGACCTCCCTCAACGCGCAACTTTTCTCGCTCAGCTATCCCGACGCCGAAATTCGTCGCGTTACCAATGATTTGAATTTCTACAACGGTACAAGCATCACTTCCGACGGCTCCGCGCTGGCCTCCGCCCAGGTTACCCTCACCGGAAGCCTGTGGATCGCGAATTTCGGCAGTTCCACTTCGTTTTCGGCGCCGCGCCAAATTTCCAGCGGCATCAGCCGCGCCGACGGTATTTCCGGCATCATTTGGGCGCCCGACGACAAAATCATATACACGTACTACACTTCGGGAGCGATCCAGCTCGCTAGCGCGTCGCCCGATGGCTCAAATGTCCGCGACATTGCGCCTGGCGTAGTGTCGCCGAGTTGGCTTTCCAGCTGTGGAGACGGCCGGCATTTCGTCTTCGGCATGGGTCGTGGCAACGACAGCAGCTCGATCTGGCGCGCGGACATGGATGGATCCAATCTCACGCAGCTGAGCACTGGGAAGATTGCCGTACATCCCAATTGCTCGCCAGATGGCAAATTTGTCGTCTATGCTGGTGTCACAGGCGATTCCGTTCACCTGATGCGCGTCGCGATTGACGGCGGCACACCGGCCGAAATCTCTAAAGAGGAATTGTTCTCTCCCGTGATCTCGCCGGACGGAAACTCGGTGGCATGCGCCTACCAGCCCGACCCCGGCAAGCGTCCAAAGCTCGCGGTCGTCGGCCTCAACGGAGGCGAAATACGCAACGTCTATGACCTGCCACCAGAAATGCAAGGCGCTTTCAATGGCGATGGCGGACAGAAACTGGCGTGGACGAAGGACGGTCGCGCGATTTTGTATCCTTTCAACAAAGATGGCGTGATTAGCCTCTGGGCCCAACCCGTAGGTCCACAGGGCAGCGCACCGGCCGCCGCGAAGCAAGTCATGAATCTAGGGCCGGATTTTCAGTGGGGCGCATACACGCTGTCGCCAGACGGGAAGCAGATTATCTACGCTCACGGCCGCGCCGTCACTGATGCTGTGCTGATCTCACACTTTCACTAATTCCACCGTTAGGAGCTGCATGAAATTTTCCCGGCGTGAGTTATTTAGGATCGCCGCTGTCGCTTCCGGTGGCGTTGCGTCTGGAGCTGTCTTCAATGGATCTGCAGCTGGCCACCGAGCGCCCGTGCAAGACACTGGTCAATCATTGCCGCCCCCGTTCGATGCCCTGAAACCACTCGGCGATCGCGTGAAGCCGATTCGTGCCGAAGAACTACAATCGCGCGTCGCACACGCGCAGCAACTGATGACGGATTCCAAGCCCCGCTTCGAAGCTCTGTACGTCACTCCAGGAACCACGCTGCTCTATTACACCGGCATCCACTGGTGGCCTAGCGAACGCATCCTCGCTTTCCTGGTTCCTCGGCAAGGCGATCCACTCTTAGTCGCCCCGGCCTTTGAAGAGGGCCGCCTCCACGAGCAAATGCGCTGGCCCATGGAACTCCGCGTTTGGCAGGAAGACGAAAGCCCCTACCTGATTATCGAAAAATGGCTGCTAGAACGCGGCACCCGCACCGGACAAGTCGGCGTCGAAGCCACCACGCGCTACGTTTTTTTCGATGGGCTGCGCCACACCGCGACATCACTGGATTACACCAGCGGCGACCCGATCACCGTCGGCTGCCGCGCCCAAAAAAGTGCGCACGAACTGGAATTGATGCGCCTGGCCTGTTCGGCCACGTGCGATGTGTACAAGGCTGTGTTCGCTTCGTTGCGCGAAGGTATGACGCAGCGCGAGATCTCCCAGCTCGCGGCGCGCGGTTATGCCCGCATGGGTCTGCAGGGCGAAGCTTCCGTGTTTTTCGGGCCGTCCTCTGCTCTTCCCCACGGCTCGCGCGAGGAGCAGGTGCT
>Ga0070763_10000167_pt1 | contig 15333 bp, 14 predicted proteins | sample HubBroMetageWRM3_FD_67279 | JGI IMG/M metagenome (GOLD analysis project Ga0070763, IMG submission 67279) | Warmed soil microbial communities from the Hubbard Brook experimental Forest, New Hampshire - Hubbard Brook CCASE Soil Metagenome WRM 3 | ecosystem: Environmental > Terrestrial > Soil >... | reverse complement strand
CTCCATAGTGTTTCGGTGGCCATGGCGAAGGGGAAACACCCGGTCCCATTCCGAACCCGGAAGTTAAGCCCTTCAGCGCCGATGGTACTGCGCGGGGGACCGCGTGGGAGAGTAGGACGCCGCCGGACATCTTCGCGCTGAGGGTCGCTGCCATGCTGGCAGCGGCCCTCGATGCGTTTACGGTGTATTTGACATTCTGGCGGCATCGCCGCCGAGACTGCGCGCAAGGTGGGAGTTGGCGGTGGCCGGGAACGGGCGCGGACGACAGGGCGGCGAATCGAAGGGCCGCTCCGCGGGTCCGAAGCGCGTGCCAGGATCTGGCGCCGCCAGGGCCGGGCGGGCGGGGCAGGCAGGGAACAGCGGATCGAACCGGCGAGGCACGTCGCCTGGCCGCGCGGCCAGCACCGGCGGGACCGGTGCGGGCGGCTCACGCGGAGGTATGGGAGCCGGTCGGCCACGCGCCGGCTCTGGCACGGGCGGATCGCGCACCGGCTCTGGCACGGGCGGCTCGCGCACCGGCTCTAGTACGGGCGGACCGCGCACCGGGTCTAGTACGGGCGGACCGCGCACCGGCTCTGGCACGGGCGGATCGCGCGGCGGGACCGGCGCGAGTGGCTCGCGCGGCAGCGTTGGCACGGGCGGCTCGCGGAGCGGGAGTAGCACGGGCGGATCGCGCGGCAGCTCTGGTACGGGCGGATCGCCCGGACGGACTGGTACGGGCGGCTCGCGCAGCCGGACCGGGGCGAGCGGTTCCCGCGGCAGCGCCGGAACGGGTGGCTCGCGGGGCGGTAGCGGGACAGGCCGTCCAGGTGCAGACAGCCGTCCGTCTGCCGGCAGATCCTCGGCGAGCGGCAGCCGGGCGAGCGGCGCTGGCAGCGCTGCGAGCGGAGGGAGCCGAGGCCGCCCCAGCCGCGGCGGCGCAGACAGCACCGCTCGTGCAGGCCGGGCGAGCAGCCGGCCGACCGACGGCCGGAACGGCGGCGCCAGCAGGGACGACATTGGCGGGCGTGCCGAATCCAGGCCTGGGCGGCAGCCGGCCGCCGGCGGGGCCAGCCGGTCTGGAGACCAGCAGAACCGGCGCGGCGGACCAGCAAGATCCGGCTCCGAACCACGAAGTGGCAGCCGCTTCGAAAGCCAGAGCCGACCCGGAGCCAGCAGCCGGACGAGCAGCCAAGGACCACGGACCCGCGCAACGTCCGCGCCGCGGTCCGGGGAAGAGTCGGCTCCTCGTACCCGGGCGGCGTCCGCATCGCGGGCTCAGGAAGCGTCAGGTCCGCGTGCCCGCGCGTCATCGGCAACGCGGCCCGGCGAAGCTCAGGGTCGGCGGACTAGTGCGGATTGGTCGCCCCGAGCGAGGGGATCCGCGGAACCGCGGTCCGATGATGCGCCAAGGCTGCGGCCTCCGAGGACGTCAGCGTCGTCACGTACTGGGGGAGCGCCGAGGTCACGCGCCACAACCGGCTCGGACACGCGGCGCGCCGCCGGAACGGGCAGGCCGCCGACCAGCAGCCAGCGCCCTTCGGACACGCGGCGCGCCGCCGGAACGGGCAGGCCGCCGACTAGCAGCCAGCGCCCTTCTAGCGACCGGTGGCCAGAGATTCCGGCAGGCGTCACCGCCGACCAGCTGGACCCCGAGGCGCGAGCGGAGCTCAGAACGCTGCCTGGGGACCTGGCCGACGCCGTGGCTCTCCGGCTCGTAGCCGCAGGCCTGGAAGAGGACCCGGCGACGGCGTACCGGCACGCGCAGGCGGCTCGCCAGCTCGCCGCGCGAGTCGGAATCGTGCGCGAGGCCACCGGCATCGCGGCGTACCAAGCCGGCGAATGGGCCGACGCGCTGACCGAGCTGAGGGCCGCGCGCCGGCTGACCGGCAGGAAGAGCTACCTGCCGCTGATGGCGGACGCCGAACGCGCGCTAGGCCGTCTGGACCGCGCCCTCGACCTCGTCACCGGCCCCGAGTCGCGGGAGGTCGACCGCGCCATCGCGATCGAGCTGCGGATCGTGGAGTCAGGGATCCGGCGGGACCAGGGACTTCCCGATGCGGCGGTGGCCGTGCTGCAGGTGCCTGAGCTGACTGCCGGCCGCGTCCGGCCGGGATCTGCCCGGCTCTACTACGCCTACGCCGATGCTCTGCTGGAGGCTGGGCGCGAGGATGAGGCACGCGATTGGTTCGGCAAGGCCGCCGCTGCCGATAAAGACGACATGACCGACGCCGCAGACCGGTTCGAGGAACTCGACTCGGTGGTCTTCGATTACCTGGCAGACCCGGATGAGCTGGCGGACGCGGACGAGCTGGCAGACCCGGATGAGCTGGCAGACGAGGACGAGGACGAGGACGAGGACGAGGAGCCCGCATCCCGCTGAGTTCGGCCCTGCGCTGAACCCGCTCGCGGCAGCCGGGAAAGCTCCTTGTGCCGGAATCAGGCGAACGGGCAGACTGCCCCCATGCCGGGCCGACGATACGTTCTGCTTGACCCAGATGGCATGGCCGACGGGGCCGGCTGGCTGTACGTCGTCGTCCGCGCCAAGACGGGGGTCGTGTACCGGCATCAGTACGGCGGCACCGCGTGCCGCCAGGGCGAGGCCGAGGGTTTCCTTGTGCCCGTGCTCGGCCCCGGCAGCTACGTCCAGCTCCGGGAGCTGTTCGAGGGGCAGTTCGGTGGGGCCGGAGTGTGGCATTACCGGTGGCGGGACAAGGAGATAGAGAGCCTGTGCGAGCTGGTTGAGGGCATCGACTACTGGGCCAGCGACGCGCTCAACGCAACTCCCCATCCGCTTCGGCTGGATGTGCGGCACCTAAGCGACGCGGACGAGGCCTGGGTTCCCGTGCTCACCCCAGATGGGCCCGGCATCCTCGTGTGGTCCAACTCCGACTGACCCGCTGCGGCTCCAGGCGCCCGCCTTTTCATTGGCAGCGCCGGCGCGCCGCTGTCGTCCTATTAGCAGCTGCGAGCCGGCGACACCAATGATCGGCTGGACTGCTGGGTCATTGCGGCGGTTATATGTCCTACTTCGCGGCATTCGTGGCTACCGCCAACCCGCAGCCACGAGATTCGGTCACGCCCGGAGCGGGTTTTCGGCCGGCCAGATTTAGCCGCGCTCGGCGCACCGCATGGGATCGCGCTCGGCGCACCACATGGGATGAGGCGGGCGCTGCGTGGGGTGGGCGGGCAGTTGGGATGAACGAGGTGCGTGCGGTGGAGCGGGCATATGGGCTAAGTGGGGGTGCGTGGGGCGGAACTGGCGGGAGTTAGCGGGCGTCGCGGGCGTTTGCCCAGCCAGCGGGAGATCCCGGGAACGTTAATTTTGGTGCCGCCGACGTGACCGTACTTCACTGCCAGCTGGGGGTCGGCGCCGTCGCGCATGATCGCGTATCTTTCCCTGGTTCGCTCGGCGACCATGGCCGCCGCGTGGTCGAGCTCGAGGCCGAGTCCCTTGGCCCGGCGGGTCTCGTCGACCCACACGTTGATCTCCTCGGCCGCCCGGTCCAGCGTCGTCTCGACGTCCTGCACCGGCCGTAGTGGCTGAATAGCAGCCGCGAGGGCCGCAACGCCGCGAACGTGCGCAGCGACTGCAGGGCCGTCTGCAGGTCGAAGTCCGGCGGGGGCGTGGCCGGCCGCAGGTCACCGGTGGCCGGGATATAGACGCCCGCGGCGTCCCCTACGTACAGGTCGCCGGTGAGCGAGTCGACAAGGCTGATGTGGTGCGTGGCGTGGCCCGGTGCGTAGTGGCTTTCCAGGCGGCGGCCGCCGCCGAGGCCGATCGTGCCGGTCTGCTGCACGGCGCGGATCCGCTCCGCCGACGTCGGCGCCAGTGTGCCAAACAGCTCGTCCAGCCGGTCACCCCAGGCCATCTGCGCGCTGGCCATCAGCAGTTCCGAGTCGGCGAGGTGCGGCGCGCCGCGCTCGTGCACCACCACCTCAGCACTGGGGAACATCTGGGCGATGTCGCCGATCCCGCACGCGTGATCCAGGTGGATGTGGGTGACGACCACTGTCGCCAGGTCGGCCGGGCCGGTGCCAAGGCGAGCCAGCGCGTCCCTGACAACGGGAGCCGACGCCGCGGTCCCGGTCTCCACCAGGCAGGGCCGGTCCGCGCGGATCAGGTAGCCAGCGGAGATCCGGTCGTAGCCGGCCATGAAGGTGTCGATCTGGTAGACCTCATGACCGAGGTCCGCGATGGCCTCGGCCCCGCCGGGGGCCGGTGCTGCGACATTCACGCCCACATCCTCGCAGACCGGGCCAAGCGGTGCAGGCCAGCGCCGCCCGCGTCGCCCGCTGAGCGATAAGGGCCGGGGCCCGGGCGGGAACGGGTAATATCTGGTGGCGATTTTGACGCCTCCGGAAGTAGCAAACCTTGAGCGGAACGACCGTGCGGCAGGGCGCTGCCTCGTCGCGCAGCACGGCGGCGCGGCTCTCGCGGCTGCTGCCTTCCCGGCTGCCGTTCTCGCTCACGCCGGTAGGTGCGGTGATCGCGGTGGCCACGCTTGTGGCGCTGGCCATCCGCGGCGTCCAGCTGGCCCAGCCGGGCCACCTGCTCGGTGTCGGTGACTATGACGACGGAGCCGACTTCGGCAGCGCGCTGCGGCTCATCCAGGGCCTAGTGCCGTACCGGGACTTCATCATCGTCCAGCCGCCCGGAATCACGCTGCTGATGATTCCGGCGGCGGTCGTCTCCAAGCTGGCGGGCACTGCCTGGGCGATCGGGGTCGGGCGGATCCTCACGGTCCTCGCGAGCGCGGCTGCCGTGGTTCTCGGCGGGCTGCTCGTCCGCCACCGCGGCGTGTTCGCCACGGTCGTGACGTGCGGCATCATCGCGATCTACGCAGGCAGCGCACAGGCCGCGCACACGGTACTGCTCGAGCCGTGGCTGACCGCGTTCTGCCTGGCCGGGGCGGTAGCCGTGTTCGACGGAGACCGCATGGCCACCAGCGGGAAGAGGCTCGCCTGGGGCGGTGCGGCGCTCGGCTTCGCCGGGGCGATCAAGGTCTGGGCGATCATCCCGGTCGCCGTGATCGCAGTGCTGTGCGTGCCGCAATACCGCCAGCTGGCCAAGTTTGTGGCCGGGGTTGCTGTCGGCTTCCTGGTACCGGTGATCCCGTTCGCTGTCATGGCCCCGGGGCGTTTCTACGACAGCGTCGTGGTCGCCCAGCTGGTCCGGACCGGGACCAGGACAGCGCTGGCGTTCCGGCTGCAGTACCTCACCGGCCTGGCCGCCTGGGACCCCGGCTTCGCCGTGTTCCTGACCGCGGCGATCATTCTCGCCGTGGCTATCGCCGCGACCGCGGTCGGGGCCTGGCGGGTCACCCATCAGGGGCCGCCGCGGCTCGAGTGGTTCGGCCTGGCCACGACCGTGCTGATCGTCGTCGCGTTCCTGATACCGGACGATTTCTACTACCACTACCCGGCGTTCCTGGCCCCGTTCCTGGGCATCTCGCTCGCGCTGCCGGCCGCCCGCCTCATCAACGGCTGGGGCGGCTGGCCGGGGCTCTCGTCGCGGCTACGCAAGAGCGCGACGTGGACCGCCGGCCTGGTCCTGCTCGCGCTGCCGCTGGCCGCCCCGGGCGCCGACTACAGCCCGACGCCGACGTACGTCGACGCGCTGCCAGCCATCGACCGGGTGATCCCGTCCGGGGCGTGCGTGGCCACCGACCAGGCCTCGCTGCTGATCGCGCTGGACCGGTTCTACAGTTCTGTTCCCGGCTGCTCGGTGATCGTGGACGGCACGGGCACCAGCTACGCGCTCGGGCATGGCCAGATCGCGCTGAACGCCGGCCGGGTCCCGGCCGTCGCGGCGCTATGGCGGCAGGCCTTCGACCACGCCAGCTACGTGCTGCTGACCGATTACAACGAAAACCGGATCGCCTGGACGCTGCAGCTGCGGGCGTACTTCGCGAGCAACTTCACACGCGTCAGCGGGCCCTGGTCGCCGCTGGAACTCTACGCGAGGAAGTAAGTTCAGCCATCGGCAAATGTCCTGACAACGAGGCCGGTCCGCGGCTTCGGGCCGAACGAGGTCGACTTGCGCGGCACCCGCTCACCCTGCGCCGCGATCGCGTACACGTCCCGGGTCGCCACCGGCGGCAAGATCACCGCGGTGCCGCCGGTCTCGTCGGCCAGGGCGACCGCCTCGGCGGCGTCGTTGTGCACGATCCGGACGGCGTCCCAGCCGACGTCCCACAGCCGCGCCATGAGGAGTTCTTGCAGCACCGATGCGGCAAGGCTGCGCCACAGCGGCGAATGGCCCTCCGGCATCGCGGCGTCCACCTGGACCGGGTCGGGCTCGGTGAGCAGCCGCAGCTCGCCGCCGCCCGCGATCAGCAGTGCCGGGCCCCGCTCGCTCTCCGACGCGAGCTCGTCGATGGCGGCCTCCAGCCCGCCCCGCGGCCTGCGCACCGTGAACGCCGCCTTGGCCAGCTCGGTGGCCGCGACCGGGGAAAGCCCGGGGATCACCCGGTGGATCGCGCCGACGTCCGGCGGGTATGCCGAGGCGTCCACCAGCAGAGCAAGACCGTAGTCCCACGGGCCCGGCCCGTCACCGCCCGCGCGCCGGCGGGCCTGCAGCTTGAGATACGCGGCGTACCTGTGGTGCCCGTCCGCGATCAGCGCGTCCCGCGGGGCCAGGTCGGCGGCGATCGCGTCCAGCTCGGCGGGATCGCCGATCGCCCACAGGCGGTGCCGGATTCCGTCGCCGGTCACGGCGTCGACCAGCGGCGGCCTGCGGTCGGCGGTCTCGTCGATCAGCCGGGCCGACGCGCCGCGGTTGCCGCCGTCGTGCAGCAGGAAGATCGGCTCCAGGTTGGCCTGGGTGGCCTCCATCAGCTGCAGCCGCCCCTCGACCGGCCCCGGCGCCACGTCCTCGTGCGGCCGGATCACGCCCGCCTCGGGCGGGCTGAGCCGCAGCGCCCCGATCAGCCCGCGCTGAATGACCGTCCCGTCGGCCAGCGCCTGCTCGTAGACGTACAGCGCCGGGCCAGGGTCGGGAACCAGGATCCCCTCGCGCTGCCACTCTCGCAGGGCCAGCGCCGCGTCGTCGTAGGCGTTGCCCTGGTGCCCGGGCGCGTGCCGCGGCAGGATCAGCCGGACCACGTTGTGCGGGTCGGCCGCGAACAACTGGTCCTCTCGTTCGTGGGCGATGACGTCGTACGGTGGAGATGTGACCTGAGCGAGCCCGGTGACCCGGTCCCGGGCATAACGGACTCCACGGAAGGGCGCCAGCGCTAGCCCGCCTTGCGCGGGCGCCGCTGGATCGTGGCCGGACGGAAGGATCTGCACATATGTCAGAAGGATCAGTCGGCGGCCAGGATTCCCGCCGGGCTAAAGAGCCTCGCACACCGGGGGAGCGCGATGCGGCTGGCGCCGATACCTACGACCTCTACCGGCGCGGGCTCGACCTGCTCGGCCGGGGCAGCGCCGCTGCCGCGGCGCAGCTGCTGGAGCGCGCCGCCGCGGCCGAGCCGCAGTCCCGCAGCGTGCTCGAAGCCCTGGCCCGGGCCCAGTTCGACGCCGGCCACTACGCCGCAGCGGCCGGGAACTTCCGCCGGATTGTCGAGGCGAGCCCGAGCGACGACTACGCCCAGTTCGGCCTCGGCCTGTCGCTGGCCCGGACCGGCGATCCCAGCGCCGCGGCCGAGCACCTCGCCCTGGCCGCCGCCATGCAGCCGGACCGCCGGCACTACACCGACGCGCTGCAAAGTGTCCGCGCCACGCTCCGGGCCCGTTCGCAGGCCCAAAATCCCGGGGCCGAGAGCCCTGAACGGAAGATCCGTGGTGTCTGAGCGCTCCAAAGCCCGGTCCGGCGACCGGGTGGACCTTCCGCGGGCGAGCGACCGCCCGCTCAGCGAGGCCTACGACGCGGCGCTGCTTGACCTGGACGGCGTGGTCTACCTGGGTGGTGCCGCAGTCGCGAAGGCTCCCGAGGCGCTAGCTGCGGCCAGGCAGCAGGGTATGCAGCTCGCGTTCGTCACCAACAATGCTTCCCGGACGCCCTCAGCGATCGCCACCGAGCTCAATCAGCTCGGGGTACCCGCGGACCCGTCAGAAGTGGTCACGTCGGCGCAGGCGGCCGCGCATCTGATCGCCGACAAGGTCCCGCCGGGCGCGCCGGTGCTCGTGGTCGGCGGCATGGGGCTGCGGCTGGCGCTGCGCGAGCGCGGCCTGCGGCCGGTGTCGACCGCCGCCGAGAAGCCGGCCGCGGTGGTGCAGGGGTACGCGGCTGGCGTGGACTACGGGCTGCTGGCCGAGGGTGCCCTGGCGGTGCGCGCCGGTGCCTGGTTCGTGGCCTCGAACGCCGACACGACCCTGCCGGGCCCGCGGGGCCTGCAGCCCGGCAACGGCTCGATGATGCAGGTGATCGCGACCGCGACCGGCACCGAGCCGGTCGTGGCCGGCAAGCCGGAGCCGCCGCTGCACGCCGAGACCGTGGCCCGGACCGGCGCGAAGCGGCCGCTGGTCGTCGGGGACCGGCTGGACACCGACATCGAGGGCGCCGTCCGGGTCGGGGCGGACAGCATGCTCGTGCTCACCGGTGTCTCCCGGCCTGCCGACGCGGTGCTTGCCGCGCCGAACCAGCGGCCCAGCTACCTGGCGCACGACCTGTCCGGCCTGCTCGAACCGCACCCGCCGGTGGTCGCCGCGGACGGCGAGTTCCGGTGCGGCGGCTGGACCGCCCGTCGGCGTCACGTTCAGGCAACTCATGATGAGGATGCCGACCGGCTGGAAATCGCGGGCAGCGGCGCGGCAATCGATGGCCTGCGGGCGCTGTGCGGCGCCGCGTGGTCGGGAGGTGCGGTGGCCGCCGACAGCGTGACCTCCGCCGTCGGCAGCCTCCGCTTCCCCGGGTAGCCGGGCCTGGCTACCAGGCGATCGCCGGGTCGAGCGCCCAGGTCGCGTTCAGCTGGGTCAGCTGCCCGGTCGCGACGTCGACCACGGCCAGCTTCGTGGTCGGCAGGGGCTTCGCGGGCGTCCCGGTATTGATGACGGACCCGACCAGCATGTAGCGGCCGGTCGGGTCGAACGTGACGGCGGCCGGCCCGCCCTCCGTGCCAGGGAAGCTGCGGACCAGGCGGGTCTGCCCGGTGGCCAGGTCGAAGGCCCGGAGCTGCCAGCTGCTCCACACCGGCTTGTCGTTGGCGGTCCGGAACGTGGCGAAGTAGGCGGCCCGGCCATCCGGGGAGACGTTCAGGCCGCCGACGATGGTGGACGGGCCGAACTCGCCGTTGGTGGCCACGACGCGGGCGTGCGCAGCCAGGCTCCCTGCTGGGGCGCTGGTGTCGATGACCTCGTTCGAGAAGCCGACCACGCTCCCGTTGGCGCTGATCGACACGTTTCGTGTTCCGGGCATGAACTCGCCGACGCTGGTGTGGTACGTCCACTGCTTGGTCTGCCCCGTGGCCGTGTCGAGCACGGACAGGTAGCCTCGCTGCGGCCGGTGGCCCTTCGCGGCCTTGGCGAGCTGCTCCGGGCTGAGGTTGTTGCAGGCCAGGGTCTGGTACGCGACGAACTGGCCGCCCGCGCTCACTGCCATGTCCCACGGGTCGAAGAGCTGACCGGCGAGCTTCGTGAACGCGGTCATGGTGCCCGGCGTGCCGTTCGCGCCCAGGCTGAACCGGTACAGGGTCGTGCTGCAGCTTCCCGTCGTGGCCGCGACCACGAACGTCTGGCCATCGCCGGTCGCCACACTGGTGAGATCGGTTGAGGGGAACGGCAGGCTGATCCGCGCGCCCTGCGCTCCGGTCGTCGCGTTGGCCACGAACATCGACGGGTGCTGCGACCAGTTCAGCACGACGAAATAGGCGGGCGTTGTTAGCAGGGCCGGCGTCGTCTGGCCGGCGGTCGGCTTGCCGCGGCCCAGGCCGGGAGCGGCCCGGGGCAGCAGCACGGCCACCACGGCGGCCACGGCGATCACGGCGACGGCCGCTGCCAGCGGTATCAGCACCCGGCGCCGTGACGGGCCCGGGCCGGTCTGCCCGGTGCGCCGGGCCCGGCGCCGGGCGTGATCGGGCGGGCTCAGGATCGCGCCCGACAGTATCTCCTCGGGCCTGATGGTCTCGGCGGCCGCGCGGTAGGCGTCGCGCAGCCTGTCCTCCAGCGTGTTCACGGCTCCTCCTTCAGTTCGCGGGCCAGCTTGGCCAGCGCGCGGGATGCGGTTGACGACACGGTGGCCCGGCTGATCCCGAGCGCGGCTGCGATCTCGTGGTCGGCGAGATCCAGGTAGTAACGCAGCGCCAGCACCTCCCTGGCCCGGCGGGGCAGCCTGGCGACGGCGGCGAGCATCGCCTTGCGGTCCTCGCCGTCCATGGCTGCCGACTCGGCCGACCAGACCGGTGGCTCGTGCTGCACCCGGCGCAAGAATGCGCGCTTGCGGGCCCGCAGCACCGAGCGGGAACCGTTGATCACGGACGCGCGCAGGTAGGGCAGCGCCTTGCTGCGGTCCCTGAGCCCGGGCAGGCCCCTGTACAGCCCGAAGAACGCGTCCTGGACCACATCCTCGGCGCTTTGCCGGTCGCCGAGCAGCAGCATCGCCACCCGGACGAGAGCAACCGCGTGCGCACGGAACAGACCGGCCACCAGGTCGGACGGCTGGCCAGCCGAATCGGCTGCCTGATCGCCGGCGGGGTAATTGTCGGCTGCGTGATTGCCGGCGGGGTGACCGTCCGCGGGGTAATTGTCGGCGGGGTGACCGTCCGCGGGGTAATTGTCGGCGGGGTGACCGTCCGCGGGGTCTCCGTTGGCGGGCGGCCGGTGACGGACGGCCACCTCCGAGCGGAGGCGGCCGGCCTGCTCGCGATCGCCTGTCATGCTGGTCCGCCGTCGTGTCGATGGGTGCGGGCCACGGCCGCGTCGCCGGCTGTTCGCGATTGGTCGCGAGCGGCTGGCTGCGGTCGGGGGCAGCCCGGTTGCTTCGGCATAAACCTAAGACGCCGCACCAGCCCGGTTGCTGAGTCCGGCATCAGAATGTCCGCTTCCGGGCGTAGTCGGCGGCGGCCCGGAGATCCGCCTGCGGTCGCACCGGAATCAGCCCTCCGGGCGACGCGGGCCGGGGGCCAGCGCGGCGAGACTGAGGGGGGCCGGCCGGGAGTACCCGATCACGGCCGCCGGAAGGGAATGGGGACATGATGCAGCCCGCGACGGCAAAGGAGATGGCCTGAGATGACGACGATGGTGCCGGTCGGGCGCGGCCGCGGGGCCGGGCTGCCCGCCGCGCGGGGGCGGGCGGGACTGCGCGGCACCCTGCGGTCCGAGGTCACGAAGATCTTCTCGGTCCGGTCCACCTACTGGTCCCTGATCGCGCTCGCGGTCATCACAATCGGGCTCGGCGCGCTGTTCTGCTTCGCCAAGGCGCAGCACTTCAGCCAGCTCCCGGTGCACGTCCAGCAGGCTCAGCGGGCCGACGAGATCTCGCAGGCAACCGAAGTGAGCCTGTTCGGCCTGTTCCTCGGCCAGCTGGTTATCGCCGTGCTCGGCGCGCTCACGATAACGTCCGAGTACTCGACGGGAATGATCAGGACCTCGCTGTCGGTGATGCCACGGCGTGGCGTCTGGCTCGGCGCCAAGGCAGCGGTGTTCGCCGCGGTAGCCCTGGTCACCGGGCTGGTGACCTCGTTTGCCAGTTACTTCCTCGGGCAGGCCATCTTGTCCACGCAGCACATCAACTCAGCGCTCGGCCAGCCGGGGGTGCTGCGTGCCGTGGTCGGCGGCGGCCTGTTCCTCGCGGTCTGCGGGATGCTCTCGTTTGGCCTGGGCGTTGTGCTGCGGTATACCGCCGGGGCCATCACGGCCTCGATCGCGCTGCTGTTCGTGCTGTACGTGCTGACCGGCTTCCTGCCGGAGGGCTGGGCCAACCACGTCGACAAGTGGGTGCCGGACAACGCGGGCAGCGCGATCTGGCAGAACGCGTCCGCGTCCGTCATCTTCCGTCCCTGGACCGGGTTCGCGTTGTTCTGCGGCTACGCGGCGATCGCGCTCGTCGCAGGGCTGATCCTGTTCCGCCGGCGCGACGCCTAGCGGTCGCGGGATCACTCGGCGGCCGGCTGACAGCGCGGGCACCAGAACGTCACGCGCTCGCCGTCGCCGGCGGTGCCCCCGGCCAGGACCCGCCGGATGCGTCCCCCGCAGCGTCTACACGGGCGGCCGACCCGGCCGTAGACCCAGGTCTGCGTGCCCGGGGCGAGGCTGCCGGTGGTCACCTGGTCGATCCGGTCCTTGTTCGCGTCCAGCAGCTGCCTGGCCAGCTCGACCAGCGCCGGCAGGTCGCTGATCTCGCCGACCGGCCGCCACGGGTCGATCCCGCGCAGGAACAGCACCTCTGCCCGGTACAGGTTGCCGATGCCGGCCAGGTTCCGCTGGTCGAGAAGTGCCTCGCTGACCGGCCGCCCCGGGTCGGCCTGGAGCCGGCGCACGGCTTCGGCCGTGTCCCAGTCCGGGCCGAGCAGGTCGGGGCCGAGGTGGCCGACGACGCGTTCCTCGTGCCTGGTCGGCACAACCTCGACGACCCCGAGCAGGTATCCGATCGCCTGCCGCTCGTCGTTGCCGAGGACGAGGCGGATCCGGTGATCACGCGGGACGTAGTCGCTGGCCGGCCGGATCCGCCAGGACCCGTCCATGCGCAGGTGCGTGTGGACGGTTACGCCGTTGTCCACGCGGGTCAGCAGGTGCTTTCCGCGGGAGACGGTCCCGGTCACCGCCCGCCCGGCGAGGTCGGTCGTGGCGAACCGCGGCACCCGGAAGTCGCTGCGGTTCAGCACGCGCCCGGACAGCGCCTCATCGAGCTGGCGCGCGGTGCGCCAGACCACATCGCCCTCGGGCATGCGGTAAGCATTGCACCGGCAGCCGACAGCCGCATCCAGCCGTCGTCCCAGCCGCCGCCCCAGCGGCCCGTGGCCGTCGGCTGGCCCGTGGCTGCCGGCCGGGCTGTGGCTGCGGGTTGGGCTGTGGCTGCGGGTTGGGTTGTGGCTGCGGGTTGGGTTGTGGCTGCGGGTTGGGCTGTGGCTGCGGCGGTCAGCCGAGGCCTGATTCTCGGAGCGTGATGTTGAGCCTGCCCGCGCCGAGACCGAGGTCGGGGTCGCCGGTGCCCGGCAGGGTCCTGGGCACGCCATGGAAGGCAAGCCGGGACGGGCCGCCGAACACGAACAAGTCCCCCGACCCGAGCTCCACGTCCGTCCATGGCCGGCTGCGGTTCTGCGTGTTCCCGAACCGGAACACACAGCTGGCACCCAGGCTGAACGACACCACCGGGGCCATGCTGCGCTCCTCCTTGTCCACGTGCATGCCCATCCGCGCCTGCTCGTCGTAGTAGTTGATCAGCGCGACGTCCGGGGTGTAGGCGGCCGCCGGGTCGTGGTACGCGTCGGCAACCGCGCGACGGCCCAGTTCGGCCAGCCAGCCGGGGAGCTGCTTTACCGGCGCCCCGTCGACGTCATCGGCCGTCCGAGAGTAGTGGTAGGGAACCCAGTGCCAGCCGAGGCAGACCGTCCGCACAGACATGACCCCGCCGGAAGGCAGCCGGGTGGCCCGCATCCCCGCCGGCGGGCACGCCCACTCCCGGCACGCGGCCACCAGCTCGCGCTGCTGGTCGCGGCTCAGCCAGCCCGGAATGTGGACCGCGCCCGGCGCGATCTCGGCCCGCGGCCGGGGTATCAGCGCCGTCATCCCGCCAAAGTACCCGCCGAGGGGCCGCTGCTGTCTCTGGCAGCCGCTCCACCAACGGCGAACTGGCATCCGCCCTGGCGGCAATCTAGGCGCGCAGCGCCGGACACACCTCGTAGGCGGCCGTTCCGTCGTCTCCTCCCTCGCCTCCTCCGTGCCATCGGTGCCTGGAGGGAAATCGGACATGACAGAACCCCATTACGGCATGACCAAAATTCTCAGGCAGCCCGCCCCCACGCCACCAGCTCATACTCATATATCTACAAATAGGACATATGGTCAACGGTCAGGCCGAGCTCCCCGGCCAGTCGCTGGTGTCGCCGGCACGTTGACCCTACTGGGACGACAGCCGCGGGCCGGCGACACCAATCCGGCTGCCCCCGGCGCCGTGGGCAGCCAGATTGTCGGATCGGCATGCAACAGTGCCACGCATGGGACAAAGGGCGTTATTCGACCTCGAAGCGGTGGCGCAGCTGCTGAAGCGCCAGGAAGGCGTGATCACCCGTAATCAGACAAAGGATTGCGGCATGAGTGATTCCGCGCTGCGGCACCGGCTCCGTACTGGTGGACCCTGGCAGGTGCTGCTTCCGGGCGTCTACCTTTCGGCCAGCGGCGCCGTCACCACCATGCAGCGTCAGGTGGCCGCGATCCTGTACGCGGGACCTGGAAGCGTGATCACCGGCCCGGCGGCACTTGCGTGGCACCGCATCAGAGTGCCGAAGACGTCAGTCGTGAACGTTCTGGTCCCGGAGCCGCGCAGGCGCCGTGACGTCGGCTTCGTCCGGTTGAACCGTACGTCGAGGATGCCGCGCATGATCTTCCCCGACGGCCAAGTTTGTTACGTGCCTCCTGCACGGGCAGTGGCGGACACCGTCCGCGGCATGCGAGACCTCGCTGGTGTCCGCGCCGTCGTGGCCGACGGCGTGCAACGGAGGATCGTCCAGATTCCGCAACTCGCGGACGAGCTCGCCCGGGGGCCGGTTCAGGGTTCGGCGGGCTTCCGCCAGGTCTTGGCGGAAGTCGGCGACGGCGTCAGGTCCTCCGCTGAAGGAGATCTGCGCACGCTGATAAAGCGCGAGCGGATACCCGACCCGATGTATAACCCTCGCCTGTACGCGGGCGGCAGCTTCATCGCGGAGCCGGACGCGTGGTGGACCGACGCGGGGGTGGCCGGAGAGATCGAGTCCCGCGAGTGGCACCTGTCGCCTGAAGACTGGGAGCGCACGCTGGCCCGTGATGCGCGGATGAGCGCTTACGGGATCATCGTCCTGCATTTCCCGCCAAAGCGGCTGCGGACGGAACCGCAGGTGGTGGCGGCCGAGATCAGGTCGGCGCTCGCGGCGGGGCGCAGCCGAGGTCCGCTGGATATCAGGGCACTGCCGGCCCGGTGAGCCACGGTGCGGCTACATCAGCTTCCTCAGCCGCAGCAGGTCGAAGACGTTGGCGTGGATCTTCAGGCGGCCCGTCAGCCAGGCCCGCGCGAAACCGCCGGGATCGTTGCCGATGGACACGACCACGTCGCTGTCCGCGACGAAGCGGACCTGGGCTGCGGCGTCGCCGGGGCCAGCCTCCCGGACCGGCTCCGCGCCGTCCGGGCCGAGCCTGGTTATGAACGTCACCCCGAGATCAGGGATCTCGCAGCTGAGCGTCCGGTCCGCCAGGAAGGCGGCACGATCTTCCGAACTCATG
>Ga0070763_10000166_pt1 | contig 15336 bp, 16 predicted proteins | sample HubBroMetageWRM3_FD_67279 | JGI IMG/M metagenome (GOLD analysis project Ga0070763, IMG submission 67279) | Warmed soil microbial communities from the Hubbard Brook experimental Forest, New Hampshire - Hubbard Brook CCASE Soil Metagenome WRM 3 | ecosystem: Environmental > Terrestrial > Soil >... | reverse complement strand
CCCCCCCAACCGCGCAGCGGCGAGGGAGCGTACCGCCCTACCGGCGGGCATCCGCTCATTGTCGTGCACGACGCATGCAACGATCGACGGGTGGCCAGTTTTGCGCAATGGGTCGCGGGCGCGCGACCGCGGACGCTACCGAACGCAATCGCGCCGGTGATCGCGGGTACTGGCGCCGCCGCCTGGCTGCACGCGGCCAACTGGTGGAAGGCGCTGCTGGCTTTGGCCGTCGCGGTCGCGTTGATCATCGGGGTGAACTTCGCCAATGACTACTCCGACGGCATCCGCGGCACCGACGATGAACGCGCCGGTCCGTTACGCCTGGTGGGCTCGCGACTGGCGACGCCGCGGTCGGTGCTGACGGTGGCGGTGCTCAGCATGAGCGTCGCGGCGGTGGCCGGGTTGGCGCTGGCTGTTACTAGCGCGCCGTGGCTGATCGCTGTCGGCGCGTTCTGCATCGCCGGAGCGTGGTTGTACACCGGCGGATCAAAACCATACGGCTATGCGGGTTTTGGCGAGCTGGCGGTATTCGTGTTCTTCGGGCTGATCGCGGTACTCGGCACCCAGTACACCCAGGCGTTGCGGGTGGACTGGGTGGGCCTGGTGCTGGCGGTGACGACGGGCGCGCTGTCGTCGGCGGTGTTGGTGGCCAACAACCTGCGGGATATCCCCACCGACGCACAGTCCGGCAAGCTCACGCTGGCGGTGCGCCTCGGCGACACCGGAACTCGCAGGCTCTATCAGTCGCTGCTGGTAATCGCCGCGGTCTTGACCCTCGCGCTGACGGCGGCGACACCGTGGTGTGCATTGGGTTTGGTGGCCACGCCGTTGGCACTGAGGGCCGCGGCGCCGGTGCGGTCCGGTCGGCTGGGTGCCGAGCTGATTCCGGTACTGCGCGATACCGGCCTGGTGATGCTGGTGTGGTCGATCGCGGTAGCAGTCGCGTTGACGCTGTCGGCCTGAGCGGGCAAACACGCGCCTTGCCGGCCGTCAGAGTTCTCATGCAGTGGGATCGGCTAATTTCGCGACAGCGTTGCCGACGTCGATCTGCGGGTCGAGTCGGGCGGCGCAATGTAACGACGTGATGAGGAGTTCGACGACCACTTCCACCATTGCGTCGGGATCAAACGGCCGCTCGTTCTTCAGCCAGTAGGTGGTGGCCTCATCGAGGGCCCCCGCGCAGGAGCGCAGCATCAATCGCAATGCCGGGCGGGCGAGGTCGAGTTCGAGTAGCTGAGCCGTCCATTCGATGGTGTGCCAGCGTGACTGATCGAAGATTTGCCACGCCTCAGGGTCGCCGCCGCTCCCGCCAAGGACCAATCGCAGCGCCAAGTCGTCGTGCTCGCTGAGGTATTCCAGGTGGGCGCGCAACATTCGTCGAAACTGCGTCCCGGGAGAGCCATCACCAGATGGCGGCGTAGTGGCGGCGTTCAGCCTGTTGGCCGCGTCGCGCAGCGCCTCAAGGTAGATGCCGCGCTTGTTCTCGAAATAGTGGAACAGCAGACCCTGGGCGACACCTGCGGTTTCGGTGATGTCGCTGGTCGCGACGTCGTCGAAGTGACGGGCGGAGAAGTGCTCGACAGCGGCTTCGAGAAGTTTGCGCCGGGTCAATTCAGCCTGCACCTGCCGTTGCGTTGCGGGTCGTGGCGTCCGTCGAGTCACTTTGGCGTTGTCGGCAGTCACTGGTAGATCGTGCGCCAAGAGGGCCGGTGAGGACAACTCAACGAAGGAAACTCGTAGAGTTATACTCATTGACACTGACTCAATCAATGCTTACGTTGTCTGCATCGGACACCGCTGACACAGTTAACGAGGAGACCGCTTATGGCCGAAGTCAAGGCATTTGTCATCGTGCAAATCGCGATCAACGACCGGGATGGCTACCACAGCTACGAAACTGCCGGGCACCAAGAGATCTTCGAAAAGTTCAGCGCAAAGGTGGTCGGCGTCGACGAGCAGGTGGAAGCCGTCGAAGGAAGCTGGCCCTTCACCCGAACCGTGATCATCGAGTTTCCCAGCAAGGAGCTCGCGCGGGCCTGGTATGACTCCGACGAATACCAGGCGGTGGTTGGTTTGCGCCACGGCTCCACGACATCGAACCTGGTAATCGTTTCCGGCTACCCCGGATGAGTGCGAGAAATCGCTGACGTTGATCTCGCTGGCCTTGACGATGACATCGGCGAAGACTGGCGGCGTGTCTACAAGCGCTATCTCAGTGGCCATCAGCTCGCCGACGAGCTCGGCGGGCAGACATTACTGGACGGCACATGGTTTTCCGCGGCACAGGTCCGGTGGCCTCGGTCGCAGATAATTACGCGGCCTTCTCGAGCAGTTTGACGACCGCCGCGCGCAATTGCGCCGTGTAGACGTGCTCGGTGATCAATCCGACGGCCGCGTTGTCGCCACCTCGCAGGATGCCGAGCAGCAGGTGCTCGCAGCGGATCTCGTTGTCTTTGTGCGCCAATGCTTCTCGCAGGGCGAGTTCGAGCACCTTTTTGGCCCCGGGGCTGAATGAGATATGCCCCCGTGACCGGCGCCGTCGCCCCGACCGGGACAGGGCGTTGTCGAAAGCGTCGGTGCCGAAGGTGCGAGCGACGCTGTCGCGAACGGCCCGCAGGTCAATACCGATGGTGCTCAGCGCATCGGCATCCTCGTCGAACGACTGGTCGCCGGTTGACGTTTCGGCAAGCCGCGCCCGCACAACCTCGGCGGTCAGCCCGTAGCCGGTCAACACCGCCGAGAGCTCCTCCGCTGCGGCCTGCAGGATTCCGAGAAGCAAGTGCTGCGAACCGGTTTCGCGGTCGCACAGTTCGCGGGCCTCCTCCTCGGCCAGCATGACCGCAACCCGGGCATTGCGGGCGAACCGCTGAAACGGTCTCATCGGTCATCTCCTCCGGTTGTATTTCTGGTGCACCGCCTGCCGGCTCACGCCCAGCGCGTTGGCGATCGCCTGCCAGCTCCAGCCCTGCTCGCGCGCGTTGGCGACGTGGATCGCCTCCAACCGCTCCTGTAGCCGCTGCAGTACACGCACCGCGCGCAACCCGACTGCGGGGTCGGCGCTGCCTGCGGCGTCCGCGGCGGTACTCAGCGACAGGTCGGACAGTTCACTCACGGGTGTCAACATAACTTGACACTCTCCAGCCTGTCAAGGAACGTTGACAGGCGAGCGTAAACGGTGCCCGGGAAGCGTTTTCAGTCGGAGGTGTCAGAGTCGGCGTCGGGCGGTGCCTCGCCGCGCAGCCTGGCCCGCAGCTGCTCGCGGTCGCGGCGCCGGCGCTCGGTGGCCACCTCGAGGCCGGCGGTGGCCCGGCGCCGTAGCGGACCGAACACCCAGATGCCCAGCGGCATCGCAATGATGAGGGCAAACAAGATGGCGATCACCACCGGGAACTCTTGCACGCCAAGCAGTCGTCCCGCGCCGTAGATCACCGCGGTGAGCACCACCACCAAGACCAGCCGGGCCGCGACATAAAGCAGGACGCCGGCGACGGCGTGACCCGCTGAGCTCTGAGCCTTTGGCACCATGCGAGCCTAAGACGCCGCGTATATTCAGACCAAGGAGGTGTTGAGTGCTGTACCTGCTCCTCGTCCTCATTCTGGGGACGCTGATCTACGTCGGCTGGCGCGCGATCCGTTCACAGGTCAACCGGCAGAAGACTCGCGTCATCGGCCCCGACGACGATCCGGAGTTCCTGTGGCGGCTAGGCCACGGTGACAACAACCCGCGTTAGCTAGATGAAGTGCTCGTTGGATCGGCGCTGATCGCTCGGAAAACCGTCGGCGACAACGGCTGCCAGTTCGACGAGCGCTTCCCGGGTTTCCCGCTTGAGCCGATCCAGGCTGATCTCCGCACCCTCCTCGAGGTGCGGGTCGAACGGCACCAGGCGCACCGCGCGGCAGCGCCGCGAGAAGTGATCGACCACCTTCTGCATGTCGACTTTGCTTGAGCGGGGCCGCACCGCGTTGATGACCGCGATCGAATTGCGGACCAGATCCTCATGGCCGTGCGCGTCGAGCCAGTCCAGCGTCGCTGACGCGCTGCGCGCGCCGTCGATCGATCCCGAGCTGACCACGATCAAGGCGTCGGCCTTCGCCAGCACCGACGTCATCGCCGAATGCAAAAGGCCGGTCCCGCAGTCGGTGAGCACTAGGCCGTAAAACCGTTCCAGGATGTCCAGCGTCTGGGTGTAGTCGTCAGCGCTGAACGCCTCCGACATCGCCGGATCGGTTTCCGAGGCCAGCACTTCAAGCCGACTCGGGCCCTGCGAGGTGTAGCTGCGAACATCGCTGTAGCGCCCGATGCCCTCGGCGTCGCGCAACAGGTGGCGCACGGTGGCGGGCGTCTCCAACGGCACTTTTTGGCTCAGCGTGCCGCGATCAGGGTTGGCGTCCACGGCTATCACCCGGTCGCCGCGAATCGACGCGAAGGTCGCGCCCAGCGTGGCGGTGATGGTGGTTTTGCCCACGCCGCCCTTCAGCGAGAGCATCGCGATGCGGTAGCAACCCCGCAGCGGTCTGTTGACCTGCACGATCAGGTCGTTGTACCGCATCACCCGCGGACTTTCGCCGACGTTGATCAGCTGTCCCGACAAGCCATATAGCCACCGTCGCCAGCCCTCCGACGGCGGTGGCTTGACCTGCCGCAGCAGCGTGCTGGTGGATAGTTCCGGATACGGCGACGGCGGGTGCACGGCCTGCCGGTAGCCCGTGTTCGCCTGCGCGGCCGACGGCTGGCCGCTGGAGTAGCCGCCGTAGTTCTGCGACGGCGAATCGACGACCCGCGGAAGTCCTTTGTACGGCGTGGCTGCCCAGGCCCGTGGTTCGACGCGGGTCTCGGGGGGCGGCACGCCCCGCGTCGCCGCCTCGCTGAAGCGCCGCTCGGTGCGGAACCCGGCAAACGCCGTGGTCGGCGGCTCGTCGGCGGGTGGCGGTGGCGGTGCTGGCGGCTGCGGCCGCAGCTCGCTCGTCGGATGGTCTTCGCGACCATGCGATACCCCCGCATTCGCACCTTGCGTCGGATGATCAGACACGTGTTCTTTCCCCTTGTTGCAACACTCGGGTCGCTTGTTAATGAACGGTCCTGTAACCGAACATACGGCAACGCCGGTCGGCCCCCCCGATGTCGGCCTAGCCCACCCCAGCATAGGAGTGCAGGCCAACCGTCACCAGGTTGACGAAGAACAGGTTGAACACCATGGCCACGAAACCGACCACGTTGATCCAGGCCGCTTTCCTGTCCCGCCACCCCGCCGTCGACCGAGCATGCAGGTAGGCGGCGTAGACCACCCAAGCAATGAACGCCACCGTCTCCTTGGGATCCCAGCCCCAATACCGGCCCCAGGCCTGCTCGGCCCAGATCGCGCCGAATATCACACCGAAGCCGAACACCGGGAACGCGAAGATCGTGGTCCGGTAGGCGATTCGATCCAGCGTCTGCGCGTCCGGCAACCGCTGCACCATGCGGGCAAACGCACCCGGCGTATCCGGCTCACCCAGCCGCGAGGTCCGCAGCAAAAACAGGATGCTGGCCACGCCCGCGACGAGGAACACCCCCGAACCCAGGCTCACCACCGACACATGGATGGGCAGCCAGTACGACTGCAGCGCCGGCATCACCGGTGCGGCGTTGGTGTAGAGCCAGCGCCCTGACACCGTCAGCAAAATCAGCACCGGCAGCAGCAGAAAAACCCACAGCGGACGGTACTGCGGTCGGCGCAACACAATCGCGCCCGCGACCAGGCCGCAGAAGCAGGTCAGGTTGATGAACTCGTACATGTTGCCCCACGGCACCCGCACGGTGGCCAGACCGCGCAGCACGATGCACAGCAGCAACAGGCCGATGCCGGCGTAGACCAGGATCAGCCCGGCCCGCCCGACGCGTTCGTCGAACGGCCGACGTGTGACATCCAGCACGACGCCCGGCGTCGCGCTGTCGGCGGCCACCGATCCGGCGCTGACCAGCTCACGTTCGGCTCGGCGGCTGCGGGCATAGGCGAGTTCGACGGCCAGCAGCAACAAGGCGACGACCAGCACCACCACCGCGGAAGTGAACGCCCAATCCGAATTGCGCGCCAGGCCCAGGTGGACATGCGCGGTGTTCATTCGAGGCTCCTTCCGGTCCCGACGGGCTCAACAGCAGCGGCGGCCGGCGCATCAAACCCGTCGATCAACCGGCCGGTTAGCCGCTCGAATTCGTCGCCCCAGCCGGAGTTGTCCGTCCGCGCCAGGCCGCCTAGCTCGACGTTCACCGTACCGGCAGCGGTCGGTATGAGCCGGACCCATACCCGCCGTCGGCGCACCAGCAGCGACACCACCAACCCGGCCATCATGGTGATGGCGAACACCAGCACCCAGATCTGCCCGGGGTCGTATGAGACCTGCAGGTTGACGAACGGGACGGCGCCGTCGAAACGCACGACGGTGCCCGCCGCCGGGCCCTGATCGAGCCGCACGCTGTCGCCGACCCGCAGGTTGATCCGTTTGACCCGGGTGAGCCGGTGCTGGTCGATAAGACGCGGATCCAGGGTGTACAGCGACTGCGGCCGGCCGGTGTCCAGTCCGGTGTCACCGGAATAGATGTCGACGGCGACGGCCGGGGCATTCAGCGCGGGAAAGCTCGACGACAGCAAGGTGCCCTCGAGCTGCTCCGTCGGCGCGAGCAGACCCTGGATGGCGATCTGGTGTTTGCGACGTTCGCCGGCGTCGGGATACGCCCCGGCTGGCGGGTCGATGCGTGCGACGCCCGACGACAGCAGCGTTCGGGGGTTGTCGGGTCGCCACTGCACCGTCGAGGTGCGAGCCTGCCCGTCGGGGAAGGTCACGGTGAACGTCGGCGCATAGCCGTGGCCCTGCAAGTACACCCGGTTACCGCCGACGCGCAGCGGGTGGTTGACCTCCAGCCGATAGCGCCGCCAACTGTCGTTGGCGAAGTCGCGCCCGGCCTGGTAGTCGATGTCGGCGGCGAACGACGTGGCCTGCCCCGACGGCAGGTAGCGCGCGTCAAAGTCTTTGACGCGCAAGCAGATCGGATACAGCGACGTGCCGTCGACGGTGTTGCCGGCCCGAAACGAGTCGAATGCGGCGGGCGATGCCGAGCAGAAGCCGGGACCGCCGTCGGCGATCACGACGACGTTGCCCTCGTAGCCGAACAACTTGCCGGCGGCGACCGCCACGAGCAGACCCACCAGCGAGAAATGGAACACCAAGTTGCCGAATTCGCGGAGATAGCCCTTCTCGGCGGAGATTTCGATGGCGCCCTCAACAGTGCCGGCGCTGCGGGTGATCTTGCGCCAACCCCGCAGCCGGCCGGCCAGCGTCGCCGCCAGCTGGTCGTGGTCGCCGACAATCGTGGCCGTGGCGTGCTTGGGCAACCGGGCCAGGTTGCGCGGGGCCGGCACCGGCGTGGCTCGCATGCTGCGGGCATGCTCGATGATCCGCGGCGTCAGGCAGCCCACCAGCGACACGAACAGCAGCGTGTAGATGGCGGTGAACCAGAAGCTGCCGAACACGTTGAACGCCTGCAGCCGATCCAGCCACGGCCCGATCAGCGGGTGGGCGGCCAGGTAGTCGGCGACCTTGCCGGCGTTGAGGCTGCGTTGCGGTAGCAGCGCGCCGGGCACCGCACCCAGAGCCAGCAGGAACAACAGCACCAGCGCGGTGCCCATCGAGGTCAGCGCGCGCCAGGTGTTGCGGGTCTTTTCTGCAAGCGCAGCCAAAAGCCGGGTCAAATCGGCAACCTCACGTCGGAGACGAACGCGTCGCGCAGCCAGGATATGAAGTCGTTCCACACGCCGCTGACCAGCGCGACGCCGACCGCGATCAGCAGCACGCCACCGAAGATTTGTAGCGCTCTGGTGTGCCGACGCAGCCAGCCGAGGCCGGCGACGGCCGCCGCCGAGCCGAACGCCAACAGCACGAACGGGATGCCCAGGCCCAGGCAGTAGGCGATCGTCAACACGATCCCGCGGGCCACACTCGCACCGTCGGTAGCCGAAGCGACGGTGATCACCCCGGTCAGCGTCGGCCCCAGACACGGTGTCCAGCCCAGTGCGAACACCGCACCCAGCAGCGGCGCTCCGGCCACCGTCGACAACTGCCGCGGCGCGAACCGAACCTGACGCTGCAGCGCCGGAACGTATCCCACGAACACCAGACCCATCACGATGGTCAGCGCGCCGCCTACCCGCTGCAACACCAGCTGATCGGTGATCAGCGTGGTGGTCATGCCCAGCACGGCGACCGTGCCGAGCAGGAACACCAGGGTGAACCCGGCGACGAACAACGCGGCCGACCCGGCGACCCGCCACCGCGCAGCGGGTGGTGCCTTGAGTGCACCGGGCTGTGGCTGCTCGTCGACACCGACCACCGCGGCCAGATACGACAGGTAGCCCGGGACCAGCGGCACCACGCACGGCGACGCGAACGACACCAGCCCGGCCAGCAGGCACACCGCCAACGCCACCAATATTGGCCCGGCAGCGGCGATTTCGGTGAAGCCGGTCATTGCGCTCTCGGTGGTGCCGGCTGCTCGGCGGGTTCAGACGCGATTCGTTGCACCACCGGCTGCAGGTCCTCGGCGAGCAGTTCACGCAGGAAGACCGCCGCGACCCGGTGGCTGCGGTCAAGCACCAGGGTGGACGGGATGACGGTGGTGGGGTATTTGCCGCCGAACGCGATCATGGTGCGCATCGCCGGGTCGTAGATCGACGGGAACGTCACGTTGCGGTCTTTGACGAAGTCCTGGGCCGCTTGGCGGTTGTTGTCGCGGACGTCGATGCCCAATAGCGTGACGCCGTCGGCGCGGGTGGCGTTGTACACCTGCTGCAGCTGGGTGACCTCGGCTCGGCACGGGCCGCACCACTGGCCCCAGACATTGATGACGACGACCTTGCCGGCAAAGGGGCCGGCGGGGTCGTCGACCGACACGGTGCGCGACGGGTCCGTCAGCTCGGGGCCGGCGACCGGTCCGGGTCGACCGCGGTGGTCGGGCGGGTCGTAGTAGATGTCGGTTTTGCCGCCGGGAGCGACGAATTCGAAGGTGCCGCCCTGAGCGACCGCGTCGTCGCCGCTGGAGCAGCCGACCAGCAGGCCGGCCACCGCGGTCGCGACGAACGCCAGCCGCCGCATGGTCAGCCGCCCGCCGGCTCGCTGTACAGCACGTCGACCAGCCGCTCGCCGTCGTACACCAGCGACGTCACCGAGGCGACCGCGCACTGGCGGCGCCGTGGATCGTGCCAGAGCCGCTTGCCGGTCAGGTACAGCCGCTCGGTCCACACCGGCAGCTGGTGGCTGACGCACACCGCCTCGTGACCGGCGGCCCGCGCACGGGCCTTGTCCACCGCGGTCGTCATCCGGGCCGCCACCTGTTTGTACGGCTCACCCCAGGACGGGGTGAACGGGTTGCGCAGCTGCCACCAGAACCGTGGGTCGCGCCAGGCGCCGTCGCCGGGGCCTAACCGCTTGCCTTCGAAGAAGTTTGCCGACTCGATCAGGTTGGGGTCGGTATCCACCGTCAGGTCGTGACGGGCGGCAATGGGCGCGGCGGTCTCCTGCGCCCGCTGCAGCGGGGAGGCGATGACCGCGACGATGTCGCGATCGGCCAGCGCATTGGCCACCGCTTGGGCTTGCCGGATTCCCTTGTCGGACAGGCGGAATCCGGGCAGCCTGCCATACAGCACACCCTCGGGGTTGTACACCTCGCCGTGACGCACCAGGTGGATTCGGGTCTGTTCGGCCATCATGGCTTGCTCTCCTTGGCTGCGGCGGCGGCCGCTGGCAAGGCCTCGGCGATCCGGGCGAAGGCGGCATCGTCGAGCGCCGCCGAGACGAACCACGCCTCGAAGGCACTGCACGGCGGGTAGACACCGCCGTCCAGCAGGGCGTGAAAGAAGGACGGGAAGCGCCATGTCTCGCTGGCCCGCGCGGACGCGAAATCGGTTACCGGCGCCTCGCCGAAGAACACGCTCAGCATATTGCCGGCCCGCGGAATCTGATGCGGCACACCAGCATCCGTCAGCGCCTGGGATAGCAGGCCGGCCAGCCGGTCGGCGTTGACATCCAGCGCCGCATATACCGCGTCGTCAGCGGCCCGCAACGTCGCCAGCCCGGCGGCCATCGCCACCGGATTGCCGGACAGCGTGCCGGCCTGATACACCGGCCCCAACGGCGCCAGCCGTTCCATCACCTCAGCGCGCCCGCCGAACGCCGCAGCAGGCAGCCCGCCGCTCATCACCTTGCCGAAGGTGAACAGGTCGGCGTTCACCGGATCGATTCCGTACCAACCACTTCGGCTGACCCGAAACCCGGTCATCACCTCGTCGACGATGAGCAGCGCGCCGTGCGCGCCGGTAATCTCGCGCAGCGCCGCGTTGTAACCCGGCGCGGGCGGGACAACGCCCATGTTGCCGGGGCTGGCCTCGGTGATCACCGCGGCGATCTGGTCACCGAACCGGGCGAAACTCTGTTGCACAGCGTCAATGTCGTTGTACGGCAACACAATCGTGTCGGCCGCGGTGGCACCGGTGACACCGGGTGACGACGGCAGGCCCAGCGTCGCGACCCCAGAGCCGGCGTCGGCGAGCAGCGCGTCGACGTGGCCGTGGTAGCAGCCGGAGAACTTGACCACCTTGGCGCGGCCGGTAAAGCCGCGGGCCAGTCGCACCGCGCTCATGGTGGCCTCGGTGCCGGAGTTGACCAGACGTATCCGCTCCACCGGTAACACCCGGTCGATGATCTCTGCGGCCAGTTCGGTTTCGGCGGGTGTCGGCGCTCCGAACGACAACCCGGTGGTGGCGGCCTTGGCGACGGCGTCCACCACCGACGGGTGGGCGTGGCCCAAAATCATCGGTCCCCACGAGCAGACCAGGTCGACGTAGCGGTTGCCGTCGGCGTCGGTGAGCCAGCAGCCGTGGGCTTCGGTGATGAAGCGGGGGGTGCCGCCGACTGCCTTGAAGGCTCGCACCGGTGAGTTCACCCCGCCCGGAATGACCGCGCAGGCGTCGTCGAACAGCTTCGCCGAGGCGTCGGTATGCACGTCCTCTAGTGTCCCAGCTGCTGCGACCGGCTTCACTACAGGGTGTAGTTGTTGCGCTTCCCGCTTAACCTCACGGGCCACACCAAGGTGAAGTGTCCCGGCGCCGGTGTTCGGTTAGGTTGCCCACGTGGGCAAGTTGCGAGTCAGCGCCGATGACGTTCAGATCACGGCCGCCTACTACCAGGCGTCGGCAGGGAACCTGGCCGGCGGCACGTTAACCGGTGCGGGGCGGTCGTTTCAGGCCAGCGCGGCAGCGGTGCAAGCAGTGCACGCCGGTGCGACAATGACGCGGGCGGCGCTTTCGGCGCGGACGGCGGCTACCGGGGTCAGGGTCACTGAAGCGAATGCGCGCTATCTCGAGAACGAGGCCGAATCAGCGACCAAGCTCCACGCGGTGCGCCTACAGGCGGTGTAGATGGACGTGGGCACCCCGCTGCCGACCCTGTCGCAGATACGGAACTGGGACACCGAGCACCTGAGTCAGGCGGCGGACGAGTGGGAGGCCGAGGCGGAGCTGTGGGAGACCGCCTACGAGCAGAACTACCAGCGTCTTGCCGCGACCGACTGGCAAGGGCAGGGCCGTGAGGCCGCGTTGGAGCGCGCCGGGCTTGATCTGGTGAAAGTCCGCGGCCCTGCGTGGCAGCTTCGGGAGGCGGCGACCGCTGCCCGTTACGGGTTTGCCCAACAAAACGGTGCCAAAGACTGGGCGTTGGACGCCGTTGTCGACGCCGAGCAAGCCGGTTTCAACCCAACAGAAGACCTGTCGGTCGCCGATCGCCAAACCGGCGGCAGCGCCGCAACGCGGGCCGCGCGGCAAGCCGAGGCCCAAGCCCTGGCCGCCCAAATCCGGCATCGCGCCGCGCTGCTGGTCGTTAGCAATCAGGAGGTCGCCACCAAAATCACGGCCGCCGCCGGCAACATCGGCGAATTCAGCTTCGACGAGCCCAGTGGCGGCGCGACCACACCATCGACGCAGAAAAACAACGGGGTTCAACTCGTCGACAACAAGACTTGGAAACAAGACCCGCCGCCACCGCCACCACCACCCCGGCCCCGAGGTGTGGCTCCCGAGGGTGTTCACCCTCCAGTTCCGGGAAAGCTGACGCCGGGTCCACCCAGTCGCGCTGGCGAACGGCGTCGCGGCGCAGAGCATCTCTGGGACGAACATGGTGGTGAATGGCGATATCATCCCGACGACCCGGGGCATAATCCGCATTGGGACTACAATCCGCACAATAGGCCAAATGCTGAATGGGAACAGATCCCAATAGGGGGTTTGCCACCCGAAAAAGCAACCCCGGATCCGCCGGCGTCAACGGTGCCTAATGCGCCGCCGCAGTTCCCCGCTATGGACACGCCGGACCCGCCGGCCGCGCCGGCTCCGATATATACGCCGCCACCTGGTGGGCCAATCATCAATTTGCCGCCGATTTCACACGACGACGCCGCAAAGGCCGGCGCAGCGACAGGAGTGACCGGGATCGCGGGCATCCTGGCCTGGCTTGCGTTGATCTTTGAACAGAATTGAACCCATCCGATCAACCCGCCGACAGCCACCGCCCAGCGGTGGCCTCAATTGTTGACCTGGTCAGCCGCCACGTCACCGACTTAGCACTCATCGGCCCAGAGGAAATCCCCGCGTGGCTAGCCGCGCCTGCTGTTCCTGCGGGCTGGCAGATCGGACGCGCGCAGAACAGCCCTGTTCAACCCACCCGAACAGCCGTTCACGGTCGCGATCCCCGCCCGGGCTGGGACGCGTGCGAGATCATTAATGTGTTCCGCTTCAAGGGCGTTCCCCCGCATGACGTCATCCGGTTCAATGCCGACCGCACCTTGCGTGCGACCGGTGCGCAAGACATCACCATCCACCCCGTGGAAACATCAGCTGACGCGACGATGACCACCGCACGAAGCAGCGGACGCCTCACTCTCACCGACCAGCAAAGCATTTGGACCCAATACAGCGCCTACATCGCTGGCGATGACGCAGGAGGTCTGCTTGTTGAGCACTGCATCTTCGCAGTGTCGGGCCGCCAAGCGGGCCTGTGCGATGACATCACAGAACTAAGCAACGCCATCCACGACGCATTCGTCGGTACCATCGCTGCAGCACCGGAGCAGAACGTCTACGCGTCCAGTAGCCTGTGCAAAAGCGATCTACCACCATCGAAAGAGACCAGAATGGCCGTCTTCCGGGTCCAACCTTTCGAGGATATCGGCGTTCCAGCCATCCTGGTAAACGCTGATCGAGATGGAATGCGCATGTTTCAGTCCGCAGTGCGATCCGCACATGAAGACGGCGCAGCGAGCTTCGAATTCGACGCAATAAAACATTGCATCGTCCGGCAACACGGCTCGGCTGACATCGAACTGGAGTCGCAGACTGTTATCTGGCGGTTCGATGATACGAGACTGGTAGAGATACTCAATTTAATAGAGCCACTGGTCGATAGTGAAAAGCCGGGTCATCAATACGTCGATGATCTCAACAGTCCCGTCGAAACACTCGTCTTGTCGGTTGACGAATACATACACGCCGCTCCGTTCGGGGAGTTCCCTCAACTTTCGCCGGTACCACCCTCTGCAAACACCAGCTGACGCGAACCGGCTCACCGTGAGGAAACACCGCGAACGGGCCCGCCGGCGACGGTCGACAAGGAAGCGCTTGCCACCCTCGGAAGATTAGGTGCGGGCCCACGGCTCGACCGTCGAGAACGCGCGAGACTCGCTGCGCAGCGACTGCTGATCGAGGATTCCGCTTTTCGCTTCCCCCTCCGGTCACCGCCGCTGCCTTCTGGACCGCTCTCTTCGTGCCGGGGCTCAGGTCCGAGGGCTAACTGCTTGGTCTGATCGTAGAACCGCGCGCCGACAAACGACAAGATCCAATTCATCGAAAGCGGTTCTCGTGACACCACTTTGGTGTCATTCGCGTGGCCTCGACACCTCGCTCCACGACGGAATTCCGCGAAGGTCGGGCGCTGGCGGCGCCTCGCACTCAAGCCGCTGTTCCTCAGCTTCGATGGCGGCGGCCTTGGCGTCAATCACCGCCGGCAAGTATTCGCGGCGGTAGAACTCGGCGACGATGAGCTGGCCCATGCGGGTGCACCACACGGCGACTGCCTCGTCGTCGCTGGCGTCAGCACCGGCGAGCAGGACCGAATGCAGCCCGTCCAGTTCGGCGCCGTCGAGCTCTGCTAGCGGCCGGCAGGGTTCGATGTCGGTGACGTCGACGGGTGCGCCGATCGTGACTGTCACCAGCCGGACCAGCAGGGCGTCGGATACCGAGGCGGCCCACCGCGCCAGACCCGCGTGCCGCGACTGCGACAGCTGTCCGCAGACGTCGAGCAGCGTGGAGGCGGCCTCTTCGGGCAGATCGTCGACGGCGGGATAGGTCATCGTTTTCCTCCTCTTGAAGTATTCGGAGCGGGCCTCGTCTTGGCTTGGAGCGGGAAAGGGATGACACGCAGCCCATGCCGGGTCGCATCTGGGCGTCGCAAAAAAGCGGGCCGCGGCCCCGCTTGGAACAATCGACTGGTGAGCCGGCAATCGGCCCGCGAGGTCGCACTCGCCAGCATCGGAGCCGTCCGCGACGACCCGGGTGGGCGGCTGACCCTGATGCGCAGCCAATACCGGGTCCCACCGGACGTGGACCGCGGCTATCTTCCCTACCGCCAAGCGGCGTCAGCATTCATGCGATGGCAGCTGCGGCGAGGGCTTCTCAACCCGGTCGACTCGCCGAGACCAGGAAGTCCATGGTGGCGCGCGATCAACGAGCGGCTGCTCTGCGACGTCGGCGAAGCACGCGCCCTGGCCTTCGGCCATCCCGGGCCGCCGAGCTCGCCGACGGTCGCCGCCTGGCTGGAGTTCATTCGACGTCCCAGCGCCGCGGGCTGGTATCGGGCGCACAACATGAGCGTCGTCGGCGGATATCTCGAACACGAACACCTGGCGGCGCGCGAAGGCCGAATCGAACGGTTCTTCATCAACGTGGTGCTGGCTCGGGTTCTCTACACCCACGCGATGGTCGCCGCGCCGCGACTGGCACTGGCCTGGCTGGCCCCCGCCGGCCGGCTGCTCGGCGATCCACGTCTGGGCATGACCGGCATGTTTCTCTCGCTTTCGCGAGTGCTACCCGACCGCTATCCCCTCGGCGACGACATCGCGCCCTACGCGCAGCTCGAACACGGACTGGGCCATCTGCTCGACATCGGCGTCATCACCCCCCGGGTGGAACACGTCTATGCGTGGTCGGCCAGTGAGCTGGGCGCTCCGGGACTACGACAGCTGCTGTCCGGCCAGACCCC
>Ga0070763_10000164_pt1 | contig 15392 bp, 18 predicted proteins | sample HubBroMetageWRM3_FD_67279 | JGI IMG/M metagenome (GOLD analysis project Ga0070763, IMG submission 67279) | Warmed soil microbial communities from the Hubbard Brook experimental Forest, New Hampshire - Hubbard Brook CCASE Soil Metagenome WRM 3 | ecosystem: Environmental > Terrestrial > Soil >... | reverse complement strand
GCGGCGCTCTAAGCCCGATTTGCAGGTGGACACCGCCGGCGCCAAGTTCTGCGGATACAGCAGCCAGCGGCTCACCGGCTCATTCCTCGGCCCGCCGGGCACGCTCGATTTCGCCGACCGGATCACCCACATCTGGACTAACACAAACAAATACCTGGTCACCATGCACCTGGAAGGGCCGGCCGACACCCCTGGATTCGACCTGGCGAAAACCGCGCTGATGCAGGACTTCGCGGTGGTCATACCCTGAACGTATGCCCACCGAGCTGGTCGAACTGCCGTCCGGATCATTCCGCATGGGGTCGACGAGCTTTTACCCCGAGGAAGCGCCGATCCACACGGTGACCGTGGCCGGCTTCGCCGTGGAACGGCATCCGGTGACCAATGACCAGTTCGCCGAATTCGTCTCCGCGACGGGGTATGTGACGGTCGCCGAGCAACCTATCGACCCCGCTCTCTATCCCGGGGTCGACCCCGGCGAGCTGCGCGCGGGCGCGATGGTGTTTCGTCCGACGCCGGGTCCGGTCGACCTGCGCGACTGGCGGCAATGGTGGGTCTGGGCGCCGGGCGCGAGCTGGCGGCACCCGTTCGGGCCGGACAGCGACGTTGCCGACCGGGCCGATCATCCGGTCGTGCAGGTGGCCTATCCCGACGCCGCGGCATATGCGCGCTGGGCCGGGCGGCGGCTGCCGACCGAGGCCGAGTGGGAGTACGCGGCGCGCGGCGGAGCAGCCACCACCTACGCGTGGGGCGACGCGGAGAAGCCCGGCGGAAAGCTGATGGCCAACACCTGGCAGGGCAGCTTCCCCTACCGCAACGACGGTGCGCTTGGCTGGGCCGGAACCTCGCCGGTGGGCGCGTTCCCGCCGAACGGGTTTGGCCTTGTCGACATGATCGGCAATGTCTGGGAATGGACGACCACCGAATTCTCGGCCCATCACCGGCTGAATCAGCCGCCGAAGGCCTGTTGCGCACCATCAAGGCCCGCCGACCCGACAATCGCGCAGACGCTCAAGGGTGGCTCGCACCTGTGCGCACCGGAGTACTGCCACCGGTATCGGCCGGCGGCGCGGTCACCGCAATCGCAGGACACCGCCACTACCCACATCGGATTCCGATGTGTGAGCGACCTGCCTGCTAGCTGATGGCGTCGACCGCGCTGACGACTTTCGATTGAAAGTCGGGCGGCAGCGGGATGTAGCCGTGCTTGTCCAGGTCGATCTGGCCGGGGCCAAGCGTCGCTTGTAGGGCCGCTTTGACCGCCTGGCCGACCGCGGGGTCGGGGTATTTGGAGCAGACGATCTCGTACGTGGCCATCACGATCGGGTAGACGGCGTCTTGGGTGGGGTTGTAGAACGACGAGAGGTCGAGCACCAGGTTGTTGCCTTTGCCGACGATTTTGGCCCCGGCGATGGTTTTGCCGACCGAGTCGGTGCCGATGCGTACCGGGCGCCTCGACTTGCGGCTTGCCGGGGTTTTGATCTCGGCGGCGTAAAGTCCCTCGTCCATCGCGAAGGACAGCTCGTTATACGTGATCGCGCCCTCGGTGTTCTTCACCATCGCCGAGGTGCCGTCGTTGCCCTTGGCGCCGGTGCCGACGCCGCCTTTGAACTCCCTGCCGGTGCCCTGGGTCCAGGTTCCGCCGGCTGCGGACTGTAGGTAGGCCTGGAAGTTGGCCGTGCTGCCGGATTTATCGCTGCGGTAGACGACTTTGATGTCCTCCGGCGGCATGGACGCGTTCAGCGCGGTGATGGCTGGGTCGTCCCAGCGCTTGATGCTGCCATTGAAGATCCCGGCCAGCGTGTCCGCGTCGAGCACCAAAAAGTCGGCGTTGAGGTTGTAGGTAACGGCCAGCGGGCCGAACACCACCGGCAGGTTCCAGGCGTCGGCGCCGCCGCATCGCTGCTTGGCGGGGGCGTACTGGTCTTCGGCCAGCGGAATGTCCGATCCGGCGAAATCGCTCTTGCCCGCGAGGAAATCGCTGACTCCGTTGCCCGAGCCGTTCGGGGTGTAGTTGAGCGTGTGCCCTGGGCAGGCCTTGCCGTACGCACTGATGAACCCTTTCATCGCGTTGGTTTGCGCGGTCGAGCCGCTGGCGTTGATGGCCGCCTTGCCGCCGCAGGTCACCACCTCGCTGGCGTAGGCCATGCTGGTGTGGGGGACCTCGCATCCCGACAGCACGATGGCACCTGCAGCCAGCAAACTCGTGGCGGCCAGTAATCGCTTGTGCTTCATGTTGATTGCCTCACCCGGGAACGTCGACACATGTTGAGAATTGCAGCTACTGAAATGCCTATGCAAACAAATATCAGATTAACTCGTCAACGTCGCGACCGCGCCGCGTCGCGATGCGAAAGTGCACGATCTGGTGCCGATCTTGAACTGCGCGTTACCGCTAAATGGACAGCGGATGACGGAATTTTGGAGTCTTGCGAGGCAAAGTTATTTCGCCGCGCAGCCCGCACCGGTATTCGCTAACCTGACCCCGTGCTGCGCCGACTGTCGCGACTTTCCGGTGACGACCAATGACCACTGAAGCTCCGCCCGCTGCGCCGCCGTCGCCGCCGGCGCACAAGCGGTCGCGACGGGGCATCGCGATCGGTCTGGCGATTCTGCTGGCTTTCTTCGCCACCTACGGCCTATCGCTGCTCGGCGTCCGCGCACTACAGAAATCGGAGGGTCCGCTGCCGCCACTGGACCTCAGCCAGGCCGGGCCCGATGACACCGTTGTGCAGATACGTCTCCAAGAGCTGAAGCCCACGACGAGTCGCCTGACGGTGAACGTGCTCATCTATCCGGGCGAGTCGCTCTACGACAAACGCTTCGATGAGCTGAATACCGACATCGCCGTGCGGCTGTATCCACCGAACGACCTGGGAGACCTGCAATTCCCGAAAGGAAAAGCGCCTGCGCAGGTCACCACCACGATCGAGGCACACGGCAATCCCGGTAGCTGGCCATTCGATAAGTACCGCACCGAGCCACAGTCGGCCGATGTGTTCGTCGGGACCGGTGCCAACCGCAAACGGATACCCGCTATTGTCCAGGTGACCGGATCGATGGACGGCTGGGACGCCGAAGTCCAGCGCAATACCGACACCAGCGAAACCGGAAGCCACAACAACAGCAACGTGGTCCTCACGCTGCAACGGGCCAAGGGCCCGCTGATCTTCGATCTGGGCATCATCGTGGTCCTGGTCAGCCTGCCTACCTTGGCACTGTTGGTGGCCATTCCGATGGCATTGGGCAGGCGGAAGTTCGTGCCGCCGTTCGCCACCTGGTACGCCGCGAACCTGTTCGCCATCGTTCCGTTGCGCAACATCCTTCCCGGCGCCCCACCGCCCGGTTCCATGATCGACCAGGCCCTGGTGCAATGGGTGCTGCTCGCGTTGGCGACAGCGATGGCGTTGTACATCCTCGCCTGGGTCCGACAAGGGGACTGACGCGTCAAGCGCCGTGGCAGGTAAGCGCAACCCGCGCTATCACGCTGTCGGAGGTCAACAGGTTGGTCTCGACATCGCCGTAGAAGTAGCCGTTGTCGGGGCCCCAGTTGGCGGTCTGTACGACCGTGGCATACACGGGTTTGTGCCCAATTGCATCGGCGTTGCCGCCTACGTTGAAGTCGCTGAGGCGCTGCGGATTTGATCCGTCGGGGTTCATCGTCCACCAGTCGGTGCCGTGTGACGGGTTGCCGGCATTGGACATCCACAACACCTGCCCGTCGGGTGTATAGCGGGGATGCTCGTTGTAACTGTCGCCTCGGGTGAGTCGCGTGATTGCACCGGACTTGAGGTCGAGACGGTAGATCTGGTTGTGCCAAAAGTTGTGGTTTTCGAAGTCGCTGGTGAACACCAGCGACGAGGAATCGGCGGAGAAGCCGCCGGTTTCGTTCATTGCATCGCCGGGGGGCGAGACGATGCGGATGTCAGACAGCGACGGTGTGCCGTCTTGGCTGACGTTGAAGTCGCCCACCTTGATCACCCAGAATCCGGCAAACCGGTTCGGGCTCAGGAACTTCGGGGACTTGGTGCGCTCGGTCCATTCGAGCAGCCGGCCGTCGGGCGAGAATTCTGGGATCATGGTGCCGTGGTCTTTGTCGGTCGGGACGTCGGTGAGCTGCCAGGCGCGTGAACCGTCGGCGCTGGCCACCCACAGGTCCGAGTAGCTACCCCATCCCGGTGTCGCGGGCACCGAATTGCCCGGGTGGTCAGATTTCTCGGCGACGAACGCCATGAACTTGCCCGACGGGCTCCACACCGGAGAGCCGGTAGTGCGTTGCGGGAAATTCGCTGCACCGACACCGAACTGTGCAGGGTTGGCGCCTTCCGGTTTGACCGTATAGATGTGGTAGCGACCGTCACTGCCCTTGGCGTTGTAGGCCAGCAGATCGTCGGCCTTCGACCAGTCCGCGCCGTAGGCGTCCTTTTGGAACACCTGATAGCTGATCGGCGGCCCGCATCCGGGGCGCCCGACGGATCGTCCTGGGGTCGATTCGGAACCGTGACGCGCGACCGGCAGGTGGGCGCACGAGGTGCAGAGCACAACCGACAGCGCTACCCAGACACGCAGCGTGCGGGCCGAGAACCGGGTCAACATGTGCAACCGGGACACCTTTCGGCGGCCAGGCGGCGATGCGTCAGTAGCAACGGTAACCGACGCTGGCCAGGAATTTGGCTCTGAGCAGGTCTTCACCTAGACTCTAGGGGTTGCCGTGGGCAGACCTCGGCCGGCGTAACTCAGTCGGCCCCGCGTGCCCTTCGGTGACGAAGACCATGCTCGGCCGGGTCTCTGGTAGTACGTCGTCGGAAAAGTTATAAGACGGCGGTCCTACCAGGATGGCAGCGCGTGGGCGTGCATACGTGAACCAGGTCAGGAGATCTAGTGATTCAGCAGGAATCGCGGCTGAAGGTGGCCGACAACACCGGCGCCAGGGAGATCTTGTGTATCCGCGTGCTCGGCGGCTCGTCGCGTCGGTACGCCGGTATCGGCGACGTCATCGTGGCAACGGTTAAAGAGGCCATCCCCGGCGGCAACGTCAAACGTGGTGAGATAGTGAAGGCCGTGGTGGTGCGCACTGTCAAAGAGCGCCGCCGCCCAGACGGCAGCTACATCAAGTTCGACGAGAACGCTGCCGTCATCATCAAGCCCGACAACGACCCGCGAGGAACCCGTATTTTCGGGCCGGTCGGCCGCGAACTGCGGGAGAAGCGCTTCATGAAGATCGTCTCGCTGGCCCCGGAGGTGTTGTAGGTGAAGATCCACAAGGGCGACACCGTCCTGGTCATCTCGGGCAAGGACAAGGGCGCCAAGGGCAAGGTGCTGCAGGCCTACCCGACCCGCAACAAGGTGCTCGTCGAGGGCGTCAACCGGATTAAGAAGCACACCCCGATCTCGACCAACCAGCGCGGCGCGCGGTCGGGCGGGATCGTCACGCAGGAAGCCCCGATCCACGTCTCCAACGTGATGGTGGTCGACTCCGACGGCAAGCCCGCCCGGGTCGGCTATCGAGTCGACGAGGAGACTGGCAAGCGGGTCCGCATCTCCAAGCGCAACGGCAAGGACATCCAGGCATGACGACGGCAGAAAAAGTTCAGCCACGGCTCAAAGTGCGCTACCGCGAAGAGATTCGGGACGCGCTCAATCAAGAGTTCAAGTACGCCAACGTGATGCAAATCCCGACCGTGGTGAAGGTCGTGGTCAACATGGGCGTCGGCGACGCCGCCCGTGACGCCAAGCTGATCAACGGCGCGGTCAGCGACCTGGCGGCGATCACCGGGCAGCGGCCCGAGATCCGCAAGGCGCGAAAGTCGATCGCGCAGTTCAAATTGCGCGAGGGCATGCCGATCGGCGCGCGGGTGACCTTGCGCGGCGACCGGATGTGGGAGTTTCTCGACCGGCTCACGTCTATTGCGTTGCCACGTATCCGTGACTTCCGCGGGCTGTCGCCCAAGCAGTTCGACGGTGCCGGCAACTACACGTTCGGACTGTCCGAGCAGTCGGTGTTCCATGAGATCGACGTGGACAAGATCGACCGGGTCCGTGGCATGGACATCACCGTCGTCACCTCGGCGACGATCGACGACGAAGGACGAGCGCTGTTGCGTGCCCTCGGCTTTCCGTTCAAGGAGAACTGACCAGATGGCGAAGAAGGCACTGATCATCAAGAGTGCGCGCAAACCCAAGTTCGCGGTGCGCGCGTACACCCGCTGCAATAAGTGCGGCCGCCCGCGCGCGGTGCTCCGCAAGTTCGGGCTGTGCAGGATTTGCCTGCGCGAGATGGCGCACGCGGGCGAGCTGCCCGGCGTGCAGAAGAGCAGCTGGTAACACCGCTACTACCCAACGAGACCAAACCGAGAACAGGTGCGCAGCAGGCCCACTGGACGACTCTCTGGCTGGGAACCACTGCGAGGAAGGCAACACCGCTGTCATGACCGCGATGTCGACGATGCAGAGCGTAGCGATGAAGAGGAGCAGCGCTCGATGACGATGACGGATCCGATCGCAGACTTTTTGACACGTCTGCGCAACGCCAATTCGGCGTACCACGATGAGGTGACACTGCCGCATTCGAAGATCAAGGCCAACATCGCCGAGATCCTCAAGCGGGAGGGTTACATCAACGACTACCACACCGAAGACGCACGCGTCGGCAAGGCGTTGGTGGTTCAGCTCAAGTACGGGCCCAGCCGGGAGCGCAGCATCGCCGGTCTGCGGCGGGTGTCCAAGCCCGGGTTGCGGGTGTACGCCAAGTCCACCAACCTGCCGCGGGTGCTCGGCGGCCTTGGGGTAGCGATCATCTCGACCTCCTCGGGCCTGCTCACCGACCGTCAGGCGGCCAGACACGGCGTGGGCGGCGAAGTCCTCGCGTACGTGTGGTGAGGGGGTAACCATGTCGCGCATTGGTAAGCAGCCGATTCCGATCCCCACCGGGGTCGATGTGACGATCGACGGCCAGAACGTCTCGGTGAAGGGGCCCAAGGGCACCTTGGACCTGAAGGTCGCCGAACCGATCACCGTGGCACGCAATGAGGACGGCGCCATCGTGGTCACCCGTCCCGATGACGAGCGGCACAACCGCTCGTTGCACGGGTTGTCGCGCACCCTGGTCTCCAACCTGGTGACCGGGGTGACACAGGGTTACACCATCAAGATGGAGATCTTCGGCGTCGGCTATCGCGTGCAGCTGAGGGGTTCCAACCTCGAGTTCGCGCTGGGTTACAGCCATCCCGTGCTCATTGAAGCGCCGGAAGGCGTCACCTTCGCGGTCGAGTCACCGACAAAGTTCTCGATCTCCGGGATTGATAAGCAGAAGGTCGGCCAGATCGCGGCGAACATCCGTCGCCTGCGCCGCTCAGACCCGTACAAGGGCAAGGGCGTGCGCTACGAGGGCGAACAGATCCGCCGCAAGGTCGGAAAGACAGGTAAGTAGTCATGGCGCAATCAAAAACTGATACCGCCGCGCCAGGGCCGGTGGGCCAGAGCGTATCCGCCGCGCGGCGGAAGGGCCGGCTGCGACGGCACGCGCGGCTGCGCAAGAAGATCTCGGGCACGCCGGAGCGTCCGCGGCTGGTCGTGCACCGGTCGTCGCGGCACATCCACGTGCAGCTGGTCAACGATCTCAATGGCACCACGCTGGCGGCCGCCTCGTCGATCGAGGCCGACGTGCGAGGCGTGGACGGTGACAAGAAGGCACACAGTGTGCGGGTCGGCCAGCTGATCGCCGAGCGGGCCAAGGTCGCCGGTATCGAAACGGTGGTGTTCGACCGAGGGGGCTACACCTACGGCGGGCGGATCGCGGCACTGGCCGACGCCGCGCGCGAGAGTGGGTTGAAGTTCTGATGGCAAGCATTGATTTCGACTTCTCAAACGACTTCTCAAACGAGATTGGAAGGACCGCATAATGGCGGAGCAACCGGCTCGAACAGCCGGCCAGGCGACCGGGACCGCTGCGGGCAGCGGTGATACTCGCCGCGAGGGCCGTGACACACGCGGCGAAGGCCGTGACACACGCGAGAGCCGAGGCCGTCGGGATGGTGGCGGCCGCGGTGGTCGCGACCGCGACGGCGACAAGAGCAACTACCTGGAACGGGTCGTCACCATCAACCGTGTTTCGAAGGTGGTCAAGGGTGGTCGGCGATTCAGCTTCACCGCTCTGGTCATCGTGGGTGACGGCAACGGGATGGTCGGTGTCGGCTACGGCAAGGCCAAGGAAGTCCCGGCCGCGATCGCCAAAGGTGTCGAGGAGGCGCGTAAGAGCTTCTTTCGGGTGCCGCTGCTCGGCGGCACCATCACCCATCCGGTGCAGGGTGAGGCCGCCGCGGGCGTTGTCCTGTTGCGTCCGGCCAGCCCCGGTACCGGCGTGATTGCCGGCGGTGCTGTCCGAGCGGTGCTGGAATGCGCTGGCGTGCGCGACATTCTGGCCAAGTCGTTGGGCAGCGACAACGCTATCAATGTGGTGCACGCCACGGTGGCTGCGCTCAAGCTTCTGCAGCGCCCCGAGGAAGTGGCCGCCCGGCGTGGACTGCCGATCGAGGATGTCGCCCCGGCCGGCATGCTGCGTGCCCGGCGGGAAAGCGAACGGCTGGCCGCCAGCGCCAACACCGCACGTGAAGGAACGGCGTAAAAATGGCCTTAGAAAAAGGCGGAGCAAAAGCAGCACCACAGACTCAGCTGAAGATCACCCAGGTGCGCAGCACGATCGGCGCCCGCTGGAAGCAGCGAGAGAGTTTGCGCACCTTGGGACTTCGACGGATTCGCCATTCGGTCATCCGCGAGGACAACGCGCAGACCCGCGGGCTGATTGCGGCCGTGCGCCACCTCATTGAGGTGGAGCCGGCCGACTCGGCGACTGGAGGTAACACCAAATGACGATCAAACTGCACGACCTGGCGCCTGCGCCCGGTTCGAAGACCAAGCGCACCCGCGTCGGTCGCGGTGAGGGCTCCAAGGGCAAGACCGCGGGCCGTGGCACCAAGGGCACCAAGGCGCGCAAGAACGTGCCGGTCACCTTCGAGGGTGGGCAGATGCCGATTCACATGCGGCTGCCCAAGCTCAAGGGCTTCCGCAACCGGTTCCGCACCGAATACGAAATCGTCAACGTCGGGGACATCAATCGGTTGTTCCCGAAAGGCGGTTCGGTCGGTGTCGACGAGCTGGTGGCCAAGGGCGCGGTGCGCAAGAACGCGCTCGTCAAGGTCCTCGGCGACGGCAAGCTGACCGCCAAGGTGGATGTCACCGCCCACAAGTTCAGTGGCAGCGCGCGGGAGAAGATCACCGCCGCCGGGGGCTCAGCAAGCGAGCTCTAGGCTTGCGGGCGCGCGCCCAGCACGTCGCGGAACAGCGCTTGGCGCAAGGCCAGTTCGCGTGGATCGCTGCACAGGTGAAAACCCATCCGGTTCATTACGTAGGCGAACCCGGTTCCGGTGTCGGGGTCGGCGAAGCCGAACGAGCCGCCGAGCCCTGGTGTGCCGAACGCCTTGTCGGACGAACCGAACACGCACAACGGCGCCGGCTTTGACAGTCCCAACGAATAAACGATGTTGACGCGCAGCACCTTGTCCCGCCGTCGGCGGCTCGGTGCGGTCGGCTCGGCCATGAGCTCGTTGAGCACGGTCGGCGTCAGGCCCAGCGCAGCGTCTCCGGTCGCGGCGGCACCGTAGAGCTGCGCGACGGCGCCGGCTGTCCCGATCCCGTTGGCCGACGGGATCTCGATGGCGCGCACGTCGTCGCGGTTGTAGTCGCCGGCCCATGGCACGACGCCGCGGGGCAGAGCGGCAGCACGGGCGAGCAGACCGACTGGATTAAATGACGCGGCCACAAGTGCTGCTGGCATGACGTTGAGGTGCAAGAGGGTTTCCGCGCGCGACCAGTCGTGCAGGAGCGCGACCCGGTCGTGCGGCACCGAATCTGGGAGTCCGATATGCAGGTCCAGCCCCATCGGCCCGGCAATCTCGTCGGCGAGGAAGCGGCCCAGGGTACGGCCCGCCGGGTCGGTTCGACGGATCAGCTCGGATTCGTACCAGCCCAGGGTGATCCCGTGGTATCCGTGCCGGGTCCCCGGTGGCCACGCCGGCTTCTGGGCCGCGAGCATCGCCGAAAGCCTCGCCGGGTCGGCGACATCCCGCACGGTTGGTGCTGGTTTCAGCACACACAATCCGGCCTGGTGGCCCAGCAGTTGCCGGACGGTCACATCGCCCTTGCCGGCCTGTGCGAACTCCGGCCAGTGGTCGACTACTTTGTCGTCGTAGCCGAACAATCCGCGCGACACCGCCAACGCAACGGCCAGGGCGGCAACGCCTTTGGTCGTTGAGAACATGTTGACCATGGTGTCGTGCTGCCACGGCGCTTTGGCGATTCCGTCGCGGTAGCCGCCCCACAGGTCGACCACTTTGACGCCGTTGCGATAGACGGCGATCGCGGCGCCGACCTCGCGACCCGACGCGAAGTTGGCGCGAAATGCGTCGGCGACCTTGCCATAACCCTCGTCGACGTCTCCGCCGAGCAGGTCCGGCGACACGGTGACTTTCAGAACCATTGAGTGGTTATACCGCGACCGCCGTTACGCGGCGTGCGATTCCCGCGTCGGGACGCTGGGCAGTCACATCTGCCACATACGTCTCCGTGCGGCAGGCACGATGATTTGCCCGCCTTCGAGCGAATTCGCCGACTGCCGCACCCGACGCCCTGGTCGAATCCCATTAGGCGGGCAAATATTGCATCCGCCCCTGTGCGGATACTCCTGTGGTGCATGTGGTGGCTCAGCTCGGCGTTTAGCGTAGCTGTGGAATCACTTCTCCGGCAAGGCGTTCCATCTGCTCGCGATCCTCTGCGAGGTCGCGGCCGACCGGGTTGAGCAGGATCGTTTCGGCGCCGGCGTCGATGACTTCGCGCAATCCGGCCGCGACGTCGTCGGACGTGCCGGACACCGGTACCGCCTCGATGCCGGGCATCGCGCCGTAGGTGCGGTGCAACCCGGCCAGGACGCGTTCGCGCGCCCTGGCCGGGTCGTCATCGATCATCAGATAAACGCGCTTGCCGATCCGGTAATGCGCGGGATCTTTGCCCTGTTCGACCAGCTCGTGACGCACCGTTTTCACGGCCTCGCCGAACTTGGCGGTGCTCGACGAACCCGCACCCAGGAACGCGTCGCCGTGGCGCACCGCGCGGGCCAGTGCCTTGGGGGCTTGACCGCCGAACCAGATCGGCGGATGCGGCCGCTGCACGGGTTTCGGCTGGATCGGCAGGTCGTCAACCTGGCGGAATCGGCCCTGAAACGTCACCCGCGGCTCGTCAGACCACGCCGCCTTCATCAACTCCAGACCCTCGGTGAAGCTGCTGATGTAGCTGGCTTTGTCCACCCCGAACGCGGCGAACTGGCGGAAGCCGCCGCCGGGCGCCACACCGACGTCCAGCCTGCCGTGGCTGAGCCGATCGACCGCGGTCACCGACGAGGCCAGCTGAAGTGGATCATGCAACGACGAGACCAGCACGGCCACGCCCAGCCGCAGCCGCTCGGTGCAGGCCGCGGCGTACGCCAGCAGTTCCAGCGGCGCCAACAGCGGCGCCTCCCCGACGGTCTGTTCGAGCACCCAGCCGCCCTCGAAACCGAGCTCCTCGGCCCGAGTCAGGTAGTCGCGTAGGCCGGCCGCGGCTAGCCCTCCAGCACCGGCCGGGTCAAGTTGGTGGATGGAGATGCAGAATCGCACCCCACCACCGTACGGTCCGCACGCCGTCGCCGCGGGGCGCCGCCGCTCATCGGTAGGCTCAACATATGTTTGCCTTCCTGCCCCACCCGCCGGGTGTCGACGACGTGCGCGCGTTGGCTCGCCGGGTCGACACCGCCCGCCACCACGGCGTGCCCAAAGGCTGCGTGCTCGAACTCGACCTGCGCGCCGCGCCGCCGGAAGCCGGCGGCCTGGACCCGCTGGCGATCGTCACCGGCGGCGGCCGGCCATTGCTGCTGCGCGAAGCCGTGTCCGCGCTGCACCGGGCTGCCGACGATCCGCGGGTTGCCGGCCTGATCGCGCGAGTGCAGCTTCCCGCGGCCGCAGCGGGTCCGGTTCAGGAGCTACGGGAAGCCGTCGCCGCATTCACCGCGGTCAAGCCGTCGCTGGCGTGGGCCGAAACGTATCCGGGAACGCTGTCCTACTACCTGGCGTCGACGTTCGGCGAAGTGTGGATGCAGCCGTCGGGAACCGTCGGGTTGATCGGCTTCGCCACCAATGCCCTGTTCTTGCGCGACGCGCTGGAGAAGGCCGGCATCGAAGCGCAGTTCATCGCGCGCGGTGAATATAAGTCGGCGGCAAACCTTTTCACCGAAGACCGTTACACCGACGCACACCGAGAAGCCGACACCCGTCTGCTGGAGAGCCTGCGCGCCCAGGTATGGCAGGCGGTCGCTGACTCGCGCAAGATCGGCCACGACTCCCTCGATGCGCTGGCCGACCGCGCGCCGCTGCTGCGCGAAGACGCCGTGACCGCGGGGCTCATCGATCACATCGGCTTCCGCGACGAGGCATATGCGCGGATCGCAGAACTTGTTGGTGCCGAAAAGATTTCGCCTGAAACCGGCGACGCCGACGGCGACAACGCGCCGCCGCGGCTATACCTGAGCCGCTATGCCCGCGCGACCGGGCCGGGCGGATCCGCGCTGCCATCGGTGCCGGGCCGCAAACCCAGGTCGACAATCGCCGTCGTCACCGTTGCCGGTCCCATCGTCAGCGGCCGTGGCGGGCGAGGAGTATTGCCGTTCGGCAACTCCAGCGCCGGCGGCGATACCATCGCGGCGGGGCTGCGGGAGGCAGCCGCAGACGACTCGGTCTCCGCGATCGTGCTGCGCGTCGACTCCCCGGGCGGTTCGGTCACCGCGTCGGAAACCATCTGGCGGGAGGTGAAGAAGGCACGCGACCGCGGTAAGCCGGTGGTGGCTTCGATGGGCGCGGTCGCCGCCTCCGGCGGCTACTACGTTTCGATGGGCGCCGACGCGATAGTGGCCAACCCCGGCACGATTACCGGTTCGATCGGCGTGGTGACCGGGAAGCTGGTCGCCCGGGACCTGAAGGGCCGACTGGGCGTCGGGTCGGATGCGGTGCGCACCAACGCCAACGCCGACGCCTGGTCGATCAACGCACCGTTCACCCCCGAGCAGCACGCCCAGGTCGAGGCCGAAGCGGACCTGTTCTACACCGACTTCGTGCAGCGCGTCGCCGAGGGCCGCAACCTGAGTACTGAGGCGGTAGAGGCGGTTGCCCGGGGACGCGTCTGGACCGGTGCCGACGCCTTCGAGCACGGCTTGGTCGATGAACTCGGCGGCCTGCGAACTGCGGTGCGCCGCGCGAAGGTGTTGGCGGGCTTGGACGAAGACGCCAAAGTCCGCATTGTCGGCTATCCGGGCTCGTCGCTGTGGGACTTCCTGCGGCCACGCCCGTCTTCACAGCCGACGGCCGCCTCGTTGCCGGATGCATTGGGCGCGTTGATCGGCCAGTCGGTGGTCGGAATCATCGAACAGGCCGAGCGGACGTTGAGCGGTGCCAGCGTACTGTGGCTGGGGGAGTCCCGTTTCTAACCGGCGAGTGTGCCGCTGACGTAGATGATCTCGCCGAGCGGTTCGTCATCCTCGGGGGCGGGAAGTTCAAATCCGTTGCGGTTGAACAACTCGGCACGAGGGGTGTCAACGATGTCCCATGCCTTGGCGCGCAGGTAGTCGATGACGTGACTGCGCTCGCCAGCGTAAACCAGTGACGGCATATCGATGTCGACACCTTGCTCGCGAAACAGCGCTGACATCTCGCGAACACGGTTGGCGTCCAAATCCTTGAGGCCTGGCACGTATTCGGTGGCGATGGTGCTGCCCGGCACGCTGATAGCGGTGATGTTGTCGAACAACCGGTCCTGGGCTTCGGACGGCAGGTAGATCAGCAGACCTTCGGCCAGCCACGCCGTCGGTGCTGCCGCGTCCAGGCCGGCGGCCTGCAGTGCCGCCGGCCAGTCCGAGCGCAGGTCGATGGGGATGGTGCGTCGCGTGGCGGTTGGCTGGGCGCCCAGATCGGCCAGCGTGGTCGTCTTGAACTCGATCACCTGCGGTTGATCGATCTCGTAGACCACAGTTTCGGCCGGCCAGTTCAACCGGTAGGCCCTGGAGTCCAGGCCGGAGGCCAGGATGACCACTTGACGCACACCCGCGTCCATAGCCGCCAGCAGGCAATCGTCAAAGTACTTGGTGCGCACCGCGACTCCGTTGATGATTGCTTCCCTGCGTGCCGACGATGCATTTTCGGTCGTCGAGAAGTCGACCGAGCCGTCGATCATCTTCACGAAGAACTCCAGCCCGACGGCGCGGACCAGCGGATCGGCGAACGGATCGTTGATCAGTGGGTGCTCGGTCTTGCTCGCCATCGCGCGGCCGGCGGCGATCATCGTCGCGGTCGCGCCCACACTGGAGGCCAAATCCCAGCTGTCGTCATGAGTGCGCGCCATGACCGCCCTATCGGAGGGTGGCGCAGACGTAGCTCATTTCCCGGAACCACGCCATCGACTCGTCTTCTGGGAAGGTAAATCCGTTGCGCTGGTAGAGCTCCGGGGCCGGATGGGCGGTCACTTGCCAGTCGTGGCCGGTGAGGTAGTCGATCACGACACTGCGCTCGCCTTGATAGAACAGGTCGGCCGCGTTGAGGTCGAAACCGGCGCGCTGCCATCGCTCGCTGATGCGCTGCACGCTTTCCGCGGAGAAGGCGTCTGGGTGGGAGATGTGCTCGGTGGCGAGTTGACTTCCCGGCGCGCTGAGCGCCGTGATGTTATCGAACAATCGGTCCTGGGCCTCCGGGGGCAAGTAGGGCAATAACCCTTCGGCGCTCCACGCAGCCGGCTGGTTCACGTCGAAACCCTGTTGCCGCAATGCCGTTGGCCAATCTTCACGGAGATCGATGCTGACCGTTCGGCGCTCGGCGGTCGGGTTGGCGCCGAGATCGGCCAAGGTGTTGGTCTTGAAGTCGATCACCAGCGGTTGGTCGATCTCGTAGACCACCGTCGCCGCCGGCCACGGTAGGCGGTAGGCCCTGGTGTCCAGGCCAGAAGCCAGGATCACCGCCTGCCGGATGCCGGACTCGGTGGCGGTGATGAAGAAGTTATCGAAAAACCGTGTTCGCACAGCCATTTGCTCAATCCGCGTTCTGCGGTTCAGAGCCGGGTCGTCATCCAGGTTGACCTCTCCGTCGATAAGGCGAACGAACGGAGGCAAGCCCACTGCGCGGACCAGCGGATCGGCCAGCGGATCTTCGAGCAGCGGGTCGGGCCCCTGCGAGGCAATTGCGCGCGAGGCGGCAACCATTGTTGCCGTCGCTCCCACGCTGGATGCCGGGTCCCAGCTGTCGCCTTCGAATCTTCCGGAGTGGGCG
>Ga0070763_10000159_pt1 | contig 15629 bp, 15 predicted proteins | sample HubBroMetageWRM3_FD_67279 | JGI IMG/M metagenome (GOLD analysis project Ga0070763, IMG submission 67279) | Warmed soil microbial communities from the Hubbard Brook experimental Forest, New Hampshire - Hubbard Brook CCASE Soil Metagenome WRM 3 | ecosystem: Environmental > Terrestrial > Soil >... | reverse complement strand
CCCGCCCTGCGCCGGCTGCTGGGCTCGCCCGACGCCTGGTGGCAGGGAGCGCTCGCGGCGACCCTCGCCGGGCCGCTGCCCGCGGCCGCCCGCCGCGACCGCTTCCTGGCCGCCGACGTCGCCGTCCAGGGCGGCGAGCTCCTCGCCACTCCGCGGCTCTCGAAGGGCTCGCACGACCTCTCCGCCTATGCCGGCGGCAGCGCGCTGGTGCGCGTCCCGGCGGGCGCCCCGGCGCGCACGGCCGGCGAGCGGTGCGAGGTGCTGCCGCTGGCCGACTGGCGGCTCTGAGCCGGGAGGCCGGGGCGCTATGATGGGGGATCGACAGGAGCGCGAGATGAAAAAGAAGACGGAGCTGAGCCGCCGCGAGCTGGGGAAGCTCGGCCTCGCGGCCTGGAGCGGCGCGCTGGCCGGCGCGCTCGTGGGCTGGGGCGCGGCGCCCGCCACCGCCGCGGTGGGCGCAGGCGCGGGCGGGCAGGGTGCGGGCAAGCAGGGCGCGGGCGGCGGCCAGCGGGGTGCGGCCGAGAGCCGGTGGCTCAAGGAGCCCCACCTCTGCTGCGGCCTCAACACCTGCAAGGGCAAGGGCAAGGGGGGCGGCAACGACTGCGCCGGGCGGGGCTCCTGCGCCGCGGTCGCGGCCCACACCTGCGGCGGTCTCAACGAGTGCGCGGGCCAGGGGCCGAGCGGCGACAACTCGTGCAAGGGCAAGGGCGCCTGCGCGGTGCCGCTCGACGGCTCGAGCTGGAAGAAGGCGCGCACCAACTTCGAGGAGGCGATGGCCAGGGCGGGCAGGAAGCTCGGCCCGCCGCCCAAGGGATGTCCGGCCTCGTGACGGAGGCGGCGCGCAAGCCGTCCCGGCTCGGACACCCGAACCTCGGGCTCGGCGTGGGCCTGCGGTCCGCTCACTTCGACCACATCCTGGCGCACCGCCCGGCGGTCGACTGGTTCGAGGCGATCAGCGAGAACTTCGTCGATTCTCGAGGACGGCCGCGCTACGTGCTGCAACAGCTGGCCGAAAGCTATCCGATCGTCCTCCACGGGGTATCGCTCTCGATCGGCTCGACCGACCCGCTCGACTTCGACTATCTCGCGAAGCTCAAGCGGCTGGCGGCGGAGGTCAAGGCGCGCTGGGTGTCGGACCACCTCTGCTGGACCGGCGTCCTGGGCCGCAATGCCCACGACCTCCTGCCGGTGCCCTTCACCGAGCAGACCTTGCGGCACGTGGTCGAGCGCATCCGCGTCGTGCAGGACCTGCTCGAGCGGCCGCTGGTGCTGGAGAACCCGAGCTCCTACGTGACCTTCGCGCACTCGACGATGAGCGAATGGGAGTTCATCTCGCGCATGGCCGAGGACGCCGACTGCGGCCTGCTGCTCGACGTCAACAACGTCTACGTCTCGAGCTTCAACCACGACCTCGATCCCGTGGAGTTCGTGCGCGCGCTGCCGCACGAGCGCATCGTGCAGTGCCACCTCGCGGGCCATAGCAATTATGTGACGCACCTGATCGATTCGCACGATGCGGAGGTGATCGATCCGGTGTGGGAGCTCTACCGCCTCGCCCACGGCGCCACCGGCGGCGTGGCGACCCTGCTCGAATGGGACGCCCGGATCCCGCCCTTCCCCATCGTGCACGCCGAGGTGCTGAAGGCCCGGCGCTTCATGGGCGAGCGGCTGGAGGCCCGGGACCCGGGTCGAGCACGGCAACCGGCCGCGGGCGCGCCGGCTGCCGAGGCCGCACCGGCGCTTCCCCATCCGCTGCACCACGTGCTGCCGGAGGTGGCTTGAGCGACGAGGGGCCGGCGCTCGACGTCGTGCAGCGCTGGTTCCAGGCGGTGGTGACCTCTCCCGGCGGCGTTGACGCCGGCATCGCCTCGGCCGAAGCGCAGCGGCTCGTGCCGCTCGGGCGCGGCGAGCTCGAGCGGCTCGTGCGGCGCTCGCGCCGGCTGAGCGCCGGCGAGCGGCTCGGGATCTACGCCCACGCCTACTACGCGCGGCTGCTCGAATGCCTGGGCGAAGTCTTCCCGGTGCTCGCGCGCACGCTCGGCCGGGAGCTCTTCGAGAGCTTCGCCTTCGAGTACCTGCAACGCCACCCCTCGCGCAGCTACACCTTGAACCGGCTGGGCGCCAGCTTCGCGCGCTTCCTCGAGGAGACGCGGCCCGACCGGGCCGGGCCGAGCGCGGGAGCGCTGCCGGCGGCGTGGCCGGACTTCCTGATCGACCTCGCGCGGCTCGAGTGGGAGATCGCCGAGGTCTTCGACGGTCCCGGCGTCGAGGGGCAACCGCTGCTCTCGGCGGCCGAGGTGGCCGGGCTCGGACCCGAGCGGTTCGCGGCGGCCCGCCTTGCGACCGTCCCCTGCCTGCGCCTGCTCTCCTTCCGCTTCCCGGTCAACCGCTACTACGGCGCCGCGCGGCGGGCCGGCCCCGACGAGGAACCGGCACTGCCCGAGGCGGCCGAAGAGCACGTGGCCCTCGGCCGCACCCATTTCGTCGTCCACCGCTACCCGCTCAGCCGCTTCCAGCACGCCCTGCTCGGCGCGCTCGCCGGCGGCGCGCCGGTGGGCCAGGCGATCGCCGAGGCCGTGGCGGCGGCCGGCGCCCCACTCGGCGCGGACGAGCTGGCCGGCGAGGTCGGCGCCTGCTTCCACGCCTGGACCGCCGCGGGGTTCTTCCTCTCCCTCCGGCAAGAGGCTCCCAGCCCTCCGCCTGCGTCTCCCCGACCGCGGCCGACCGGCAGCGCCGCTGCTTGAATCCCCACCCCCCAGGAGGTATTTTCGACGCGGTGGCGCCATGAACCATTGGAAGGAATCGGCGGAGGTGCTGGCGCGGCTCGAGAAGCTCGCCGCGGCGGGGGAGCGGGCCGCGCTCGCCACCGTGGTGGGCATTGCGGGCTCGGCCTACCGGCGGCCGGGAGCGAAGCTGCTGATCGAGGAGGCGGGCGGCACGCTCGGCAGCGTGAGCGGCGGCTGTCTCGAGGCCGACGTGCGCGAGGTGGCCAAGGCCATGCTCGAGACGGGGGTCCCTTCGCTCCGCCATTACAACACCGGCGACGAAGACATCGTCTTCGGCCTCGGGCTGGGATGCGACGGGCTGGTGGACGTGTTCGTGCAGCCCGCCACCGAGGGACCGCTGGCGGCGCTCGCCGGCCGCCTGCGGGCGCTCCTCGAAGGAGACGCGCCGTTCGCGCTCGCCACCGTGGTCGCGGCGGACGACGACGGCGAGGTCGGCCGGATGATGGCGGTCGAGGAGGCCGAGGCGGGGGAAGGCGCCGGGAGCAGAGCGCAGGCAGGAGCGGATGCGGGTGCAGGCGCCGGGACGGGCGCAGCAGCGGACCCGGGAACGGGTGTGGCCGCGGGTTCCGCGGGGCCGCTTGCAGAGCTCGGCCGGCAGGTGGCCGAGCACGCCCGCGGGCTCCTCCCGGCCGGACGCTCGGGAGTCCAGCAGGTTGCTGGGCGCGGCGTGTTCGTCGAGGTGCTGGCGCCACCGCCTCACCTCGTCGTCTGCGGCGCCGGCGACGACGCGCGGCCGCTCGTGGCCTACGCCGCCGATGCCGGTTTCCGCGTCACCCTGCTCGATCACCGCCCGGCGCTGCTGGAGGCCGAGTGGTTCCCGCAGGCAGCACGCAGGGTGATCGCCCGGCCGGACGACGCGGAGCTCGCGCTGCCGCCGGCCGCCCGCTCGCTGGCGGTGGTCAAGACCCACTCGCTCGCGCACGACCGCGAATGGGTGCGGCGGCTGCTCGCCGCCGGCCTGCCCTACGTCGGCATCCTGGGGCCGCGCGGGCGCGCCGCCGCCATCCTGCGCGACATCGGCGCGGAGGGCGCGCCCGGCATCGAGGAGCGGGTCTTCGGCCCGGTCGGTCTCGACCTCGGAGCCGACGGGCCACGGCAGGTGGCGCTCGCCATCGTGGCCGAGCTGCTCGCCTTCGTCGCCCGCCGCGAGCCGCGCCACCTGAGCGAGCGGCGCGAGGCGATCCATGCCGTCTGAGGAGCCCCAGCCGGCGGTCGCGCCCGGCCCGGCGCGCCCTGCAGCGGCGCGCTTCGAGGCAGCGCGCTCCGAGGTGGCCGGGGACGCCGGAGCGGGAGGAGCCGCGCGGGCGGCGGTGGCCGGGGTGGTGCTCGCCGCGGGCACCTCGAGCCGCATGGGGAGCAACAAGCTGCTGTTCGAGCTGGGCGGCGAGTCCCTGCTGCGGCGGGCGGTGCGCGCGGCGCTCGGCGGGGGGCTCGATCCGGTGCTGGTGGTGCTCGGCCATGAGGCCGAGCGGGCACGCGGCGAGCTCGCGGGGCTGGCCTGCCGGGCGGTGGTCAACCCCGACTACGCCCGGGGGATCTCTTCGTCGCTGCGCGCCGGCGTGGCGGCGGTCGCCGCCTTCGCCGGAGTGGGCGCGGCCCTGGTGGCGCTTGCCGACATGCCGTTCGTGACCGCCGAGATGATGGCGGCGCTCGTCGCGCGCTACCGGGCGGGCGCCCCACGGCTGGTCGTCTCGGACTACCAGGGGATCACCGCCCCTCCCATGCTGTACGATCGGTCCCTCTTCGGCGAGCTGCTCGCGATGACCGAGGGAAGCTGCGGCAAGCAGGTCGTCAAGCGCCACCGCCAGGAGGCGGAGGTGCTGAGCTGGCCGGCGGCGGCTCTCGCCGACCTCGACGTGCCGGCGGATTACGAGCGCCTGCGAGCCGCCGGAGCAGACCGCCGGGAGGACGAGAGGCGGCTCTGAGACCGGAGGGTGCCGGGGGAGGCTCGACCATGGGCCTGCAAATCGAAAAGAGCTTCACCGTCCGCGCCCCCAAGAGCGCGGTCTGGGCCTTCCTCACCGATCCCTACAAGGTGGCGAGCTGCCTGCCCGGCGCCGCCATCGTCGAGAAGCTCGACGATGCGAGCTACGTCGGCACCATCACCATCAAGGTCGGACCGGTCACCGCCAGCTACCGCGGCAAGATGCGGTTCGAGCGGCTCGACGAGGCCGCCGGCGAGGCGGAGATCGTCGCCTCGGGCCAGGAAACGCGCGGCAAGGGCGGCGCCGACATGCGCATGAAGAGCCGCGTCGCCCTGCGCGAGCCGGGCACGACCGAGGTGACGGTCACCTCCGACGTCAACGTCATGGGGGTGCTGGCGCAGTTCGGCCGCGGCATGATCCAGGACGTGAGCGACCAGCTCTTCGGGCGCTTCACCGAGGCCATGCGGCGGCAGCTCGAGGGGACCCCGGCGGGACCCGGCGCGCCGGCGGCCACGGCCACAATGGCGACGCCGGCGGCCGGCTCGGCCGCTCCGGCATCGACCTCGGCGCCGACACCGCCGCCGATGGCTTCGCCCACCGCGCCGACCGCGCCCTGGCCGGCGCCGGACCCGACCGGGGCCACCGCCCGCCCTACGGCCTCTCCTCCGCCCGACTCGACCGCCGCCGCCTCCGGCTCCGCGGCCTCTCCTCCACCGACCCCTGCCGCCGCACAACCGCCGGCGGCCGCTCCGGTTCCGCCGGCTGCTCCCCGGGGGCCGGCCGCTCCGCCACACCCATCCACACCCGCCCCGGCCGAAGCCCTCGACGTCGGCGCCCTGGGGGCTGCGGCGGCCGCTCGCGCGGCGGCGCGCACCCTGCGCCGGCCCGGCTTCTGGGCCGCGGTCGCCGCCATCGCCCTGCTCGTCTACTGGTGGTTCTTCTGTTAGCCCGCGACGCCACCCGCGATGGAGACGCCGGCCTGGGAGACCGACAAGACCGTGACTGCCTCGCCCCACCGGTTGGGCGCCAAGGGCGTCGGCGAATCCGACCGTGGGCGCCCCGCCGGCGACCGCCAACGCCGTGGTCGACGCGCTTGCCCACCTCGGCGTGCGCCACATCGACATCCCGTTCACGGCGGAAAAGGTATGGAACATCCTCAAGGAGAAAGGGGCCGCGCTATGAAGCGCGCGGCCCGCTCGACGCGCTGGCGATCGGGCCGCCGGGCTTCCCGCGGCGGCTGTCCCGATTGCGAGCCTCCGCGCACCTGATGGGGTGGGCTCACGCTCAGCGGTCTGGCGGCAAGAGCGCTCCCGGGCCGCAACCACAAGGAGGTCCGATTTGAACAAGAGAGCGCCCAGAAAGATCTCGCTCCACCGAGAGACCCTGCGCAACATGACGCGCGGCGATCTGATCGTGGCGGCGGGCGGCCTGTCGGCCACCTGCCCGGCCCAGTGCCCGTCGCAGAGGATCGACACTTGCATCAGCTGCTACAACGTCTGCAGCGACGCCTGCCCGACCAATCCCGACATCTGCGGCGGCTGATCCGCCCCGCCCCTTGACTGCTCGAAAAGAGTGCCCCGGCCGGGGTGGTGGTCCTGACCGACCACCACTCCGGCTCCTGCACTAGCCGGATCGTGGTGCCTGCCCGGCTGGCGGGCACCGCCGGAGAACCCCGCCTGCTCAGCTCGGCGGCAGGACCTTGACGTAGGCGGCGGCGGCGCGGAGGGTGTTCCAGAGGCTGTTCGGCTCGCGCTGGAAGGAGCGGGTGAAGAGTTCCTCGCCGTGGGCGCGGTCGCCCTTGAGGGTGTAGTAGGCGCCGATCTCGGCCAGCCAGTCCTCGTCGTCGGGCTTTTGCTGGAGCACCTTGTCGAAGACCGGGCGCGCCTTGTCCCACTCGCCGGCCTCGTAATAGACGCGGCCGACGCGCATCCAGTCGCCGGCATCGACCTTCTTGCCGCCGGTGACGGCGTCGAAGATCGCCTGGCCTTCCGCCTTCTTGCCCGCCAGGTAATAGACGCGGCCGACCGCGATGTTCTCCCAGCTCCCCTTCTCGGCCAGCGTCCTCGCCGCGCCGAGCAGGCTCTCGGCGGCCTCCGGGGCGGGCTTGCCGGCATAGAGCGCCGGGCTCACTCCCGGTTTCCTGGCGGCGAAGGCCCCCACCGCGGCGCCGAGCACAAAGACGGCCAGCCAGGCCCCCGCGCGGCCGATGCCCCGCCCCCGTCCGAGCTTCTCGCTCATCGCTCCCTCCTTTGCCGGAAAGACATCGGCACTATAGCAAATGCGCCGGCCTCGGGCCTCCCGAGGCCGGCCCCGGCTTGCGGGCGGCGCCGCCAGCTCTTATACTTTTCCCAGCCTTACGACGGACAAGCGTTGGAACGTCGCAGCTTTCTCCGGATCAGTCTGCTCCTGGGGGTGCAGGCTTTCAGTCGTCCGATGGCCGGCCTGGCGGAGTTGCGCCGGCTGGCCGAGGAGACCGGCGCGGGCGAGGTGTCCGACCAGGCGGTGGCGCTGGTGCGGGCCACCACGGTCATTGACATGCTCGGCCTGTTCACCCTCGACTGGCCGAAGCTCTACGCCTGGCAGCGGCAGCCGAATCGCTTCGACCGCTCCGAGGTCGCACGCCTGCGGGCTTCCGGCATTCGGGTCTTCCATCCCGCGGTCGATCTCGCCGATCCGCACCCGCACGCAGCCGCGCTGCGCTGGATGGCGGCCTGGAACCGCCTGCTCGGCGCCCATCCCCGGACGCTGCGCCGGATCGAGGCCGCCCAGGACCTCGAGCGGGTGCGCGCGGAGGACAAGGTCGGCGTCCTGCTCGGGTTCCAGAACGCCAACCACTTCCGCGGCGCCGACGACGTGGCGCTCTTCCATCGCCTGGGGCAGCGGGTCTCGCAGCTGACCTACAACGAGCGCAACCGGCTCGGCAGCGGCTGCACCGACCCCGACGCCGGCGGCCTCTCGCCCTTCGGCGCCGAGATCGTGCGGGCGATGAACCGCGCCGGCATGGCGATTGACATCTCGCACTGCGGCGAGCGCACCGGCCTCGACGCCGTCGCGCTGTCGAGCCGGCCGGTCCTCATCACCCACTCCAACTGCCGCGCGCTGGTCAAGCATCCGCGCTGCGCGTCCGACCGCCTGATCCGCGCCATGGCGGTCACCGGCGGAGTCATCGGCATCACCATCCTGCCGAGCATGCTCACCACCCGGCACCCGGCCGGCATCGAAGACGTGCTCGACCATTTCGATCACGTCGCGAACCTGGTGGGCGTCGAGCACGTCGGGCTCGGCAGCGACACCGACCTCGACGCGATCGACCCCCGCACCCATACGGTGCGCGCCGGCTACCGGGTGCGCGGCCTCCGCCACGCGCGGCGCGTCTTCGAGCTCACCGAGGGGCTGCTGCGGCGCGGCTATCACCCGCCGGAGATCGCCGGCATCCTGGGCGGCAACTTCCAGCGCGCGCTGGGCGCCATCTGGGCGCCGTCCGAGCGCCCGCCGGCGCCGCCGGAGCGCCCGCCGGCCTCCCCGCCGCCGGCCGGCTGACCCGCTCCCGGCTCGATCCCGGGCGCCGCGCGGCCCTCCGGCGACGGGGGCGGGCGGCATGCTATCTTGCTAGCCGCAGCGCGTGTGCAAGGAGGAAAGCACGCATGAACCTCAAGCGCATCGCCGTCGTCGCGCTCGGCATCTGGGCCGCGGCCTTCGGGCTGCACTACTGGCTCAATTCCGAGCGCTCGACGGCCGGCAAGAAGGAGAGCGGCGGGGTGCGGCGCCAGTTCACGGTGGCCTACATCCCGGTGACGTGACATCTCACCTGCCCGGTGACCGACTACATCGCCCGCCATTCCGAGGCCGGGAGCATCTTCATACCGAAGAAGTTCCAGGGCTTCCCGGAGATCAAGGAGGCGCTCATCGCCGACAAGATCCAGGCGGCGTTCATGGTCGCGCCGATGGCGATTGCCCTGCGGTCGCAGGGCGTGCCGCTCAAGATCGTCTACCTGGGCCACCGCTACGGCAGCGCGGTGGTGGTGGGGGCGAATTCGCCCATCCGTTCGGTGCGGGACCTCGCCGGCAAGACCGTGGCGATCCCGACCCGTTTCTCCGACGAGCACTTGATCGTGGTGCGCGCGCTCGAGCGGAGCGGCCTCCAGCGCAGCGCCGTCAAGTTCGTCGAGATGGCGCCGCCCGACGTGGCCAGTGCGCTCGCGGTCAAGGCCATCGACGCCTTCTCGATGGGCGAGCCGTTCCCCTCACAGGCCGAGATGGGCGGCTATGGACGCATCCTGTTCAAGGCGGCTGACTACTGGCCCGACTACATGTCGTGCGTGGTGGTGGTGCGCCAGGACATGATCGATCACCATCCGGCCGAGGTGCAGCTCCTGGTCGACGGCATCGCGCGCTCCGGGCTGTGGCTCGACGAGGGCCGGCCCCACCGGGACTTCGCCGCCGATTTCGTCGGCCGCCGCTATTACAACCAGCCGCCGGCGCTGCTGCGCTGGGCACTGACCAAGGACCTCCAGCGCGTGACCTACTCGCGCCTCGCGCCGCGCAAGGGCGACTTCGACCTGGTGCGCGACCTCATGGTCGAAACCGGCCTGCTCAAACAGCCGATCGAGTTCAAGGAATACACCGACACCCGCTTCGCCGACGGCGCGGGCAGAGCCACTCCCTGGAAGTTCGACGCCGACGACCAGGTCGCGCACTGAACGGGGCCGCGCGCCGGCCGCTCCCGGTCAGTGCCGGACCGGGACCGCGACCGCGGCGAGGCAGCAGTGCGTGTCGCATGGCGGCTCCTTCGACGGGTCGCGAGCAGACCGCAGCAAAGCAGATGCCATGCGCTTCAGAATGCGCCGTGTCCCCCCCGCTCGCCCAATTGCCGCTCCGCCCCGCACTCGGCCGCGAGCAGCGAGTAGGCGGGCCGCCGCGGCACGAGCGGCACCAGGCGCTGGACCGCAACGCAGGCGCGGAAGAACCAGAGCCGCCAGCGCAGGTCGAAGCTGGTGCGCGGGAAGACGTGGCCGGCGAGGATCGAGAGCACGGCGCGGTGCACCTGGAGCGGGCCGTTGGCCTCGAACAGGAGGTCGCGGAAGGCCGGGTCGTAGTAGAGCCGCACCAGCCGGAAAAACGGCGCGGTGCCGCGCCGCACCGTGCGCGCGTAGAGGCGGCGCGCGGCGGCCGCGGCCAGCTCGCCGCGCTCGACGCGCGCGATGACGCGGACCGCCTCGCGGGCCGATCCGATGCCCAGGCAAACGCCGGTCGAGAAAATCGGATCGATGAAGGTGGCGGCATCGCCGAGCAGGAAATAGCCGGGACCGGCGTAGGGCCGGCAGCGGTAGCTGAAATCCGCCGTCACGCCGCGGACCGGCAGGGCGCAGGCGCCCGCCGTGCGCTCCGCGACGAAGGGGCAGCGCGCGATCGCCCAGGCCAGCAGGCGGTCGGGCGGCACGCCGATCCGCTGGACCGCGCCTGCCTCGGTGACGAAGCCGATGCTGGTGCGCCGCTCGTCGAGCGGGATGAGCCAGAACCACCCCTCGCGGCAGACCACGATCACCGGATAGCCCCCTTCCGGCATGGGCGCGCGGGCGACCCCCTCGTACTGGCCGTAGTAGGCGACCTTCTTCATGCGCGGGATGACCCGGCGGGTGCCGAGATGGCGGCCGACCACGGTGGCCTGTCCGGAGGCGTCGAGCAGCCACCGGCCGCGGACCTCGCGGCGCTCGCCCCCCTGCTCGACCTCGATCCGCACGTCGCCTTGGGCGAGCCGGCCGATCGCGCGCACCGTGGCCCCCTCGCGCACTTCGGCGCCGGCCTCGCGCGCGGCCGCGAGCAGCGCGGAGTCGAATGCCGCGCGCTCCACGTTGAAGGCGGCGGCCTCGGCCCCCCGCTCGACGGCGAGCGCATCGGCAAAGCGGAACGAGGGGCCTCTGCCGTCGGCGCCGACGAAGCTGGCGCCGGTCTTCGGGACCTGGGGCACGGCGGCGACGCACGCCTCCAGGCCGAGCTCGCGCAGGAAGCGCATCATCTCGGGCAGCAACGACTCGCCGAGATGGAAACGAGGGAAGCTCGCGCGCTCCAGGACTACGACCGAGAGGCCGGCGCGCGCCAGCCCGACCGCCGCCGCCGAGCCCGCCGGTCCGCCCCCTACCACGATTGCGTCATACGCTTCGGCCGCCATTGCTGCCCTCGCCTCGCCGGTGCCGCGAAACGGCCCGCCAGTATAGCTCGCGCCCGGCGGGTGCGATCGCGTAGGATCGAGGCCGGAGCAACCGAGATGACTCCCTACCTGGCCGCGATCTCCGTCAGCGATCTCGAGGCTTCGGCTCGCTGGTACGAGGAAAGCCTGGGCTTCAAGGCCCTGCGGCGGATCGACGTGCCCGCGCACCGCGTCAGGATCGCCCTGCTCGAGCGCGACGGTTTCCAGCTCGAGCTCGTCGAGCACCAGGACTCGAAGTCCCCGGCCGCGCTCGTCCCCGGGATCGACAACCCGGCCCTGATCCAGGGTTTCGGCAAGATCGCCTTCCGGGTGCGGGACATCCGGCGCTGGGAGTCCGACCTCGAGGCCCGCGGCGTCACCTTCAAGTTCCCGCTCACCGAGTCTCCCGCCGACCATTCCTGGTCCCTGATCGTCGCCGACCGCGACGGCAACTGGGTGCAGCTGACGGAGGCCCGGGAGTGAGCCAGCCCAGCCGCGGCAGCCCGGCTCGGGCGGGAGTCTTGCATGAGTCCGCGACATCCACCGCCGAAGGCCGCGGCAAGACCTTCTCAGATGACCTGCCAGCTTCCATCGCCGACCGCTGCACCAACGCCACAGCCTGCTGGCCCGAGGGTTCCAACGTGTCGCAAAGCCGAGAAGCGCCGCTGATCCTGGTCGTCGACGACATCGAGGATGCGCGCGAGATGTGCGCCCAGTTCCTCGCCCACTCCCACTATCGCGTCGCCACCGCCGACGACGGCCTGGAGGCCCTCGCCTCGGCGCGCAACCTGCTTCCCGACGTCATCGTGATGGACCTCTCCATGCCCTGGCTCGACGGGCTGGAGGCGACCCGGCACCTCAAGAGCGACGAGCGGACTCGGGGCATCCCGGTGATCGCGCTCACCGCCCTGAGCCACGGCGACGTCCAGAAGATGGCGATCGACGCCGGCTGCGCCGCGGTGGTCGTCAAGCCCTACTCTCCCCTGGTGCTCGAAGAGGAGATCCGCCGCCTGCTGGGCCAGCGCCCGGCCGGCCCCCCGGTCTGAGCCGGAGCCCGCGCCGGCGGCTGGCGCGCCGCGGGAGGATTCTCCAGGGCCGAGCGGCCGCCTCAGCGCCCGGAGGTGGGCGGCACCACCGGCAGCACGAGGCGCGACAGGTGCGCCGGGTCGTGATGGATCGCATTGTCGGCCACCGCCCAGCGCCGGTTGGCGCCCAGCGGCTCGCCGGTGTTCGGATTGACGTCGAAGCGCGGGAAGTTGCTGCCCGCGACGTCGAGCCGGATGCGATGCCCTTTCCTGAACAGGTTGGAGGTGGGATACATCTCGATCGTCACCTCGTAGACCCTGCCGGGCTGCATCAGCCGCGGCACGCTCAGCGAGTCGCGGTAGCGGGCGCGCCGGATGCCGTCGCCGACATTGAGATCGAAGCCGGCCGGAAAGTCGCGATTGGGCGGGTAGACGTCGATCAGCTTCGCCGTGAAGTCGGTGTCGGGCGCGCTCGAGGAGACGAACAGGTGGACGACCAGCGGGCCGGTGACCTCGAGGTCCTCGGCGAGCGGCGGGCTCTGGAAGACCACCACGTCGTTGCGCGCCGAGAGCGGGCGCGCATCCTCGCAGGTCCAGACCTCCGGCCGGCAGCGCTGGTCGAGCGCACCGGCCGAGGCGAGCTTGCCCTCCGACGAGATGTTGCCGCCGAGGGTGGGGACGGGATGGCGGGGATCCGCGAGGAAGTGCGTCGGCGGCGCCGGCCGGCCCGCCGCGGGCCTCGCGCGGGCGAGCGTGCCGTCGGCGTGCAGGTAATAGTCGATCGCCACCGCCCGCCTCAGCGGCCATTCCTCCTCGTCGCGCCAGGCGCCGCCGACGAAGATCCTGCCCTCCGGCGTCTTGTGGGCGTCGCCGCCACCCATGACGAAGATGCGCACCGGCGGCTCGCGCTCCACGCCGTTGTCGACGCCCTTCAGCCAGCGCTCGAACCAGCGCAGATGGAGCGGGAGCGTGTCGAGCGCGGCGGCGGCGCCGAACTCCGCCTCGCCGGCATAGCTCCTGTCGTCTCCACCGTGCGTCCAGGGGCCGATCAGCAGGCGCTGCGGGCTCTTCTTCGCGCTCCGGAGGGCGGGATAGGTCAGGTTCGCCACCGGCCCCGACCAGGAGTCGTACCAGCCCGTCACGTGCCAGGCCGGAACGTCCTTGTATTCCCGCAGGTGATCGACGACGCTGACGCCCGCGTCGCGCCAGTACCGATCGTAGTCGGCATGGGTCATTACGGTGAGCAGGAAGTCCTCGTAGGAGGGGATCAGGCGGAGCGGCGTCGTGCCGCGCCGCAGCGGCAGACCGCGCGCGTAGTCGTGCACGTGGTCCGCCATCTGCTGCAGCGCCGCCTTGGTGGCCGGGTCGGCGCTCTCCGGGCTGCCGTCCGGCCCCACGATCTGCATTACCCAGTTGAGGAAGCGCAGCTCGAACGCGCCGTCGTGCCGCATCCCCCACTTGCCCATGTTGCACACCGCGTAGGTCGGCACGATCGCGGTCAGCAGCGGCGGCGCCGCCATCGCCATCGAATATTGCGTGCCGCCGGTGTAGGAGCCCCCCACCATCCCGAGATGACCGTCGCACCAGGGCTGCGCCGCCAGCCAGGCCGCGGTGTCGTAGCCGTCGGCAACCTCGTCGCCCAGGCCGCGCCAGGTCCCCTGGGAATGGTAACGGCCGCGCACGTCCTGCACGACCGAGACATAGCCGTGGCGTGCGATCTCCACCGCCCAGTAGCTCGGGTCCTTGCCATACGGCGTGCGCTCGAGCACGACCGGAAACTTCCCCGGCCGCGCCACCCCGCCGGTCGCCGGCCGATAGACGTCGGCCGCGAGCCGAACGCCATCGCGCATGGGGACCATGACGTCCCGCTCGATCGCGACATCCGCGGGAGGCGGCGCCGGAGGCGGTACCGACTCGGCGCCAAGGCCCACCAGCGCCGCAGCCGCGGCCAGCGTCGCCAGCGCCACGCGTGCCGCCGTCCCCAGCCGACCCGATGGTCCCGTTGCGAGCATCCTCTCCTCCCCCCGGTACGATGCTTCCGGTCGCCGCGCTTATGATATCCGGTGCACGAGGGCATCCCGGGGCATGGATTCCAGCTCGCCCTCTCGCGCCGGCACGAGGACGAGATCCGCCGCCACTGGGAGATGCTCGGCCTGGAGGACGAGATCGCGGCGCTCGACGCGCGTTGAGCGTGGGGCGCTGAAGAGCTCGGGCGCTCCCGGAGTCAGGCTTCCGAGCCGACCAGCTCCAGGCAACGCCTCAGCTCGGCGGGTTCGACCGGCTTCGTCAGGTGGAGGTCCATGCCGGCCGCGTGCGAGCGCTCGGCCTCTCCGTCCTCCGCACGGCCGGTCAGGGCGATGAGATGGATGGCCGAGGTGGCCGGGCGGGCGCGCAGGGCCGCCGCGACCTGGTAGCCGTCCATGCCCGGCAGGCCGACGTCGAGCAGGACCACGTCCGGCCGCCAGCTGGCGGCCCGCTCGACCACCGCGGTGCCTTCGTGCACCAGCTCCACCTCGTTGCCCCAGAGCTCCAGCAGCTCGCCGAGCAGCGCGGCGTGCTCGACCTCGTCCTCCACCACCAGGATGCGCAGGCTCCGGCGGCCGGCTGCGTCGCGCCCGTGTGCGGCCGGGGCGCGGGCACCGTCCGGGACTGCCGCCGCACCTGCCGCCGCATTTTCCGCTGGACTTTCCGCCGCTGCGCCGGCCGCCGGGGCGCCGGCCGCCGCCTTGCCGGCCGCCGCCGGCGCATAGAGCGGCGCGCGGGACAGCCGGGGCAGCCTCACCACGAACTCACTGCCGCGCCCCGGGCCGTCGGAATGGGCGGCGATGTCGCCGCCGTGCAGCTCGACGAGCTCGCGCGCCAGCGCGAGGCCGATCCCGAGCCCCGCCTGGCCGTCCTGCGAGCCCTGGTGCGGCGGCGAGTCCCCTTGCTGGAAGAGGTCGAAGATCCGCCCCAGGAGCTCGCGCGGGATGCCCTGGCCATCGTCCGCGATCCGCACCTCCGCCAGCTCGCCGGCGGCGCGCGCGCTCACCCGGATCTCTCCTCCCTCGAGGGTGTACTTGGCCGCGTTCGAGATCAGGTTGACGAGCACCTGCTCGAGGCGGCCGGGGTCCCCCACCAGCCAGCAGGGCTCGCCCGGCAGGTCGAGCTCGAGCCGGTGACGCCGCTTCTCTACCAGCGGCTCGCAGCTCTCGGCCGCCCGCCGCACCAGCGTGCCGAGCTCGATCCAGGTCTCCCGCAGATCGATCTTGCCGTGCGCGATGCGCGAGACGTCGAGCAGGTCGTCGAGCAGCCGCACGACCCGCAGCGCCTGGCGCTCCAGGCGCTCGACCATCCGCCGGCGGAAGTCGGGGTCGTCGCCGCGCAGGCGCAGCATCTCGGCTCCCTGCAGGATGGGAGCGAGCGGACCGCGCAGCTCATGGCTCAGCGTGGCGAGGAAATCGTCCTTGGCGCGGTTCGCGAGCTCCGCCTGGCGGCGGGCCCGCTGCTCGAGCGCGTGGAGGCGGGCGCGGTCGAGCGCCTGCGCACACTGGCGGGCGATGGTGGCGAGATAGGCCAGATCCTCGGCTCCGAAGCGGCGCTCCTCGCGGAAGACGACACCGAGAGCACCCAGGATGCGCCCGCCGACCAGGAGCGGCAGTGCGGCGAGCGAACCGCCCTCGAGCACCTCTGGAGGCGGCCCCGGGAACCGCCGGCGCCGCTCTTC
>Ga0070763_10000157_pt1 | contig 15642 bp, 15 predicted proteins | sample HubBroMetageWRM3_FD_67279 | JGI IMG/M metagenome (GOLD analysis project Ga0070763, IMG submission 67279) | Warmed soil microbial communities from the Hubbard Brook experimental Forest, New Hampshire - Hubbard Brook CCASE Soil Metagenome WRM 3 | ecosystem: Environmental > Terrestrial > Soil >... | reverse complement strand
GGCAGCTTGCGGATGAAGCCGACGGTGTCGGCGAAGACCGCCACGGACCCCCCGTCGGTCGCGCCGCGCCGGAGCTTGGCGTCGAGGGTCGCGAACAGTCGGTTCTCGGCCAGGGTGCCGGCGGCGGTCAGGCGGTTGAAGAGGGTCGACTTGCCGGCATTGGTGTAGCCGGTCAAGGCGACGGTGGGCGTCCCCCGGCGGCCGTGACGCTGCACGCCTCGGGTGCGCTCGATCTTCTCGAGCTCCTGCTCGAGGTGGCGGATGCGCTGGCGCAGCACCCGGCGGTCCTGCTCGAGCTGCTTTTCACCCTCGCCGCCGCGCATTCCGATGCCGCCCGCCTGGCGCGAGAGGTGGCTCCAGCGCTTGGTCAGGCGCGGCAGCTGGTAGTTGAGCCAGGCGAGCTCGACCTGGGTGCGGGCCTCGCGGCTCTGCGCCCGCTGGTCGAAGATCTCCAGGATGAGGCCGCTGCGGTCGAGCACGGCGAGCTCGGTCGCCTCTTCGAGGTTCTTCGCCTGCCCGGCCGAGAGGTCGTCGTCGAAGAGCAGCAGCTCGGCGCCCAGCCGGCGCGCTTCAGCCGCCACCTCCTCGACCTTGCCCTTGCCGATGAAGGTGGCGGCATCGGGCGCCTTGCGCGCCTGCATGGCGCGGCCCACCACCCGGACGCCGGCGGTGTCCGCGAGCTGCGCCAGCTCGTCGAGGTGCTCCTCGACCACCGGGCCAGGCTGGCCCGGGAGGACGAGACCGACGAGGAAGGCCGTGCTGCGCGAGTTGGGGGAGGAATTCAGGTGAGATGGGCTCAATCCGTTGGACGCTCGCTTTCGGTACGCTATTCTAGGCTGAAGCTCGCTCCAGAAAACAGCCGAGTCCAGCCATGAATTCCATCCCGGAAACGCCTGCCTCCCCGTCTCCCGCCCCCTCTAGCGAGGGCCGGCCGGCGGCCCAGGCCCAGGCCGCGACCCCGGCCCCAGCCCAGGCCGCGACCCCGGCCCCGGCCCAGGCCGCGGCCCCAGCCCGGGCCACGACCCCGGCCCCGGCCCGGGCCGCGAGCCCGACCCCCACCCCGGCCCCGACCCCGGTCGCCCGTCTCGCCTGGCAGGCGCGCCTGGTGGTCGCCGCGGTGGCCCTGGGCGGCTGCGCGGTGATCTTCTGGCCGCACGAGGTCGGCGGGGGAGCCGGCCGCGGCGGCGTGAGCGATCCCCGGGGCACCGCCTCGGCGGGCGATGCCGACCGCGGCGACTCCAGCCAGGGGGGGTTCCTGCTCGACGGCCAGGGGCGGGCCGCCACCCTGGGCGGCCGCCTGGCGCCGGTGACGCTGCTCCACTTCTGGGCCACCTGGTGCCCCCCCTGCACCGCCGAGGCCCCCTCGCTGGCGCGCCTCTCGCGCGACCTCTCCCCCCGCCGGGACTTCGGCATCGTGATGGTGGCGGTCGAGGATTCCCGCGAGCGGGTGGCAGGGTTCATGGGCCCGGAGGCGGAGATGGTGCTCTACGACCCGAAGTGGGACGTGGCCCACCGCTACGGCACCGAGAAGCTGCCGGAGACCTACCTGCTGGTGCGCGGCAAGGTGGTGGACAAGTTCATCGGCCAGACCGACTGGGATTCCCCGGACGTGCGCCGGCGCCTGACGGCGCACCTCCAGCAGGCGGGCGCCTCCGGCCCATGACCGGGGTCGAGCAGGTCGCCCTCAAGATTGCAGTATCGGCCGTGCTGGCCGGGGCGGTGGGCGCCGAGCGCGAGTGGACCGGCAAGTGGGCCGGCCTGCGCACCCACATGCTGATCGCGGTCGGCTCGACCCTGCTCACCCACCTCTCCCACTCGCCGAGCGCCGCCGATCCGGGCCGGACCTGGGACGACGGGCGGATCGCCGCCCAGATCGTCTCCGGGATCGGCTTCCTGGGCGCCGGCACCATCCTGCAATCGCGCGGCGCCGTGCACGGCCTGACCACCGCGGCCGGCCTGTGGGTCGCGTGCTCGATCGGCATCGCGGTCGGGGGCGGGTTCTTCTGGGAGGCGGCGCTGACCACCGGCACGCTGCTCGTCATCCTGATCGCAATGCGGCCGATCGAGCGGCTGTTGCTCCGCACGCACCACCGCACCGTCGTGCTGCAGCTCAAGGGCGGCCAGAAGCCCTCTCATCTGGCGCAGCTGCTCGAAGAGATCGGGGTCGAGACGGAGAACGTGTCGATTGCCAACCGCGGCAAGCATCCGGTCGTCACCGTCACGTTCCGCGGCACGGAAAGCGACGGGCGCCGCTTCTGCGAAGCCGCCGCCCTCAACGGTTACGAGGCGGTCGACGAAACCGCGCCCGGACGGCCGTCGCTGCTGCCGCCCTGGCATTGATCCGGCCCGTGAAGCGGCCGAGCCGGGGCCTTTCCGGGACCGGGACCGTTCAGCTCGCTCAGAAGTGGTAGGAGAACCCCGCGTGCGCCATCGCGAAGACCTTCTGGTCCTTGAAGTCCACGTAATGGCCTGAGATCTCGATCAGCACGCCGAAGGAACGATTGATCTTGAACTCGCCGGTCACCCCGAGCGTGCCTCCCACCGCCGTCTCGTTATGGCTGGTGCCGTCGAGCAGCTTGCCGCCCAGGCGGTAGCCGCCGATGCCGATGAAAATGCCGGACTCGTAGTAGGACTCCTGGTAGCGGTACTCGCCGCCGACGTTGACATAGGTCATGTCCGCGTTCTGCAGCGGTCCGAAGAAGGGCTTGCGATCGAGCGCCAGGTGCCCGACGTGGATGCCGACCAGCGCCTGCGGCTCTACGATGCGCGCCAGATCGAGCTGGAAGGTGGGATTGCCGTAGTCGCGGCCGGGCTTGGCGTCGGGCGAACCGCCGATGCCCCCCAGTGCTGCAACCACGAAGTTGCTGAGGTCCTCGGCCCGCAGCGCCGCGGCGGGGACGGCGAGGCAGAGAGCCAGCATCAGCACGAGCCGGGTGCGCAGGCGATGGTGACAGGTCACGGTACCTCCTTGCAGCAGGTTGCTGAAAAATGCCGTGGGGCGCGTTCCGAGCGCCGCGGGGCCAACTGCCAGGAGCCGCGACGCAGGCGATGCCGGGACATCGTCGAGGAGCGGCGACGCCGCAGATGGCCCCGCGCCGCCGGAACCCGCAGGGCGAAGCGCGGCCCGCGACATTTTCAGCACCCTGCTCAGCGTGCCGCCGCTCCCCACCCGGGCGAGCCGGCGCCGAGAGTATACAAGCGCGGCTCGCGCCGGCGCGGGGAGCGCGCGGCGCGGCGTGACGAAACCGGGCTAGCCTTGAGCGAGAGACCGGGTGGATCGGGAGGCGGGAGCCCGCGGACGCGACGCCTGCCCTCCGTCCGGGCTCGCTACGGGTTGTTGGCGAACCGCTGCCCATAGGTCCCGCTCAGCCCCTCCCAGACGACGACGAACCCGCCGGTGCCGAGCGTGGCGACCGTGGGGCGGGCGGCAACGTTCTGGGGGGGGGTGGTCGCGACCCGCACCTCGTGGCTCGCCGGCGAGCCGTCGAAGGCGAAGCGGCGCGCGGAGATGGCGAAGCCGTTCGAGTCGCGGGATTCCCAGGTGATCACGAAGTTGCCGGCCGCGTCATGGGAGATCGAAGGGTTGAGGTTGGTCGGCGCGCTCGACTCTTCGACCAGGAAGGCAGGCCGGGCGGGTTGGCCGGCGCCGTTCAAGATCTGCGCCTTGACCGGGACGAAGCTGGTGTCGATTCCGTCGTCTCCATGCCAGACGACCACCCAGCTGTTGCGCGCTCCGCAGGAAACCGCGGCCGAAGCGGTCACCGCCTCGGCGGGGGCGATGACCAGCTCGGGGCCGATCGCCGAGCCCCGCGGCCGCAGGCGCCGGGCGGCGACGCCGACCTTGCTCGCTTGGAACGGGCGGAAGGCGTCGACGAAGGTCCACACCGCGACGAGGCGGCCGGCCTGGTCGGCGCAGACGCTCGGGCGATCGCCCAGCACGAGGCCAGTCGAGAGCTGGACCCGCCCGCGCACCGGCGCTTCCGCCGCGTCGAAGCGCTGCGCCAGGACCCGCGGCGGCGCGTCGCCCGCCGCGCCGGTCGGCGGCAGGCTGATCCAGACGACGTAGAACCCGCCGTCGGGCATGGCGGCCACCGCGGGCTTCTGGTTGGTCGGGTTGTCGGGCGACGAGATGGGGTCCGAGGCGACCTCGATCGCCGGCCCGAGCGCGGCCCCGGTCGGGTCATAGCGCTGGGCCATGATCCTGCTCTGCCCGTCGGAGGTCTCTCCCCAGGCGAGCACGAAGCGGCCTCCGGCATCGGTCGCCACCGCGGCGTCGTATTGCGGCGGCTGGGGGTCCTCCACCACGGCGAAGGGAGATGCGGCCGGACCGCCCGAGCTCCTGAAGGGGCGTCCGAAGACTCCCTGCTCGACGACCTGCGGCTCCGCGCCGGTCCAGACGGTCATGAAGACGCCGGCCGGCGAGGCGGCGACCACCGGCTGGTGCTGCTGGCAGTCGAAGCAGTTGGAGAGGTGGAAGGTCCGTCCCACCGGGGTGGGGTCGGCTACCGCGCCGGCGGAAATCAGGCAGCCGGCGGCAAGAGTCATGAGCACAGTCCGCGAGGTGCTGTACATGGCGTCTCCTTGAGGGAATGCGGTCCCTCGCTCCAAGGGTCCGGCGAAGGAATCGGTGCCGGGTTCTGCTCTTTCTTACGCAGTGCGGGCGTCGAGCGTCGCGGCCGGCGGTTTCCTCCGGACGAGCGGCGGTGTCTATAGCAGCCGGGAGCAGGACCGGCCGAAAAAGGAGCCCGCGATGCCAGTCGAGCCAGCTCAGCAATGCAGCGGTGAAGTGGCGGGCGCGGCGCGCGGGTTCCTGCGCAACGTGGCGCGGGACCCTCGCCACTGGCAGATCCTCACGCTCGCGAGCCTGCTGGTCTATGGCGTCCGCGGGCTCGACCTGGAGGTGCGACCGGTGCAGGCGGCCGCGATGCTCGCCACGGCGCTCGTCGCCCAGCTCGCCGCCAGTCGGTGGATGGGAGGGACGTTGGGCGGGACGGCGGGCGGGACGCTGGGGGGGATGTTGGGCGGGACGCTGGGGGGGCCGTCGGGGGGGAGATCGCGCCGGCTCGCGTTCGAGCCGCGCAGCGCCCTCATCTCGGGGCTCTCGCTCTGCCTGCTGCTGCGCACCAATTACCTGGGACTGGCGGTCGCGACCGCCGCCGTGACCATCCTCTCGAAGTTCCTCCTGCGCCGGCGCGGCAAGCACATCTTCAACCCGACCAACTTCGGCATCGTGGCGATGATGCTCGCCACCCGAAGGGTCTGGGTCTCGCCCGGCCAGTGGGGCAGCGCGGCCTTCTTCACCTTCCTGCTGCTCTGCCTGGGCGGCCTGGTGGTCAACCGTGCGGCGCGCAGCGACGTGACCTACGCGTTCGCCGCGTTCTATCTCGCCATCGTCTTCGGGCGCAGCCTCTGGCTGGGCCAGCCGGCGGCCATTCCCCTGCATCAGCTCGAGAGCGGCGCCTTCCTGATCTTCACCTTCTTCATGATCTCCGATCCCCGGTCCACGCCCGATTCGCGCGCCGGCCGCATCCTGTTTGCGCTGCTGGTCGCGCTCGGCGCCGGTGCCGTGCATTTCCTGCTCTATCGCCCGAACGGCCTGATCCTGGCGCTTGCCGCCTGCTCGCCGCTCACCCCGTTGATCGATCGCCTGCTGCCCGGGAAGCGCTACCAATGGGCGGCGGCCCCCTTCCCCGCCTCCGCGCCCGCCGCCCGTCCGGACGCCGCCGAGCCGCGGGAAGGGCTCGCACAAAGGAGGTTCGCATGAAACGCCTCGTGCTCTCGTTCGTCCTCGCGGCCGCCCTGCTTGCGGCCGGCAGGCGCGCCTCGGCCTTCTGCGGCTTCTACGTCGCCAAGGCCGACGCCAAGCTCTACAACCACGCCTCGCAGGTGGCGCTGGTGCGCAACGACGACAAGACCGTGCTCACCATGGCCAACGACTTCAAGGGCGATCCCAGGGAGTTCGCGGTGGTCGTGCCGGTGCCCACCTTCATCGAGCGCGGACAGATCCACATCGCCGACAAGGCGCTGCTCGACCACCTCGACGCCTACTCGGCGCCGCGCCTGGTCGAATACTTCGACGAGGATCCCTGCTTGCTCCGGGACATGGCGGTCCAGCTCAAGGCGCCAGCCGCAGCGGGCGCCGTTGGCCGCCCCCTACCCGAGCCCCCGCGCAGACTGGGCGTCAAGATCGAAGCGTCGTACACGATCGGCGAGTACGACATCCTCATCCTCTCGGCCGAGCAGAGCGGCGGCCTCGCCGTCTGGCTGCGCGAGAACGGCTACCGCGTCCCCGCCGCCGCCGAGCGCGCGCTCGGCGGCTACATCAAGCAGGGGATGCGGTTCTTCGTCGCCAAGGTCAACGTCAAGGAGCAGGTCAAGCTCGGCTTCAACTTCCTGCGGCCGATCCAGGTCGCCTACCAGAGCCCGAAGTTCATGCTCCCCATCCGCCTCGGCATGGTCAACGCCGACGGCGCGCAGGAGCTCTTCGTCTACGCGCTGACCCGCAAGGGCCGGGTCGAGACCACCAACTACCGCACCGTGCGCCTGCCCTCGGGCTCGGAGGTGCCGCTCTTCGTCAAGAACGAGTTCGCGGGCTTCTACCGGGCGCTCTTCGACCGCCAGGTGCGGCGCGAGTCGATGCAGGGGGTCTTCCTCGAATATGCCTGGGACATGGCCTGGTGCGACCCCTGCGCCGCCGAGCCGCTGTCCTCCGCCGAGCTGCGCGGCCTGGGTGTCTTCTGGCTCGACCCCCCCGCAGACGGCGACGCCGATGGCGGCGGCGGCGCGGGCGGCGGCCCGGGCTCCGGGGCGGCGGTCCCGATGCGCAAGCGCCTGCCGCGGCCCGGCCAGGCGCAGGACGTCTTCCTGACCCGCCTTCACCTGCGCTACGACGGCGCGCATTTCCCGGAGGACCTGGTCTTCCAGGAGACCGCCGACCGCGAGAATTTCCAGGGCCGCTACGTCCTGCGCCATCCCTGGACCGGCGGCGCGACCTGCGAGGCCGCGCGCGCCTATCGCACCGAGCTCCGGCAGCGCCAGGAGACCGAGGCGCAGACCCTCGCCACCCTGACCGGCTGGAACGTCATGGACATCCGCCGCAAGATGAACCTGCGCGCCGAGCGTCCGGTCGATCAGCCGGATCCCTGGTGGAAGGGGCTGTGGAAGAACTGAGCCGGCGGCGAGGGCGCCGGGAAAGCCGCGGGCCGCGGTCCGGCGCTCGTGCCCGCGGCGAGATGGCCGGTGTCAGGAGGCCGGCGGGCCGGGAAGGCGCCGGTCGTACTCTGCCCGCGTCCGGGTGATGGTCGACCAGAACGGGCGCGGTTCGCGGCCTTCGAGCTGGTCGGCGAGCAGGCCGAGATGGGAGTGCCAGCCGCTCGCGACGCTGACCATCTCGGTGCGGTCGCGCAGGCGGCGGTGGGTGAGGACCAGCAGCACCTCGCCGCCGCGCGGGGTCAGCTCGAAAGTCACCTCGGATGCGTCGGGGCCACCGCCCCAGCTGTAGCTGAGCAGGCGCGGCGGCTCGCAGCGGGTCACGCGGCCTTCGAGGGTGACCCCGCATTCGAACTGCTGGAAGCCGGCCGGCGGCGTCTTCTCGCAGGAGAGGTCGGCGTGATGGAACCTCAGCTCGACCGGGCCGCCGGCGCGCAGCTCCATCTCGCCCGGGGCCAGCCATTTGCCCCGCTTCTCCGAATCGGTCAGGTAGGCCCAGACGCGTTCGATCGGACCGGGGAGCACCCGCTCGAGGCGGAGCTCGCCGGGTCCGCTGGCCACGCCGTAGTCGTCCGTCGCCGGCCCGGCTTGGCCGGGTCTCTCGGTCGGTGCCGTGCTCATCGGGGAGGTCCTTTCTCGGCCTGGGCCGGGTCCGCCGCCCCCGCCGCTCGCTGGCGGTCCTCGGCCCGCAGCGCGGCCTCGAGGGCATCGAGCCGGGCGGTCCAGAAGGCGCGCTGGTTCGCGATCCAGCTCGCCGCTTCGTCGAGCGGCTGCGGGTTGAAGGAGAGCAGGTGCTCGCGGCCGGCGCGCCGGCGCCGCACCAGCTGCGCGCGCTCGAGCACGCGGATGTGCTTCGAGACCGCGTTGAGCGACATCGGAAACGGGTGCGCCAGCTCGGTGACGCGCGCCTCGCCGCGCGACAGACGCTGCAGGATCGCCCGCCGGGTCGGATCGGCGAGCGCCATCAGGGTCTGGTCGAGGTTGGATTGCGCCGCCAGGGTCATATATTCAACCTATAGGTTGAATATAGAGCAGGCTGGCCGGCTTGTCAAGGGCCTCCGGCCGCCCCGCTACTGCCCGCCTACCCAGAGGCGGCGGATGTGCGCCCGGTTGGCGGCGCTGTAGCTCTCGAATTTCTTGCGCTGCTCGGGGGTGAGGACCTGGAGGATGCGTCCGTGGGCGGTCTCGATCACACGCGCGATCTGGGGCGCCATCTGGTGGCGCAGCGCGAGCGACTCGCGCCGCGCGTCGGCCAGGATGGCATCCACCTGGGTCTGCTGCTCGGGCGTGAGGTCGAGGCGCCGGTGCAGGTCGGCGGCGATCCAGCGCGCACCCAGCGCGGACAGCATGCCCGGATGGTGGAAGTGATGGGCGTAGAACAGGTGGGTGCCGAGGGCGCCCACCAGGGCGCCGAGCAGGAAGACGGCCAGCACGGCGCTCACCGCGGTGAATCGCTTCAACGGATCTCCCCGGCCTGCGCCGACCAGGCGAACAGCTGGCTCGAGCTCGGCTCGGCCACCAGCAGGGAGTCGGGCGGGGCGGTCTCGGCCGCCGCCATCCCGGCCAGCACCAGGGCGAGCAGCAGCGCCGCCGGCAGCGCGCGCACCGCCGCCCACCCCAGCAGCTCGCCGCCCACCAGGCGGCGCGGCAGCCGCGCCGCCACGCGCGCGGCGAACCCGCCGTCCGGCAGGGCGTCGCACCCGCGCTCGCGCAGCGCGCCGCGGGCAAGCGCCAGCCGCCGGGCGAAGGCCGCGCAGCGGGGGCAGGCGGCGAGATGGCCGTCCGTTCCCGGCGCCTCCGGGCCGCCCTGGAGCAGCCGGTTCCTGATCTCCTTGCAGTCCATGATCATCCCTTCTCCTCGCCTTCGAGGACGCGCCGCAACCGCTTGCGTGCGCGGTGGGCCCGCACCTTGACGTTGGTCTGGGTCCAGCCCAGGCGCTGCGCGATCTCCGCCACCGTCCAGCCCTCCCCTTCGAGCAGGGTGAGCACGAAGCGATCGGCTGGCGACAGGCGCGCGAGCAGGCGCTCGACCTCGAGCCGGGCGTCGGGATCGGAGGCGGGCGCCACCAGCTCGGCGTCGCCGGCGCTCGACTCCTCGCGGGTGCGCCGGCGCAGGCGGTCGTAGACGCAGCGCAGGCAGAGGCGGGTCAGCCAGTGCTCGAACGGCGCCTCGGCGCGGTAGGTCGGCAGCTTGCGCCAGGCGCGCAGGAAGGTGTCCTGCGCCACGTCCTCGACGTCCTGCGGGCGGCGGAAGAAGCGGCCCGCGAGCCGGAAGACCCGCGTCTGGTGGCGCCGCACCAGGGCGGCGAAGGCGTCCTCCTCCCCCGCCAGGCTGGAGCGGATGAGGCGCGCCTCGGCCCCGGCCGCCTCGGGCGGCCTCGCCAGCGGCTCGAACCGGATCAGCGCCTGGATCCCTGTCATCGATCCACCTCCCCAAGTCTGTCAGACGATCCGCCACCGGGTGCGGTTACAAACCGCCCCCCGGCGTAACCATTGTCCGGGGCCGACCGTCTGCCAGGATGAAGAGAGCGCCGGGCGCCCCCGCCCGCCTCGCGTCGAACCGGAAACCTCGAAGCAAGGAGAACGACACCATGTTGAAACCGTCTCGCTGGATCGTCCTGGCCGCGGTGGCCGTCGCCCTCGCGGTCCCCGCCTTCCTCTACGCGGCGGCAGCCGGCCAGGGCTCCGACCCGTCCGCGCACGCCGCCGCCTCCCCCGACCATTTCCTCCAGCACATCGCCGGGCAGTTGAACCTCAGCGCGGACCAGCAGAACCAACTGAAGTCCGTCTTCGCGGCCAACAAGGACCAGCTCCATACGCAGATGACTCAGCTCCACCAGGCGCGGACCAACCTGGCGAACGCCGTCCACGCCGACACCTTCGACGAGGGTGCGATCCGCTCGGCGGCGGCCGCTCTCGGCCAGGCCGAGGCCGATGCGGCGGTTCTGCACGCTCAGCTCTTCGCCCAGGTCAAGCAGGTGCTGACGCCCGACCAGCAGGCCAAGGCGAAGGCGCTCATGCAGCAGCACCAGCAGAACATGGGGCAGTGGTTCGGACACATGCATCAACACTCGGCGGGCAGCTCCGCGAACCCGCCGTCGCAGCGCTGAAGTCCTTCCCCAACCCCCTCCCACGAGCCCACCCACGTCCCGCCCAACCATCCCTCCCTGGTAAAGCCCAGCCTGCCACCGAGGTCCCACCCGGACCTCGGTGCGCGTCTGGGCGCTCGGACGCTCAATTTCTCGTCTTTGCCGGCGCATTGTAGGCCTGGTCGAGCGCCGCCACCGTCGCCTGGGCGTCGCCATAGGCGAGGCCGTCGTCGAGGATCTGGCTGGCCAGCTCGAGGTTCGCCGTCACCACCGCGCCGCTGCCGCGCAGGTTGGCGTTCTCGAGGGCGAGGTCGACCTGGGCCTCGATGCGCGCCAGGTCGCTCGCCACCTCCTTGAGCGTCTGCTCGCAGCGCTCGAGGTTCTGCTCGCGCTGGCGCAGGATCTTGAGGGTGGCGCTCTGGGAGTCGCGCAGGGCCCCGGCGACCGCGGGCGAGGCCAGCGACTGCTCGAGCTGGGCGATCTGGCGTTGCAGGCCGGCGCCGGTCGCCCCATCCCGCGAGGCCTCCAGGTGGTTGGAAGCGACCAGCAGCTTCAGGTAGGTCCACGACAGCCGGGAAAGGGCGTCCTGGCTGCTTTCGAGGGTGAAATCGTCGGCGCCCGCCTCGCGCAGCACCTGAAGCACGCGGGCGCACTTGCCGTCGAGCGCACCCTGGCGCTGGCGTGCACGGGGATCGAGCTTGCGCACCAGCTGGTCGCGGTCGGCCTCGCCCGCCGCCTTGACCTGCGAGCGCCGCTCGGCGTCGACCCGGCGCTGGAAGCGCGGGTTGGTGGCGAGCAGGGTGAGAAAGCCGGCCTCGAGTCCCGCTCCGAGGAGCCAGAACGCCGGGTTCGCGAAGCCGAGGATGAGGAAGCCGGCCATCGCCATCGGGTTGACCGGCAGCCGGCCGATCCCTGGCAGGTCGATGCCGAACCGGAAGGCTGCCTTCAGGTACTCGCGCATCCGGCTATTAGATCGCACGTCGAGGCCGGCTGCCGGCATCCCCCGGATGCTCGCGCCTGGACTCGAGCCACCGGGAGCGAGGGGCTGCGGGATGAGGCCCGGGCCATCAGCGGGCTCCGCGGCTGCGCTCCCAGCCGGCGAGCAGGTTGTTGATCACCTCGGCGTGCGGGACCTCGCACACGGTGCCGAGGTCGATCTTCAGCCCGAAGCGCTGGTAGGCGACGAACGGGCTGCCGGCGAAGCGGATGGCGACGTTCGGGTTGCCGGGGCGGAAGCCGTGGACGAGCGACTCCTTCTGCACCGGCTCGGTGAGCAGGAAATCGAGGAACTTCCCCGCCGCCTCGCGCTGGCGCGCGCTGCTCCACGGCGTGTCGAGGACGTAATAGGGGTTCTCGTTCCACAGGTTGCGCGCCGGGTAGGCCACGTGGAGCTCGCCCCAGCGCCCCTCGGCATTCTTGAGGTAGTCGATCGCCACGCTTTCGTAGACCACCAGCGCGTCGTAGGCGGACGGCCCCTTGAGCACCATCTCCCGCATCATGTTGCCGGTGCTGTTGGAGAGGCCCGAGACGGCGCGCTCGAAAGCCTGCTCCCAGCTGTTGAAGGCGGGATCGAGGATGTCCTGGAGAGTGAGGTCGCGCGCCTTCTTGTGGAAGTCGTAGGCCATCAGCACGAGCGTCGCGATGCCGCTGTTGGACTGGTCGGGCCGGGTGTGGCCGAGCTTGAACAGCCCCCATTCGGGCTTGCCGGCGATCGCCTGCCAGCCGGAGGGCTCGGCGAGCGCCTGGCCGAGGGCCTTGAAGCTGACCTCGCCGTACTTGGCGACGAAGGCGTCGTACCGCTCCTTCCACATCACGAAGACCATCGGCGAGAGCGCGAGGTTCTCCTCGCGCACGATCGGCTGCTGGTTGTTCTTGCCCTGCCACTCGCTGACGAAGATCTCCTTGTAGAGCGCCGAGGCCGGGCTCCAGACGTGGATGCGGCGGTCGCCCGCGAGCACCGCCTGCGCCCCCTCGAGCGAGCCCATCGGCAGCAGGTTGATCTTGATGCGCTGGCCGTCGGGGGTCTTCGCGAACTCGCCCGCGGCCCACTGCAGCCAGCGCTCCTTCTCGGTGCCGTAGGCGATGCCGATCTCGACCGCGTCGGCGGCGCTGCCGCCGAAGGCGGCGCCCTGGCCCCCGCCGGCGCCCGACGGCGCGCCGCCGCCGGCCCCGGGTCCGCCCGCCGGCGCTCCCGCGGCGCCGCCGCCCGCACGGCCGCCGCCGAACGGCTTGCGCACCAGCAGGTACCAGGCGCCGTAGAGGCAGGCGCCCACGAAGAGCAGCACCATCAGCTTGCCGAGGAAGGTGAGCTTCGGGGCTTGCGGTTCGGTCATTGGCGGCGTCCCCTCCCTCCACTAGAAGAACGTGGAGATCTCCCGGAATACGCTGCGGATGTTGCCCGGATTGCCGACGTAGAACCGGGCCTCGGTCGCGTCGGCGATCTGCTCGAGCACGTCGCGCCGCGCATCCTTGCCGTAGCCGATGGTGAAGATGCGCACGTTCTTGGTCTCGTTGTCGGAGCGGATCTTGCGCAGCAGCTCGGGCAGCAGGATGCGGCTGTTGGTGTCCTCGCCGTCGGTGAGCACCACCACCGCCGAGATGATGTTGGGGTCGCGGCGCGAGATCTCGAGCTGGTGATCGAAGGCGGCCTCGATGGCGTCGTAGAGCTCGGTCTGCCCGTGCGCGAAGACGCCGCGCACGTGCTCGACGGCATTGGCGCGGCCCTGGTCGAGCCGGACGTCCTGCATGGCCCAGGCCATGGTGCTGCTGAAGGGGAGGAACGAGAAGGTGTCCTCGCCGTCGAGCAGGGCGAGCAGCTGCTCGGCGCCGGCCTTGGCGTTGTCCATCTTCTGATCGTCGTTCATGCTGCCGGAGGTGTCGAGCACGAGGGTGACCGCGGCATGCTTCTTGACCTGGCGGAAGAGCTGGCGCACCGCGTCGATGACGTCGACCGGCGGCACTTCGAGGGTGGTCTGCGGCTCCTTGGGATCGACGCCATGCGCGGCGTCGACCGGCGCGGCGAGCGGCACGTCCACCGCGGCGGGGCGGAAGCCGAAGGCCAGGGCGCGCTCCTGCTGCGGGCGGGCGAGCAGGAAGTCGATGTAGACCTTGGCCGCCTGCCGCCGCTCGGGCGTCACCCACTCGCGCTCGACCACCCCCACCGGGTGGTCGCTCCAGAAGGTGCCCTCCTTGGGATAGATCGCGACCACCGGGAAGGGCAGGTGATAGGCCGGCCCGGCCGATTCGATCACCAGGCTCTCGTAGAGCACCGCCGCCGACAGGTACTGCGGTCCGAGGGTGAACATCTTCTTGCCGAAGAAGCCGGTCGAGCTGCCGTAGTGGACGACCGCACCCTCGATCCCCGCCACGTAGCGCGCGGTCGCCGGGCTCGTGACGTCGGCCGTGGTGAGGCCGCGCACCTTGCCCGCCGCGGCATAGGTCTCCGCCAGCAGCGCGATCAGGCCGCTGTTGCTGTAGTCGGGATGGGTGTGGCCGAACCTGAACGCCCCCCACTCGGCATGGCCGTAGGACGACCACCCCTTGGGATCCTGGGCCAGCTTGAGGATCTCTCCCCAGCCGATCCGCCGCCCGGGCCAGCCGAGCGCCTCGGCCATCGGACGCCACATTGCGATCACCACCGGCGAGAGCACCAGGTTCTGAGTCTCGCCGATCAGGTCACGGCCGGTCTTGGTGCGCGACTCGGCGTTGCCCAGGCGGATGAAGGCGGCCGAGGCGGGGCTGGTGAGGTCGGCCTTGCGGGCGCCGGAGAGCAGGTCCTCGATCGACTCGCCCGAGCCTTGCGGGACCGCCTGGACACGGATCGGCCGGCCGCTCGGCAGCTTGTAGCCTCCGGAGTTGAAGCGGTCGGTCGCCTCCTTGATCCAATCCTCTTTCTCCGAGCCGTAGGTGAAGAGCAGCTCGACCGCGTCGCCGGCCGCACCGCTCCCGGCGGAGGCACCCGAGGAGCCCGCCGGCGAACCGCCGGAGCCGGCCGACCCGCCGCCCGGCCGGGCCTGCTGGCACCCCAGATGCGGCAGGCCCAGCAGCAGCGGGAGGAGCAGCGCGAGCAGCGGCAGCAGGGACCGCGAGCGGCGGCAGTCGAGGGGCGGCGGCACGAGCAGCGGCAGGGGGTGGCTCGGACGACCGGAACGGCTCGGGCGGCCGGGCTGCCCGCCGCGGTCAAGGGACGAGCAGCCGGGGCGGCCGGAGCGGGCGGGATGGCTCAGGCGGCCGGCGCGGCGAGCGAGGGGCAGGCGAGAGGAGCTGGCGGACAATCCACACCTCCAAGGGCCGCGGAGCCGTCAGGCCCCGCCCGGTCGTCGCCGGCGGAAACAAGGGTCCCTCGGCCAATCTTACCGCCGCTCTCCCCCGAGAACGCGGCCGGAGTGGCTGCCAAGCCCGGCTTAACCTCCGCTTGCCACCGGGCCGATACGCGCCTGTCACAGCTCCGTCAAGCCCCGAGGCCGGCTGGATCGAGGGCCGCCCAACCGAGGGGATCGGTTCTCCCAGCAGGGAACCCGTAGGTCCATCAGCCCTCTGACCGGAGGGGCGGTCCGGAGGGACGGGTGTGCCAGCGGACGAACTCGAGGGCGCGGGCGATGATCTCGCGGCTGCGCGGCAGGTCGTCGAGCACGTCGAAGCCGTGCTGCCCTTGGGCATGGTTGAGCAGCTCGAGCTCGATGCCCGCGGCGAGCGCCGCGCGCACGAACCCGTCGAGAGGGTCGTTGAGCCACGCCGCGTCGCGGCCGGCGCGCGCCACCAGCAGCGGCGGCACCGCGGCGGGGTCCCCCGCTCCGCCCGTCCGCCCGGATCCCAGGCAGGCCGCGGGGGAAAAGCTCTCGATCGCCTCCGCCGGCAGTCTGCCCAGCCGGTCGCCGAGCGCTCGCAGGTCGAGCAGCGGGTAGAACGCCACCAGGCAGCGCAGCCAGGGCCGGGGCTCGCGCAGCGCCGGAGCGAGCTGCACCCCGCCGCCGGAGAAGAACCAGAGCGCCAGCCGTTCGGGGTCGAGCCGGAGATCGGCGGCGTGGTCGCGCGTCCACGCGACCGCCGCCGCGATGTTTTCGGCCGAGCCCTCGAAGTCGTGCCAGCCGCGGTGGAAGTGGTTGAAGGCGACGCCGACCAGCCCGGAGGCGGCAAGCAGCTCGCCATAGGACTGGAAGACCCCCATGTCCTTCACCCTGGAGTGGGCCTGGGGCGGCACCGGACCGCCATGGACGAGCAGCACGGCGGGAGCCGCCGCGCCGCGAATCGCCTGGCCGGGAGCCGCCGGGGAGGGCAGGAAAAGGTCGAGCGTCAGCTGCTCTCCCTCGACCTCGCGGTAGACCACGTTGCGCCGCACCTCGAC
>Ga0070763_10000156_pt1 | contig 15647 bp, 17 predicted proteins | sample HubBroMetageWRM3_FD_67279 | JGI IMG/M metagenome (GOLD analysis project Ga0070763, IMG submission 67279) | Warmed soil microbial communities from the Hubbard Brook experimental Forest, New Hampshire - Hubbard Brook CCASE Soil Metagenome WRM 3 | ecosystem: Environmental > Terrestrial > Soil >... | reverse complement strand
TGCAATGTAGAGTATGCGAGCCGTCTGAAGACCATAAGCTTCCTTCAGCCTCTCCACTGTGGCGTCGCTCGATCCATCGTTCACCACAATCACTTCGAGGCTGGGATAGTCGAGCCCGAGCAGGGCTCCCACACTGCTCACGATGGATCGTTCTTCATTATGTGCCGGAACGATGAGGGTGATCGGCGGCGTAAACGGTGAAGCTTTAATGAGTTCGAATCTGAAATTACCAAGCTGGCGATGATGTCGAACATTTCTTGAAATGGCAACTATCAGGAGGCCGAGATAAATAATGTTAGTGAGCAGGTAGTAGATGAATAAAGTATCGTTCGATATGGTGAGGAAGCGCACGGTTAGTGTGTCCCCGCTGCTGCCGCAACTGTTTTCCCGCTCAGTTCCACACTTTTTCTAGCTCCTTCTACGATCTCCCGCAGAGTGGTCTGCACCGAATACTCGCCGGATCCGGCCAACACCCCGATGACCTTCTCGATGGCGCCGGAGCGTTCAAGCTCGGAGATAAACGTCTGAAGGGCGTATTCGTCATGGGTCGCCACTACATCTTCAAGGATCTGCTCCAGTTGCGGTTCCATGCGGGCCAGCGCCCATGCGGCGCGTTGCCGCACATGGCGGTTCACATCACACAGGGATCGCAACAGAATTCTGATCTTGCCGACATTCTCAATTTGTGAAAGCGCCACTACCGCTCGCAAGCGCACAAACCATTCAGGATCCGTGGCCAGACTGTGGAGCGCGGGTAGAGTGTAGGAGGTGTTTGTATTCCCCAGGGCCCTGGCAGCGGATGCACGTACTTCCGGTAAGGCATCCGCCGCCAGCACCAGCAGCTCCTCGCCCAACTCCGGCGAGGCCAACTCAGCAAGGACGCGAGCCAACAGCTCCCGCGGTGGTCCTTGCGTCTGCTCAAGATAGCTGATCAGTATTTCGGGATGGCTGCGACAACAATTTGCGAGGGAGTTTTTGACCGATCGTTCTGGAGCGTCGAGCTTGCCGTCCACGATCCGATCCAGAATTGGGATCGCGGCCTCCATGATCGCGGTTCGCCCCAGCCCACGAATGGCGGCAATTCGGGTCTCTGCCAGCCGCGAATCTAATGCTGCCGCCAAGGCGGGGATAGCCTCCCGGGCCCGGGTTCGGCCCAGAGCAAGTAGTGCAGTTCTCTGCTTCCAACTGCGCTGGGTTCTGGCTTCATAAATCAGCATGTCGAGCAATCCGCTTACGCGAAGGCAGTCCAGCAACGGACGCAGGTCGTCCGGGGTAGCCATCTCAATGTTGTCGAGAAGAATGGATTCGACGATCTCGCAATCAAGCGAGTTGAACCGCCAATCCTTGGGCGGGATCTTTCCCGAGACTATATCGTTCCACTGTGAGCGCAGAGCAACCGTCCGTTCGTTCATTCGGCGAAAATAACGTGCCCGATACCAACGCCGCAGAACGATGAATCCAACCAACAGGAAAATTCCCAGCAGCGATCCCAGGATCGCCCGCAGCACGAACCCCGCGGTTCCGGATTGTTCAATCGCCCTAAAAACGGATCCCATAGCTTAGTCCCAGCGTGGTGTCGGTCTGTCCCTGGCTTCGTAACTGGCGAGCTACGTAACCCTGGACGTCCTGCCGGTCTCGCAGCTGATAGCGCAGTCCACCACCGTAGGTGTGGGCGGAGAATTGCCCGATCTGGTCGATTTGAGAAAAGTTTTCGCTTCCTACGCCGTAGAGAACGTTGCCGCTAAGGCGGCGATACAAGGGAAACCCGATCTTGCTCCAGCCCGAAGGCTCCCAGGCGACAGACGTTCCGATAAATCCGCTGCGGGCGCCGGTGACGTCAAGCGCCCAAGTCCAACCTCTCGGCAGATAGACAATCTGATTTGTTGAGAAAGTCAGAACATGCGCGCCTTGATACCAAAACCAATGTTGCTGGTAGGAACTCTCCAACCCTTGCACCCAGCGACTGTCGAGCCGGAATCCGTGGCCTAATTCGAAGAAGGTTTCACTTGTCGGCACCACGCCCTGAGCATTGGCTACTGCGGTGCCTACGCTGACCCACGAGTGCGTGACCGTGTGAAAGGCTCCGCTGGCTTGAAGCTTGACCGCATCCTGACCAAATCTCTGGTAGGTGCTCACACCTAAAACTGTCGACCATCGATCGTCCCAGCGAGAGCTCAGGTTGACACTCTGGGTTTCCGCGCTGCTGGTGAAATTGAAGAAATCGGTGTCGTTTTCCACCCTGAGTTCATGTTTAGTGCTTTCCAGCAGGCTCGCCCTTGCCTCTTTGTTCTCCGGATCGAACTTTAGGACCTGCTGATATTCCAACTGGGCTTCGCTTCTGTGGCCCAGCAGGGCCAGTACTCGCGCCTGCCGACTCAGAATTTCCGGGTCAGATGGCGAAAGTGTTCTTGCGTGGTTCAGCACCTGGAGAGCCTCGGCATACTTCTGCTGCCAGATCAGGACGTCGGCGAGGCCGCTTAAGATATCCACGTCATCCGGGACTTTCCGCAGGACAAGCTTGTATTCAGCTTCCCCTTCGGCCCAGCGGCCTCTCCATGCCAGCAGCCTTCCACGCCAACCGTGAGCTTCAAGATCTTCTGGCGCGTTCGCCAGTCGTTGATCAACGGTAGTGAGCGCGGCATCGAGGTGCTGAGCTTTAACCTCATCCTGAACTTGCTGCTGCCACTCGGTGCCAGTCTGTCCCACGAAGGGCGATGCAACTGTCACCAATAGTGCGCCGATAGCGCTCGCTCGAATCATGCAGCGCCGCAAGTTAGCTAGCTTTTTCTTGATAAGTCTCACTGCAAAGCTCCGGCGGGAACGACTCGGCGGAAAAGCAGATACGTCCGGCAGAACCCACTCCGGACGCAGGAATGCGCTGTCGTCGGCCTCTTGTTATTGTGACCCCGAGCGGGGTCTCACAGTAAGTTACACAAGTAACTTACTAAGTTAGAAAAGGCTTAGTTACGCGCTCAGCAAATACCAGGTGGGGAAGAAAGCTCTGGTGCGTCCGGAAGGCATTAGGATGGAAGCTCGACTAAATTTCCGTTAGGTTAACGAGCGAGGGTGAGATGAAACGAATTAGCCTGCCCTGCCTTAAGTTCCGGCAGAACCAGATGGTGGTTATCGGGAGAGAGCGTTGCACCGTTTGAAACCGCCGAGATGGGGCGCTGAAATTCAAACGTGAGGCCGTCGACGGATTCTTCTGGGCTGACCTGCAAAACGACTTCGCCGGCTACCGAGGATGCAGTCACGCTCCAGCTGAGGCGATCACGCGTACGCCAGAACTTAGCAAAACTCAACATGTCAGTTTTGCCAATGTCGCTCGGAAGCTGGCGAAGCAATTCCTGTTCGGCTGCGCCTTTTAGTGTCGACTCATTCGAGTGAACCAATAGCACGCTCACCGCTCCGTTTTCCGCATTCGCCAGAATCACTTCCAAAGCCTCCGGCACTCGCTTGGCGAAACCAGGGGATTCCTCGTCTTCAATCGTCACCGGGAATTCATAAATCTGGCTGTCCTCATCGAAGCCCAAACCCAAAGGCAGAGCGTAGGGGAAATTGCTGAGAACGTCGTCAGCAGTGAAAGATGAGTCGAACTGATAGCCGGACCGTTCCAGGGCCTCGGGGAGCGAAACTGGTACCCGCAAATGCCCCGCCCGAAAAAAGACTGTGTCCTGACCTGGGATTTCTCCGTCCAGCAACTCCTTGCTGACTCGCACTTCGCCGAAAACTGTGGCCCCTGAGGCCGTATCGAACCCCAGTCCGCGTGGTCGATATGTCGCGTATGCCTCGTGCCCCGACCCCAGTTCGAACTTGTTGAATCCGCGCGAGTGAATGATGGAATGGCTACCCAGACTCCATCCTCCTGCCCTCAGTTCGCGCAGAATCCCGAGGTTGGGCTCGAAGAAGAATGCTTTGCTATTGGCATCGTCCACATATTTCGTCTGAATAAAAAAGGTGCTGTTCGCCTGATTTGCCTTTTCAATGCGCGCAAAATCGCGCCCAGGCGCGAAGGAGTTTTCCCAATCGACATCGTGAGAGAGCAACAGTACCGAGCGCTGGCCCCGGGGGATTGTCGCCAACCGCACCCAATCGTTCGCGTAGGCTTCGTACCAAGCCCTCAGAATCAACAACCACACATCAGCGCCCGGCTCGAACGCGTTCACATAATGACGCTCGGCCTCGAAATCTCGATTAATCTGACTGCGCAACACAACGTCGAGCAAGCTCATGCCGAGAAGATAAATCCGACCCGTGCCAACCGTGTTCGTGAGCAGGGCTGCAGTGCCATCGTCAAAGTGCGCCAGCACGACGGCACCACTGCTGGGGATATATCCATTCGTCCAAATTATCTCGGGATGCTTCTCATTTCCCAAGCGGGTCTCACGCTCCTCGGGGCGGTTCAGATATTTCATAACTGGATCCGTCCCCTCAAACGCCAGGTGATAACGCTTGCGTGAGGGTTCAAATTCCCGGAAACCAAAAAGGTCCTTAAGGCCGCCCCAAAATACATTCTGAGCGAAGATATATCCACCCTGTCTTACGAATGTCGTCAGTTGTTCCGCCTGAGCCTGGTTGAACGTGTGCGAATCCACGCTGGGATACAGAATGACGAGCCGATGTTTGAGAGCCTGTCCGAGGTCGCGAGTTATCAGGAAAGGTATGCCCATTTCCTTCAACGAGTGTACGAGTGCCAGAGGATTCTCAGAGCTCGTATCTGGACTGGTCCAGAGAACTGCCACCTGAAGGGGAAAGCGGTCAGTAAACTCGGTGGCAGGGTCTGTGTGCTTGTGAGTGACGGGAAGCAGGGGCACTTCTTTCGTTCGCAAAGAAGGGGTAGTTCCGAAGATTGTTTTCCAGGATAGGACCGACACGAGCGACAAGATACCCAATACCGCTAGCGCCACTTTGAAAGGCCGTTTCACAACGCTACTCCCGTAGCTGAGCTTATCAGACCAGAAGCTGAACTGATCAGTTCACACGAGGCCGTTCTGTGCGGGGGCTGGGTTCTTTTTCAAGATCCCGGAATAGCGCCACAGGCGCTCATGTGAGAAGGGTCAGTTGTGAACGGCGGAATCGCCTTGATCGCCCGAACTAAGCGGCCCTATCCGGTAATCCGGTCTTGGCGGAACTCGCCTTCTTGGAAAGGATGGCGGACAACCGTTCCACCCGCTTCGTTTCGATTTTCCGTTCCGAGCGTATCTGCTGCGATCTTTGCTCGTAATTCTGGGGTTCCAGTCTGTCACGAAGTCTCATTGGGAAGAAGGTCCTTGGCGAAGGGAGTATAGCATTCCTTTGCGAGGGCTATGGGTAGTGGCGCTTCTCAGTGTTAGGATGCGATTACCGATGGCTACAAACCCACCGCTACCGCTCAACTGTGCCATCTGCGGCAAACCCATCTTGCCTGAGGACTTTAATGTAACCGAGGCCGGAAAGCCCGTTCATGGCGAGTGCTGGCTGGCGAAGGTCAAGGAACGAAAATCGCAGCAACACTAAATCTCGATCAGAAGCACCGCAAATACGTGATGCACTTCGGCTTGTGTTACAGCTTCTGACGCGGAGGATCATTGAAGAGTAACTTGCGATTTCTTGTGGTCGCGGTCCTATCCTTTGTTTGTGCAACCCAATCGGGTTGGGCGCAGCTTAAGACTCGAAATGTCGTTCTCATCGTGAGCGACGGTCTGCGATGGCAAGAGGTGTTCACCGGCGCGGATCCGGATTTACTGAACGATAAGCACGGGGGAATATGGGCAAGCCCGGAGCAATTACGACGCGAGTTTTGGAATGATGATCCTTCGGAGCGCCGGAAAATGCTATTCCCGTTTCTCTGGGGCGTGGTGGCCAGGCAAGGACAGATCTTCGGCAACCAGAACAAGGGCAGCATCGCACGTGTCACGAATGGGCTGGCATTCTCCTATCCGGGATACAACGAGATGTTGACCGGACGTCCCGATGCGCGCATCGACAGCAACGAATTCGGGCTCAATCCGAATGTCACAGTCTTTGAGTGGATGAATCATTTCCCCGAATTTAGGGGACAAGTTGCGGTGTACGCCACCTGGGACACCTTCAAGAACATTTTCAATGAACCCCGCAGCCAGCTCGTGATGCAGGCGGGATGGGATCCGCCCAAGACGAGGAGTCTCACGGCCAGGGAAGAACTGCTGAACGATTTATATCGGACAACCACGCGGCTTGACGATGAGGACGTTTGGGATTCCTTTCTGCAAGTGCCGTTGCTTGACTACGTGAAGTCTGCTCATCCGCGTCTGCTTTTTATCGGTTACGGAGAGACCGACAATTGGGCTCATTCCGGCCGCTATGACTTGGTGCTTGAGAGCGCGCATCAGGTCGACGAATTCATACGACAGCTATGGGACACGATGCAGGCGATGCCCGAATACCACGACCAGACGACTTTCATCATCACCACCGATCACGGCCGAGGCAGTGGGCCGGAAGAGTGGAAAGAGCATGGGGTCGACGAGAAGGGTTCCGAGAACATCTGGATCGCCATCATGGGACCGGATACGGCAGCGTCGGGTGAGCGTGCGAACACAAGCGCAGTCACTCAGGCTGACATAGCTGCGACCGTAGCTGAGCTTCTCGGTAAGGACTTTCGCCGAGCTTCACCCGATGCCGCGCCATCACTTCCAGGTGTTGTCTCCAAACCGAGACCGTAGTCATTTCGTTGCCGTGGGAGCGCGGCGCCCACCGCTACGGGTGGTCTTCTCTCTTCCAGGTACTTGCTACGGTCGGCAAGGCCCGAGAAAGTGCTATTTCCAACTGGTCGGGTTTAAATCCAAAGGGGCCAGGTTTGCTCTTGTATGCAATGCGGCCTTGCGAGTCGACCAAGTAAATGCGATCAGGCCAGCCTGTGTACGCCCGTTCCGTCGAATTGCCGAACTCGTCGAGCACGGCCGGAAATTCGATCCCAAGTTTTCTTACGCAGGCCCCGGCGACCAACGCTCTCTCTTCTTCAGTCTTCGGGCTGGCAAAAACAACCTTGTCTTTAACATTGCTCTCCGTTTGCCAAACGTCGCTGGGATGCGCTTCGGTAATGTAGACCACCAGGAACGCAACCCGCCCGCGATACTGCTCGTAAAGCTTATTAAGGGCAGGAACCTCCCGCCGGAACGGCGGTCACGTGTAGCTGCCGAACACCAGAACCACGGGTTGCCGTTGGTTTAGTCCGGAGAGTTGGACTCGCTCACTTTTGTCCAACTTGAGCAGCGAGAAGTCCGGTGCTTGATCTCCGACGTGAAGCGTTCCGGCGCGAGCGTGGATCCAGGCCGTTTCAAATGGGAAGATCATGAAAGGCACAGGGCCAGGCATCCTGGCCATCACCCCCCCGAACGTCTCAGGAGACTGATGCATCGCCCACCAAACATAAGTGCCGAAACAGACGTAACTGATTATCAGGCTGATAAGTAGCCCGAGCAGGAGCCTTCGAGAGAATGGTTTCAGTTTCAGCATCAGAAGAAAAACCTCAGGGCCACCTGAGCCGGATCATACACAAAGCGGTCGACGAACATCTCTAGCCTTTTTCCAGTATGACCGGCGGTTTGAGAATCGTGGCAATCATTACCACTAAAACGCAACGCGTCCCTGTACCGGGCGGCTGATCTCCTCGACGCCCTTTCACGCTAGTCTGAGCTGCATTACGCCGAGATCTTCCCCGAATACAAGGCCATCCCAACAACGGCGTCCATCTGTAGGGCGTCGAGTTGATCGATTTCCTGCTGACTCGTGATGCCGCCAGCGACCGCTAGCCGCCGCGAGGTCGACTGCCGTATTGCAGTTACAGTCCGCATCGGGATTCCACCCATCAAGCCTTCCGTATCGATGTGCGTGTAGAGAAAAGTGCCGCAGAAGGGTTCCAGTGCCTGAATCATCTCGAAGGCCGTAACAGCAGTCTCTTGGCGCCAGCCGTCGATCGCGACCCTGCCGCCTCGCGAATCAAGGGCAAAGACGAGCGCCTCGGTGCCGAGTGCGTTTTCCAGTGCAGCAGCGCATTCGGTGTTGATCTTGCCATTCTGCAACAACACAGATCCGAGGATGACCCTGCGCGCGCCCGCCTCTAGAAGCTCTCCTGCTGCTGCAAGGCTGCGAATCCCACCACCGACCTGGCAATTGAGCCGTTGCATGATGTGAGTCACGAGCGGCCGGTTACTGCCGGCACCCCGGGCCGCGTCAAGGTCGATGACCTGCACCAACGGATACCTGGAGAACCGCTCGATCCAATAGTCGAAGTTGTCGAACTCAAGCGCCTTCGTCTCGCCCTGAATCAATTGAACAATCTTGCCGCCCATGAGGTCGATCGACGGAATCAGCATGGCCACCTCACCGCGACGCTGGCATGGTGCAGTTGGCGCTTCAGTTCTGCGATATTCTCGATGCCGAAATGAAAAATGGAGGCGGCGAGAGCTGCGTCCGCGCGTCCTTCACGAAACACATGGATGAAGTCGAGCGCAGATCCCGCGCCCCCGGAGGCAATGACAGGGATCGAGACTGCCTCTGCCACATCACGCACCAATTGGCAGTCGAATCCCGATTGAGTTCCGTCCCGGTCCATCGAAGTCAGCAGGATCTCGCCCGCACCGCAAGCAGCCGCTTCCCGAGCCCATTGAATCGCATTCCGGCCAGTGGGCACGCGTCCGCCTGCGGTGAACACTTCAAAGCCTCCGTTGACCTTTCTGGCATCGATGGCCACCACAACTGCCTGCGAACCAAAGCGGGCTGCGATCTTTCCGATCAACGCGGGGTCGCGAACCGCGGCCGAGTTGATCGCGACCTTGTCCGCACCCGCATCGAAGACCGTGGCTGCGTCCTCGAGCTGTCGAATGCCACCCCCGACGGTGAACGGAACAAACACGGAGGGCGCGGTCGCGCGGACCACCTCGAGCAGAGTGCGCCGATTGCCGCTGGTCGCTGTAATGTCGAGCAGCACGATTTCGTCCGCACCATTGCGCGCGTGAGCCGTGGCACACTCCGCTGGATCGCCGACGTCGCGCAAATTCTTGAACCGCACGCCCTTCACAACGCGGCCACCATCCACGTCGAGGCAGGCGATGATGCGTTTGGTCAACACATCAGACCTCGCAGAAATTCTTCAGGATCGCAAGCCCCACGTCTCCTGATTTTTCCGGATGGAACTGCACTCCGAAAATGTTCGATTGCTCGACGGCTGCGGTAAACTGCAGCCCGTATTCACTCACCGCAGTCGTTGCCGCAAGCAGGGGCGCATGAAAAGAGTGCGTGTAGTAGACAAATGAATCTTGCGCGACGCCCCGTAGGAGTCGCGAATCCTTCTGAATTGTCAAAGAATTCCAGCCAACGTGCGGCGACTTTGCCGAAGACGGAAACTGCCGGCAGTTACCGGGAAAAATGCCCGCTCCGGTGATTTCAATGCACTCCTCGCTTCCATCGAAAAGCCACTGCATTCCCAGGCAAATCCCAAGAAAAGGTTTTCCCGCGGAAGCGGCTCGCACGACGGCTTGGCCCAAGCCCGTGCGGTTGAGAGCTCGCAGAGAGGAAAAATGCCCCACACCAGGCAATACGAGTTTGTCTGCCGCGTTCACGGTCTGAGGCTCGTCCGTTACCACAACAGCGGCTCCGAGGTAGTCCAAAGCCTTCTTCACCGAATTGAGGTTGCCCGCGCCATAATCCACAATGGCGATCATAGAAGCCCCTTGGTGCTCGGGAGCATTCGGCCCAGGCGACGGTCGCGGGAGCATGCTACGCGCAGGGCTCGGGCGAATGCTTTGAAGAGCGCTTCGATCTTGTGGTGGCTGGAGCGTCCGTAGAGTACCCGGGCGTGGACATTGGCACGAGCGCCGCGGGCAAAACCTTCGAAGAAATCGGAGACCAGTTCCACCTGCAGATCTCCGACTCGCGCCGCACGCACCTTGGTATCGACCACGGCAGCTGCCCGCCCACCGAAATCGACGGCTGCCAAGCCGAGAGTCTCATCCATGGGCATGAGAAAGTATCCGGCGCGCAAAATGCCGCGACGATTTCCCAACGCAAGGTCGAAGACCTCGCCGAGAGCAATCCCTACGTCCTCGACTGTGTGATGCTGATCCACTTCCAGGTCGCCCACGGCAGTGAGCTTCAGATCGAATCCGCCGTGCCGGGCAGATAGCTCCAGCATGTGGTCCAGAAAGTGGATTCCGGTAGAAACGTCGTACTTTCCGCGCCCCTCGATGGTGAGTGCAATCCGAATCTCAGTTTCGGCGGTCGCGCGATGTAGCCTGGCTTTTCTCATATCTTCACCTCACGATGCTCCCTGAGTTCGCCGACCATTTCACGCAGGGCAACAATCAGAGTCTGAGTGTGTTCCAGAGATCCCACAGTCAGGCGCACGCAACCATCGCACGCTGCATCAGTGTGCCGGTCGCGGACCAGGATTCCGCGAGTGCGCATAGCTTGAATGAATTCCGCGTAAGCCGGACCGACACGCACCAGCACGAAGTTAGCGCGGCTCGGCCAGTAGCGCAGGCCAAGAACGCCGAGTTCCTGCTGCAAGAGTTCGCGGCCGCGCTGCACTTCACTGACATAGCGTTCAACGTACTCCTGATCTCGAAGCGCCTCAGGCAATAGCGCGAGCGCAACTGCGTTCACGTTGTAGGGTGAGGCAACGCGCCGCACCATTGCCATCTGGGCCGCATCGCCAGTGAGAATACCTATCCGAAGACCTGCTAATCCGTAAGCCTTCGAGAATGTTCGCGCCACGAAGAGATTCGCCGACCCCGCGGTGTGGTGAAGAATGGTCTGTCCGTGAAACTCAAAGTACGCTTCGTCCACCAGAACCGCGGCATGGGGGGCGGCCTGAGCAACTCGCAGCAGGATGTCACACGGTACGGCCGTTCCTGTCGGATTGTTAGGGTTGGCCAAGGCAATCAGCCGTGTGCGTTGGTTGATCCGGGAGAGCAGGTCCTCCAGAGGAAAGGCGAAGTTTTCGTTGGAAGGAACCTGGACCAGGCGGGCGCCCTCGCCTTGAGCGCAGATCGCATACATGGCAAAGGTGGGGACCACGATGATCGCGTCGTCCCCGGGCTCGATATAAGTCGAGCAAAGCAGATGAATCGCCTCATCAACACCATTCGTGAGCAGCACCTGAGGCGCATCGAGTCCGAGAAAACACGCGACTTCGGCTTCGACCGGCTTGCGCTCTGGGTAGCGAGCCAGTGCTTCGGCATCCAGCGAGCGCAGTCGCGCCAATACATGCGGCGAGCAACCGACCGTACTCTCGTTGAAATCAAGACGCAGTCCTTGACGGCCTGCGAGGGGCGGCCGATAAGGATGCAAACTCTTGACTGCGGCGCGAGCCTCAAGCATTCGAACACCTCACCCGCAGCGATTCAGCGTGTCCGCGCAAACCCTCGGCTTCGGCCAGCGCGATGGCCGCTGAGGCGACTCGGCGAATGCCTTCGCGGGAGACTTCCTGGCAAGAGATGATGCGAACGTAATCCAGCACGTTCAGGCCGCCCCGCACGCGCGCCATCGCTCCGGTTGGTAACACATGATTTGGGCCCGAGATGTAATCACCCGCTGACTGGGGCGTGAAGTCGTTCAGAAAAATCGAACCGGCGTTATGGACCAACGGCGCCAGGGCTGCGGGGAGCGTGAGGTGCTCAGGCGCAACGCGGTTCGCAGTCTCGACTGCCTGATCAAGGGAAGCAACCAACAGGATGGCCCCGCGACGGGAAAGTGATTCCGCGGCAATTGGATTTGACTGCGTGCGCCGCCGCACCTCGGCCTGAACGGCTTCCGCTAAGCCCTGCGAACATGTGATCAAGACACACAGAGCGTCGGGATCATGCTCCGCTTGCGCCACCAGGTCACTTGCGATGAACACTGGATCGCCCTCCTCGCTGATGAACACAGCTTCGGTAGGACCAGCCAGGAACTCAATGGCACAATCGAAGGCAACCAGCCTCTTGGCTGCGGTCACGTACCGATTACCCGGACCGACAATCTTGTTCACGCGCGGGATGCTTTCAGTCCCATAGGCCAGAGCAGCAATAGCCTGCGCTCCACCCACGCGGTAGAATTCGCGCACGCCGAGAAATGCCGCAGCAGCCAAAGTCGCCTGGGCCGGGCGCGGAGATACAACACGAATCTGCGACACGCCCGCGACCTGCGCCGGAATCACGGTCATCAGCAACGTAGAAGGCAAGGGATGACGTCCGCCGGGAACGTAGCATCCCACCGATTCCAGAGGTCGCACCAACTGCCCCACGCAAACTCCGGGATGAATTTCGCGCCGCCACTCCTGCGGCTTCTGCCACTCGCAGTAACGACGGATATTGCCTGCTGCCTGCGTGATCGCATCTCGTAGTTCTGGAACAGTTCTCCGCCAAGCCTCATGCAGGTCAGCCTCGGGCACGCGCACAGGTTCGCTGCTGCCTAGCCCATCCCAGCGCGCCGCGTAACGGCGCAACGCACGATCGCCACTGCAGCGGACATTGCTCACGATGCGCCTCACTGCCGGCTCAACCTGAGCCAGATCGCTTGCGCCGCGCTGTTCGAGCGCACGCACGAACCGGTCTTTCCTGGTCCCATCAAGGATGCGCATCACTCTGCTCGTCGAGCTGCCCATCACATCACCACCTTGTTCAAGGGATACTCGACGATTCCCTGTGCATTCGCTTCCTTGAGCTTCGGAATCAGAGTCCAGGCGGTCTGCTCGTCGATGATGGTGTTGACCGCGACCCATTCGCCATCGGCCAAAGGGGCGACCGTGGGATTTTTCAATGCGGGAAGCAGCCCAAGAACTCCTGCCAGATCCGGTTTGCGGACGTTGAGCATCAGACCCACGCGACCTTGCGCTGCCATAGCTCCGGAGAGCATCACCGCCAGGTTCTCGATCTTGCGCCGCCGCACGGGATCAGCCCAGGCTATCTTGTTCGCTATCAGTTGCGTGTTCGACTCCAGCACTGTCTCTATAATTCTCAGGTGATTAGCGCGCAGCGAACTACCAGTCTCCGTAACTTCAACGATGGCATCCGCCAGCAACGGTGGCTTCACTTCGGTCGCGCCCCAGGAGAATTCAACCCGCACAGGCACATTCCGACTGGCAAAATAATTCCGCGTGAAGTTCACCAGCTCGGTGGCTACGATCCGGCCCTCGAGATCTTGAGGTCTCTGAAAATCTGACTCCTCCGGCACAGCGAGCACCCACTTCACTTTGCCCATGCTCTGTTTGGCATAGATCAGGTCCGTGACGCAGACCACCTCAAGTCCGCTCTCCGCTACCCAGTCGAGACCAGTCAATCCGGCATCCAGCGCGCCATGTTCGACATAGCGAGCCATTTCCTGCGCACGAATCAGCAGGCATTCGATTTCCGGATCGTCGGTCGCGGCGAAGTAGGAGCGCGCGCTGGTATAGACTCGCAGCCCGGCGCGGGTGAACAGGCTGAGTGTTGCGTCCTGCAAACTCCCCTTGGGGATGCCCATACGAAGTTTCATCGCCGCGTCTCCTCCGCGGCCGCCATGGCCGCCGCACCCAACTGCAGCTCCTCCGTGAAGCAGGATCTCGACCCCGTATGGCAAACCTTGCCTTCGCCCAACACGCGGACGCGGAGCAGCACCGTGTCGCGGTCGCAGTCCGTCCATGCCGTCATGACCTTCAGCCGATTGCCGGAGGTTTCTCCTTTGGTCCACAGACTCTGTCGAGTGCGGCTATAAAATGTCACGAAGCCCGTACGCAAGGTCGTCTCCAGCGCTTCGCGGCTCATGAAGCCCACCATCAACAGCTCCCCGCCATCCGCATCCTGAATCACTGCGGGTGCCAAGCCCTGCAATTTGTCGAAGTCGATCCCCATGGAATTTCCTCTTCCCCCGACCCACCGAATCGGAACCACGCAGCAGAAACAAAAAGCCCGCTGCGCGGTTGGCGTCAGCGGGCTTGGATTTCCTATCAGTGCTCTTAGGCTTTTATCCGTAGTCCTCCGCCGACACGCTCATCGCATGATGATGGTGACGGTGACGGCGGTAGTTCAACGGGGTCATACCAAGGAGATGCTACGACGGCCAGGATTTTTCAGTCAATCGAATTCCACGATCGTCGTTGGGGAAGAAATCAAAGGTCAGCGACCGCTCATTCCGTGCCGTATTGGCGTGCCCTAGCGCAGAACGCCAACTCCTATCAGAAAAAGGGACTTGGCCGTTATCGCGCCCTATTCGTCGGGAGTTGGCATCGCAAACTTGCATCTGTCCGATCACTTCTTTGCGTACCCATCCGGGGGCCAATTTCGGTTATTGGACCAGTTTTTCCCTTCTGGCGGCCAGCGGCGCCCGAGCTCATACCAGTCGGGTTTCTGCTCTTCGTCCCTCTATGCAAATTTCCTGTTTCGTGAAAAGATTCAGTGTTTGTCCAATGAAGCTCTTCGCCCTTACCCCCGAGTTGAGGCAGGTTCATTTTTCCTGCAAGGACCAGCCTGGCTTCGTGCGTGGAGTTGTAATGTCGGCATTGCTCGCTGCCGGCGTTGCCGCAGTGTTCTTTGCCTCGGCTGCGCGCGCACAGCAGGCTGATCCCGCGAAGCCGGTCGTGGTGCAACCGGGTGCGCCGGGTGAACCAAGCAAACCGCTGCCTTCGTCGACGCGAGCAACCCTGCCACCACGGTCGGCAGCGGATGTTCAGTTCATGCAGGGCATGATCATGCATCATGCGCAAGCGGTGGAGATGACGGCGATGATCCCGTCCCATACGCAGAACAAAGACCTGCACGCATTGGGAGCGCGCATCAGCAGCTCCCAGTCGGACGAAATTAAGTTCATGAAGCGTTGGCTCGCCGCCCGGGGCGAGTCAATTCAAAAGGCGATGCCGAAAATGCCGGGCATGGATATGCCGGGCATGGACATGTCGCATGATGCGTCACACGCGAGCATGGCCCTGATGCCCGGAATGCTTACGCCACAGCAGATGGAAGCGCTACAAAGCGCGAAGGGCGCCGAGTTTGACCGCTTATTTTTAGTGGGGATGATTCAACATCACAACGGCGCATTGACCATGGTGAAGGATCTGTTCGACACTGCCGGCGCCGGACAGGACGCCGAGATCTTCAACTTTGCGACCGACGCCGACAATACCCAACGAGCCGAGATACGGATCATGGAGACCATGCTGAAGAAAGAGATACCAGAGGAGAAACGATGAAGCGATTGCCAAGTCTTGCCCTGTGCGTGGTAGGGGTCGTGGTTATTTCCTGTTTCGCTGTAAACCAAACGCAGGCGCAAGAAGCGCCGCCCGCGGCTCCGCCACAGGAACAGGGGCAGAAATCCGCGGCCCCGTCGCCCGACAAGGACGCTAAGGGGGAAGGTGACAACCCGTTCGCTCCGGAGCCTGCCCCACCGCTGCCGCCCGGCATGACGGGATCAGATGTGAATGATCCACGCGCCAAGCTTGCACCGGGACTTTATGACGCGGGTGAGGCTTCGATGGGCGTCGAGCACATCCTCCTGCTCAAGAAGCAGGACGCATTTCAACTCGGGACCACGGATCCCGATGATCCGAAAGTGGACAAGATACTTGGGCAGCTCGGGATGGGGAACAGCAAGAAGATGCCAAAACCATTGCACTTGCTGATCGCACAACTTGCTTTTGCCAACTCGGACCTTGCTTTCGAAGGCAGCCACTTGTT
>Ga0070763_10000151_pt1 | contig 15769 bp, 12 predicted proteins | sample HubBroMetageWRM3_FD_67279 | JGI IMG/M metagenome (GOLD analysis project Ga0070763, IMG submission 67279) | Warmed soil microbial communities from the Hubbard Brook experimental Forest, New Hampshire - Hubbard Brook CCASE Soil Metagenome WRM 3 | ecosystem: Environmental > Terrestrial > Soil >... | reverse complement strand
AGTTGCCTGCCGGGCCGCCGGGCCGCGCCGCCAGCGCCGGGTGGGCGAGGAAGCCGAGCGCGCCGAGCCGGTAGTTGATCGTGACGACCACCACGCCGTCCGCCGCCAATGTGGTGGGGTCGTAGTTGCGGCTGCCGTCCTGTGTCAGCCCGCCGCCGTGGATCCATATCAGCACCGGCCGGCCGCCTTCGTCACTGCTGTGCGGCGCCGGCGTGTACACGTTGAGGTACAGGCAGTCCTCGCTCATGAGCCCGGGCGGCAGGAACGGGTTCGCGCTCGGGTTCTGCGGGCAGCTCGGCGCGAAGCTGGTTCCGTCGCGGACACCGCGCCAGTGGGCCGGAGGCTGCGGCGGACGCCATCGCAGGTTGCCGGTCGGGGGAGCGGCGTAAGGCAGCCCGAGGAAGGCCTCGCCCCCAGGCTCGGCCGTGCCGCGGACGGCGCCGTCGGTAGTGGTCACGATCGGGGCGGCGCCGGAACTCGAAGCCGCGGCGGTCGCGCCGCCGGTCTCGGCGGCGTTGGCACCGGCTGCGGTAAGGGTCAATGACACCAGCACCACGCCGCAGACGGCGGCCAGCGAGGCACGCCATGAACGGGACGTCGTCATGACCTTGGCTCTTTCGCGAACATGCGGATCTCCTCAGGTCGAGCTTGGGCTCGCGGCTCGTTGCGTCGTATATCCGCAGCGTCCTTCGCCCTGCGGCCCGTCGCCCCTGTGGATTGCCCTGGGTTTTCTCTTCGGCTTCCCTGGTGTCTCCCTGGCCGCGACCGCGAGGAGCCTCACCGGACCCGCTGGCAGATGCTGAGCTCAGGCTCTTCCGGCGACCCGGCCGTCCTGGGGCAGCACCGTCCGGAGCTGCCTGCGCGAGGTGATACCGAGCTTGGAGAACACGTTGCGCAGGTGCCACTCGACCGTGCGCGCGCTGACGAACAGCTGCGCGCCGATCTCCGGGTTCGACAGGCCGTCGCGGGCCAGCCGGGCGATCTGCTCCTCCTGCGGCGTGAGCTCGTCGCGCGTGTCGGGGCTTCGCTTGCGGACCTTCTCGCCCGTCGCGAGCAGCTCGCGGCCGGTGCGCTCGGCGAACGCCTCCATCCCGATCGCGGTGAACAGGTCGTGGGCCGTACGTAGCTGTTCGCGCGCGTCGGCGCGCCGGCCCTCGCGGCGCAGCCATTCGCCGTAAAGCAGATGAGCCCGGCCGAGCTCCGGGCGCAGCCGGGTGCGTCCCAGGTGATCGATCGCTAGGCGATAGAGGCGGTCAGCGCCTATCCCGTAGCTCAGCAAGGCCCGGGTCCGCGCCTCGACGCCGAGCGCGACGTCAGTACCGCAGCGCTGCGTCACCTCAGCCAGCCGCTCGAGCGCATCGCGTGCGAGCCCGGGGTTTCCGGCGCGCGCGGCCGCCTCGACCAGTTCGGGCAGCGCCCGGGCCGATACGTGGTAGTCGAAGGTGTTCGACGTGGCTTGCCGGGCCGCTTCAGCGGCTTCCTCGTAGCGGGCCAGGCCGTTGTACAGGACCGCGGCGGCCCAGTGGGCATAGATCGCCACGCCGGGCCCCCCGGCCGCAGCCTGCTCGATCGCCGCGGCGGCGGCGGCTTCGCGCCCTTGCAGCGCCCGGAGCCACAGCAGGGCGTTGGGCACGAACCGGCCTCCGGTAGCCGCCGCGACGCTGTCGGCCTCCACGACGAGCGCCGCGGCACCCGCGAAGTCACCGGCCCACAGCCGTGCCGTGCCCAGTCCGGCCAGGTGGATTGGCAGCTCCGCCAGCGCACCGGCGTCGCGGGCGAGCCGGACGTTCCTCGCGCACGTCGCGTGCCGGCCCTCGTCGTCCCACACGGTGATGCTGGCGGCCTGGGCCATCCAGCCCCAGCGCAGGAGGTCCTCCACGGGCAGGTCGGTGAGCGCCTTCGCGGCTCGTTGCAACGCCGGAATGGCGGCGGCGTGCCCGTTGGTGGTCAGCAAAGCGAGGCCGTCGAGCAGCAGGTCAAGCGGACGTACCGGGCCTGGCCGCGGCGGGAGCGCCCGGGCGGCGCGGCAGATCTCGCCGAAGACGTCGTCTCCCTCGACGGGCCCGACAAGAACCCCCGCGCCCCAGGCGACCAGGTAGGTCTCACGTGCGAGCTCGGGGTCGAACGGCTCGAACTGTCTCGCCGCGTTCAGTAGCAGGCGAGCGGCAGCATCGCTCCCGCGGCCTGACGCGAAGGCGACGCGGCCGCGCACCAGGTCGACGCGGGCGCGCTGGAACCCGTCGAGCGGTCCGGCTTGGGCCGCGGCCGCCAGCTGGAGCGCTGCGTCGAAGGCACCGGCCTGAAAGCTCACCTGCGCCGCGGCCAGTGAGCGTTCCGCGCGCCGCGCCGGATCGACGGTGAGCTCCGCGGACCGTTGCAGGAACGCAGCCGCCGCGGCGACGCCGCCGCGCCTCTGGGCACGGGCCGCCGACCGTTCGAGCTCAGCGGCGACCTCCTCGTCGCGTCCCAGGGTCGCGCGTGCGCGGTGCCAGGCCCGCCGGTCCGGGTCGGTCTCGGCGACGGTCGCATCGGCCAGGGCGCGATGCACGCGGTGCCGGTCTTCCGCGGCGGCCGAGCGGTAGGCGGCGGACCGGACCAGCGGGTGCGCGAACTCGACGTGCCCGCCCAGCTCGAGCAGCCCGCCGTCCTGTGCCGGGCCCGCTGCCGCGAGGTCGATCCCGAGCGTCCCTGCGGCCCGGTGCAGCAGGACCGGGTCGCCGAGGGGCTCGGCGGCGGCCGTGAGGACGAGCAGCTGAGTGTCGGGAGGGAGCAACTGCAGGCGGCGGATGTAGCTTTGCTCGATCCGGCCAGCGACCGGCTGACCCCCGGGAAGACCGAATCCGCCGGCCAGGCCCGCGACGTTCCACGTGCGCGGCAGCTCGAGCAAGGCCAGCGGATTGCCGTGACTCTCCATGACGATCTGGTCGCAAACAACGGCATCCAGGGGGCCGGGCACGTTGGCCAGCAGCAGCGCGCGAGCATCGCTGTCCCCGAGGCCGCGGACGGAAAGCTCAGGGAGCCCGGCGAGAACATCATCGCCGGCCCCCGTCCGCGCGGCGCACACCACCGCGATCCGCTCAGCCAGCAGGCGCCGGGCCACGAACCCTAGGATCTGCACCGAGGCGTGGTCGAGCCACTGCGCGTCATCGACGAGACAGGCCAGCGGCTGCTGCTCGGCGATCTCGGCGAACAGCGTCAGCGTGGCCAGCCCCACCAGGAACCGGTCGGGCGCGGCGCCGGCGCTGCGGCCGAACACCGTCGCGAGCGCGTCGCGCTGCGGAACGGGCAGCCGGCCAAGCAGGTCCAGCATCGGCGCGCATAGCTGGTGCAGGCCGGCATAAGCCAGCTCCATCTCCGACTCGACGCCGACGGCCCTGGCAACGTGCCAGCCGGCGGTCCGGTCGGACAGGTAACCCAGCAGCGCGCTCTTGCCCACGCCCGCCTCGCCCCGTAGAACGGTGACCCGGCTCTGTCCGGCGAGCGCGTCGGCAAAGAGCCGGTCGAGTGCCTCGCACTCGCTGCGACGTCCGAGGAGCTCGGGGGGCGGACGGGGATCCTGACTCGTCGGCGGCCTCCCTGCATCGTCCCGAGACTGCTTGCCGCCGGTACCAGCAGAGCGTACATCGGCGACCGGGCACGCGGAACCCCGCAGACCACGGGATCGGCCCAGGGTGTCTCGCGGGGGCGATACAGCCTCCGGAGCGGAAGAGTGGTACGGAACCGCCGACGCGAGCGACGAGGTCTGGAGGAGCCATGGCCGCCGCGACCAACTCTTCACCCGTGCACGGCGACCGTGACCTGCTCGGGCAGACCGTGATGGTGATCGGGGGCAGCTCCGGCATCGGGCTCGAGACAGCCCGGCTCGCCCGCGCCAAGGGAGCGGACATCATCCTCACCGCCCGCAACCCGGAGCGCCTGCACCGCGTCGGCCTCGAGCTGGCAGCCAGCATCGCCGCCTTCGACGCCACCGACTTCGGCCGACTCGAGCGGTTCTTCGACGCGCTGCCCGGGCCCGTCGACCACCTGCTGGTCACCGGCCCCGGTCCCCGCTACATGCCGCTAGCCGAGTTCGACCTCGATGCTGGCCGCCGCGACGTCGACGCCCGTCTCCTGCTGCCGCTGCAGGTCGCCCGGCACGCCGCGAGCAAGGTCCGCCCCGGAGGGACCTTGCTGTTCCTGGGCGGCAACGGTGGCCGCCGAACGACAGCCGGCCTCGCGTTCAGCACGGCGCTCACCGCCGCGCTTCGCGCCATGACCAGGAGCCTCGCGCTCGAAGTCGCGTCCGTCCGGGTCAACTTGATCGCGGCAGGCTTCGTCGACACGCCGTGGTCGGCTTCGCTGCTCGGCGGACGGATCGACGAGCGCCGCGAGCAACTCCGGACCACGCTGCCGATCGGCCGCGTGGTCGGCCCGGCCGACATCGCGGCACTCGCCGTCCACCTCATGACCAACACCGCGATCAACGGCGCGACCTTCGACATCGACGGCGGCCAGCAGCTCGTCGAGGAATAAGCGTGGCATGGGTGACGAAGGCGACGCCCAGCTCGCCGGCGGGCTCACCAGTGCAAGCGCGGCGCATCGTCGCCAGTCTCGACCAGGACATGGACGCCGCGCGGCGTAGGTCGTGGATCGGGGTGCGGCGCACCGTTCGCGTCGCCTTCGAGCGTGACCGTCGGCACGCAGATGCTCCAGCTGGGCGGGGCCGAGGCGGACGGCGTTCTGTTGAACTACCTGCCTCGAGCCAGGTGCCGTGGTGTGTCGAACGGGTACGTGCTGGCGGCAACGCGACTGTCTACGCCAACGTCCACGTGGGCGTCGGCGATCGTGACGCGACCGTGGACTACGCACGGTTCGACTTGTTCTCCTACGTGGTGGTTGACGCGTATGCGCAGGGCTTCGCCCGAGCTGGCTTCAGCGACGAAGTGGAGGCGGTCCGGGCGGCCTACGCCAGCGGTGATCGTGCAGCGGCCGTCGCGGGCGTCTCAGACCGGATGCTGGACGCGATCAGCATCGTCGGAGACGAGAAGCTAGTGGCTAGCGCAGTAGCCGCCTACCGTGAGGCCGGGGTGGACATCCCTGTCGTGTTCCCTGTCGTACCCAGGAACGACAGAACGGAGGCGGTGGAATCCACCCTGCGAGCCGCTGGCCACCGCCAGCACGGTTGACCGGCGTGCGAGAGCAATATAGCTCAGCCGCGACGTAGCACGTTGTCAGGCACTCAATCGCGATATAGCTTGGCTGGATGGACGTACGGGCACGCGAGGACGTCGCCGCAGCGGCGGCCGTACATACGGAGCTCGGCCAGGAGTACGACGGCGCCGTGGCCGAGGGGCTGGTCGAGAGGATCAGCTCGGAGATCGATAAGCAAGTGGACGCGAGGCTGGCGCAGCGGGGCATCCAGCCCGCCGTAGCCGCATGGACGAACCTGGCTATGGGCCTGGGCTCAATCGGGCTGGGCATCGGTGCGACGGCCGTGACGCTGCAGTCCTGGTCGTCCAGCGGAGTCGCACCCAAAGCAGAGCTCGATCTAGGCTCATTCCGGGCGTCCGTTCTGACGAGCACCAGGTCGGTGAGCACTACCCAGGTGATCCTCATCGCGCTGATCTGGGTCGCCATTGCCGTCGTCAACGTCGCCTACGCCCGCCGCCGTCCAGGTCGGCCCTAAGCGGTACATCCGCGCCGCAACTGGTGTGGCGGCCGACGCTGGAACTGCAACGAAGCACCTGGAAGGTTGCCGAGAGGTTGTTCGGCACGGGCTGGCTCTTAAAGCTCCGGGCGGCAGCTCGCATCTCCAGCGTGTCCTCTGCATGCCGGACAAGAGCATCCTTCATCTTTTCGTCCTCGGCAAGCAGCGCCCCGCCGCGAGGCCAGCGCATGAGACGACGACGGCGACCGCACGTCAGCCGGCCGCCAGGGATGCTCGCACCGCGCGACTCCTCAACCCGCCGAGATGAGGCCGGACAATTCACTCAAACCACAGAAGTGGTCATGACCAGGTGACCCGCATTTGGGCCTTGTCATCATCGACGAAGTCGGCAAACAGGCCTTCGTCGACCGGCTGTCGCTCTACGGGCAGGTGATGCGAGTTGGTCTGCTCGTCACACAGACAATCCGATCCGGTCGTCGCGCACTACCTGGCCGCCCTTCATCACCCAGTGCAGCGAGCGCAGGGCGGACACGTCTTCGGTCGGGTCGCCGTCCAGCGCGATCAGATCGGCGTGCTTGCCGGGCTCGACGCTGCCGATGTCGTCGTGGGCCCCTAGCCAGCGGGCCGGCACGATCGTGGCGGCCCGCAGAGCGGCCGTCGGCGTGAGCCCGTATGCAGCCATGTGCTCAAGTTCGCGTACCGTCGCGGTCGTACCCTCGATCGCCTGGAACGGTGGCATATCGCTACCGAGCATGACCGTGACGTCGGCGGCCAGAGCCAGTTGGTAGCTCTCGACGTGACGTGGCCCGGCGCCGAGCGAACGGCGCTGCATCCACTCCGGCACGCCCAGCGAGTCGAAGAAGTCGCCGCATCGAGTGACGATCAGCGTCGGCACGAGGCTGGTGCCATGCTCAGCCATCGACAGGGCGACGTCCCTCGTCAACTGGTATCCGTGCTCCACACAGTCCAGGCCGAGCTGCACGGCCTGCTCGATGATGCCAGCCGGGCCCGCGTGCGCGGTCACCTTCCGGCCCCAAGCGTGCGCCGTATTGATCACCGCGGCCATCTCCTCGCCGGTCAGTTGCGGCGTGTCGAGCGCTTCGTGTTCGCCGGCGATTCCGCCGGAAATCATCACCTTGATCAGGTCCGCGCCGGCGCTGATCTGTCGGCGCACCCCGCGTCGGAAATCGTCCGCGCCATCGCATTCCAGGGTGTCGGTGCCTAGGTGGCCGTGGCCGCCGGTGCAGACGAGCGCCTGCCCTGCCGTGAATATGCGTGGGCCCTGGAGCCAACCCGCGTCGATCGCGTCCCGAATCGCGAACTCGGCGTGGTCCTTCTCGGCAACGCAACGCACCGCGGTCACGCCGGAGTTCAGCGTTCGATGCGCCCCGGACGCCATGTAAAGGGCCAGAGCGTGAGCACCCAGCCGGCTGACCAGGTCGCCGCCCGGCCCCGGCAAGGAGAGCGAGAAATGAGTGTGCATGTTGATCAAGCCCGCCATGACGAACGCGCCGCCCATGTCCAGGTCCCGGCAGCATGACGCCGTGCGGGCGCGGACCGCGGGCTCCGGTCCGTAGTCGCTGATGCGCCCGTCGCGAATCCGGATCGCTGCTCCGGGGAGCGGCTCGTCGGTCACTCCGTCGAACACGGTGCAGTGGTGCAGCAGCATCTCCGCAGACGCGCGCATTAAGCCCTCCATATGCGCCAGGGAATCTGTCCTCCGCCTGCACCCGGCCGTGCGGAGGTATAGCATGATCGAACTCTGTTTAGTGTAAGTATAGTGATGCGGTGGTGGCCTGTCGGCCAGATCCACGCCGGTCTGGCCTACCCGGGTCGATCGCACATGGACGGAGCGTCATGAGGCTATCGGCCACGGACCTGGACTCTCCAGGTGAGGCGGATGCGTTCCTCGACACCCTGGACCGTACGCCACCCGATGCGATCACTGCCTGCCGAGGATGGACGAGCCACGAGATGATCGCGCACCTGGCATCCGGCGCGGATGGGTTCGCGAACCACATCGAGGCTCATCTCGAGGGGAGGCCGATCATCCGGGTGACCGACGTGCGGGGACCGTCCGTGAGGGTTGGCAGGTCACCCATCACGCAGAGCAGCCCTGAAGGGACGGAACACTTATGTTGGGCGAAGGACTGCGCGAGCTGCGCCTGCGCCACGGGATGACGCTGCGCGAATTGGCCGCCGAAGCCGAGGTATCACCAGGGTTGCTCAGCCAACTGGAGAACGGCGTCACCGACCCCAGCCTGTCGACCCTGCGCAAACTCGCCGCCGTCTTCAAGACCGAGGTCTCCGCACTATTCAATGAGCCGAACGCCCCGATGGTGCACCTGTCCCGCCCCGGTCAGCGGATGCGTCTCACCGCGCCGCTCGGCGAGATCACCTACGAGCGACTCACTCCCGGCCGCGGAGACCTTGAGGTGCTCATGGCGACCATGGAACCAGGCGACGTCAGCTCCTCAGAACGCCGTGGCCATGAATCCACAGAGTGCATCATCGTGCTGGAGGGAGAAGTTGTCGTCGAGATCGGAGAGGAGCGGCACGTCCTCGTCGCGGGCGAAGCGTTGACCTTCGACTCACGCCTGCCACATCGCTTCTGCGACAGCAGCCTTGAGCAAGCAGTCTTCCTGCTCGCCGTGACGCCACCGGTGCCGTGATGTGTCTATCCCTGCCACCGGATCTCGGCGCAAGACGATGAACGTCACTCTCGGTTTTCAAACCGACAAGTCGGCCGGTGACTACGCCCGCCTCGCCGTCATGGCGGAGTCACTCGGCTTCGACGGCATTTCGGTGTTCCACGATCTTGGCTTTCAGCCCTCACTGTTCCCGCTGCTCGAAGCGGCTCGGGTAACGACACGCCTCCGGCTCGGTGCCGCCTGCCTGAACCCTTTTCTGCTTCACCCGGTCGAGATCGCGGGCCAAGCGGCCGCGCTCGACCTCGCCTCGAACGGACGGGCCTATGTCGGACTGGCTCGCGGAACCTGGCTCGAACGCGTCGGCATCCGGCCCGCTCGACCACTTCTACGCCTGACCGAGGCCGTCGAAGTGGTCCGGCGACTGCTGCGCGGCGACGACTCCGCCTACGACGGCCAGATCTTCCCGATGGCAGCGGGGACGCGCCTGGCATACCCACGACGGCGCGACGCCCTTGACATCCTGCTGGGTACCTGGGGCCCGCGCGGCCTGGCCCTTGCCGGCCGCTGCGCGGACGAGGTCAAGCTCGGCGGCTGCGCGAACCCGGAGATGATCCGCCATGTCCGCGCCGTCCTCGACGAAGCCTGTCGCGCCGCCGGCCGCGACCCGTCCTCGGTCGGCCTAGTGTCCGGCGCGGTGACCGTGGTGGACGAGGACGATGCCGCCGCCCGGCAGATGGCCCGCGCGCAAGTGGCCGTCTACCTCGACGTAGTGGCCCCGCTCGACACCACCGTCACAGTGCCCGACAGCGTGCTTGTCCCACTGCGCGCTGCGCTCGTTCGCGGTGACGCCGACGCTGCTGGCCGCTGCATCCCCGACGAGTTGCTCGACCGTTTCACATTCGCCGGCCAGCCAGCCGCGGTCGCGGAGCACGTGGCCGCTGTGTTCAAGGCCGGCGCGAGTCGGGTCGAGTTCGGCAGCCCGCATGGACGCACCGACATGTACGGCGTCGAACTAATCGGCAAGAAGGTCCTACCGGGCGTGCGCGAGGCGTCATGAACCGAATGTCCGCATCAGAGATCGCCGACCAACTGCTGCACGACCTCGCGCCCATCGACTCGACCGCAGCCGACGCACTGGGCATGGAGCCGGGGAACGTCATGCCAGCGCTCGCGCCGGCCGACTTCGCGGCCCGGCGCGAAGCGTACCGGCGGGCGCACCGGTCGCTTGACGCGCTAGGGACGCCGACGCCAGCCGAACGGGTGCTTGGCGCGGCACTACGCGAACGCGTGGACGCCCAGGTCGCGCTCGACGACGCCGGATTCACCACCGCTCAACTCGCCCCGCTCGCCACGCCGATGCAACAGGTCCGCGAAGTCTTCGACAACCTGCCGCACGAGACCCCAGCCGACTGGGAGCGGGTCGCCGAACATCTGGCCCGCGTCCCGAGCACAATCGCCGCCTATGCCGAGACGCTGCGGGCGGCGGCGAACGCCGGACACGTAGCGGCCGCACGCCAGGTACTCGCCGTCGCGGCGCAGTGCGAGCGTTGGATCGGCACCGATGACTTCTACCGGCGGCTGGTTGCCTACCGCGATCCACGGTGGCGAGATCGCCTGGACGCGGGCGCCGCCGCCGCGAGCGAGTCGACGGCGCGCTTCGTCGAGTTTCTACGCGGCGAACTGCTGCCTCGCGCGCCGAAGACGGATGGGGTCGGTCGCGGCCTGTACACGGTTACATCGCGCGCGTTCCTCGGCGAGAACGTGGACCTGGAACAGACCTACGCGTTCGGCTGGGATGAGCTGGCTCAGCTGACCGCCGAGATGCGTCAGGTGGCGGCCGAGCTCGGCCACGATTCGATCGAGGCTGCCACCGCGACGCTGGACGCCGACCCCGCGCGTCGTCTGTCCACGTCAGATGAGCTCACCGGCTGGCTGCAGAGCCGCCTCGATGACGTCACCAACGCTGTCGACGGGGTGCACTTCGACCTGCCGACGGTGGCGCGGCGCGCAGAATGCCGGATCTCGCCGACCGCGTCCGGGGTCATGTATTACAGCCCGCCGGACCTGTCCTTCAGCCGCCCGGGACGGGTGTGGTGGGCGCCGCCGGCCGATGGCGCGTCCCACACCTGGCGTGAGGTGACCACCGTCCACCACGAAGGCGTGCCTGGCCACCACTTGCAGATCACCGTCGCGATGACCGAGCCCGGGCTGCACCCGTGGCAGCGGTCGATGGCGCATGTGCACGGCTACGTCGAAGGCTGGGCGCACTACGCCGAGCGGCTCGCCGACGAATTCGGGCTGCTGCGTGACCCTGGTGAGCGGCTCGGCATGCTGTACGGGCAGCGGTGGCGAGCGGCGCGGATCGTCATCGACATGGGGCTGCACCTGGGGTTGCCGATCCCGGCGGGCAACGGATTCACCGACGCAGCTGATTGGACGCCGGCAGTTGGCGTAGCCATGCTGCGCGAGGCCGCCGGAGTCGATGAGACGACCGCCCGCTTCGAGGTCGACCGCTACCTCGGCTGGCCGGCGCAGGCACTCGCGTTCCGGGTAGGCGCGCAGCTGTGGCGGCAGGCGCGCGACGCAGCTGAACGCCGACCCGGCTTCGATCTGCGTGCCTTCCACATGCACGCGCTACGTCTCGGGCCGCTCGGTCTTGGCCCGCTTCGAGAGGTGATGTCATGACCGACATGGAACTGTTCGACCTGCGGGTCACCGTCGAGAACATCGAGGGACGCTCGGTGTGCGGGCTGGCCGTCGGCGACTGGTTCGAGCTGGTCAACAGCAGCGAGCTGCGGCTGCCGGATGGCAAGCACTTCTGCATCTTCGCGCTCCAGTCGGTGTTGCCGCTGCTGCCAGCCAAGCAACGACAACTCCCCGAAACGGACTGGCTCGAACGTGACTCGCTGGTCTGCTGCCCAGATCCCGAGGAGCGCGTGATCATGCGCATCGAACGGATCGGCCGCCGCCGCCTGGACTCGTCCGAGCTGACCTGAACAAGCAAGGTCGCCTTCGACCTGGCCGGGTTCGGTTTCGGGGGAGTGCAAGGGCTGATCCGGCGCCAGCACAATCAGCGAGACGTCGATCCAGTATGGCCGGGGATGCATCAAGCGGGCAATTCGGGTTTCCAGCTGCTGTCCACGCCCGAGCGTTCCATGACCGCGGCGGCCGCCACGTGTGCGGAACGTTGGATATCGGCCAGATTCACATCTACCAGTTGGCCGCCACGCTTCAATCGTCTCCCCGCTACGAAGACGTCCGTGACGGTGCTCCGGCTGGCGTGCCGAATGAGGGCGGTGGCCGGTGATCGGCGGCAGGCCTGCTAGCTCCGCATAGGCCATTGCCCTGCGGGACCAGCAGCGTGGTGAGCACAACTCCCGCAATGACGTCCTTAGCGAGCCACTTACGCCGGTAGGACCGAACCGCCTGCAGGCCAGGCAGCCAGCTGAACGCGGGCGTCACGTCCCGGCCGTGCTCGGTCATCGCAGGGCGAGCAGGTGAAACTGCAGCGGTCCCAGGTCAACGAACAGCCCTGGGCTGGCCAACTCGCCACCGTCCCGCTCGAACATGCTCTGGCTCAGGATGTCGGTGAGCTGCCAGCCGCGGCCGGGCAGGTCCGGCCAGTCCAGCGGGATGCGCGCCTGGGCCGGCTGGCCGGAGAGGTTGACCACGACCACATGCCGGTCACTGCCGCGCTCGCCGGCCCAGGACCAGGCGGCCAGGCTGGCGCAGGACTGGTTGTCGGGCCAGCCGCCGGCCTCGAGCAGCCGCCACGCGGCTGCCCGTACGTGGTGATCGGCGACGGCAGCCAGCAGGCGGCGGTACCAAGCGCCGAGTTCAAGGTCCGGTACCTCATCCGGTCGGCGGGACAGGAACACCGGTGGCCGCACCCGGCGGCCCTCGAACTGTCCTTCGTGCCACAAGGTCGCGCCGGGAAGCGTGGCGATGGCCACGGCCGTGGCCCGTTCGGCGTCGGCCGGAAGGCAGCTGGCGATGCGGGGCTCGTCATGGTTCTCCAGGAAGCGCACCAGCGGGACTGGTAGCTCAGGTCGGCGCGCAGGTGGTCGCGGACGGTCGAGGCGTCCGGGCCCAAGAACCGGTCATAGAGCCGCTTGTCGTAGCAGAAGTTGAAGCCCTGCTGGTGCAGCGCCGACTCCATGTCCCAGTAGGCCTCGGCGATCAGCACCGTCTCCGGGTGCCGGGTATGCAGCGCGCCGAGCACGGTCGGCCAGAACTCCGCATCCGGCGCAGGCCCGGTCGGCCCGCCCCAGGTCCTGGCGAAGACCTGGTTGGTCATCAGCATCGCCATGTCGCAGCGGATTCCGTCGCACTGCCCGGCGATATCAGCCAGCGCCTGCGCTGCCGCGGCGCGTAGCGCCGGGGAGAACGCGTCCAGCTGCACCACATCAGGCCAGGGCGGAAAGTACGGGTCCCGGCCATGGGCCAGCACCTGCCTGGCCGCGGTCATCCAGCCCGCCGAGTCGGCTTTGATGTCGTCCGCGTCGCCGCGGACGAACAGCTCCGGACGGCTGGTCACCCACGGGTGATCCGCCGCGACGTGATTGGGCACGTAGTCCAGGATCAGCCGTGGGCCACGCGCCGCCAGGGCGGCCCGCGCCACGGCCAGGGCATCGGGGCCGCCGAAGCCGGCATCGATGACGTAGCGTCGTACGCAGTACGGCGACCCGATGACATCGGCGTGCCGCAGGTCCGGGAGCGTCTCAGCGAACGAGGCCTGCAGCTCAGCACTGGCGTTCGCAGCCCCAGCCCGGCGGGGCTTCGCCCCCAGACCCCCATCAGCCAGACGGCGTCCACGCCGGCCGGGACCGCCGCATCCCAGTCCGCGGCTCCCATAGCGGCCAAGGTGACCGGCTGCCCGGGACAGCTCGTCCAGCCATACCGCGGTGTTGATCTCGTAGATCATCGGCTGGTCCGGCCACCCGGTCATCGCGCCGCCCTCATCTGCTGCCCTGCGGCAGCGCTCTTGGTGGCGTTCCGCCCGCGGGTGCGCAGTCCCTCGGCGCTGATGCCGGCTCTGTTGTCGGTGTGGAAGTACTGATAGAACAGCACCAGCCGCCGCTCGGCGATTACCGTGGTGCTCCGTCCTTCCGCTAGCGGATCGACGGCGCCTTTTATGACACCCCTGTCCGGAGATCACTCGCCCGGGCTGCCAGCCTGCTTCCTGTGGAGCTTGCCGCTCATCACCCTGGCTGGGGTGAACTATCGGGTTGTGCGCGGCGCATCAGTGGTCGGGATCCTGGAAGTCGGGCTCGCGGTCTTCGTTGAACGCGCCGATGCCCTCGACTCGGTCGGGATGGACGGCGGAGCGCCAGTGCGCCTCCATCATGATCGCGATGGCTTGCTCGATTGGCTCGCCCTGGCCCATCCGGACCGCCTGCTTGACTGCCTGGACCGCAGTCGGTGAGTTGCTCGCGATTTTCCCCGCGATCCGGTAGGCGGCGTCGATGAGATCGTCTTGAGGATAGAGCTCGTTGACCATCCCGAGCCGGTGCGCTTCCTGCGCGCTGATCGGATCGCCGGTCATCAGCATCTGCATGGCCTTGCCCGGGGGGAGCAGGCGCGGGAGCAGCGCTGGCGACCCGCCGCCGGCGGCGAGGCCGAGCATCGCTTCGGGCTGGCCGAAGGTGGCGTTGTCGGACGCGATGATGAAGTCGGTGCTCTGGGCGAGTTCGCAGCCGCCGCCGTAGGCGATCCCGTTGACGGCGGTGAAGATCGGCTTCCGCAGCTGGCGCACGGTGTACAGAGTGCGGTCGAAGTCCTGGCGCTGTCGCAGCCAGTCTTCTTTGGTCATGTCTTTGCGCTGGCGGAGGTCGCTGCCGACGGAGAAGGCCCGGTGACCGGCTCCGGTGAGGATGACGGCGCGGACCGCGGGGCGAACCGCGATCGTCTCGAGGATCTCGGTCAGGCGCGCTCCCATCGCTGTGGTGATCGCGTTGTCTGCGTGCGGCCGGTTCAGCGTGATGACCGCCACGCGCTCATCGCGGGCGTACTCGACGAGCACGGGCTGGTCGGGTTCCTTCTCGCCCGACAGCGGCGGGCCGAAATCGAGTGCTTTCCAGCGGTCGGTGCGTGCTGGGCTCGTTGCCACGTTCTCCTTCCTTCCTATTCAGCCGTTCCGCCGTCAAGCTCGGCGAGCCAGCGTAGCGCTCGCAGACCCGGGGCGAAGCAGTACTCTCCGCCGCGGGTGATCACGAACGGCGGCAGGCTTTGCAGCCGTCGGCGGATCGGCCGCTGCGGGATGGTGAAGGTGCCCATTCCGTCGTTTGCGCCGGCGAGCGGGTCTTTCTCGGCGGGCGCACCGATGAAGATGCCGTCGTTCAGCCACTGCGTCTTGACGAACTCGAACTGGCGCTTGGGGTGAGCGCCGGCGAAGACGAAGATGATGCCGCGGTCCGCGCCGTCGTCGTCCAGGACCCCGTCGGGGAGCATCGGGCCGTAACTCGTGCCGAGCCGGAGCATGCGGTGCAGGCGGACGTCGACGCTCATCTCGTGATCGAGCGCGTCCCGGGGGTTCGCACGCCGGGCGTGCGCGCCGGCGGGACATTTGAACCCGCGCAGATCGTCGCCGTAGCCGAAGCGGTTGTTGCGGCCCGGGTCCGCGCCAAGACCAGGATCGTCTTGGTCGGGGCACAGCGCGAGCGGCGCGCCGCTCTGCCAGCGGCCGGCCATCTTCGCACCGAGCAGTGCCTCGTCCTCGCGGGCGGCCGCTTTGGCGCGGAGATACTGTCGGTACGCCGCCACCCGGGTGTGCAGCTTCCGGAAGACCAGGTAGGTGCCGTTTCGGCCGAGGACCTCGGGAGTCGGCATCGGCCCCACGCTCCCGGTCTCGTCCGGATAGCCGAGGATGAACTCGCCCGCTTTGATCGGCCGCTCGCCGGGGTTGGAGCCGGGGATTCCGCTGCCTTCGACCGCCGGCTGTCCGATTCCGTCCCTGAAGCCGAAGGAGGTGCGTCCTGTCGGGAGCTGATAGCAGTCCTGACGCCAGATCACCTCGACACCGGCTAGCTCCTCGTGCGCGCGGCGCGCCCGCTCGACCAGGGTCTCCAGCCGCGCGGAGTCGGGCGATAGTACCGACAGCGCGACGTGCACCTCGGGGCTTCCGAGCGGCTTCTCCCAGTTCTCGGGGCTGCTTTCGCCGGTATCGCCCAGCTCGGCCGCGCGTGCCGCCATACCCTGCCGGAACTCCGGCGCGAAGCTGTCGAGCGAGTCCTGAGGCACGCCCAACGCCTTCAGCCCCTGATAGGTAAACGCAACCGAGATCCACGCGTTCTGAGCGGGATCGGATGAGGACCGGGCGGACTCGATCGCCGGGAGCAGCCGCTCGACCAGCTTTCGCCCGGCCTCGCGGTTGGTGATGTGAAGCAGGAGGTAGGTGCCAACGTAGGAGGCAGGTCGCTGGTGAAGCATTCCGGACTGAATGTCGTCGAGCTCAAGAGCGGCGCTCGCCACG
>Ga0070763_10000150_pt1 | contig 15795 bp, 19 predicted proteins | sample HubBroMetageWRM3_FD_67279 | JGI IMG/M metagenome (GOLD analysis project Ga0070763, IMG submission 67279) | Warmed soil microbial communities from the Hubbard Brook experimental Forest, New Hampshire - Hubbard Brook CCASE Soil Metagenome WRM 3 | ecosystem: Environmental > Terrestrial > Soil >... | reverse complement strand
CTCGGAAACATCGCGCGCGTCGCCGTCGAGGGGATGAAACTTCGCGATTCCGGCTTTGTTCACCAGTCGATCGAGAAGTATCTTGCGAAAGCTTGCAGGATGGGTCGCAGGCAAGCCGATATATTCGTCGAGGTGAAACACTTCGACTCGTCCCCAATCGATATTCGAAGACTCGGTGAGAGCAGCCAGAAACTCGAACTGGGAGGTCCCGGTGGCAGCGATGACGCGTGCCTGGCCACTGTCCCGGATGGCGCGGCGGATAGTAGCGGCGGCCTTCTCGGCGGCCGCTTTTCCCAACGAACTCTTGTCGTCGAAAACCTTTAACACCATTTCTCGGCTTTTTCTCCAGTGAGCTCGAGTGCGTACCCAGTGAGATGCCCAGAAAGTATACAAGAACTCGACCGACCACAAGCCGCGCCCGATGCGGATCGAGAACGGAATGGGATTGAAAGTACAGTTCGTCTCACACCGTGAAAGTTCCAGGTCTCGGCGCCCGTTGACGACTGGACAGATTACACTGATCAGTCGTGTGAGTGCCGAGGTTAAGGCGACTCGCGCGACTCGTCCTCAGACCGGTGCACGGGACTGCGATGCAGAATAGCGTTCTGAAAATCGACCCCAAAGACAATGTCTTAATTGCACTCGCAGATCTGCGCAAGGGCGAGCGCATCACTCACCCGGATCAAGCCTACATTCTGACGTCGGATGTCCCGGCCAAACATAAGTTTGCCACGCAGAATCTATCAGCCGGTGATGATGTGGTGATGTACGGTGTTCTCGTCGGTAAGGCGAGAGAGCGAATTCAAGCCGGGGAAGTCCTGACAACACGCAATGTAAGACACGATGCCTCGCGCTACTCCGAGAGTTCGCGGCAATACGAGTGGAGTCCTCCCGATGTGTCGCGTTGGCGGCAGCGAATCTTCCTTGGATACCACAGGCCCGATGGGCAGGTCGGGACGCGGAACTATTGGTTAATGGTACCGCTGGTTTTCTGTGAGAACAGAAATATTGGGGTGTTAAAACAGGCGTTCCAGGAGGAACTGGGTTTCGCTCAGCCGAACATCTATCGGCAACAAGTAGCTGAAATGGTTCGGCTTTATGGTGAAGGCAAATCGAAAACCATCGAGACACATGTGCTGGAACCGCAGTCCTACTCGGCCATCCGTCCCAAGGTTCTGGAGAATGTTGATGGAATCAAGTTTCTGATGCATGAGGGCGGTTGCGGCGGAACGCGTGAAGACGCCAATAATCTTTGCGGGCTGCTTGCGGGGTATATCCATCATCCGAATGTTGCCGGAGCGACTGTTCTAAGTCTGGGATGCCAGAATTCACAAGTTGCCATTCTCCGGGAACAGATCGCGCGGCGTGATCCGCGTTTCAGCAAGCCTATGTTTGTATTTGAGCAGCAACAGAGCGGCTCCGAATTCAAGATGCTTTCGGAGGCCATCCGGTCGACTTTCATCGGACTCATGGAGGCGAACAGAAGTCAACGTGCCCCCGCCTCTCTGTCTCACTTGTGCGTGGGTTTGAAGTGCGGTGGCTCGGATGGATTTTCCGGTATCTCTGCGAATCCTGCGGTTGGCCGCGTGTCGGATGCGCTGGCAGCTCTCGGCGCGAGGAGCATCCTCTCCGAGTTTCCTGAACTCTGCGGTGTCGAGCAGGAATTGATCGATCGTTGCATCGGGCAGGCCGTCTCTGATCGCTTCATTCAATTGATGCGCGATTATGCGAACCGGGCGAAAGCCGTCGGCTCAGGCTTCGATATGAATCCTTCGCCCGGAAACATTCGGGATGGATTGGTGACTGACGCCATGAAATCCGCCGGGGCTGCCAGGAAGGGAGGAGCTTCACCGGTGGCTGCGGTGCTCGATTATCCTGAGTACTGCATTGCGCCGGGATTAAACCTCCAGTGCACACCGGGCAATGACGTCGAGTGCGTCACCGCGCAGGTGGGCGCAGGCGCCAACCTTGTTCTGTTCACCACCGGGCTGGGGACGCCGACTGGGAATCCTATTGCGCCGGTGCTCAAGATCTCAACCAATTCGCCGCTAGCCGAACGGATGCAGGACATCATTGATATTGACACGGGTGCTGTCGTCTCAGGTGAAAGCTCGATCGAAGAGATGGGAGACGTACTGCTGGAGCGGGTGATTGAAGTGGCGAGCGGTCAGGTTCGAACCAAGGCAGAGTTGCTCGGGCAGGACGACTTCATTCCTTGGAAGAGAGGCGTCTCCCTCTGATGAGGTGCCGCCTGAGATTCCGTCTGTTGTAGGCGCGAACATGCAACTTGCAGGAAAACGAATGAGCCATCCTCTTTTGGATCTCACCCATAAAACCGCGGTCGTGATCGGCGGAACTAGCGGGATTGGACTGACCCTGGCCCGCGGGCTGGCACAGGCTGGCGCAAATGTGGTTCCGACCGGACGCCGCTCTGAACTCGTCGAGGCGGCCAGCCACGAGATTGAGTCGCTGGGCAGAAAGTCGCTACCAATCACCTGCGATGTAGCCGACAGGGAAAGTCTGAAGGCACTGCTTACTGCCGTTTGCCGCAGATTTGACAGCGTGCAGATCCTCGTAAACTGCGCCGGCCAAACGAAACGAACTCCCACTCTGGATTTAGGCGAGCCGGAATGGAACGCAATATTGGAAACGAATCTGACCGGCACATTGCGCGCCATGCAAGTCTTCGGCCGGCACATGATCGAACAAAAATACGGTCGCATCATCAACATAGGTTCGCTTTCCTGCTTCCTTGGTCTTTACGAAGTTGCGGCGTACGGTGCCAGCAAAGCGGGCGTGCTGTCTCTGACCAAATCGCTGGCCATCGAATGGGCTCGATACGGAGTGTGCGTCAATGCCCTGGTGCCGGGCGTATTTCGCACGGCCTTGAATGCGTCGTTGCTCGATGGTACAGCCCGCGGTCAGGAGTTTCTGCTACGCACGCCCATGGCGCGCTTCGGTCAACTGGAGGAGCTCGTGGGGGCTGCGGTATTTCTTGCTTCTGACGCTGCCAGTTTTGTCACGGGGCAAGCAATCGTAGTCGACGGTGGAATTCTTGCCAGCGGGGTCAATCAATGATCCGTTTCCCCTCGCGCTCGTCAGGTGACAGCAAGCGTCTGATGTATCGATCGCGACAAGCGCGTATTTTCGATGGCGTAATCGCTTGCACCCTCATTCTTGTCGCAGTCCAGATACTCGCCGCAGCCGAACCCCCTGTGATGGAAAGTACAAAAGCCCAAGAAGACATGGCGCCGAGTACGGATCCGACTATCGCATTCTGGCGTGGAGTTCAAGCTGTCTATACCGACAAAGCTCCTTACGGCCAGAGCCAACCGCGCTACCGTACCGAGATCCTCTCGCGCTGGACAGAGAAGAATCTCTACTTCTTATTCGTTTGTCCTTATGAAGTGCTGCATCTCAAGCCTTCACCCGACAGTGCAAGCGAAACATATGAGCTTTGGGATTGGGATGTTGCCGAAGTCTTCATTGGTTCCGATTTCGAAAACATCCGCAGATATAAGGAGTTCGAGATCTCGCCGCAAGGGGAGTGGGTTGATCTCGACATTGACCTATCTCAGCCGCATCACGAAGAGGGCTGGAAGTGGAATTCTGGCTTCACTGTGGCCGCCCGCATCGACCCGGCCGCGAAAATTTGGTACGGAGCCATGCGCATCCCATTCTCGGCATTGCAGGGCCACGCTCCATCAGTTGGCGACAGGTTTCGAATCAATTTGTTTCGCAGCCAGGGGCCGCCGCCGAACCGAACCGAGGTTGTCTGGCAACCCACGATGAGTCACACGTTCCACGTCCCAGAGAGATTTGGCCTGCTTCGCCTCGGCGCGGAAGGGCCGGAGTAGGACGTCTTGCGCCGTGCCGGCGTGATTCAACCAGATCAACCGCCCGCTCTTTGGACCCCTCCGCCGGACTGCCGGGGCCGGTTGGTGTTCAGAGTTTTCGTTTGCTGTCGACTCTTGGTTTGTTCTGGACATAAGACAATCAACCGATATAAAAAGAAACCTTCCGTTAGCGTTCGCGCCTCGCGCTTAAGTTGCAGTTCCAGCATTTCGCTTCGTCCAGCGGCCCCGAACGCACGGAAACCGTCGGGAGGAGAACGATTCATGCGGAGGCGGGACTTCGTTAAGGCCGGAGCAATTCTGGGAGCCGTGCGCAGTTTCATGCCACCGCGCTTGTGGGCCGATGTTCCAGACCATCTATGGGAGGGCTACGACTTTGGCTGCCCGACCATGACCAACCGACTCGACCAGGGCCCATTCGGCATCGCCCAGGACGAAGGTTGGTTCACAATTTTCACCACGCAGCCTTCGCGCAATCGCATCCGAAATTTCGGCTCCGGTTTGGTCGGCTACACGTGGGAGGAAAACGGTCCGGCGCTGACCGTGCAGTGTGGCCAAGAAACCTTGGAACAGAGCGTCGAAAGAATGGCATCTCTGCCATTCGTGGACGTCTTGTACATCCGTTGCGACTGGCGAGATGTGCAAACCAGTCCTGGAAAGCTCCAACTTTCTCCTGTTTGGGAAACCACATTCGACGCCGCTAAGCGCCACAATCTAGGTGTCGGTTTCCGAATCCAGCTCTCCAGCCCAAATATCCAACCGCAAAAGCTCTCGATGCCGGATTTCCTGCACGGCAAAGTTCCAATCGTCAACATCGGCCACAAATCGAAAGCGCACCACACCGACTTTGATTTCTACGAGCCTCGCTACGACTCGCCAGAATTTCAAAAAGCTTTTGCCGACTTGAATGAGTTGCTTGCTGCAAAATTCGAGGGCAATCCCCAGTTGGAATACATGGATTTGATGATGTACGGCTTTTGGGGGGAAGGTCACACCAACGACTTGCCAAATCCGTTCCCCGACTACCTGACCGCAGAAAAAACCTTTGTTCACATGACCCAACTCCAGATCGACGCGTGGAAAACGACGCCCCTGGCGGTCAACACCCAGCCCGATATCAGCAGCGTGGGCAACCGACAGGTGCAGGATATGGCTGTTCGCGCAGGATGCTGGCTGCGTTCCGACAGTCTCATCATGGACGAACCGATCCAAATCGAAGAACTCGGCAATCGTCCACCCTGGGTCGCGATCGTCATGGAAGATGGTGAGAATCGACACTATGTGCTCCCTGAGTTCGCGGCCGAGGAGAAAGCTTGTCTCAGCAAGCTATCCGGCTCGAAACTCGCGTTTGTTGGACCGGACGACGAGGCCCTGCCAAACGACGACTATCCTCACCGCGTCGGCGGCCCGATGGATCGGCCTTATCGCGAAAGCGCGAGCTACCACGCGCTTGATATCGGAACGAATTATTTTGGACTCTGGACTGAAGCCGATAACATCCGGCGCTACTACGACAAGTATCCGGATTCGCTCCGCGCCATGGAGCAACGGCTCGGGTATCGCGTGCGCCCCTCAATCATCTGGCAGAGAAAACGCTATGACACGATGGAACTGATTCTGGGCATTGTCAACGATGGCGTCGCGGGAGTGCCTGGAATTCTAGGCATCTATGCCGAGACTCTCGACGGCCGGGTCAGAGCAGGAGGGAATCTTGATGCCGGTCAACCGTTCGCCGGCAAATTGCGACAAGCCTCGATCATTCTCCCCAAGGACATGGACGGTCAGCAGATCAATCTGCGCGCGGAACTTGAGGTCAAGGGCGTGCGAAGGCCTGTCCGTTGGGCTTGCCATGAGCGAACCAATCCCGACGGTTCTCTGACCATTCGTCTTAAGAAGGGTGGCGATTCAAACTGGATAAAGGGAATATAGCGGGAGTAGCTCGATGTTGAAATCAGACGTGAATCGTCGCGAATTCCTGAAGATCACTGCTGGAGCCGGCGCTGCCTTGGCCATGCCAACTTTAGGACATTCTGCTGTCTCCCCGAAAATGGTCGGCATCCAGGTTGGAGCAGTTTCGTTTGTGGATGAAGGTACCGAGAAAGTCCTGGATGTGCTTCAAGAACGTGCCTGCGTAAACACGTTGTTTCTGGCAGTATTCTCCTACGGTCGAGGTATTGCCGGAAGACAGATTCCGGGCCAGCCGCTGCCTGATCATGGCAAGCAGGAATACGATCTCAATTTTCACGGCGGGAATTTCGCTACTCCTCATCTCCAGTACTACAAGAACACGGTTCTGAAAGACACTCGTGCTCCCGACCATGGCGACCTGGATATCCTGGCCGAAGTGCTCCCTGCGGCTAAGAAGCGCGGCATGAAGGTCATCTGCTGGCTTGAGGACGTGTTTCGCACCGACCTGCCGAACATCGAGAAATTGCAGGAGCGAGATCTGTATGGGCGGAACGCCGAGACGCTGTGCGTCAACAATCCAGACTACCGGAATTTCCTGACCGGCCTGGTCGAGGACTATGCCCGTTCCTATGACATCGACGGCATCATGTGGGGCTCCGAGCGGCAGGGGGCGCTTTGCGACAGCCTCGGAGCCACGCACGACACGCCACCGATCGATCCGGGCAACGTTACCTGCTTCTGCGAATTTTGTCAGAGCCGAGCGAAACAACAAGGCATCAATGTCGAGCGCGCCCGGCAGGGATTTCTGGAGTTGGAAAAATTCGTTCGCTCGGCGCGGAGCGGCAAGCGCCCCATCGACGGCTACTACGTTCAATTCTGGCGGCTGCTGTTGCGGTATCCCGAACTAGCCGCCTGGGAAATGCTTTGGACTGACAGCCTTCGCGACACCTACGCAGCAATTTACAAAACGGTTAAGACAGCCAAGCCGGCAGTGCCGGTGGGTTGGCACATCTGGCACAACAATTCCTTTAATCCGATCTACCGTGCGGAACAGGATCTTCACGAGCTCTCCAATTATTCCGACTTTATCAAGGTCGTCATGTACAACAACTGCGGCGGCGAACGCATGGCGTTGTATGCAGACAATATCGGCTCGACCCTTTATGGAGATCTCTCAAAACAGAACCTGATCGATCTTAACTATGCCTTGATGGGATTCAGGGAACGAAGCTACGACCAGATTCCTCACACCGGACTTTCAGCAGACTACGTCTTCCGCGAGACGAAACGCGCGCTCGATGGTGTTGCTGGAACGAAGACCCTGATTTGGCCGGGCATTGACATCGATATTCCGACCGAACCTAATAACAGCAAGTGCACGCCAGAAAGCGTCAAGGAGGCAGTCATGGCAGCCTTCCGTGCTGGCGCGCCAGGCGTGCTTCTATCTCGCAAGTATTCCGAGATGCGCCTCGCCAACCTCAGCGGCGCTGGAGAAGCGATTCGCGAATTGAAACTGTCAGGTTGAGAACCGCTTGTCACATCCGCCCGGCTTCCCGGTAACGTTGAGTGTTCTAAGAGGTGGTAAGTCCACCTCTTAGTGAGTGCTCACACCACTGACTCCACGCCGGCAGCGAAGTAGTATGGTTGGTCAACATCGGCGAGTAGTCCTGGCTGCTTCGGCTGCCAACTCAGCTGTTTCCGAGTCCACTCGCCGGACGCCGGAAGGTCGCCCGCCGCAAACTGCGCGAACCAGCCGAAATGCTCGTTCGCCTCCTCCCGAGTCTTGGCGACGACCGGAAGGTTCAAGCGGCGGCCGATCAGAGATGCAATCTCGCGGAATGGTATTCCTCCCTCCGCCACCCCGTGATAGCGGACGTCCAGAGCGCTCTTTTCCAGCGCGAGCCGATACACAACCGCAGCGTCGAGCCGATGCACTGCTGGCCAGCGGTTGAGCCCGTCGCCCACGTAGGCCGAAACTCCCTTTTCGCGAGCAAAACCAATAAGCATCGGAACAAAACCATGATCACCCTCGCCATGCACTGAAGGAGGAAGTCGCACCACGGACGCGCGGACACCACGCGATGCCACCTGAACTGCTGCCTGCTCCGAAGCGCGAGGCCAAGACGGAGAGACAGGCGGGGCCGCCACGTCTTCGGTCGCGACCTTTCCCGGGGTCAGTAACCCCGTGCCGGATGTCACGATCAAGGGACGGTCAGAACCAGCAAGCGTCGAGCCGAGAACCTCGATGGCACGTTTGTCGATTTCGCAGCTTTCTGCAAATTTCGAGAAATCATGGATGAATCCGGTGTGAATGACACCGTCAGAAGCCTCGGCTCCGCTGCGCAGGCTCTCGAGATCCTGCAGAGAACCGCGATGTACTTTAGCCCCTGCAGCGGCTAGAGACCTGGTACCCGCATCGGAGCGAGCAAGACCAAGGACCTGATGCCCCGCACCAATCAGCTCTCGAACCACCGCGGAACCGACGAATCCTGTTGCGCCAGTAACGAATACTCGCATATTAATTCTCCTTTCGTTGTTTAGCGATTGAGTTGAGATTCCCAAGCATTTCAGCGGGAATATGGAGCTGTGAAGCCTGAAGATTCTCGCGAAGGTGTTGCACAGAAGATGTTCCCGGAATCAGCAGGATGTTGGGCGAGCGTTGCAGAAGCCATGCCAGCGCAAGCTGCATTGAACCCACTCCGAGTGAGGCTGCTGCTGTGTCGAGTTCCGACGACTGTAGCGGAGTGAAACCACCCAGTGGGAAGAACGGAACGTAAGCGATCCCTTGCGCGGCAAGGTCGTCGATGAAAGCATCGTCGTTCCTCTGCGCCACGTTATAAAAGTTCTGCACACAGACAATTTCCGTAATGCTCTGCGCCTCGGCAAATTGTTTGAGAGTAATGTTGCTCAGACCGATATGACGGATGAGCCCCTGACGCTTGAGTTCAGCGAGCACAGTCAATGGCTGCTCGATCGATCCCTCCAACGGTTCCATGATTCCGCCGACGCGAAGGTTCACGACGTCCAGAGCGTCCAGGGCGAGATTTCTCAGATTGTCATGAACACCATCGATGATCTCCTGCCGTGAAAGAGCGTGAATCCAGGATTTGTCCGCACCCCGACGAGCTCCAAGCTTAGTGACGATCACAAGGTCATCCGGATAGGGATGTAGCGCCTGCTTAATAATCTGATTGGTCACGTGCGGACCGTAGTAGTCGCTGGTATCGATATGGTTCACGCCGGACGCTACGGCTTCGCGCAGAACGGTGATTGCGGCATTAACATCGCGCGGCGATCCCCACACACCGGGGCCAGCAAGTTGCATTGCGCCGTAGCCCATGCGGTTCACTGTTATGGCTGTGCCGCGCAGAGTGAAGGCGCCGGCGAGAGCAGTCTGTTGAAGCATTTTGTTCCTCCCGGTCTCTTGTTGCGTTTTGCTACAATCATTTGATGAAGCATTCTTCAGGTTTGGAGTTCGCATTATGGCAGCTAACGCTCTAGTTGCATTTGAGCCAAGAAAGACGCCTGTTCAAGCCAGGGCGACGGTCACGGTAGAGGCAATTTCCGAGGCCACTGTTCAGGTTTTGCTCAGCCAGGGAACTCAGCGCTTGACGACTACGCGAGTGGCCGATCGCGCTGGGGTATCCGTGGGAACCTTGTATCAATATTTCCCGAATAAACAGTCCCTGCTGTTTGCGGTGCTGGAAGGCCATTTGGAACGGATGACCAAAGAGGTGGAAGATGCCTGTGAACACGCGCGCCACAAACCGCTAACAGAGATGATCAAAGAGGTAGTGGAGGCGTTTGTGAACGCAAAGATTGCTCGCGCAGATATTTCGGTGGCCCTCTACAAAATCGCCCCGGACGTCGGAGGGCTGGCGTTGGTCAAACGCGTGACGCAACGGATGCGGAAAGCCATCGCGCGGATGCTCGAGTCGGCAACCGATACAAAGACCTCACCCGACGAATTCGCCATACAAATGATGCTGGCTGCAATGTCAGGCGCGATGCGCTCGGTGCTGGAGACAGGAGGTTCACCAGCTATGATGCGTAAGTTGCGCGAACATCTTGTTGTGCTTTGCCAATCGTACATGGCGGCAGCGACGATCGGCGTTCCTAAAGCGCGAGAAGGGACAAATCTCAAGAGAATGGCGCAGTTATAAGAGTCGACACTCGCCAATGAGGCTCTCCTTGGAAGGAAGAAAGGCGGTGGCGACTGACGGTGATGCAAAAGTACACTTTCCTAAAGCAGGCGCAACCGGGTCCTACTGTAAAACCACGGGTCTCGACCGGGATGATCCTTACGGTTCAGTGCCAACCGAGGGCTGGGGCGACCGTAGTCAGAATTGCCTCCATGACGTGCGAATTGTAGGCAACACCTAGTTGATTTGGAATGGTTAGCAATAATGTGTCGGCCTCCGCGATCGCCTCGTCTTTTCTAAGCTGCTCGATGAGAATATCTGGCTCAGCAGCGTAGCTGCGCCCGAAGATCGCCCGCGTATTCTCTTCAATGAACCCAATTGTGTCCTCTTCCTGAGGGCCTCGTCCGAAGTAGGTGCGGTCACGGTCATCGAGCAACGGGAAAATACTGCGGCTAACGGAAATGCGCGGAGTACGCGTGTGACCAGCTTCCTTCCAGGCTGCGCGAAAGGCACGAATCTGGGCGGCTTGTTGGACGTGGAGTGGCTCGCCGGTCTCGTCGAACTTGAGGGTCGAGCTCTGCAGGTTCATTCCTAGCTTCGCGGCCCACACTGCTGTCGCGTTGGACGCGGACCCCCACCAGATTCGATCACGCAGTCCCGCCGAGTATGGCTCAAGACGTAGCAGCCCCGGAGGATTGGGAAACATAGGACGCGGATTGGGCTGAGCGAAGCCCTTGCCGCGCAGCAACTCAAGAAATTCTTCGGCGCGCCGGCGGCCCATATCTGCATCGTCCTCGCCTTTAATCGGGTGGTAGCCAAAATAACGCCAACCATCGATGACCTGCTCGGGGGAGCCGCGGCTGATTCCTAACTGCAGTCGGCCGCCAGAGATTAGATCCGCGGCACCGGCGTCCTCCGCCATGTAATCAGGATTCTCATACCGCATGTCGATCACTGCGGTGCCAATTTCAATTTTTCGCGTTTTCGCACCAACCGCCGCGAGTAGCGGAAACGGCGATGCCAGTTGCTGGGCGAAGTGATGAACCCGAAAGTAGGCTCCGTCCATTCCCAGGCGCTCTGCTTCTACGGCGAGGTCAATCGACTGTAGAAGCGCATCGCTCGCTGACTGGGTTTGTGACTGCGGTGAAGGTGTCCAATGACCGAATGAGAGGAAGCCAATTTTCTTCATGCAATATAAGTCTCTTGATTTATGCCCATTGTTTTGTAAGCTGACGTCTCATCGGCGAGCGCTAAATAAAATTGGGTTTCGGGGGTGCGCACACCGATTCAAACCAGCGACTGATGTACACCTCGGCATGACCTTCACCGCAGTAATGCCGAGCTCCGGCAGCGTTGGCGGTTTCAGAATTCCACCGGTACACAGTAAGCTTGGAATCCCCACATCGAATCACGAACCAGTGGGTAGGATTGGTGGTCACCAGTCCACAGACTTCACATCTAAATTCCTTCAGAGACGCCATGCGGGCCGTTCCGTTATAAGTGGTCTGTCATCTTCACTCCGCGATCGAGGCCGGTCGCATACTCGGCGTCAGAACCGTCAGTTCGCCGACTTGTTCCCTCTTCACGGTACCACGCAGCTTGGCGTGGTCTATCATCCAAACCTCAGGAATGATTTCGCCGACCAGTTTTCCATGACAGAAAAGCCGCACCACCGAACTCTCAGAGACGACAATTCCCACCGCTTTGGTCACTGCGCTCATGTTCGCGGCGGCAATGTGACGGCTACCCAATCCCAACGGCACATCCACTTGTCCGGCCACAGCATCGAGATAGCGGCACGCGGAAAGGACAATTCCCTGGCGACTCACCACGAACCCGCCGTCCAGTTGCGCCAATTCCTTGATAGTTCCGCGTAAATTTAGATTGGTGACGTGCCGCGAAGACTCCGGATGCCCTAGCAACGGATCCAAAATCAACGGTCTGGATTTCGCGAGGACTGCTTTCTCATCACCGAGTGTAAATAGCGTGCCAACGCGTCTTCCCTCCCGACCCTCGCGAGCAATTTCCACCGCGAGCTCAATCAAGGACTCTAGAACGTCGGGATCGTACTCCGTGACCTGGCAGAGAATGCTCTCAAACATCCATCAAATCTCATCTCTTGGGGTAGACGCCACCTTCTACAGCGGGATGCACTCTGCTTTGGATGAAGGGATCACCAAGAAGATTCAGGTGTGGAAGAGTGACACTCGAAGCCTGAGGACGTCGAAGATGTAGTCGCGTTCTTGGCTTCGGACAAAGCGCGCTGGATCGGTGCCAGGGTTCCCGATGATGGTGGCTCGAAGGTGAAACTAATACCGCAAGGAGCGCAATGGAGAAGCGAGTGGATGCGGGTTACGATGCGGACCACACCGCGGTTTGTTGGGGGGACTCTGTAGCAAATATGCCCGATCTTGGCCTCTGCTAGAATGTTTTTCGGGTAGAGCTTGGCGTGCAGCACTAGAGATCTGGAGTATTCCCGGCGTAACTTGCTCGCCATGTTCGCAGCTCAACTCGTCCAGTTTTGGTCGAACGACGGCGAAAGTTGCAATAGGTCTTTTGTTTCAATGTGGGCGGTTAGCTCAGCTGGTTAGAGCGCCTGCCCAACAAGTGTATCCCTCGGGATTGCCCCGACGTAGGTTTCTCTAGAACTTAGCGCCGGTCGGGCTCCGGTGAATTGCCCGCATTTACCCGCGTTTACCCCGGCCTAGGCACCGGTTAGGCACCAAAAATAAAGCGATCGGTACGGCGTTGGAGTAGTCCTCGACTAGTTGCTTCCTCCGCGAAAGCCGGTAGCGCCGGCACATCTACTTGCCTTTGATCTCGCTTGGGCATCTGTGCTCGGCGAATTGCTTGCGGAGATTTTCTCGAGCGTCGGATGTCCTCTTGAGTGAGGCTAAGTGCGTGGAGACCGCGACGGCCGGCACGCTGCTCACCCACTTGGTGACGCGAAGACTGCGACTTGCCACGCTACAGTGTCCCACAGGATCTTGAAGGACTCGCGGACGCTAAAAGACCCACAACCCCCGTCGATTTCTAGGCACCTAAGCGTCAACCAAGAAAGGACATTCGTCAGAGGACGAAACCGCATGAGGCTCATATTGGTTGTGGTGTTGATTTTGCTTCTTCTCGGAGCACTCCCAACTTGGCCATATAGCACCGGCTGGGGATACTACCCCAGTGGGGGATTAGGGTTGGTATTGCTTATCGTGCTGGTGTTGGCTTTGACGGGCCGTCTGTGAAAGGCGGCAGAGAAACTCAAAATCGAAAGGATCATGATGACCACCCAAGCTGCGAAGTGCGCCCGCGTGCCCTGCGTTTGTATACCGCGCGCTGGCGAGAAGTATTGCAGTCAGTTTTGCAAAGAGGCTGGTTCGAGCGAGACGGAGATCGCATGCGATTGTGGTCATCCCGCCTGCACAAAATAATCTAGCTACGTCGCAATCTCGCGCACCTTAGCGTGTCGGCCGTTCGGGACTTTTACGAGCGGGCTTACCAGAATTGCCGCCTGATCTACGACCGCCTGCCGAGCCCCCGACAAATGCAGACGCTCGTCCAGGTGTGGAAGCTGCTGTGGAAATGGCGCTGATTTCCGCGAGGCCCAGATGAATTTGGCTGTTGCTCTTCGCCGCGAATTGGCCGACCGCGCTCGGAAATACGCGCAAGCTCAAGGATTGCCTCATTGTCTCAGCTACGGCGAAGCCCCGATCGTATGCTTCCCGCCGTACGAAAACGACTCGCGGCATGGCAACTTTCTGGCGGGGAGCTACAGGGCCATAGGAAGAAATCCGGCGTGGGGAAGACGCTTGGCGAAGGTCCATACCCAGGGTCATAGATCGCTTCCCCCGGCCGAGCGGGGACGCTGGATGGAGCTTGATACGTGCACAAGTTCCGACGCTCTGTTAATGAACGTCTTCTGCTATCCCGGCCTATCACGACACGGTAGGGTCGCAGCACTCCTGGGAGCTGATCCGGACACCTCAGCGTGTTTCGGGTACAAGGCCCATGTTCCGCTGGTCAACGGCAGACTTGATCGTACGGAAGTTGATCTGCGACTGGGGAACGTCTTGGTTGAGGCAAAACTCACTGAGGGTGATTTTCAGAGTGTCCGGAAACGCTCACTCCTGGCATATCGCGATTTCGCGGAGGTGTTCGACGGGCAGGCACTTCCCCAAGTTAACGACCAATATCTCTCTTACCAACTCCTCAGGAATGTGCTCGCGGCTCACGCTCTGGACTGTGCGTTCTGCGTGCTGGTTGACGAGCGGAGGCCGGATCTGATCGATGCGTGGTACGCCATTATGAAATGTGTGAAGCCGGTTGAGCTCCGGACCCGGCTAAGAATCTCGACCTGGCAGGAAGTGGCACAGTCGGCGCCAGCGAAACTCCGAGCTTTCTTGGCGACAAAGTACGGAATCGAAGGTCAATGAGTGTAATTGATTGCATGACAATGTGGGCTCCGACGGCCGCTGTTTTTGGTTCGGGCGCAACCTCTACCGCGTATTTCGCAGCCAACAATGATGAGGCAGTTTCTTCCGCATTCACGATCACGCTGCAATACGTGGCGCTTGTCTCCTAGAAGGATATCCTCCTCGTGGCCCAGTGTCTTCGCCATTCACGGGACTTGTACTTGCAATTGTCCTGTTGTCGTGCGATTCGAAGTGTCGGTAGCTGTTCCAGTCAAAACGATTATGCCGCTTACCGCGTAAGCTTCTTTGGACACGGGAGGGGTGTTTGAGACTGGGACCATGACATTGCAGTCGAGCTGGTAGAAGACAAACCCGGTTATTAGGAGTGTATTGCTGTTCACAACCGGATTGAAATTCGTGCTCTGCGGCGGAAGGCTAACTGATTGATTTCCTGCCGTGTAGACTCCTCCTGTACCGTTGTTGGCCGCGCACGCGGGATTTCCCTGAGCCTGAAGAGTAATAGTCTTGAGGCCTCCTGGGGCTACCGCCGCAAACGACAAAGTGTATGTGGTGCTGCCGCCGACATGCACTGTTCCGTTCTGTCCGAAATTCTGCGTGCTGTTCGCATTTGTGTTCAGAACAGTCCAAGTCACGCTGGGAGGGTTCGGCCCCGGCCCAGAAGCAGGGGGGCACCCCATCAGCGGTAGGACAAAGATCAAAGGTGAGAGTTTGTAGTAGCGGCGCATGGAACAAGTCTCCGGCACACCACATTAGAAACCATCGGCTAAGGTTAATCCGTTTTTGCACAAAAAGGAACTCAAAGTACGGAGTTTGCTATGATCCTTCGCTGAGGGGGGGACGAGCCAAATGGGGAAACTATCTATCGTGGTCCGCCAATTGAAGAAGGAACAGGCACGACTCACGAATGAGTTGCACGGGGTAACAGCCGCACTAGCCGCCTTTGGGAAGGTCTATGTGAATGGAAGAAGGCCGACGCCTGTCACTCGCAAGAAGCGGACGATTTCCGCAGCGGGTCGGAAGAGAATCGCGACGGCTCAACGTGCGCGATGGGCAAAGATTAAGGCGAAGAAGAAAGCCGCGTAGCAAAGCGCGGGGTGCTTTGCCTCTAATTAATCGTTGCCGAAGCAAAAAGCGTTTTTACTTCGGGCGAATCGAACGCCGTGCCCGTCATGGTGCTGGATGTGGGAAAATAGCGTCTGTTGATCTGTGGGGTCCTGGGTTCCGTCCTGAAATAATTCGACCGGTTGCCATCTTCGAGTGATGATGCTTCGCAAGAAGAAAGGATTACCGTATGCGTCAATGTTGGTTTAAGGTTTTTTTCGTCAGTCTCTGTGTCGTCTTTGCCGCTACCGCGTATTCGCAAGTTGAATATCACGATGAACAGTCTGGGGTTTCGCTTTCGCTGCCTCCGGGGTGGACGTGGACCGCCCCAAGGGCCTTGGAAGATCAAAAAAGTATTCTAAC